>Ga0172371_10005210_pt1 | contig 19369 bp, 21 predicted proteins | sample Lak12m_FD_114543 | JGI IMG/M metagenome (GOLD analysis project Ga0172371, IMG submission 114543) | Freshwater microbial communities from Kabuno Bay, South-Kivu, Congo - kab_022012_12m | ecosystem: Environmental > Aquatic > Freshwater > Lake | place: Democratic Republic of the Congo: South-Kivu...
AAGCAACACAGTGCCTCACCATATTTCCCAAGGTTTTTAAGAGAAATACCTTTATGATACCAAGCTTTATAGTACAAAAGGTTTATCTTGATAGCCTTATTGAAATAATCTATTGCTTCATTGAATTTTCTAAGCTCATTTAGAGTAACGCCCTTACTATATAAAGCCAGGATATATGTTGGATTAATCTCTATGGCTTTATTGAAGCAATCTAGTGCTTCGCCATATTTACCAAGTTTATGAAGAGCTACACCTTTGTTACACCATACATTGTAATATGATGGGTCCATCTTTAGAGCTTCATCAAAGCATTCCACTGATTTTCTAGTTTTTTTAAGCTTATAAAGTGAAACTCCTTTATTTATAAAAAAATGTATATCTTTTTTATGTGAAATGTCATATTTTCTTTTTATTATGTGAAATGTCATAATAATTTACTTCACCTACTTTAAAAATGCGTAAAGTCTTTCTTGTCTATAAATATTTATAATAGCTTTTGCTAAAAACTGTTTAAAAAATATGTAATATTTCTAATATAAAATACAAAAACCGACCCTATTAGTCGGTTTCGCTATTAGCTGAGCTTTTCTATACAATTGGCGCCCAAATACAATGGGAAAAGCCTTCAAGCTACTAAATTATTAAATAACTATTTAATTTTTATATAAAATTATAAATAATAATTAAACTATAATATTAAATTGTAATATTTTTATAATAATTGTCAAATATATTTATTTTTTATACTTTTATAACACTTATGTTATTTTTCATGATATTTTCTTTTTTAATTATCTAAAATACTCCTTAAATTACCTAGTTCCTTTAAAAAGTGGTTCGAAATTTCGTAACTCGGAGCAGCCAAGATTTATAAAAATCTCATATTATTCTATAATCATATTTTGGAGACATAAATGCAAAGAATTAATCAATATTACTCAAAACGTGCTCATGAATATGAGCAGATATATTATAGAGATGATCCCATAAGACAAGGTGAACAGAAAAAGATTGCCGAAGAGATGAAGAAAATTTTCTATAATAAAAATGTATTAGAAGTTGCCTGTGGAACAGGATTTTGGACGGTTTTTTTATCTGAAACTGCAAACAAGATTGTAGCTATAGATAATAGCAAAGAAGTTCTAGAGATTGCACAATCCAAGAGCTATAAATGTACTGTTAGTTTTCAAAAAAGTGATGCCTATAATATTCCATTTTCAGTATGCTCATTTGAAGGAGGCGTGGCAAACTTCTGGTTTTTCCATATTCCAAAAGATAAAATTAAATTATTCCTAAGTGGGTTTCACAAAGTACTATCAAATAAAGCCATTGTTTTTATTGTTGATAATGTATTTAATGAAAGTATAGGGGGAAAACTAATTCGAAGTAAAAGTGATGATAACACTTACAAGATACGAGTTCTTAAAAATGGTGATAAATATAAAATTATAAAAAACTATTATTCAAAGGAAGAGCTTCTAAATATTTTTAGTGGATATGGAAATCTTCTAAATATATACTATGGTAATTGTTTCTGGTATATTTGCTATGAATTGAAATAAAAATTCTTCAAATTAATAAGATTTTTTAAAAATTGGTTTGGAATTTTGTAACTAAGGATAAGTTGTTTATATAAATTGTTAAATTAAAATATGGAATCTATTAAAAATAATTATGTTTTTTTAGATGAATCTGGTAAACCTGAGGTATATTCGGTTAAAGGTACTAATCTTGTTCAAAATGGTCAAGCAACAAAATTTTTAGTATTAGCAGCTGTTAGAACAGATGATCAATTATTAATACAACAGCAAATAACAGATTTTAAGGTAAAATTATTAAAAGATGATAATCTAAAAAAAATTTTTTCTTCTGCATATACTCTAGATACATTTCACGCACAATCTGACTATCCAATAGTTAGAGAAAGGTTTTATAACTTTATAAATACACTAAATATAAAAATAGATGTTATTGTTATTGAAAAATTAAAATGTTTTGAACAACTAAAAAGAAACCCTGCGAAGTTATATGGGGTTATGGCCGGACAATTACTTAAAAATATTTGTCATCAATCTATTAAAACAGAAATAATTTTTTCACGTAAAGATAGTAAACTAAAATTACGTCAAGAGTTGGAGTTTGAAGTTGAAAGAGTTCGATTAGACTATTTGCAGGTTCACCAAAATCTGCAAACACAATTAATTGTTTCTTACCTGCATAACCCTCATTATACTCATGGGGGATTACAAATTGCAGATTATGTAGCATATGCAGTGTTTCAGGTATATGAAAACAATAATAGAAAATGGTATGAAATAATTAAAAATAAAATTGGGAAAATTCAAGATATTTGTAATAAAAAATACTTCACTCGGAGCAATCCACTTTAACTATCCACTTAAGGAAGTGTGAACTTCACACGTATCATTAAGTAGACTGCTCAGAATGAAGTATTTTTAAAACTGAAATAAAGATAGCATATTTTAGAGAATTAGTAAATATACTAAAGATTTATATTAAAATTTTTGATAAACAAGCCTTAAAACTTTATTTATCTCTTTCAAAAATTGGTTCGAAATTTCACTACCTTGGCCAGCCAACCATGGTTTTTTAGTACTTTGGTATTCCTATCCACCTGGGAGTTCTATTTAAATAATCTTTATAGATATCCCCATATTTTTCTATACAGTAACGCTCCTCGGAATTAGCATCACCAATGTTGACTAAAATAAAAAATATGATCGCACTTAACAGAAAAACCCATGAAGATGTAGCTATACCAATTCCAATAAAAGCTATAAAATTAGAAAGATATCCCGGATGTCTTGAATATTTATATATTCCCTTGGTAACCGGCTTATCAATTGATGTTGTAATGAAATTTATAATAGCAGTAACCAATAATACTATAGCTAACAAGTAGATAACAAGGCCTGTATAAAACCATGCTGTTTGCAGTTTAAGAGGTAAAAAAATTGAATATAAAAGCACAATATAGAAAATGGTACTACCAATATAGCTTATCAACTTTTCTCTTTTGGTTAGTTTCACATCAGGAGGGCTACCTAATTTCTTGGAAGCTTTTTTATTAATTAACATTAATAAATATGGTAGAAGTAAAAAAATGGCCACAAAAATCCAGGCATTAAATATCCCTATTTTAAATTCTGGTATAAGTCGCATAATCCAACTCTTTGTCATTTTATACTTAAATTATAATACCACATGACAAGTAATTTTAATTAGTTTTTTAAACTTATATAATTCCTTAAAAAGGTTCGAAATTTCGCTACCTTGGCCAGCCATTAAAATGGTATATTCCAGGTATATAAAACAGTTAGGCTCTTCACCAAATACTATTCTATTTACCAGGATAAAACTAGCCGTACTACTGTTACTATCTTAATTATGCAAGAATATAATTAAATAAATTAAATCATGAATCTAATTTACATTGGATCTGATTAAAAACAGTAAAAAAGGTAATATGGAAAAAATGCCTAAATAATATAAATTTGAAAGGAGTAGAAAATGAAATTGGTAGTAAGGGAAATAGTTAAGGTTTTACCAGGTAAATGGAGCGAAGCAATAGAATTGCATAAAAAACGTGTCGAGATTGCGACCAAGATGGGCTCTTCACCATTTAGGGCTTATCGTAGTGAAAGCGGACAAGGAGATTGGGCCCATACAATTATTATTGAAAGGGAATGGGAAAGCTTTGCAAAATGGGAATCTTTTTTTGAAAGAGCCTTAAAAGACCCAATAATCAATAAAGAATTTCTTGAAAAATGGCAGAATATAACCCAGAGTCATAATTTTGAATATTATACCCCTCTTGAAATATAAAAGAATAGGTTTGAACTATATTTTATAATTGGCCATCATTGTTTATACTAATACTCTTGTATATACATTTTAAAATTTTTTAAAAGAATTATTTCTCTTAAAAATTGGTTCGAAATTTTGTAACTCGGGGCAGCCAATTTGTTCATGCAGGTAGTGACAGATTTAATACATTTTAAGAAAAATATAAATAAAATTTAAAATAGATAAAATTATGATAAAACTTTTATATTTTTCGGTTTATTAAGTTATAATATAGATTAAATTTTATTCTTTATACTATCTATAGAGAAAGGTAATATAGTGAATGATATTATTCCAAAAGGTCCTGATGAAATTTATTGTCCTAGCTGTGCAAAACCTATAAAAAAAGAAGCAGTGGTCTGTCCAAACTGTGGAGTTCAGGTAAGGGAACTGAAAGTTGAAAAACCAGAGCAAAGAGTCTTAAGTCCGGAAGAAGAACTGCAAGAAGGTAATTTTCAATTATCCGGTATCAGGGGATATTATTGGTTCTTTATTGTAATCTCTGTAATATTTTTTATTGCAGTTATAAGTATTGCTGCTTCAGGAATAGGCAAAGTCAATAATATTACTGGGCTTACTAATATTATGCAGAGTATTATAGCAGATATAGTCATTCTTATTATTGCACTTGCATTGTTTGTTACTCCTCTTGCAGGTATTATAAAAAGAAAACCATATTCTGTACCTTTTACAAGAGTAGTGCTAATAATAACTATGTTTTTCTTTCCAATTGGAACTATAATGGGAGCTACGCTCTGGAAAAGAATTAATCATCCTTTTGCTAAGAAGTATTTAAATTATTCAGGGTAGGTAATTGCTTAAGTAAGTTTCAATTCAGGCATAAAAATATCTTCATTAGAGCTTAATAATTTAGTTTTATCTCTGTTTATTATATTCAACCAAAGTAAAAATTTTTATTGATTAGTAGATTAATAGATTTTTTAATTCGATTAATTCTTTTAAAAAATGGTTTGAAATTTCACACCTCTCCCCAGCCAGAATTAAATAAATTTATAAGTTGATTTATCTCTTTTTATAATTCTTAGAATAATTATTTTTTTATCTTTATCATAAATATCGTAAATTATTCTGTAAGACGAAAACCTTACCCTGAAAGTAATGCTGAAACCTTTTACTTTTCTGACTCCATAAGGTCTTGGATTTGTTGATAATTCATCAATGGCAACAACAACATCATTAAAGTTTTTTAATTTTCTTTTTAAATCTTTAAGATCTCTTTCAGCGGCAGGTGAGATTTCAATATTGTATTCTTTCATTGATACCAATTAAAGGTTTGCTTTTAATTCTTTCCAGGATTTACCACCTATGGATTTTACTTCTTCCTGACTGTTTTTTATAAGTGGTGATAACTCTAAATCTTCCTGACTTTCAATCCATTCAACAACTGCTTCAGAAACTATATCACTTGCATTAATATTTCTTTTAGCTGCCTCGACTTTTAAATGTGTATAAGTATTTTCGTTTTTGAAAACAACTGTCATTCTCTTACTCATTGTAATTCTCCTTTTTACATCCAGACGTATATATGCCTGTATGCATAATATCAAATAATGTATTCTTTTTCAAACGATTATTTTAATAAAAGAGTTTAAAATCTTAGATAGCTCTTTTAAATTGAATAGAACTTTTGAAAAAAGGTTCGAAATTTCGTAACTTGGGGCAGCCAAGCAGTAAATGGTTAAAAATACCGAACAGCCCGAACAGGTGAAAAGAAGATTTTGGTGGTTTCGAGCATAATGCCATAGTTGAATTCCATAAGATATGCAAAACTATTATTCAGGTCCTGGTCCTCAGGGCTCTCTGTGGAACTCCAATAATAGTTCAAACTAAAATTGCCAATTAAAGCTCTGTTTACGTACAGCTTTTTCAGCTCGTCTTTTGATGGAAGAAACCAATCATCGTACCCTCCTTCATTCAGGTTATAACATAAATATGCTGCACCCGATTCGCAACCAGCTTGTCCCATAATAGCATCAGTGTTAGTTTTACCAGTGCCAATAGCTGTTCCCTGAGCAGCAGGACCTATCAAAGTTGTTACATTACTGTAAACTACTGTACCGCTGCCACCGATGGTCTGGTCCGAAGTAGCCGCAATCAAACCATGCTGCTCACCTTGGACATAACCAATGTCGCCTTCTGCGAATATATAGGCTATTACACCACCGCCATAACTGTCACCTACTGCTAATGCTGTTGATGCGGTTTCTGTAAATTTGAAGGTTTTTATTATATCTGAAATGCTATTATAGCAAGACTCCAGCTCAGCATCCGTGATATCTTCAGGACTTGATTCGTCGCGATAATTAGATCCGGTTTTTAGTTGTTCTATTGCAAAACACGTCCCGTTATGTACTGTCCTGTAACTTATTCCTTTAATGTATTGCATCATTGCTTCATCCTGAATTATAAGCTTATTAAATGTTATGCCATTAATTGCTTCAACGGGTGTCACAGCTGCTGTTTCTGCCCCGGTGGGATTTCCGCAGGTTGCCAGATCCTGTGGGTCAGAACTTACCCCAATCCTTAGTTCTGTATCGAAATACCTTGGATACGTACTCTCATTTTCAACTCTGTAAATTACAATACTTACTACTGGGTTGCCATTGGTATCACCAGAAACCTCAGCTCTCCACTGATCACCAAGATTGTAAAAAGGCTCGAATGTATTCTTGACCTGCAATTCTTCAGGATATTTAAATTCAAAACCATATTCATCATTTGTATAAGTTTTCCATGCCGGAGGAGCCGCAACCGCTAAAATTGTTGTTTGTGAAGTTGTTGTCTGGGTTGTTTCAGAAACAGAGGCGGAAGAAGTTTGCTGAACACTTATTTGCACAGAAGTGGTTATACCATCAGGAGTAAAGGGTTCGTCTGAACAGGAAGTCGCAGCTGCACCAATAATTAACACGATTATAAGTGAAATAACAAATATATATAATTTATTTTTTTTCATAAGATACCTTTCTTGTAATAGATACTAAACAGGTATTTTTATTATTTTACTGCAAAATAATTAAAATACTATATAAAAATGTGATTACTTAAACTCAAAAAACATGGATTTAAAATTGTTATATTATTTTGGATAAAGTAACAGTAAGGATTATGTTATTATATCAAAAAGTATGTCTGCATTAGCAAATGATTCACGGCCCTTTAAAAAATGGTCCGAAATTTCACCAACTAGGGCAGCTAAAGAATATATATTTTACGAAAAAGACATTGACATGTATATATTAATATATATAATGTATATAAAAATATACATGTCAATTAATATTTTTAAGGTATAAAATTCAAAACAGTATAAAATTCATAAAGTACATCAGTACTTCTTAAAAAGTTTTAAAATAAAAAGTTGTATATAATTTTATGGAATTAGAACGTAAAAAATACTGGCTTCTCTTATATGGACTGATAATCGGAGTATTATTCGATATTTTTTTCTACAATAAGACACTTGGCATTTCCTACCTGATCTTTATTGTTCTTATCCTGGTGATGCTTTTAGTAAGTTTTTGGGGCTCTTTAAAAAAATTAAATAATTTGGCATGGTTATTTATAGTTCCCATATTATTGCTTTCATCAACTTTCTTTATCTATTCTAATCAAATTCTTAAGACTTTAAATTATCTGATTGTTCCTCTTTTAATAATTATACTTAGTTCTCTGGTTTCAAATTCAAATAAGTCAGACTGGTCCGATATAGGATTTTTAGGTGATATTGTAAAGAGAATCTTTGTACCTTTCAGATTTATCCATAGACCTTTTTTGGCATTATCCAGAATTACCGATCAAAGCAGCAAAGACAGCAAAACCCGAATTCTGCCAAAAGTTATAATAGGCATACTGATTTCAATTCCGGTTCTTGCAATTATTTTATGGCTCCTTTCGTCAGCGGATATAGTATTTAAGAATTATTTTATAAATATACCCCTCTTTAAAATATTCAAGCATTTTGTACTGATAGTCTTTGTTTCCGTCTATGCTATTTGTTTTCTATGGTCCTTGCTGAAAGCCTTTGATGAAAGAAAGGATCATGCATATGGTAAAATAAAATGGAAATTATTTTTGGATCCTGTAGTTTTATTAACAATTTTGATTCTAATAAACGTCATTTATGCCATATTCTCTTTTGTTCAATTCGCTTACCTTTTTGGCGGAAGTTCCTATATCCTGCCTTCCTCCTTCACCTATGCAGAGTATGCCAGGAGAGGATTTGCCGAACTGGTTATTGTAACTATTATTAACTTTGGGATTTTAATTTTAGGTATTACTTTTGTAAAAAAAGAAAGTAAAAGGATTTTTACTACTCTCAGAATTTTTCTTACTTTACTGGTAGTTTCTACTTTCATTTTACTTATATCGGCATTTTACAGAATGCTGGTTTACGAACAAGCCTATGGGTTTACCTATCTCAGAATATTTGTTCAGGCTTTTATGATAATGTTGTTTTTTTTATTTATTATTAATATTATTTATATTTGGTATCAAAAGCTCCCTATAGTTAAATCTTATTTTATTATCTCGATTGCAATTTATATAATATTGAATTTTGCAAATGTAGACATCGTAATAGCAAAAAACAACATTAACCGTTATTTCGAAATCGGACAGATAGATATGGCTTATTTGAAAGGCCTTTCCTATGATGCCACACCCGAAATACAGAACCTTTTTATATCAATTAAAGATTCACCGGATTTAAAGAAGAAACAGATGACTGAACAAATATCAGAATATTTTAAGGAAAGTAAATCAGACCTTAAGAACCAAAAAAGCTGGCAGAGTTACAACATCTCAAAAATAAAAGCTGAAAGAATAATAGAAAAGTATACTGAATAAATTTTATTTTTATTCTCTTGCATTTATTATTTTTTTACCGCCCACTTTTCTACTTTCTTCAGGTAAAAAAGTATTACTCCTATTATACTACTCACTACCACAAACAAGGTTAATATTATGTATACTACCTGCATTGTCATCTCCTCTCAATACCGTACTGTCCTACTATGCTGTCCCATACTCGCTCATACTTTCTAGAAAAAATTTTTATGTCTTTTTAAGTATAATCTTGAAGGACCATAAAAATAACGGTACTTAGTATAGTTTTATCCTGGTAATTGGAGTAGTTTTTGTTTTGACTTAAGATGAATATATTATTTTTTAGATATATGACCCTATTCCAATTGCCAGGATAAAACTGGTCAAAATGCCGTTTCTATCATTTTGTTTCTAGACTATACTTTAAAAACAAAATAATTTAAAAAGTTAAATAATATAGAAATTAGAGAGTGAGTTAAGTAAGAAAATTATGGGAAAAAAGAAAAATATTTTTATCATTTTAATAATATTTATCTTAATAATATCTTTAATCTTTGGCGCAATATCTTGCAAAAAAACTCCTGAGAAATCTGTAAATACTCAAACAGATGATATTAACAAGATCAAAACACTTGTGGAAGATTTTGGTAAGGTGCTTATAAATGTATCTTTGCTTGGTCCTTCCGATTTATTGGAACAAGACATGAAGAAATATTATGGTCCTTTCCTTTCTGAAGAGTTGATCTCGCAATGGATTAAAGAACCGTCAAATGCTCTTGGGAGACTTACTTCTAGCCCCTGGCCGGATCATATTGAAATAATTGATATAAAAAAAATAAATGCAGACAAATATGAAGTTTCGTGTAATGTTGTAGAAATAACAAGTGTAGAAATGGAACAGGGTGGTTATGCGGACAAATATAGTGTCGTATTTACTGTGGAAAGAATTGATGATAATTGGTTGATTACTGAAGTTATTAAAGAAACTGCCTCTGTCTCTGAAACAACTTCCACTCAAAATCAACAACAAATTGAATACACGAATATTCAATATGGTTTTATTTTTCTACTGCCGATAAGTTGGACAGGATATTCTATAATAATCACGGAGTGGGAAGGTAACTCTGCCGGCAGCGATATCGTAATTGAGAAAGGACCAATAATTTCAATAAGAAATCCCAAATGGACCCAAGAAAATCCATATCAGGATATCCCAATAATGGTATTTACTACGATCCAATGGGACTCACTTCAACAGGAAAAATTCCACATTGGTGCGGCTCCCATTGGGCCGAGCGAACTTGGACATAATTCAAAATATGTATTTGCACTGCCTGCCCGTTATAATTACTCATATCCTGCAGGAGTTGAAGAAGTGGAAAAAATTTTAGAAGGTAACCCGCTTAAACCATTATAATAAAATCATATATCTTTTTATTTTATTAAAGTAAGAATTTAGGGAGTGAAAATGGAGAAAGCAGATTTTATGATTAGAAAACTTCAGGGGCAAATTGAAGAGATGGATAAAAAAGTTGCCGAACTCATCTGTGACCTGAAAGAACCGGATGACAAAAAGAAGGGAAATTGTTTAAAAACTGCAAATGAAATGGAGAAAAAAATATCAGAAATGCAGGAACAAATTGAAAATTTGAAGAAGAGAATGGCAGCACCGGATTTTAGACCAATTGGTTATAGAAACATGTAAAATTTATTTTATTTTGGAGATCTTGTGGTCAATATTCAAATGAAGTTTAAAGTGGAAAACCTTTTTAAGAGTTTCCGGGATATTTAAAAAATGGAAATAATTAAAAAAATATCCGGTTTTTTTTCCATAATTATTTTACCATTTACGGTTATTATAATCGTACCATTGCTTATATTAGTATTTACCTATGATAAGTTTTCATGGCACTTGAACTACCCATTAATTCTTTTACCTGTGATTTTTGGGGCATCCTTAATAATATCTGGTTTTTATTTATTGGTTATTACAAATAATCTTTTTTATATTATCGGTAAAGGTACGCTGGCACCTTGGAACCCGCCAAAAAAATTAGTTATCGCAGGTCCCTATAAGCATATCAGAAACCCGATGATAGGAGCGGTCTTATTGGTGTTGCTTGGTGAGGTAATTATAGCCGGGTCAATTATTTTGTTTTCCTGGCTTGTTATTTTCTTTATTACAAATGTCATTTACTTTATTTACTCAGAAGAACCTGCATTGATTAAGAGATTTGGAATTGATTATAAAAATTACAAAGAATTAGTGCCAATGTTTATTCCAAAATTTAAAATGAGAGATAAAGGACATTTTAAATAATCTTACTGTAAAGCGTTTCCGGATTATAATATAATTGTTACGATACAAAAATAATCAAATAGGGAGATATGAGTGGATATTTATAATAAAATAATTTCAAGAAGAACTATTAGAAAATTTAAACAAATTCCCATACCTATCGATATTTTAAAAAAACTTGTTAACGCAGGTAGACTCGCTCCTTCTGCAGGAAACTTACAACCCATTGAATATTTTATCATTACAGATAAATCCGCGAAAGTAAAAACATTCGGCACTCTCAGCTGGGCCAGTTATATAAAACCTGAAGGTAATCCGCAAAAAGGGGAAGAACCTACAGCATACATAATCATTCTTGTTAATAATAAAATAGCCAACAATGCATATTCCAAATATGATATTGGAGCAAGTGTTGAAAATATTATAATCTCAGCGCTTGAGGAAGGTATCGGATGTTGCTGGATAGCGTCCTTTAATAAAAATAAATTATCTGAAATCCTAAAAATTCCGGAAGACTATTCTGTTGACTGTGTTGTTGCGCTTGGTTATCCACTCGAAAATCCTACCTTTGAAGATATAGAAAAGGAAAAATCAATAATATACCATAAAGATTCTGAAGGCAGACTGCATGTTCCCAAAAGAAAACTTGAAGATATATTACACGTTGAGAAATTTTAATAAAAATTTAATCAATTAGATATTTTTATTAAAGAAAAATTTTGAAATTTTATGGATAAATTGGACCTATCAGGTTTTATATCAGATAAAGCAAAAGTAAAATATGCTTGTGCCAATCAGGCGATTGCAACTTCAAAAAATTGCCCTGAAGAACTTTACTCTGATTTCAATTTTTTTACCAGGCTGCTTCAAAGCGATAACAATATTTTTAAATGGACCGCAATAAAAGTAATTGGAAATCTGTCAAAAGTTGATAACGAGAAGAAAGTGGATAAAATTCTACCCTCTCTTATTACCTTGCTTTCTGATAGAAACATGATTACTGCAGCTAATACTATTGGTGCCCTTACCGAAATTATCATCAATAAACCTCAATATACTGAAGTGATTATAAATGCATTATTGAAGGTAGAAAAAGCTAAATATTACAATAAGGGTGAAATCTCTCCCGAATGCCGCAATGTTGCAATTGGACATGTAATAAAGTCATTTAAAAGGCTGGGTGAAAGAGTTTATTATAGAAAAGATGTACAAGCATTTCTAAAAAGACAGACTGTAAATACCAGGCCAAAAGTAAGAGAAATGTCAAAAAAGCTATTAATTAAAACAATATCTGTATTTTTCTTTCTTTTTATATTGGTTTCCTGTAATGCCGGTCCAGGCAGTGGAAGCAGTATATCAGCTCTTAGCGAAGCTTCTGAATCCGGGAATGGCGAAAATACTTCCAATGATGCAGATATTTCAGGGTATAAACATTTATGACCTTAGGGACAATTTTAAATTGGAGAAAATCATAAATTATAATAAAGATGAATGGGCATAGGTGATCTTTTTACTTATGAAAGAATATGGTGCGGCAACAAATCTAAATCAAATAAATTCTGAGGGAGTCTCGGTGCAAGTGATGCCTCTCCAAATGGAAAATGATCTTTCGCTTCCTAATCTGACGAAATTGCCAAATCTTTTGGCTGCTATTTCCCTGAGAGAAGACAGGAACATGAAAGTTTATAACGAATCCGGCGAGGACGAAGAAGTATTGGATAACAGAAAAATTTTTTTAAATAAATTGGGACTTTCTGAGAAAAATGTTGTTGGCGTCAGGTCAATGCATGGAGATAATATTGAAATAGTTATAAATAAAGATTGCGGAAATTTTATTTGCGATACTGACGGATTGATAACCAGCCAGAGAAACGTATATCTTTCCATAACTGTTGCCGACTGTCTTCCTGTCATAATTTTTGACCCTTTAAAAGAAGTAATATGTTTGGTTCATTGCGGATGGAAGGGATTGGAAAAAAAGATTATTGAAAAAGCCGTAAAAAAAATAACAGATAATTTTAATGTTGATTCTAACAAACTGATTGGAGGAATAGGGCCAGGTATAGGCAGATGTCATTTTGATGTAAAAGAAGATTTCCTGCCAAGATTTAAATCTTACCCTGATGCAATTGTAATAAAAGACGGAAAAAATTATATTGATTTAAAGATGATAGCAAAAAGACAGCTTGAGATCGCCGGAATCAAAAAGGGCAATATTGAAATGAGCCCGGTCTGCACCTATTGTCAATCAGACAAATACTTTTCCTATAGAAAAGACAAATCCAGCCCGGTACAGGCAATGATTACAGTTGCAGGGATAAAATAAAAGGTTACCTTTATAAAATATACATTATCTGCGCAGGTACGGTTGGTTAGGATAAAATTTTTCAAATTATAACCTAGGGTTAGTATTATTTTTGCCTTTCGGGAAATAATCTGTCCCAGTTTTGTTTAAACCATTCAAGAGTTCTTTTAAAAGCTTCTTCTTTCGATACTATTGGTTTATATCCAAAATCTTTTGTGGCCTTGTCATGAATATATGTATGATCAATGCATGTCTGTATGATTGCAAAAGTATTAAAAACCGATCGCGGGTTTATCTTTTCGTTTATCCATCCCATTATATAAGCGGTACGATAGGGGATAGATTTTATGGGAGGTTTTAACCCAAGACCTTCAAGAAACGGTTTCATAAAATCAAAAAGATTTTCCGCCGGCTGATGATCCGTAATAAAATATATGTTTCCCGCAACAGGTGAGCCTTTATAAAGATTTTTTGCCACCAGAACATGTGCATGTGCCGCATTTTCAGAGTAAACATGGCTGAATTTTGCTGAACCATCTCCAAGTCTGAAATTGGAGCGGCTCATTGCTGCTTTTATGATATTAGTTAAATGGTATTTGTCACGGGGGCCGTACATCCCGGCGGGTCTCAGGGAACATGTAAGAAGTTCCGGACCGTTTGCCCTGGTGACAATTTGTTCTGCAATGATCTTTGTCCTGCAATAATTATCATTAGGGAGTTTTTCAGGGTATGACAGTGATTCATCACCATAGACTATCGATTTTCTGCCATCCACAACAACGTCTATGGTGCTGGAATAAACCAGTTTTTTGACATTCAACTCATGGCATACATCAATTACATTTATATTGCCCTGCACATTTACATCATCATAAACTCCGGGAGGAGTTTTTGTATCCCAGACAGCTGCTGCGGTCTGGAAAACAACGTCCATTCCGTCACAAGCTTTTCTAATATCTTTCAGTTTTCTAATATCCCCGATATGCTCTTTAAACCGGTTATCACCAGAGGGCACAAGATCAAGTATGCTTACTTCTTTCCCATCGTCGTAAAGCTGTTTTGCGATTTCAAAACCGAGCATCCCTGCGCCTCCAATTACAAGGCACCTTTTAAAATCTTTATCTATGGTCATTTATTATTCTCCTGATTCTATTCCCTTAAGGTTTAATTTAAAACATTTTTAATTTGTTCTGTTATTGCTCAACTTGCAGAGATACAGCAGTTTTTACCACACTACTGATACGGCATTTACGGGACATTCATTTACACATTTCATGCAAAGGCTGCATAAAGACGGCCATAGGGCAGTCACTCTCCATTTTTCCGGATCATATGGATCTTTTTGTTCTGCGCCGATTGTCTGATGAAGCAGGAAAATTGCAGGTTTACACACCTGGAGACATTTACAGCAGTCCCTTGGGTCAACACCTGTACCATCTCCGCATTTGTGATAATCAATTGATATTCTTGTTCTCTTATTCATACAAAAAATCTAATAAATTAATTACTTTCAACTGTCCTGCTGTAAATATTTTAATAATGTTAATTTTTAAATATTACTGATCTAATATTTTATCGATCTAATATTTTCCACAGACTTCGGGTACTGTGTCTCTCGGTAAGAGATACAGAGCGGCATCGGGACAGAAATGTCTGCAAACCCCGCACCCATAACATTTATTGATATCCAGCCTGACCTCTTTTTCGGACCTGTCAAATTGTAAAGCTTTAAAAGGGCATTTTGAGATACAAATCATACAGTCGGAACATTTCTGCCTGTCGAGCCGAATGACATATTCAGCCTTATATATTGAAAAAATATCAAAATCTACTCTGGGACGAATGCCGGCGCATTCAGGATTTGCACAGGAGCAAAGATTGTTAATATAAGGAAAAGGGCCAAACCAGATAGTTCCTATATAGCCTTTTCTGTTATTTTCTGTAAATCTTTCAATTGCTTCATGCCTGTTAAGGTGGAATTTGTCCTTTTCTGGAATAAAACGGGGTAATTTTTCCAATATCTCTGACATGACCCCGAAATTGATACAGCAGGCTTCTTTTACACCGCGTGACATATACCTGCACATGCAATTTTTATTGATCATGGGCTCAGATGCACATTCTTCAAGAATCGCAATACCATCTTCCAGCGGAACAATCTGGCCGATATGACCCTCGGCTCTCAGGGGATTGACGGGCGGTTTCGTACTGTGAAGCATTTTTTGAGCAGTATGCTTAATGATTCTTCCGATTAAAGGTATTCTGAGTTTATAATCCAGACCGACCCCGTTAAAACCATACACTTTTCTAACTGATACCTGTTCAAAATTCTTGTATTGCTCCATCAGGTAGTCGCGAAGGTTATATTTTTCGGCAATTTCATCAGAATAGTGTTGTGCGTTGAGGTACCACTTTCTTCCTGCGCCGTGCTTCATGCACAGTTCACACATTTATACAGCTCCCTGCAATATTATTATTGCTTATTACCAGTATATATTACTGGAAATAAGAGATTATTGAATATAGAGACACGGTAACTGCTTGTGCCCGGAAACTTTCAGGTAATAATATTCTAACCTCCACAATAAATCAATATTAAATAGAATATTATTTTATTTGATTAAAGTATTCTTAAAAATCGATATATCGCTGTTTGATTTTAAAATATTTAGTTCGACATAATAATTTTTTATCTCATCAGGTTCGATATATTTTAATCTCCCTTGCTTCTTTTCGGTCGCTCTGCCTAAAACATAACAGTTTGCCGGCTCGATTCCGCATACATATTCCCTGGTTGTTGCATGTTTCCATTGAACAAGATAGGGAAGGTTATCTTTTTTGAATTTAAACGCTATGCCGATTCCTTTGTTGTTATCGTATTTCTCATTTATCATAGCGGCATGGCAAAAACCGTTTTTATCCGGTTTGATATCATGAAAGAAAACCTGGTCCCTAAAATCTGTACTTGGCTCAAAAAAACAATTATATTGGCTCAGGCCTTTTTCGGATTCTTCGTCTCTGGGGGTTACTTCTGCTCCGGATTCAATCAGCACGGTATCTTTGTCAAGCACAGGATAACCTATGTTAAGGTGATACAGAATCATTAATGGTGTTGTTTTAAACCCATGATTTTCTATCCTGTCTTCAATAATTATTTTTGTCGAGAAGAGTGAACAAGTGATCTTTCTTTCAAGTTCCAGATTTTCTCCGAAGAATTTTGAATGCCTTACCCTGCCTATGATTTCAATTAAAAAATCATCTTTTTCCCATCTGGAACTGGCGGTGATGAGTTCGGCCTGTATATTTGAGATTCTGCCATGCAAACCAAAATTTTCACCTTCGTCTGTGCTTGGATCTCCTACATTTGCAAGTCCGCATGTGGTTAGAAGTCCGCCAAAAAAAGTTCTGAGCCATTCCATACCCGTGCTATCATAATACGCAACAGAAGTTTCTTTTGTTGAAGATTTAAAAGCAAAAGGTATGCCTTTGTAATAAAGGGATGATATATCCATTCCTCTGTCAATTAATACAGTCAAGTCAATGCCGGATGCCGTTCTGATGTCTGCTGCTCTTATACCTTTGCCGACACCGTTTACAAGTTCATAGAGCTTAATCCCCCCAAGCTGAGATATGTCACCGATCTTTGCAAGTATCTCTGATTTTTTTAATTCCTGACCAAAAATTTGCATTGCTTGTTCCTTTCTTTCTCATAAATATTTTTAATTACTTCATTTACCAAATTTAAAGTCGTTTTCATCTATTTTTCAAATTAAAAAAAAACAATTTAACAAGGTATATATGATGGAGAAGGTTTTTTAAATTTAATTTCATTAAATATAACGTCCTTCCTTTTATATATTTTTATTATTATAATCTTAAATATTAAAAAAATATAAATCTTATAAATAAATTTATTAATATAATTATAATAGAATTTTTTTAAGAAAGAATAATTTTTATTGAAAGGAAATTAAAATGATTGCGATCCAGGTAAGTCTTTATCCTATCGGTGAAAAAGATATTGACAGCAAATTAAAAATATTCTGGGATATTTTAAAAAATGAAAATATTGAGTTTAAAATAACTCCTCTCAGTACCATAGCCTGGTCCGAAGATGAAGATAAGTTATACAGCATAATATTTAAGGCATATAAGGCGGTAAGAGAAACCAGCCGCGCCGTTATGGTTACAACAATCACGATGGGAAACGATCATGAAATAAAACAGCTTTTGAGTTTTCTTGAATAAAATTCTAACTGATAGAAGACTGAATCGTTTTTGATATCCGGTTTGATCTCTTTTTACCGTCCGTTAAATTTTAAAGTTTTAAAAGAATCAAGTATTTCTTCCAGCTTTATTTCAGCATATGCGATGCAGGTATCCGCTGCGCCGTAATAAATCTTTATTTTGCCCTGTTCATATAAGGCACCACAGGTAAAAATTACATTACCAAAGAATCCGTTTAATTCATAATCGGTTTCAGGTTCAATTATTGGCTTTTCACTTCTCGCAATTATCTTCCAGGGTTCATCAGCCTTCAGTAAAACTGCGCCGAGACAATACCGGTTAGTCTTTGATGCTCCGTGATATATTTCCATCCAACCCTCTTTTATCCTGAATGGAACTGCACCGCATCCTATTCTTCCATTATCCCAGTGATCCTCCCTTGCTCCCATCAGCCTTGTATGGTTACCCCAGCAAACAAGATCGGAAGACTCGGATACCCACATATCTTTTACACCAAATTCGGCGGAAACAGGGCGGTTCAAGGCATAATATTTGCCATTTATTCTTTCAGGAAAAATTGCAACATCCTTATTGTCAGGTGCAAAGATTACGCCATATCTTGTAAATGTAGTAAAATTATCTGTGGATGCCAGGCAAACAGCAACTCCGGTAATATCAGAGATTGCGCTATAACATATATAATATCTTCTGCCAATTTTGGTTATCCTGGGGTCCTCGATGCCTAATCTTTCATATTTGTTTTCAGGATACATGGCAGGTTTTTCATCTATTTCAAAATCAACACCATTATAACTCCTGGCTGCCCTGAAATGAGAAATAGATGTAAGATATTGCCCCGAAGGTGTCCTTATGATCCTGGGGTCCGAAAAATCTATTGTGGAATCATTTCTGCTAAACTCTTTTACAACAAGTTTACCTGTTTCCATGTTCAGCACAGGTACGCATATTTTTTTTAAATTGTTGTTGATTGGCGTTTCGGCAACCCTCATAAGAATCAATATTTCTCTCTTAAATCTTGTAACACCACAGTTAAAGACACCTACAACTTTAAAATCAGGTCCGGATGGTTTTATATCTTCCGGTTTTATTATTGGATTTTTATTTGATCTAAATACACTCATATTTTTATTTTTGCATCCTTATTTTGATTTCTTGTTATTTAACTGCAGTTCTTGCAGTCAGCAAATAATTATCGGTATTCTCAATATAAATCATTTGCAATTTTACTATATTCTGATTTGAGAAGCATGGCAAATATAGGGAGGTTGAAGGTAATTCATGTTATAATTTAGAATTAATAAAAAAAATTTTCCCTCGGGGCCGGGGAGGTGTAATTTTTTGGGAAAACTTAAGAGAGTTTTAAGAGAAAAAAGTAAAAGTATAAACGGGATATATATATCTTCATATGTGCCAAGAAAATGCGGAATTGCAACCTACACAAAAGACTTGACAAGGGCCATTAACCTGATAAATCCATATTCCAAGGCGGAAATAATAGCGTTGATCAGGCCTGAAGATAAAATTGATTATCCTCCGGAAGTTAAATTTAAAATCAACCAGTATAAAATTGATTCGTATATTAAAGCCGCCGAGCATATTAATAGATCCAAAGCAGACATAGTTGTTTTGGAACATGAATTCGGTTTGTATGGCGGTGAATTCGGGGAATATATTATTAAACTTATAGAAATGGTAAAAAAACCATTAATTATTACTGCCCATACGATCCCTGATGATGCGAATAAGGGATATGGACCGGTTCTAAAGGATGTAATTAAATTTGCAGAAAAAATAATAGTCATGAT
>Ga0172371_10005216_pt1 | contig 19358 bp, 13 predicted proteins | sample Lak12m_FD_114543 | JGI IMG/M metagenome (GOLD analysis project Ga0172371, IMG submission 114543) | Freshwater microbial communities from Kabuno Bay, South-Kivu, Congo - kab_022012_12m | ecosystem: Environmental > Aquatic > Freshwater > Lake | place: Democratic Republic of the Congo: South-Kivu...
GCAACGGGCTTTCTCGGCGCCGTCCTGATGCCCCTCCTCGTCCGGCGGTACGGGGCGTCGGCGCTGACCGCGTACGTCCTGCCCGGCGAGGCGATTCCCCGCAGTTGGTCGGGCGAGAATGTCCGCCTCGTCCGGGGCGACATCGCGGACGCCGAAGCCGTCGCGGAGGCCGTCGTGGGCCATGCGCGCGTCATCCATATGGCCGGCCTCATCTCGTACTGGAAACGGGACCTTCCGCGGCTGATGCGAGTCAACCGCGACGGCGCGCGGTCCGTCGTCGAAGCGTGCCTGCGCTGCGGCGTCGAGCGCCTCGTCCACATTTCGTCGGTCGGCGCGGTCGGCTTCCACGCCGGCGGTACGCCCGCCGACGAAACCACGCCCTTCAACTGGCCGTCGAACATCTATTACATGGCCTCCAAGCACGAAGGCCAGAAGATCGTGGAGGCCGCCGTCCGCGAGCGCGGACTCCCGGCGGTCATCCTCAATCCGGCTTCGATCATGGGGCCCGGAGACCATAATTTCGCCACGCCCCACAATCAGCTCTACCAGCGGATCTGCGGCGGCCTGATGCTCGGGTCCTTTTCGGGAGGGCTGGCCGTCGTCGATGTCCGCGACCTGGCCGAGCTCGTCGTCCAAGCGCTCGAGCGGGGGAGGGTCGGGGAAAAATACCTGGCTGTCGGGGCGAACGTGAGCTATCCGGACATGATCCGGATGATCAGCCGGGCCTGCGGCCGGCGGGCTTATCCGTTCAAGATCCCGGCGCCGCTCGTCGCCGCCGCGGGCGGGCTGGCGGAGCTCGTCAGCCTCGTCACGAGGAAGCGGCCTCTTTTGACCTATGCCTACGGCCGGCTCAGCGGCTGGAGCGCCTATTACGCGAACGACAAGAGCATCCGGGAGTTCGGCCATTCCTACCGGCCGGTCGAGCAGACGGTCGCCGACGGCTGGGCGTATTTCGCCGAGACCTTCGGCGGCCGCCGCTGACGACGCGCCCCCGCCGGGCGGGTCCTCTCATTTTCCAGGCGAGCACGCACCTCTGGAATTGAAGCGGGAAATAAGGTAATCTCCCAGGCATGGAAACGAAAGACAGGCATCTTCCGCGAGTTTTAGGCCTCTGGGATATCGTCAGCATCGTCATCGGCGGCGTCATAGGGTCGGGCATCTTCCTCGTCCCCAAGGACATGGCCGTCGCCGTCCAGGTTCCTCTTCTCATCCTGGCCGTCTGGGTGGTCGGCGGCCTGCTCAGCTTCTTCGGAGCGCTATCGTTCGGAGAGCTGGGAGCCGCTTTGCCCGAAGCCGGGGGCGCTTATGTCTTCCTCCGCGAGTCGTACGGCAAGATGATCGCTTTCCTCTTCGGCTGGACGCTCTTCCTAGTGATCGACTCCGGCGCCATCGCCACGCTGACCGTGGCCTTTTCGACGAAATACCTGCCCCAGCTCGTCCCTCTTTCTCCGGCCGGCCAGAAGATCGTCAGCCTCGTCTTCCTGGCGTTCCTCGTCCTCGTGAACTATGCCGGCGTCCGGTGGGGAGCCAACCTCCAAAACCTGCTGACGGTCATCAAGTTCGGCGCCCTGGTCGGGATCTGCGGCGTCATATTCATCTTCGCCAAGGGCCAGGCTGCGAACTTCGTTTCGCCCTCGCCCAAGACGTTCACGGGCAGTCTGGCCCAGAGCTTCGGGGTCGCGCTGATTGCCGCCCTGTGGGCCTATAAGGGATGGGAGGCCTCGACCTACAGCGCGGGCGAGACCAAGAATCCCCAGCGGAACCTGCCTTTGGGCCTCTTCATCGGCACCGCCGCCTGCGTCGTCATCTATCTCCTGGCCCAGCTGGCGTATCTCTATGTCCTGCCGGCCGGCGCGATCGCCCAGTCGGACCGCATCGCGGCCGACGCCATGAACCTCGTCGTGGGGCCCGTCGGCGCCTCGATCATCTCCTTCATCATCCTCTTTTCGATCATGGGTGCGGCCAACCAGAACTTCCTCTGCTCGCCGCGGGTGTACTTCGCCATGGCCAAGGACGGCGTCTTTTTCAAGCCGCTGACCGCCATCCACCAGAAATTCCTGACGCCCCACGTTTCGATCATCGCCATGGGCGTCTGGAGCATGGTCCTCGTCCTCTTCTTCGGCACGTTCGAGAACCTGTTCAGCTATGTCATCTTCGGCCAGTGGATCTTCTTCGGCCTGACCGTCGCCGCGGTGATCATCCTCAGAAAAAAGCGGCCCGACCTTCCCCGGCCCTACAAAACCTGGGGTTATCCTGTCACGCCGGCCATCTTCATTCTGGCCGCGCTCTTCATCTCCATCACGTCGCTGGTGAATCAGCCCGTGAACTCCATGATCGGATTGGGGATCATCCTGGCGGGCCTGCCGTTTTATTTTTACTGGAAAATGAAGAGCAAGCGGGCGCAACACGCGTGAAAGTCAGGAAGCGCGACCCGAAATCGGGATTAAACCTTCTCGAACCCTGATCCCGCTCGATCCGCTACAATTCGATTAATCGAGAATAGACGTCCTTTTCGTTTGTGATTTTGTCCAGGACGTCGATGATGAGAAAATAGAACCCCGGCCTCAGCTTGTCGATATTCAGCGAGACATGGCTTTCGGGATCCAAGAATTCGAAGGTTTTCGTCTCGGAAAAGGCCGTGTTGGATTGACTATCAAATAGCGTGACGCGGACCTCGGCGTAGCCTCGCCGGCCCTTTTCCGTGTTCAACATGGTGTAGTCCTTCAGCGTGAATCGCAGCGTTTTCCGGGCCGAGCTCACGTCCGCGATGGCCACGACCGGTCCCTCGAGCTTCGTATATTGCTTGAGGCTGTAGACTTTGGCGCCCTCCGCCCTGACCTTGATTTCGATATTCTTGCCGCGAGTCTCGACGGGACCCCCCGGCTGATAGACGAGAAGATAGTGATAGTCCTCTTTTTCCGACGCCGCCTGGAGCGCTTCCAAGGCCTTATTTGAAAATGTCAGATATCCTCCCGTCGAGCGGCTGATTTCTCTGTAGCATTCTTCATAATTCTGAGCGACTTCCTGCAGTTCCAGGTCGGGAGAGACCAGTGTTTTCGGGGATTTCATCAGGATGAGATGGAAGGTGATCCCCGCCTCCAGGAAGAGATTCTTCATTCGTTCCGAGGGGAATTTTTTCGATATCTCAAAAGACTCCTGAAGACGATTCTGCGTCGTTCGGATCATCTGGGCATGGATTTGATCCTGCGGATCGATATTGCTGCGGTTCACGGTCGTGTTGATGATGTCCTCGAGGCGCCCCTGGCTTTTGAGCTTCGGGAAAAGCTCTCGCTGCATGAAACATAGGGCCCATTTCTCGGCCTTGGCCGTCCGGATCCTCTTCAGCAGGGCTTGATAGAACCCCATGTCCGGCATGAGATATCGTTCTCGATAATCGTTCCAGATCCTTTCATAGTGCTCATAGAAGGAAGAGATATCCGTCCAAGAAATTGGTGCGAACAGGCCCGCAGAGGCCAATAGGAGCCGATCGCATTCCTCGCTGAGCTCCAGATAGGCCCGGAAGTAATTGCGAATCGAAATCAGCTTGTAATTTTGGAGAGCTTCTTTCAGGGAGTTCTTGAGTTCATCCGCGGGCTTGCCCTTGTCGATATTCAGGAGACGGTCTTCGGTCAGGACGACAAGTTCGTCGGAATCGCGATATATGGTCTTGAAAAAATAATCGATGGCCTCCGCGATGGCCTCGTTATAATCGAAGATATCGAAAATAAGAAGGAAGAGGCGCGGCTTGGGCAGCTCGAGGGAAAAGATTTGGCCGGAAATTACGGGTCCGGCGATTTTCCGGGATACGACCTCGAAACTGGAAATCATCTGTCTGCGGCCGTTTTCGTAGACCTCGAAATCGTCTTTATTCAAACCTTTGACGACTTGGCCGTCGCGCACGACCCTAACCGGGACTTCGACGGCCGTGACAGTCACTTCTTGCTTGAGCTGAGATTGAGGTTGGGAAGGATGGATGCCAATATTTAGAATGAATAAACTTTCCAAAAAGAGAAGGAATACCCTCTTCACGGCAGCTTATCCGTCAAGCGCATATTCCTTATCACAGCAACTATTGGGCCAATCTTTTGCCGGCAGAATCGCTTAGATCCTCGCTTAATTCTGTCATCATAATTGGACAGGCTGAACTCAAGAAGATGATTCTTTCTGCAAATCGCATGTTTAAAGCATTACTTCACGACCAAATCTGCGGACACAGACGCGCTGGCCTTCTTCGTGTTCTCATTCGCGGAAAGATAAAGAGTATATGCACCAGGCTTCAGCGTCCTAATCTGGAACTCAAGAGAGTAGATCCAAGCGTTCTCTCTTTGAGTTCGATTTATCATGGAGAATGAGAGTGGGATTGTCATACTCAAAGCCGGATCTGCCAAATACCCAGAAAAGCTTATCTCCGGTTGCGTAATATTCGCCGCCTGGCAACGGACAATAGCTACGAGCCTAGGCGGTACTTGATCCAGTTCTTTTAATAGAGGGACATATTGCGTTTGATCAAAGGGGTAGATTTCAGAGAAATCGATTTTTTTTTGATCTTTGCTTTCTTCTTCGATGAACATCGCGCCTTCTTCCAGCTTCAGAAAAAGCGGCGGAAAAAGCTTTAATTTTAATTTTTGCGTATCGGGAACGTTGACTTGATCAGAGCCCCTGGCTCCCTTTCCGGTTTCCATATTTCTTAGGACGACCCGGCAATCATAACGGCCGGGAGGAAGCGAGACCCGAGATTCGCTGACGGCGGATTCCGAGTTGTAGCGGAAAATGTTTATTTCTTTCCTCTGCAGCGTCACGATATCGTTTTGATCATTTAAGATGATGGAGACGACCTCCATCCGCTGGCCGCCAATTTCTTTGATTCTCTTGATGGGAATTTTCGCCAGGATAACGAGATCGGTTTTGTCTTTGACGGAATAAGGCAAAACAAGCACCGGGAACTCGATAGACACTTGCAGGTAAGGGCTATCGCTCAGGGCGAGGTCAATCAGGTGCAGGAGCTTTTCTTTTTCCGAATATTCCGAGAACGGTTTTGGACTGAAATATCCGCCTTGTCCGTAGACGTCACATCCCTTTCTCTTGACGTTCACTTTAATTTTATGGAACTTCCCGTCCCATTTTTCATCAACGGCATAGCCTAATACGTAATAAACGCCGGTCAAGTCCTGAATTTGATCATTAATCTTTTCATACCTGGAGACATTATCGAAGTATTTGCCATGGGTTTCTTCGGCCATTTGTTGTAACGACCAATCCCCCAGCTGATCCCTGTCTTTAAAATGGGCCGTTTCCAAGCCGGAGCCGTTGATGGCAAAGACTGAACAATTGGAGCCGGTCAATGCTTCGCACATTTTTGCAAATCTGTCCAATAATCCGGCATCTCCGTGAATAAAGTAATCACTCATCATATGCTGTTTTCCGGGTGGCTGAATGCTCCCATACAACACTCGGTTATTGACTCCGGCCGAGAATAAAATGAGATTTTTAAAACCTGGAATATATCGAAAAACTTTTGCCAAATCCCCAATTTCCGAAAGAAAGCGGCTAACTTGGCTATTATAAGTTCTTCTTTCAGCTTCCTCTAATTTTTCAGCTTCCTTCAATTTATCGGCTTCACGTCGTGATACGTCAGCCTCTCCGCCGCTATTGTTAAGAGTTGAAATATAGTCACTGACGATATCGGCGGCTCTTCCCAAATATCTGTTGGCGCTGAATTCTTGAATGATTTGGTGGACCTTTTTATGGTCGGTCGTCAGATATTCGTGGAGGGTGAGACCTTTATTTGCCGTATAAGAGATGACGCCGATTTCGTCGTCGGGGTGAACTTTTGTATCGATAAAATTTAGCGCAGCTTTTTTTGATTCTAATATTCCGGACATAGTGCTGAAGGCAAAATCAAAGAAGAAAAAGAATTTTCGACTTATTCTTGAGACTTGCGGATAAGGAACGGAAGGGACGGCAAGCTGAATGGTAGGCGAAGCTTTTTCTATAGATAATGTATGCTTTTCGAATTCCGTGATGTATTTTGTTTGGCCGTTGTCGCTGAGCTCGAAATCCTCCTTTTTTAGATCCGTGACTGGATTCCCGTTTTTATCCGTCACATAAACCTGAACTAATTTCAAAACAACAGCCAATTCATGGCGGAGAGCATCCCGTTTTACTTCTTGTGTTTGATGATATAGAAAAGATTCGCAGAGGATTGATCCGCCCAAATTGAAAAGAATCGCTAAATAAATAGCTTTTCTCACCGGCGAAGCTCCATTGATGCTAAGAAAATCCCTATGTTTATTTCTATTATATAACCTTTTTCCGCTATTGATACATAGTCCCCCCCGTTGCGGGGGGGTTGGGGGTATGGGATAAAGGGATAAGGGGCTTAGGTTGCGTAAGCCAGGCGGCCGTCCTTGACGACGAGCGCGCCGTTTTTTATGACATGCGTCACGGGATTGACGCCCAGGTGATAGACGAGGTGGGGGTATGAGGGGACGTCGCAGAGGACGAGGTCCATCTTTTTGCCCGGCTCGAGGCTGCCCACCTCGTCGTGTCTCCGGATCGCGTAGGCGCCGTTGGCCGTGACCGCGTTGAGGGCCTCTTCGATGCTCAACTTCAGAGTCAGCACCCCGAGTTGGAGGATGAACAGCATCGATTCGGTCATCGACGTTCCGGGATTGAAATCCGAGGCCAGGGCGACGATCGCGCCCGCCTCGACGAGCTTGCGCGCCGGCGCTCGCTTCTCCAGCATAAGAAAGAACGAGACGCCCGGGAGGAGGACTGCGGCGGTTTCGCTCGCCGCCAGCGCCTCGATGCCCGCCTCCATGATCGCGATCAGATGTTCGGCTGAGACGGCGCCGGCCTGAGCGGCGAGCTCCGTGCCGCCGAGCGGCGTGAATTCATCGGCATGGACCTTGATTCCAAAGCCGGCCGCTTTTGCCGCCTGCACCAGCCTTTCTGTGTCTTCCACAGAAAACACGCCCTCTTCACAAAATACGTCGAAAAATCGGGCGAGGTCCTGATGGCGAACTTCGGGGATGATCGTGTGAACAAGAAGGTCAATGTACTCCTCCTTTTTCGAACGATATTCCTCGGGAACCTCGTGGGCTCCCATGAACGTCGGAACCAGGTCGATGGGGTGGCGGCGGTCCGCCTCGCGGATCGCCTCGAGCTGTTTGATTTCATCGGCGAGGCTGAGCCCGTAGCCGCTCTTGGCCTCGGCGGTCGTCGTTCCGTGGAGAAGCATGCGATCCATGCGGTCCAGGCAGAGGGCGGTCAGTTCGTCCCGGGTGGCCTGGCGGGTAGCTTTAACGGTTGAGCGGATGCCCATACCCTTCGCGGCGAGCTGTTGGTAGGTCCAGCCCTTGAGGCGGAGGGCGAATTCCTCGGCCCGGTCCCCGGCAAAGGGGAGATGGGTGTGTGCGTCGACGAAGCCGGGGAGGGCGACGAGCCCGCTCCCGTCGATGTGGACTCCGCCCGGCTCGAAATCCACGCTCCGCCGGAAGGCGTCCTCGGAGCCGATGAAGACGATGCGGCCGCCGCGGGAGGCGATCCAGGCGTTCTCTTGGAGTCCGACATCGGCGAGGGCGCCCTTCCGCTTGGGGATGCCGCCCCGGCACGTCAAGAGCTGACGGCAAGAGGCGACGAGGCAGTCGGCTTTGATCATGAGGGATTTCGGCGAAGCTGGGAATGCTTTTTCCGGACAAACGCCGGGAGGTCGTAGCCCTCCCATTCCTTGTCCCAGGCCGGCCGGGTCCAGGACGGTGCGGCCTCGGCCTGTTCCGCCCCTTGAGGCTCGAAGACGAAGGGCGGCGTTTCAGTGTAGGGCGGGACCGGGAACGGCGGGGGCGTCGTCGCGTGCGGCTTGACTCGGTGGCGGAGGACCGGCGCCGCGGCCGGCGCCTGCGCCTGGGGTTGAATCGTTACGCGTTTCTCGCGGCCCCGGTCGAAGCCGGTGGCGATGACCGTGACCTTGACCGTGTCCTTGACGGTCGGGTCGATGACCGCGCCGAAGATGATGTTGGCCTCGGGATGGGCCATCTTGAAGATCATCCGCGAAGCCTTTTCGACCTCGTGAAGGGTCAGGTCCTTGCCGCCCGTGATATTGATGAGGACGCCCCGGGCGCCCTCGATCGAGGTGTCGATGAGAAGCGGGCTGGAGATGGCCTTGGTTGCCGCCTCGGCCGCCCGGTTCTCGCCCGCGGAGAGCCCCGTTCCCATGAAGGCCATGCCCATGCCCTTCATGATGGATTTGACGTCGGCGAAGTCGAGGTTGATCAGGCCGGGCTTCGTGATGAGGTCGGAGACACCCTGGACGGCCTGGCGGAGGACGTCGTCGGCCATCTTGAAGGCGTCCTGCATCGACGTGTCCAGGCTGACCGTCTGGAGCAGGCGCTCGTTCGGGATGGCGATGACCGTATCGACCGCCGATTTCAGGTCGTTCAAACCCTCTTCGGCCTGCTTGGCCCGCTGCCGGCCCTCGAATTCGAACGGCAGGGTGCAGATGGCGATGGCCAGGATGCCGAGCTCCGCGGCAAGGTTGGCGATGATCGGCGTCGCGCCGGTCCCCGTCCCGCCGCCCAGGCCCGCGGTCAGGAAGACCATATCCGAGCCGTCGAGGATCTCGATGAGCTTCTCCGTGTCCTCCATGGCCGCCTCTTTGCCCCGGTCGGGCCGGCCCCCCGACCCCAGCCCTTTCGTCAGCTGGTGCCCGATCTGGATCTTGTTCGGGGCCCGGTTGGCATTCAGGGCCTGCAGGTCCGTATTGACGGCGATGAAGTCGACGCCCTCGATCCCGGCTTCTATCATCCGGTTAACGGCGTTGCCGCCGCCCCCGCCGATGCCGACGACGCGGATCTTGGCCCCGAAGCTGTCCTCGACGAGATGGAATTTCAATTTACCTCCCGTTTCATGTCCCATACCTTCCTCCTATTCTTCCTTGAAGATGTCCTTGAATCTGGCGAACAGGCCTTTCTTGCGGTCCTTGGTCGCCCCCTTATCCCGGATCTGGCCGTGCCCGTAGTGCAGGAGGCCGACGGCCGTGGCGAAGTCCGGCGTCGCGACCCGGTCCACAAGGCCGCCGACGCCCGTGGGGTCGCCGCGGCGGACGGGCACGTCGAAGATTTCCTCGGCGACCTCCTCGAGGCCTTCGAGGAGGGCCGTGCCGCCCGTCAGGACGATCCCCGAATTGAGGGATTTTTCGAATCCCATCCGCTTGATGTCGCTGTCCACGAAGCGGAAGATCTCTTCGGCCCGCGGCTCGATGATGTCGGCCAGGAGCTGGCGCGACAGGACGCGCGGCTTCCGGCCTTTTCCGACCGACGGCACCTCGATCGTCTCCTGCTCGTCGGTCACGGGCGAGATGACGCAGCCGAATTTCTTCTTGATCTTGTCCGCCTCGGGGATGGGCGTCCGCAGGCCGACGGCGATGTCGTTGGTGAAATTGTCGCCGCCGAGCGGGATGATGGCCGTGTACCACAGGCTGCCGCGCTCGAAGATGGCGACCTCGGTCGTCCCGGCCCCGATGTCGATCAGCCCCACGCCGAGCTCCTTCTCGTCGTGGGTCAGGACGGCCGCGCTCGTCGCGATCTGGTTGAGGACGATCTGCTCGATGTTGATCCCGGCCCGCTCGACGCAGGTCCGCAGGTTCTGGACGAGGGTCACGGCGCCCGTGACGATGTGGACGTTGACCTCGAGCTTGATGCCGTTCATGCCCAGGGGGTCGCGGATGCCGTCCTGCTCGTCGACCACGAATTCCTGGGGGATGACGTGGATGATCTCCCGGTCGGGCGGGATCGAAACGGCCTTGGACTGCTCGATGACCCGCCGGATGTCGTCGCGCGTGATCTCCCGGTTCTTGCCCGAGACGGCGATGACGCCGCGGCTGTTGAAGCTCTTGATGTGCGCGCCCGAGATGCCGATGAAGGCGGAGTGGATGGCCACGCCGGCCATGAGCTCGGCCTCCTCCTGCGCTTTCTTGATGGCGGCCGAGGTGATGTCGAGGTTGACCACGACGCCCTTGCGAAGGCCCTTGGAATCGGCCGTGCCGATCCCGATGACCTCGATCTTGCGCTCTTCGGTGATCTCGCCGATCACCGCGGCCACTTTTTTCGTGCCGATGTCGATGCCGACGACGTAGCCGTTTTTGGCCATTAGCGTCTCTCCTTGTCCGGTTCGGGAAGGCCGGCGCCCTCGGCCTTCGGTCCGGCCGGCTTGAAATAAACCCGGCCCTGGATCCGGAGGTCGGCGGTTTCCGGCGGACCGAAGGCGTTCGCCATCTCGTCCTTGTATTCCCGGAAGAAGGCGATCTTCTGGGCGAAGAGGTCGTCGCCGAGAACGAGCCGCGTCGGGGAGGAGCGGAAGGTCAGGACCACGTTGAGGGGCTCGCTCACGTCCAGGCTGGCGGCCTCGGCCCGGTCTTCGCCGGACAGGCTGCGCAGGCACTCCCAGGCCAGCCCGACTTTCTCCGGGCCGTCGTTCCGGAACAGGTCCCGGTCAATAAGAATGGGAAGGCGCTGCCGTTCCTCCTCGTTGGCCGGGGCCAGGACGACGCCGTCCTCGGCGATGAGGTAATCGGCGTCCTTGCGGATCAGCGCAACCGGAATCCGGGGCGTGATCTCGATCTTCACCGACGAGGGGAAGACTTTCCGCAGGCGGGCGTCCTTGACCCAGGGGTCGGATTCGAGCCCGGCCTTGATCGTCCGGAGGTCGAGGAGAAGGACATTTCCCCAGCGGAACTCGTCGACCCGGCCGACTACGGCCGCTTTAACTCGCTCGTCGGGACAAGCGACCTGGACGTCTTTCACCTCCAGGTTCTTCCAGGAGATGATGAAGCTGTAGATCCCGTAAAAGGCGACGAACAGGACCGCCGCCAGCCCGATGGTCACCACCATCTGGCGGGTCCGGGCCGGTATGATCCGCCGGCCTTTCTTCGGACGGACCTTGCCCTCGGCCCGCTGGAACTGCAGGGCGGGCGCGGCCAAGGTCTCCATCTTGCTCATTTCTTCGTTCCGAGCTTCTTGATGAATTCGGGGATGACTTTGTAGATGTTGCCCGCGCCGAGGAAGAGGACCATGTCGCCCGGGGCGACCAGCTTCTTGAGCAGGCCGGGCAGCTTCGCGAGGTCCGGCTCGAAATGGACGTTCTTGTGGCCGACCTGCTTGATCCGCTCGAAGAGGGCCGCGCCGTTGACGTGCGGGATCGGCTCTTCGCCGGCGGGATAGATTTCGGTGACGACGACGACGTCCGCCTGGTTGAACGACGTGGCGAATTCGTTCATCAGATGGGAGAGCCGGGTGTAGCGGTGCGGCTGGAACGCGGCGACGACCCGCCGCGGCCAGCCCCGCTTCGCGGCGTCGAGCGTGGCCTTGATCTCGGTCGGATGGTGGGCGTAGTCCTCGATGACCATCACGTCGCCGACCGCCTTCTTCAGCTCGAACCGGCGTCCGGTGCCGGAGTAGCTTTCGAGCGCTTCGAAGATGAGCGTCGGCGGGACGTCCAGGTCCAGGGCGACGGCGATCGAGGCCATGGCGTTGAGGATGCTGTGCTTGCCGGGGACGTTCAGCCGGAGGCGGCCGAGCTCGCGGCCCTTGTAGTAGACGCGCGACGAGCTGGCGAATTTATTGAACTGCATGTCCCTGGCGAAGACGTCGGACTGGGCCGAAAAGCCGTAGGTGATGATCCGCCGCTCGAGCGAAGGGATGATGTTCTGGAGGTTGGGGTCGTCGAGGCAGAGGATGATCGGGCAGTAAAAAGGCACCTTGTTCGCGAAATGGACGAAGGTCCTCTGGATCTCTTCGACGTTGTGATACTGGTCGAGATGCTCGGCGTCGATATTGGTCAGGACGGCGATGAACGGCGAGAGGTACAGGAAGGACCGGTCGCTCTCGTCGGCTTCGGCGACGAAGAAGTCGCCCTCGCCGAGCTTGGCGTGGGCCCCGATCGTGTTCAGCCGGCCGCCGACGATGATCGTCGGGTCGAAGCCGGCCCGGTCCAGGATCGTGGCGATCATGGACGTCGTCGTCGTCTTACCGTGGGAGCCGGCCACGGCGATGCCGTATTTCATCCGCATGAGCTCGGCCAGCATTTCGGCCCTGGGGATGACGGGGATCTTGCTCAGGCGGGCTTCCTGCACCTCGACGTTGTCTTCCTTGATGGCGGAGGAGATCACGACGACGTCGGCGCCCTTGATATTCTCGGCCTTGTGGCCGATGACGATCCCGGCTTTGAGGCCGGCCAGGCGGCGCGTGGCGTCGTTGGGCTGGACGTCCGAGCCCGTGACCTTGTAGCCGAGGTTGAGCAGCACTTCCGCGATGCCGTTCATGCCGGTTCCCCCGATGCCGATCATGTGGATGTGTTTCAGCTTCCGGTACGTTCGTTTGACCATCGGTCCTCCTAGCGGCGAGCCTCCATGAGTTCGAAGCACAGGCGGGCGATCGCCCCGGCCGCGCCGTCCTTTTTCAGGGCGGCCAAACGGCGCTCCATCTCCGAAATCCTCTCCCCGTGCCCGAGGAAGGCGCGGACCTTGCCGGCGAGGAGGGCCGGCGTCCATTCGCGCTCCAGGAGGACGTCCGCCCCTCCGGTCTCCCTCAGCGCCGCGGCGTTGGCCGCCTGGTGGTCGTCGGCTGCGCCGGCGAAGGGAACCAGGATCGAGGCCTTGCCCGCCGCGATGAGCTCGGCGCAGGTCGTCGCCCCGGCCCGGCAGATGACAAGGTCGGCTTTGGCGAACATCGCCGGCATTTCGACGAAGAAGGGAACGACGACGGCGTCCGCGAAGCCGCGTTCGGCGTAGGCCGCCTTGACCCAGACGAGGTCGCGCTCTCCGGTTTGATGAAAGACCACGAGCCTCTCTCGGTCCGGCTCGAGGAGGGGCAGGGTTTCGACCATTGCCCGGTTGAGGAAATGCGAACCCTGGCTGCCGCCGAAGACGAGGAGCGCCAGCCGGCCCTCCCGCCGTTTCGGCGGGAGGACGTAGAACCCCTCGCGCACGGGGTTGCCGAGGCAGATGCCTTTGCCCTTCAGGTAGGGCAGGGAAGCGTCGAACGCGGCCACGGCCTTCCTGACCCACCGCAAGAGAAGCCGGTTGGTGAAACCGGGCCGGACGTTCTGCTCGAGGATCAAAGTGGGGATCCTCAGCCAGGAAGCCAGCAGGACGATCGGTCCGGAGCTGTAGCCGCCGACGCCCACGACGAGGGCCGGCTTCGTCCGGAGGAGGAGGCCCAGGGACCGGAGAAACGCGCCCGGCAGGAGGGCGAAGCCCTTGAGGCTCCGCAGGCCCCGGCCCTTGAGCCCTTCGATGCGCATGGGAACGAAGCGGACCTCGTAGCGGGACATGATCGTCCGTTCGGCGTCTCGCCCGCCGCCGACGAACGTCAGCTCGACGGCCGGGTCCGCCTGGCCGAGGGCGCGGCCGAGAACGAGGGCCGGGAAGAGGTGGCCTCCCGTCCCTCCGCCGCTGATGATCACCCGCTTGCCCTTCATGCATTCCCCCGGTTGATGTCCTTGCGCTGGGAGATATGGAGAAGGATCCCGATGGCTAAAAGAGTCGTCATGAGCGAGGACCGGCCGAAGCTGAGGAGGGGCAGCGGGACGCCCTTGGCCGGGCCGAGCCCGAGGACGACGGTGATGTTGAGGAGAGCCTGGGCGGCGATGAGGACCGTCAGGCCCGCGGCCGCGAGCTGGCTGAAGTGGTTCGGCGCCTTCATGACGATGACCAGGCCGCGCCAGACGAACAGGGCGAAGAGGACGAGCGTGGCCACGGTCCCGAGCAGCCCCAGCTCCTCGCCGATCACGGCGAAGATGAAATCCGTATGGGGGCAGGGGAGGAAGAACATCTTCGACGAGCCCTCGCCGAGACTGACGCCCAGCAGGCCGCCGGCGCCGACCGCGATCTTGGACTGGGTGACCTGGAAATTGATGGAGCCGAGGTTCTTGTCCGGCGAGAGGAAGGCGAGGAGCCGCTCCATCCGATAGGGTGAGATGAAGAGAAAATAGGCGAAGAAGGGGATGGAGGCGAAACCCATGAAGGCGAAGTATTTCAGGCGCACGCCGCCGATGAAGAGGAGGACGGCGCAGACGGCGAAGACCAGGAGGGCCGTCCCGAAATCGGGTTCCTTGAGGATGAGCAGGACGAAAAAGAGGATGACGCCGGCGGGAACGAGCAGGACCCGCCATTCCTGGATCCGCTCCTTGCGGCGGTCGATGTACCAGGCCAGGAACAGGATCAAGCTGACCTTGGCCAATTCCGAAGGCTGGAAGCGGAATCCGGGAAGGACGATCCAGCGGTTGGTCTTGGCGACGGTCGGCATGAGAAAGCAGGCGAGAAGCATTCCGGCCGAGAGGACGAGCAAGCCGATGACGAAGGCCGGCTGCTCGTAGATGGGCTTCCGGATCGAGAGGAGGACAACGATTGCGCCCAGCCCGACGGCGGCCCCGATGAGCTGATGGAGGAGATAGTAGAACGGCTGCTCGAACTTTTCCGCGGCGGCCACGCCGGAGGCGCTGAAGACCATGACCAGGCCGAGGGTGATGAGAAGGAGCGAGACGAAGAACAATCCCTTGTCGAACGCGTAGGGCCGGAAGACTTCCATGATTCAGCCTCGACGCCTTTCGGCCCGTTTGGCCAGGGCCCGGGCGGCGCGCTTGAACGCCCGGCCGCGCTCCTCGAAATTGCGGAACATGTCCCAGCTCGTGCAGGCCGGCGCCAGGAGGACGACGTCGCCGCGCGACGCGGCGGCGAACGCCCGCGGGACGACCTCGGCGAACGAGGCCGCGTCCTCCATGGGGACGACTCCCGCAAGCGCCTTTCGGATCTTCTCTTTGGCCGACCCGACCAAGACGACTTTTTTCACCCGGGCTTTCACGAGGCGGCGGAGCTGGGTGAAATCCGAGCCCTTGTCCTTGCCGCCGAGGATGAGCACGATCGGCTCGTCGAAGCTGGCGACGGCCTTGAGCGTGGCGTCCACGGTGGTGGCTTTCGAATCGTTGATGAAGCGCACGCCGGACACGGTCAGGACGCGCTCTAGGCGGTGCTCGAGCCCTTCGAACGTCCGGACGGAATCCCGGATGCGGGCCGGCTCGACTCCCAAGAGGCGGGCGGACAGCGCGGCGGCCATGACGTTCTCCTGGTTGTGAAGCCCGGGGAGGCGGATGTCCTTGGCCGGGAGAATTTTCCTCTCGTCTTCGTCCCGGACAACGATCCAGCCGTCGCGAAGGAAGCAGCCGCGCGCGAGACGCCGGGCGCGGCTGAAGCCGAAAACGGCGGAGCGGGCTTCGCCCTCGAGCCCCCAGACCAGGGCGTCGTCGCGGTTCAGAACGGCCCGGTCCGTCTCCCGCTGGGCGGTCACCAGCTTTTTCTTCGAGCCGAAGTAACCGTCGAACGACGCGTGCCAATCCAAATGATTCTGGGAGACGTTGAGGACCACGGCCAGGGAGACGCGAAAGGCGTCGATATATTCGAGCTGGAAGCTCGAGATCTCGGTGACGTAGAGGTCGTCGTCCTTGCTCTGGTCGACGAACGAGAGCAGGGGAGTGCCGATGTTGCCCGCCAGCCGGGCCCTGCGGCCCGCGTCTTTGAGGATTTTGTGGAGCAGCGTCGCCGTCGTCGATTTGCCGTTCGTTCCCGTGATTCCGATCATCGTGCCTTTGAGGCAGCGGAAGGCGAGCTCGATCTCGGACAGGACCGGGATCCCTTTGTCCTGGGCCGCCCGGAATTCCGGAAGCGGCGGGACGCCGGGACTGGGGATGACGAGGTCGGCGGCGAGAAAAGATTCCAGCCGGTGGCCGCCGGCCTCGACCGCGGCGCCGCGCGCTTTCCATGCGGCGGCGAGCGGTCCGAGCTCGTCCTCGGTCTTGATTTCGCTGATCGTGACCCGGGCGCCGCGGCGGAGGAGGAAATCCGCCGCGGCTTCGCCCGTCTTTCCGAGGCCGACGACGAGGACTTTTTTATCGCGGAGGTCCATGCTTATCTCAATTTCACGGTGGCCAGGCTGAACAAGGCGAAGATGATTCCCAGGATCCAGAAGCGGATGACGACCTTCTCCTCGGGCCAGCCCAGGAGCTCGAAGTGATGATGAAGCGGGGCCATCTTGAAGATCCGCTTGCCGTGGCTGAGCTTGAAGTACCCGACCTGAAGGACGACCGAGAGCGCTTCCAGGATAAACACCCCGGCGACCGTGAAGAGCAGGAGCTCCTGCTTGATGAGGATGGCGATGGCCGCCAGCGTTCCGCCGAGGGAAAGGGCCCCGACGTCGCCCATGAAGACCTGGGCGGGATGCGAATTGAACCAGAGGAATCCGAGGCAGGCGCCGGTCAGGGCGCCGGCGAACACGGTCAGCTCGGCGGCCTGCGGGACCCGGGCGATTCCGAGATAGGCCGAGAATTCCTTGTGGCCGGCGATATAGGTCAGGGCCGAGAGGGCCGAGGCGCTGATCAAGGTCAGCCCGATGGCCAAGCCGTCGAGGCCGTCGGCCAAGTTGACCGCGTTCGAAGAGCCGACCAGGATGAACATGATCCAGGGGACGTACAGCCAGCCTAGGGTGGGGACCCAATTCTTGAAGAAGGGGAGGAAGAGCTGGAGCTTGAACTCGCCCGAAAATCCGAGTCCCATGACGATCAGGGCGAAGACGGCGGCGAGGATGATCTGAAAGATAAATTTGTTCCGCGCAATCAGGCCCAGAGACCGTTTCTTCTTAAACTTCAAATAATCGTCGAGGAACCCGACGAGCCCGAAAAAGAACATCGTGCCCATCCCCAGCCAGACGTAGCTGTTGCCCAGGTTCCCCCAGAGCAGGGTCGGGATGAGCGTCGCGCCGATGATCAGCAGACCGCCCATGGAGGGAGTCCCCTTTTTAGCGTAGTGGGACTGCGGGCCCTCGGCCCGGATCTCCTGGCCGATCTGGTTCCTCTTCAAGAGCTTGATGAGGGCCGGCCCGAGGAGGAAGGTCAGGAGGAGGGCGGTGATCCCGGCCAGCGCGGTCCGCACCGTGATGTAGCGGAACACGTTGAAGAAGAACCATTCGTTTCTCAGGGGGACGAGCAGCCAGTAGAGCACGTCAGGACTCCTTAAAGGTCTCTTTCAAGGCTTCGACGATTTTCTCGGTCTGGATGCCGCGCGATCCCTTGACCAGGACCAGGTCTCCTTCGCAGAGGAGGGCCGGGACTCCGGCCGCCGCTTCCTCGCTCGCGGCGAAGGATCGGACGCCGTCCATTCCCATCCCGGCCCGCCGCGCGCCCCGGGCCATGTGTCCGCCCAGGGGCCCGACCGTCACGAGGAGGTCCCAGCCGGCCGCCGCCGCCTGCGCGCCGGCGTCCTCGTGGAACTTGGCCGAGGACTCGCCGAGTTCGAGCATGTCGCCGAGCACGGCGACGCGCCTCCGGGCGGGCAGCGCCGCATAATTGCGGAGCGCGGCTTCCAGGGCCCGGGGATTCGAATTGTAGGAATCGTCGATGACGACGATCTTTTGCGCCAAGCGGAGGAGGTGGCCTCGTTTGGCGTACGGTTTGAGGTCCTGGATGCCGCGCTCGATGTCGTCGAAGGGCAGCCACAGCGAACGGCCGACGCCGACGGCCGCCAGAAGGTTGTAGATATACGTGTCGGACAGAAAGGGAAACTTGACCCGCCGCCGTTCGGTGCCGTGGACGATATCGAACCGAAAGCCGTCGAAGCCCAGCCGCTGGAGGTTCTCGACGCGGATCTCGCAGCCCCGCGAGAGGCCGTAATAGACCTTCCGGCCGTTCCAGGCCTGAGCGATCAGCTCGACGTAGGGATCGTCGCCGTTGAGGACGGCCGCCCCTTCCGCTTTCATCCCGTCCAGGATCTCTTTCTTGGCCGCCGCGATGGCCTCCATCGTCTTGAGGCGCTCCAGATGGACGGGGCTGACGTTCGTGATCACGGACACGTCGGGCGGCGCGATAGAGGCGAGCGTCCGGATCTCTCCCGGAGCGCTCATCCCCATCTCGAGGACGACCGCTTCGTGCCGGGGCTCGAGGCGGAGGAGGGTCAGGGCCAGGCCGAGGTGATTGTTGAAATTCCCTTCGGACTTGAGCACCCGGTATTTCCGGGACAGCAAGGCGGCCGCGAATTCCTTGGTCGTCGTCTTGCCCACGCTCCCGGTGATGCCGACGACCGCCGCTCTCTGCTCGTCGAGGACGCTCCGGGCGAGGCCTTGGAGGGCGGCCACGGTGTCCGGAACCTGGAGGATCGCGAAATCGGGCGAAACCGGCGGCACGGGCCGCGCCACGACGGCCCCCGCCGCGCCCCTCGCCGCCGCGTCGGCGACGAAATCATGGCCGTTGCGGCGGGCGGATATGGCGAAGAACAGATCGCCGGGCGACGTTTGACGCGAGTCGATGGCGAACGCCCGGAAGACGCGCTCCGGCGGTCCCTGGAGGATCGTCCCTCCCGTCGCCTTGGCGATCCGGTCCAGCCGCAGTTCGGCCATGGTCAGCTCGACCCCATTTTCTTGAGGATGCCGCGGATGACATCGCCGTCTTTGAACGGAATGGTCCGGTCTTTCAGGACCTGATAGCGCTCGTGGCCTTTGCCGGCGACGAGGACATGATCGCCCTTTTTGGCGAAGGCCAGAGCCTTTTCGATCGCCTCGGCCCGGTCGGGGACGATGCTGTATTTCTTGGAGCCCGTCTTGACGACGCCCTTTTCGATCTCGCGGAGGATGTCCATGGGGTCTTCGGAACGGGGATTGTCGGAGGTCAGGAACGTCCAGTCGGCGAACAGCCCGGCCACCTCTCCCATCCGCTCCCGTTTGGATTTGTCGCGGTCTCCGCCGGCGCCGAAAACGAGGATGATCCGGGTGGGCTTCAGCTCCCGCGTTGTCTCGAGCAGGCTGCGAAGAGCGCTGTCCGTATGGGCGTAATCGACATAGATGTGGATCCCCAGGCTGTTGTCGATATTCTCGAACCGGCCGGGGATCTGTTTCATGGCGGCGATGCCGTCCTTGATGACCTGGGGAGGGACGTTCAGAGCGAGGGCGATGCCGAAGGCCGTCAGGATGTTGTAGAGATTGTGCTTGCCGGAGAGCGACGAGGCGACGAGGACCTGGCCTCCCGGGTATTTGACCAGGGCTTCGAGGCCCGCGCCGTTCAGCTTGAACCGTTCCCCCCGGACGAGGGCCGCCGGCTCGAGGCCGAAGGTGATGGTGTTCATGGGAAGCTCCGCGATGAGCCGCTTTCCCCAGGCGTCGTCCTCGTTGACGACCGCCGTCCGCTTCTTGGAATTCAGGAAGAAGAGCCGCTTCTTTGCCGCGAAATAGTCCTCTATGGTCTTGTGGAAATCGAGGTGCTCCCCGCTGAGATTCGTGAACGCGGCGACGTCGAAGCTGATCGCCCCGACGCGCTTGAGGCTGAGC
>Ga0172371_10005217_pt1 | contig 19358 bp, 19 predicted proteins | sample Lak12m_FD_114543 | JGI IMG/M metagenome (GOLD analysis project Ga0172371, IMG submission 114543) | Freshwater microbial communities from Kabuno Bay, South-Kivu, Congo - kab_022012_12m | ecosystem: Environmental > Aquatic > Freshwater > Lake | place: Democratic Republic of the Congo: South-Kivu...
ACGCGAACGGGGAATTACCATCAAGTTGCAACCGGTAAAAATGAAATATACTTCCGAAGGGAAAAATTATGAATTAAATTTGATTGATACGCCGGGGCACGTGGATTTCCAATATGAAGTTTCCCGATCTCTGGCAGCCGTTGAAGGCGCCGTCCTTTTGGTGGATGCAACCAAGGGCGTCCAAGCCCAAACTCTTTCCAATCTATATTTTGCAATCGAACAAAATTTGGAAATTATTCCTGCTGTCAACAAAATTGATTTGCCCAACGCCAATGTTGAAAAAACAAAAAAAGAAATCGTTCATATTTTGGGTTGCCAGGAGGAAGATATTTTGGAAGTTTCCGGTAAGAGTGGTTTGGGAGTAGAAAAACTTTTGGAAAAAATTATCGAAGTTATTCCCGCGCCAAAAGGGGAAAGAGAGAAACCAATGCGCGCTTTGATTTTTGATTCAAAATATGACACCTATAAAGGGGTGGTGGCTTATGTGCGGATTATTGATGGAGAAGTGAAGGCTGAGGATAAGATTTATTTGAAGGTTGGAGGAGTAGAAAGTGGAGTAGTGGAAGTGGGAACTTTTAATCCTCGGTTTGAACCCCAAAAATCTTTAGTGGCTGGGGATATCGGATATATTGCGACCGGTCTCAAGAGTGTGGAGTTTTGTCGCGTGGGAGACACGATTGTTTTGGAAAAATTCGCGCGTAATACGCAGAGTTTGCCGGGGTATAAAAATGTTGTCCCAATGGTCTATGCTTCGTTTTATCCGATTGAAGGCGATGACTATAATTTCATGCGTGATGCTTTGGAAAAATTGAAATTAAATGATGCCTCTTTCACTTTTGAACCGGAATCCAACATTGCTTTAGGACGCGGTTTTCGCTGCGGATTTTTGGGAATGTTGCATTTGGAAATTATTCAATCGAGGCTCGAACGTGAATATGAAATTAGTCCAACCATTACCACCCCCAGCGTGGTGTATGAAATTAAATTAAGTGGCGATTCAAATTTGCTCAAAATTTATTCTCCCACGGAACTACCGGATCCTTCAATGATTGAAAAAATTTATGAACCATACGTGAAATTGGACATCATTTCTCCCAGCTCCTATTTAGGCGCGATTATGGAAGTAATGAATAATTTGCGGGCGAATTATAAAAATACGGAATATATTGATAGTGAAAGACTGGTAATTAGCTTCGATTGCCCCCTGACTGATGTCATCATTAATTTGCATGATGATTTAAAAAGCGCCTCTTCCGGCTACGCTTCAATGAATTATGAGATTATTGATTATCGCGCTAACGATTTGGTAAAGCTCGATATTTTTGTCGCCCAAGAAAAAATTGAAGCTTTTTCGCGCATCGTTCCACGGGAAAGAGCTTTTGGAGAAGGGAAGCGCACCGTGGAAAAACTCAAAGATTCGCTTCCCAAGCAAAACTTCGCCATTGCCCTCCAAGCGGCCATTGGAGGCAAAATTATCGCTCGAGAGACCATTAAGCCCTTCCGTAAGGATGTAATCGCCAAACTTTATGGGGGAGATGTTTCGCGCAAAAAGAAGCTCTTGGAAAAGCAGAAAAAAGGCAAGAAAAAGATGAAGAATATCGGAAAAGTAACCATTCCATCAGAGGCTTTTTTGGCGGTTTTAAAAAAATAGCTTTGTCTTTGTTAAATTGCTAAAAATTTGCTAAAATAATTTTATGAGTTTTCAAAAAAGAAACAAAACCATACATCGAATTTGGGTAGTAATTACTATTGTTGGTGTGATTGCCATGTTAGCTTTTACAATTGCCCCAGCTTTAATGTAATAAAAAAATGAATGAAAATAAAAGTGAAAAAAGTTTTTCATTTCTTGGAAAAACTTCCTTAGTTTTGTTTGTAGTTTTAGCTGTTTTTATTTCTTGGGCCATCTTCAAACAAATAAACAAACGTAAAGAAATTCAAAACGAGATCACTCAACTGCAAGAGGAGGCTGCGCGAATTAGCCGGGAAAATTTTTTAGCCAAGGAGAGAATTTCTTATTTTGAAAGCCAAGATTACCAATCGCGTGAAGCGAAAGAAAAACTAAATCTACGTGATCCAGAAGAAAATGTCGTTATTGTTAAGCCGGGAATTATCAAAAAGGAAGTGCCTGTAATCGAAGAGCTACCAATCACTAATAAAGGGGAGGCATCACTAATTAGTAACCCCATTAAATGGTGGAAATATTTTACTCATAAATAAAAATTTAAAATGTCAAATCCTAAAAAAATAAAACTAAAAACTATTTTTTTCGCCGTAGTTATTTTGGCGGTTTTTTTGTTGATAACTATTTTAGGGGTAAATTATTTTGTTGGAAAGAATAATTTTCTTTCAAAAATTGGTAATAAATTTATCCCGTTTCCCGTTGTGATCATCAATTATTCTCACTTAATTTCCGTCAAAGACCTGGAAGCCAATCTACTTTCCGCCAAAAAATTCTATGAGAGTCAAGATTTCGCTAAAGAGGGCCTACGGGTTGATTTTAATACAGCTGACGGTGAAAAAAGACTAGCCATCAAGGAAAAAAATATCCTCAATAAAATGATCGAAAATGTACTGGTGGAAGAGCTTGCTAAGGAAAAAGGGATTAAATTATCTGAGGAATTTATTTCTCAAGAAGTTGAGCGTAAAATTCTAGAACTTGGTAATCGCGCTGAAGTCAAAGATTCCTTGCTACGCCTCTATGGTTGGAACCTTGAACAATTTAAGGAAAGGATTGTTCGTCCAGAATTATACAAAGAAAAATTAGCAGAAAAAGTTTTAGTGGAAATGAAAGATTTTGAAAACGCTCAGAAAAAAATTGACGGAGCTGCTAGTGAACTTAAAAACAAGGGGAAATTTGAAGAACTCGCCGCTAAATATTCTGAGGGAGAAAGTGCTAAAAATGGTGGAGATTTAGGTTGGTTTACCGCCGATCAAATGTTACCCGAAATTGCCACCGCCGCCTTTCAGATGGAGAAAGGCAAGACGAGCGAGGTCTTGCGCAGTGAGCTTGGTTTTCACATTATCCGGATTGATGATAAAAAAATTGAAAACGAAATCCCGATGATCAAAGTTCACCAAATTTTTGTTCGAACACCCTCGTTTGCTGACTGGCTTTTAACTTCCAGCAAAAAATTTAATATAAGGATTATGCTTCAGGATTATTCTTGGAATAAGGAAAAACAACAAGTTGAATTTCGTGACGGAAAGCTTACTGAATTTGAGAAAAATCTAATCACTAATTCTCCTGGGGATGTTTCCGTTATTTTTTAGTTAATAATTAATTTAAGCTTTTTAAAAGCTTGTAAAAAAATATGTCAAAACCAAAAATCAACGCCGAGATTTGTATCGGTTGTGGGACTTGTGAATCGCTATGTCCAAAAGTTTTTAAAGTCGTCGATGGAAAATCCACCGTTATCGGAGAGTGTGGAGATGATTGTAATTGCCAAGAGGCGATTGATAGTTGTCCAGTGAGCGCCATTTCAATGGAATAGATTTGCTTTTAATTTTGTAGTATTTAAAAGCAAGGAATCAATTCTTGCTTTTATAAAATAAACATATGGAAAAAGACATTATAATTGAAAAGAGGGGTTCAAAAAAAATCCTTTCTCCATTTTTCTTGATTACCGCCGTGATAATCATCTCGGCTTTTTGTGGTTCGCTTTTTGGCTTTATGGCTGGAGCGATTAATCAAGAAGCTCTGGGAAAATTAACCACTAAATTTCCTGGGATTTTTTCGGGTAGTAAAAACCAGGGGGTAACCCGACAACAGGTGGTTCAAGAAGATTCCGCGATTATCTCGGTGGTCGAAAAAACTACCCCGGCGGTTGTTAGTATTATTGTTTCTAAGGATATTCCGATAGCTCAAGATTTTTTCTTTGATCCTTTTGGTTTTTTTGATCAGACTCCCAATAATAATTCGGCCAATGGAACAGAGAAGCAAAAAGTTGGTGGCGGAAGTGGATTTTTAGTAACTGAAGATGGGATGATAATTACCAACAAACATGTTGTTTCTGATTTGCAAGCGAGTTACACAGTTATTATGAATGACAATAAGGAATATGAGGCCCAAGTTTTAGCCCGAGACCCATCTCAAGATATTGCTGTGATTAAAATTTCTGGTAATAATTTCCCCACTTTAAATCTTGGGGATTCTGATGTATTAAAAATCGGTCAAACTGTCATTGCGATCGGAAATTCATTGGGTGAATTTTCTAATACCGTTAGTCGGGGAATTGTTTCAGGATTAAAAAGAAATCTAACGACTTCGGATGGAACTCTGCGTTCTTCCGAAAGATTAACGGACATTATCCAAACTGATGCCGCTATTAATCCAGGTAATTCTGGTGGGCCCCTGTTGGATATTTCTGGGAACGTCATTGGTGTAAATGTCGCCATGGCTCAAGGAGCGCAAAATATCGGTTTTGCCTTACCCGCCAATCAAATTATGAAGGTTATTAATCAAGTTAAAACTACGGGAAAAATTTCTACTCCCTTTCTCGGTGTGCGCTATATTCCAGTTGATGAACAAATTAAAAAGGAGGCTTCTCTCCCATATAATTATGGTGTTTTAGTGACTAGAGGGGAGAAAGTCACTGATTTTGCCGTAGTTCCAGGATCACCAGCTGATAAGGCAGGAATAACTGAGAATACTTTAATTTTAGAATTTGAGGGCGTTAAATTAGACAAAAACAATTCTTTGACTGATTTAATTTCCAAGAAAAACGTTGGGGATGAAGTCACGCTAAAAATATGGCAAAAAGGTGAAGAAAAAAATATTAAAATTAAACTAGAAGAAAGAAAAAACTAATAATTAATTATGATTTTTAAATTCCAACCATTCCTTTTCAGTCTTTTATTTGCCCTTGGCTTGGAATTTGTCGTCCTAAAATCAATCTATGTTTTTTCCACTTTGATAATTTTAGTTATCCTGGCTATTTTTGCCGGTCGAAAAACTGGCGGTAAATGGATTTTTTCCAGTTTGCCAACTATTTTTACCATCTCGGCAACCGCTTTGCTCTATCTAATTTCAACTCCAAATCAAAAACAAATCTTTATTTTTCTGGCGGTTTTGTTTTTCTACCTTATTCTTTTGGGCTCCGCTCGTCTCAAGGAATATGCTTATGACCAAACTGCCCGCGGAATGATTATGGGAGCCACCGCTGCCACAATCTTTTTTGCCTTTGCCTCTTCCTATGGACTCTATCTAAACTTCTTGGTACCCCTGTGGGTTTTGATGTTAACTTACTTCACTATTACCATCCTTATTAGTTTTCAGTATTTTGCTATTATTCAAAGTGATCGTCCAAAAATCTGGACCTATAGTCTTTTGTTGTCTTTGGTGATGACTGAAATAATTTGGGCCATGAATTTTTGGCCCTTTGGATACTTGACAACTGGGGTGATCTCCCTTATACTTTATTACGTTTTATGGGACTTGATTCAAAGCTATTTTCTGAATCTTTTGAGTCGAAAACGCGTCGTGGCTAATATGACTTTCTTTTCTTTGATTGTCATCCTCGTCTTACTAAGCGCTAAATGGCTCCCAATAATGTAATTATGAGTAAAAAAAACCTAAAAAGAGTAACCTTCTGTCTTTTTGTTATCGTTCTTGGCGGAATGGGTGGGGTGGTAATGGATAAATATTTTTTCCCGTATCTTAGTTCAACTAAGCTTTTTTCGAAATATGAATTTTTGAAAAAATCCACGGAAAATGTAACCGTCATCAACAAAACTGAACAAATTACCATCAAAGAAGATACTTCTATCAGTAAAATTTCCAATCAAATTGTTTCCGCGGTAATTAACATTGTTTCCTATCCGGCCACGCAAAAAATTGGCTCGACACAGGGGATTAAGAATGGAACGGGATTATTAATCACCAGCGATGGAATGATTATGACTTACCGAAGCGCCATCAATTTGGAAAATTCAAAATACAAAGTCTTGTTAGATAAAAATAATTCCTACGAAGCTGAATTGGTTGGAGTTGATTCATTTAGCAATTTGGCTTTTTTGAAAATAAATGCCAACAATCTTCCTTCAATTTCTTTTGGTAATTCCGATGATTCAAAACCAGGGGAAAAGGTGATTGCGGTGGGAAACTCCGATAAAATTTATGGCATTCGTTATTCAGCGGCCATTTTAGGAAACTTTGACCCTTACTTTAATCTTTCCGGCCAAACGCTTTCTTCTTCCGAAAAATTGGAAGGGGTATATAAAACTGATTTTCTTTCCGGTGCTAATCTCTTGGGCGGACCAGTGGTTGATTATTCTGGTCAAGTGATTGGGGTAATTGGGATGGTAGAAAAAAATGGCTTGAATACTTTTTTTGAAATTCCTTCTAATCAAATTAAAGTTGTTATTGAAAAAGCCATCAAAAAAGAATTGGAACAAAATCCGATTTTAGGACTTTATTATAAACCACTTTCCACTACCGATTCGATTACTTCGGAAGACACCCGCGCTAATGGAGCTTTGATTTATTCCTCTTCCAATCAAGTTGGCTTGGCGATTTTTGCAAATTCTCCCGCTCAAAAAGCTGGATTGCAACTCAATGATTTAATTCTTGCGGTGAATGAACAGGAAATTAATGCGCAAAATAGTTTAGCGGGTATTCTCTATCAATTCAAAAAAGGGGATGAGATTAACTTAAAAGTCCTGCGGGCTGAAGAAGAAATTGAAATTAAAGTTCAATTGTAATATTTTTGAATTCTGCTAGGATAAATTTAGAAAACAAAAACACAGCCATAAGGAGTCGTGTTTTTATTTTTTTAAAATTGTAGTAATGCTGAATGATATTAGCTGAAAGTTGAAACTAAATATGGCTTAGATTAGCCAAAATAAAGCAAAACGCTTGACAATTTGCCAAAGATATGCTAGGTTACTCTATCACATTGCAATCATTGTCATTCTAGTTTTTGAAAAGATTAATGAATCGTTTCTGAAATTAGAGTGTCAATGACGTTCATTGACAATCAAAGGCAATAACCACCCATGGGGGGTGAAGATATATTATTGCCCATATTAAAACCGTTTTTATAGGAGGTGTCTCATGAAAAAAAAGTTTGAAGTACTGGCTATGGCGCTGGCAATTTTCATTGCTGGCATTTCAACAGTAAACGCTTCCCAGGCCAGTGCGATCTGGGTAGAGAATGACGCCGTCAACCTTTACAGGGATCCGACGGCCAATGAAACCTTCCAGCCCGAATTCTGGACTCTGCGCTCAAAAAGCGGTCTCTACTGGAGTAAAATGGCTAACACCTGGGTACGGAACTGGCATCCAAATTTCGGATTTGCAGTGAAGGGCAATTATGCTTTTTCGTTGAATAACCCTAACGTCGAATGTCCCGAGGAATTTATGTTCCGCAGATATACCATGACATGGGGACAGGAAGCGGTCGGCATCGGCGCCGGACACATTCCGAACATCCAGTGGTATCACTATCTTCTGCTGTTCCTTCTGGGAGCAACTGAGGAAACTAACTGTGATTGTTATGAATTGCCTCCGGTTTGCAATAATGATGGTTACTGCGGCGCTGGTGAGACACATGAAAACTGTTCCGCCGATTGCCCTGAATCAACGACTACGACTACGACCCCGCCGACCACGACAATTCCTGTTGATGAAGAGTGTCAGCTTATTGACATCGTCAATGGGGTAGTAAGTCTTCAAGAGGGCTTCAAACTCAACGGCCAGTTGGATACCAACAAGCCCTGGGTTGACCAATTTCCCAATAGTCAAAATCAGGTTGTACTTGATTGCGACTATACCGGAGAAGCTCTTGAGTTCTCGGTTTGCACTGAGTCGTCTGGTGGTTGCCCGGCACCTTGTCCTGAATCACCGTTCTACTTTGAGCAGTTTCCCGGCACACCAAGTTCGTACCATTATCGGTACGTGTGCCCGTAGCGCCCCTGGAGGCGCATAACCAAGGCGTTCAACAGCTGTTGAACGCCTTTTTTTCTTGCCATTTTTTACTATCAAAATATTCAATCCTACAGTATTCTAGAATACTGTAGGATTTTTTAAATTATCCCTTAAAAAAGCCAAAACTGGCATTTTTTGGTTTTATATAAGGCAAAATATTGAATTTAGCTTTTCCTAAAAAACCCAGCGATGGCTTAGATAAGGCAAAGTTAAAAATGGCTTATTTAAGCCACCTGAATCCTTGACTTTTTATTCTCTTTATGCTACAATCTTGGGTTAGCTAAAAATGACGCTAGTCATCCTCGCGAAGGCGGGGATCCAGTAAAAAATGACAAAAATATGAAATATTTTAGTAAGCTAAAAAATTCAATAAAAAAGATTTTAGAAAGCGAAACAAAGAGCGCGATTTTTATCATTGCTTTAGTTTCTCTTTTTTGTTTAATAAATATCCTTTGGGGATTTAATTGGATTGTTTATCTGGTCGCTATGCTCTTTGCTTTTTTCCTTTCAGTGAAATTTCCCAAGGCCGGACTTTTCGCGATTGTTTTTTTGACGATCGTTTTTGAAAAGTTTTTCACTTTGGAATCAATCTATCCTTTTGGAACCCAAATTAAACTTTATCCTTTGGATATTATTTTTGGAGCCAGCCTTTTAGGAATGCTTTGGAATTATGCTTTTGCCCAAGAAAAAATTCGCCTTTCCTTGCCGGAAAAATTTTTAGGAGCTTTTATGCTTTTAAATATTCTCTATTTCCCTCTAAGCTTTTGGCAACATTCCGAAACCGCCTTGGCTTTTTCTACTTTGAAAAACTATGTTTTCTATCCACTGTTTTATTTTTTGATTTTCGGTTTAATCAAAAACAAGGCGGATCTATGGAAACTTTTTAAATTCTATTTTGCCGGAGCCACCACGGCGTTGATATTTTTTGTTATCGGTTTGGCTCGTCAAAAAGGTTTATGGACTGAATTTAATCCACTTTCCACTGACGGGGTGCGTCTCTTGGCTTTTTCTCACGGACTTTTCATGAGCATTGCTTTGATTCCGACTTTTTTGTATCTTGTCTTTTCTCAGCAGAAAAATAAATTATGGTTGAACATAATTTTAATTCTGTGGGTAGGCGGAATTTTTGGAACTTTGATGCGTCATTTATGGATTAGTCTTTTTGTGGCTTTCGTGATTATTTTTGCGATTGTGGCTTGGGATTCAAAGAAAGCGATTTTCAAATACAGCCTCGGCCTTTTGATTCCGGTGATTTTAATGGTGGCTTTTGTCTCCTATTATCCAAGTATCGTTTCAAAATTGAAAAATCAAAACGCTCAAGTTTCTAATATGGTTGTTGAAAGAACTCAATCAATCACGCAAGGGAATGAAGATTCTAGTTTCTATTGGCGCAGCATCGCTTGGAAGTCAGGCCTTAAACGATTTCAAGAAAATCCTATTTTTGGAATCGGCACTGGCCAACGCGTGGTGGTGGAAATGAAATGGCTAACCCAAAACGTGGAAGTTCGCAGTATTCATAATTCCTTTCTCTCGATCATGATTCAATTCGGTCTTTTGGGATTGGTTATCTTCTTAATGTTTATTTTTAGTCTTTTGAAAAAGCTTTACGCTTTAAGAAATAATTTTTCCGCCGTGGCCGTGGGGAGCGTTTTAATTTTCTTTTTAGTGGCTTGTGTTTTTCAGCCCTATTTGGAAACTAACTTTTTAGCCCTATTTTTTTGGATTACTTTGGGTTTGGTCAAGGCCATCCCCGAAATGAAAGCCTAAAAAAAGCAATATGAAAATTCTCGAAATCAACAAATTTAATTTTATCCAAGGCGGAGCCGATCGTCATTTCTTAGAGTTGGTTAAATTACTGAAGGGGAAAGGGAATGAGGTGGCGGTTTTTTCGATGGATCACCCAAAAAACGAATTTTCTGCATGGAAAAAATATTTTTTGAGCTATGTTGGTTATGGCGCTACCGATTCAATTTGGTCAAAAATCAAAGGAGCCTCAACTCGCTTTTATTCGTTTGAGGCGAAAAGAAAAATCAAGAAGCTTTTGAATGATTTTCAACCGGAAATCGTGCATCTGCATAACATTTATCATCAAATTTCTCCTTCGATTCTTGGTGAAATCAAGAAAAGAAATATCCCGATTGTGATGACGGTGCATGACAATAAGCTTGTTTACCCGCATTATCTGCCAAATCGTGAAAACAATGATATTTATAATTATCGCTTTTGGGATTTTGTGCAAAAACGTAAATTTAAAAATTCTTTAATTAAAAGTTTTTTAGTCGCCCTTGAATTTGAAATCGTTAGATATTTTAATCTTTACGACAAATATATTGATTTATACTTATCTCCAAGCCAATTTACTAAAAATAAATTGGTTGCAGGGGGAATCACTGCAGAAAAAATTATCGTTTTACCGCATTTTTCTTTTGAGCAAAACCCAAACGAAAAAAGTGAACTAAATTTAGCGGAAAAATATGTTTTGCACTTTGGTCGTCTTTCCAAAGACAAGGGGGTTGATCGTTTAATTAAAATTTTTCAGGATTTGCCGGAAATTAATTTATATCTCGCCGGCAAAATTGAGGGAGATTTAGAAATTCCCGTTCTTCCAAACATCAAACACGTAAATTTTCAAACGTCGAAAAACCTTGAAAGATTGATTAAAAATTCTTTAATGGTTGTTTCCGCTTCGACACTTTGGGAAACTTTTGGCCTGGTGTCCCTAGAATCTATTTTGAATGGAAAACCATTTATTGGTTTTTCTGGAATGGCTTTTTCGGAAATTGTGGAAGATAACCGGAGTGGATTTTTAGTGCAAGATGAAGAAGAAATGAAGGAAAAAATCAGGCTCCTCGTCCATGATGAGGGACTACGCATTTTATTTAGTCGAAACGCCTTAGAACGCGCGCAGAAGTTCACTACCGATCAATATTATTCAGAAATTATGCCCATTTTTCGTAAATTAATTAAAGCTTAAATTTTGTTGACATTTTAGACCAAAAGCGCTAGACTGTTCGGTCCTAAAATTTAGAGTAAAACCTGATAAAAATTGTATGAAAATCGCATTTATTGGACAAAAAGGAATACCGGCTAAGTTCGGCGGAGTTGAAAGACACGTCGAGGAATTAGCGACCAACTTGGCGCAAAATGGCCATGAGGTTTTTGTCTATGCAAGAAAAAATTATACCGATGAAAACATTCAGGAATATAAAGGGGTAAAGATTATTATTCTCCCCAGCATTTCTTCGAAGCACTTGGATGCAATTTCTCACACTCTATTTTCTACTATCCATGCTTTATTTCAAGGTTATGATGTAATTCATTTTCATTCAATTGGACCAACTTTTCTAAGTTTCTTGGTCCGTATTTTTGGCGGGAAAACAAAACTAGTAGCGACTTATCATTGCCAGGACTATTATCACCAAAAATGGAGCTGGTTTGCCAGAAAATGTTTGCAACTGGGAGAGTGGATGACTTGCAAGATGCCACATAAAACCATTACCGTCAGTAAAATTCTGACCAGTTTTGTGAAAAATGAATATGAAACCGATGCGACCTATATCCCAAATGGTTATAGTATTTCACGTACGCAAAATATTAATGAAATTGCTCAATGGGGATTGAAAAAAAATGAATTTATTCTTTCTGTTAGTCGCCTGATTAAACACAAAGGGATTCATTATCTGATTTCGGCTTTCAAGGATTTGGAAGATCGAGGACTCACTGCTGGTAAAAAATTAGTAATCGTGGGTGATGGATTTTATTCTGCTGAATATGTAACCTTTTTGAAAACTCTGGCAAATAATCGCCAAAATATTATTTTTACCGGTTCTCAGGAGGGAGAAACATTAGCTGAGCTTTTTGAAAACGCTTATCTTTTTGTCCAACCCTCTCAATCCGAAGGACTTTCTATTACTCTTTTGGAAGCGATGGGATATGGCAAGGGAATTTTGGTGAGTGATATTCCAGAAAATATGGAACCGATTTCGCAAACCAGCTTTAATTTTGAAAATGGAAATGCTGAAGATTTAACGAAAAAATTAGAATATTTGCTAAAAAATCCAGAAGATGTTACAAAGGAAGGTCTGCGAGCCAAGAATATCGCCGAAGATAAATTTAATTGGAAAAATATTACCCAAAGGGTGGAGGGACTATATTTAGAATTAGTTTCTCAGAAATAAACCCCAGCACCCACTAGTTTATAATAATAACATCAACATAGATTAAATTTTATAGTATTAAACCTCACCTAAGTGCACAAAACATTGTGGGTGTAGGGGTAAACCTATGCAAAAGATTATTAAATCAAAAATTTTTATTAGTTTTTTTCTCGCCATTTCTTTGGCTGGGCTGCTTTTCTTTTCTAGCTCAGATCCAGTCTATCAATCGGAAATGGATATTCTTTTGATTCCTAAAAGCCCGGTGACGGCCCAAAATGCTGATAAAATTCAGAATGATACCAAAGAAATTATTACTTCTTTAAATTTTTATGATAATATTTTGGATAAAAATTTAGAATCAACAGAGTTAACCCTTGGCCAAAGTGCAGCCCAAAGAAAAAGTGCTTGGCAAAAAATGGTTTCGGTTGAAAAATCTAAAAATAGCAATATCTTAAAAATTTTTGCATTAGATAAAAGTCGTGGAAAGGCTGAAGCACTAAGTCAAGAAGTTGCCAACCAAGCTTCCGAGACAATGAGTCAATATTATAATATTAAAACCGATTTAGAGATTCGCATTATTGACGGACCCGTATCGGAAAAAAATCTAAATCTCCTGAGTGTTTCCGCCTGGCTCCTAAGTTTACTTTTTGGCGTGGCCGCTGGCCTTTTAGCTTTTTTGGTATTTAACTCAATCGAGGTTGTTAAAAATTCCCAACAAATTGTTTTTCGAAAACTTAAGCCAGAGGAACAAAAAACTTACTCAGCATCTTTGCCACCAATCTATCTTCAAGAAGACTTAACGTCTCAACCCAAAGAAGAAGCTTTTGTGTATCCGGTTGAAGAAGAGCCCTATGTCTTTGAATCAGAAATTAACTCTCCAAAAGAAATCCCTGGGAGTGAATTAGAAGTTGAAACTGAGAATACTCAAGAAATTTTTCCTTTGGAAGATTTTTTTCCAATCGAAGTTCCAAAAATTAATATTGGGGATCAAAACCTTATTCAAGAACCCGTTTCTTCTTCCAAGAAAGCGGCGGCTCCAGAAAATCTACCGATTGCTGATGATTCAGATTTAAGCTTTAAATCTGAAGAAAAATCTTCCGAAACAGAAATTGCCGAAATTTTAGAAAAAGCGCACGATCACAATATTCACGGTGTGCGCGAAGCTACTCCAGCTGAAGTCAAGGCTCGATTAAACCGACTTTTAAAAGGAGACTTATAAAAATATGACAAAACATTATTCAAAAAAATTCTGGATTATCTTTTGGCTAGTATCAGCAATACTACTAGTTAGTTTTTATTTTGTTTTGGAATTTCAAAAAAAGGGGATTACTGGAGTAACCAATAAACTTCCAATGACTAAAGAATATCAAACAGCCGCGGCTTTGGCTGATTATGTTTTTAAAAAAGATGGGACTGAAAAAACCTTTTTGATTCTTTTCCAAAATAACATGGAGATTCGTCCAGGCGGAGGATTTATTGGTGCTTTTGGAATTTTGAAAATTAAAGATGGACAAATTGCCGATTTACAAATTCATGATACTTCAAATTTTGATGCCCGGATTCCGGACGCTTTTATCGCCCCAAAACCCATTCAAGAAAAATTAAACATCGTTGATTGGAAATTTAGAGATTCGAATTTTTCTCCTGATTTTAAGGTGGATGCCTTGAAAGCTGAGGAATTTTATAATCTGGGAAATGGACAAGAAAAATTTGATGGCATCATTGGCATCACCACTAATGTTCTAACTTCTTTTCTAAAAGTAACAGGACCAGTGAGTCTTCCGGGCTATCCCGGAACATATGGAGATGAAAATGCCATTATGCAACTTGAATATCAGGTGGAAAAAGGTTTTGATGAACAAGGTATTTCTCGCGGAGAACGAAAAACCGTGATGAATGCATTAGGTGAAGAAGTTTTAAAAAAAGCTTTAGCTTTGGGAAAGGTTGATAAACTAAAACTGGCTGGAATTATTCAGGAAGATTTGGGGAAAAAAGATATCCAGCTTTATTTTAAGGATGCAGATTTACAAGCAAAAATTGACGCTGTTAATTGGGGTGGAAGGGTTGATGAAAATTGGAATAAAGATTTTTTGATGCTTGTGGATGCAAATTTAGGCGCTTGGAAAAGTGATTACTTTGTTAAACGCTCAGTTGAATACACGGTTGATTTGCGTGGTGAAACCCCTCGCGCGGTTTTGAAAATAAAGTATAATCATACGGCGACTGAAAAAAATTGGTTAACCAAAGATTATTTGAGTTACCTTCGGGTTTATGCGCCTGTTAGTGGGTGGCTTGATAAAACGGAAAATTTTGTGACTCCAATTTTTGAAAAAGAATTTGAAAAAAAATCTTTTGGTTCCTATGTTTCAGTAATTACTGGCCAAGAAAAAACTGTGGAATTATATTATTCTTTATCCAAGGATTTAGCTGATGATTATGCTTTAAAAATTCAAAAACAAGCGGGAATTAATGATGTGCCTTGGAAAGTTAGAATTATTTCCAAGGATGGCACAGAAAAGAATTATGATTTCGTTTTGAATGCGGATAAAGTTATAAATGAATAATAATATCTTCCAAAAACCCATTGCCTACACGCAACGGGTTTTTGCTTTTTAGGCTATTTTGGGTTAAAATAAAAAGGCTTAAATATAACTAAAAGACCATGATTAAAGACGTTGTTATTAAAAATTTGCAGAAAAATGAGGATGAGAGAGGCTGGTTAACCGAGATTTTTCGCTCCGATGATTTGGGAGGATATAAGCCAGTTATGAGCTATGTCAGCTCAACTAAGCCTGGCGTGGTTCGTGGACCACATGAGCACGAGTTTCAAAGTGATTGTTTTGTCTTTCTTGGCCCAGGAAACTTTGAGCTTTATCTCTGGGACAAAAAAGGCGAGGAGATGCAAATGGAGGTTGGCGAAAATAATCCAACCCTTGTCATTGTTCCACCGGGAGTGGTTCATGGATACAAATGTATTGGCGACAAGGATGCTTGGTCAATAAATCTCCCTAATAAACTTTATAAAGGAGAAAATAAATCTGAGGAAGTGGATGAGATTCGTTGGGAGAAGGATCCTAATTCACCATACAAAATTTAGAAATTTTAAATTTTCAATTTTAAATTTTAATTCAATTTTAAATTAATTAATTTTTAAATATTTAATCATTTGGATTTTTATTTAAAACTTAAAATTTAAAACTTAAAATTATTTTTTATGAAGATATTAGTTACCGGCGGGTGTGGATTCATTGGATCCAATTTCATCCATTATATTTTACATAAATATCCAAACTACCAAATTACCAATTTGGATGTTTTGACTTATGCTGGCAATTTGGAAAATTTGAAAGAATTTGAATCTAATGCAAATTATAAATTTGTGAAAGGGGATATCTGCGACAAAAATTTAGTGAATGATTTAGTAAAAGATGTTGACGCTGTTGTCCACTTTGCCGCCGAATCGCATGTCGATCGTTCAATTATGGGTCCGGAAGAATTTATCAAAACCAATGTTTTGGGAACATTTACCTTGCTCGAAGCTTGCAAAAATAATGGCGGAAAAAGATTCCATCACATTTCCACCGATGAAGTTTTTGGATCTTTAGGCGCAGTTGATAAACCTTTTGACGAATCAACGCCCTATGACCCGCGAAGCCCTTATAGCGCTTCCAAAGCCTCTTCAGACCATCTGGTGCGCGCTTATTTTCACACCTACAATCTACCCATTACCATTTCAAATTGTTCCAATAACTATGGACCCTATATGTTTCCGGAAAAAGTTATTCCACTTTTCATCACTAATTTAATGGAGGATAAAAAAGTTCCGCTCTATGGTGATGGAATGAATATCCGCGATTGGCTCTACGTTGAAGACCATTGTAGTGCGATTGATGCCATTCTTCACAAAGGAAAAATTGGCGAAACTTATTGCATCGGTGGAAATTCCGAAAAATCTAACAAAGAATTGACGTATAAAATTTTAGAATTAATGAGCAAGAATGAAAGTTCAATTGAATTCGTCAAGGATCGTCCAGGACATGACCGAAGATATGCGATTGATTTTTCCAAAATTAAGAATGAGCTTGGTTGGGAGCCAAAAATAAATTTTGAGGAAGGTTTGCAGAAAACCATTGATTGGTATAAAAATAATGAAAGTTGGTGGAAAAGCATTAAATCTGGGGAATATAAAAGTTATTACGAAAAGCAATATGGAAAAAAATAAAATATTAATTATCGGTGCCAAAGGAATGTTGGGACAAGAACTTCTAAAAGTTTTTCAGCGTGACAAAGAATATGAAGTTGTTGCCTGGGATCAAGAGGAAATTGATATTAGTGACCCCAAACAAGTAAATACTAAAATTTCTAAACTCAAACCCAGTGTTATTATTAATTCGGCGGCATATAATAATGTGGACGAAGCGGAGAGATCACAAAACGGATTTGAGTTGGCTAAAAAAATTAATGGAAAAGCCCCGGGCTATCTCGCCAAAGTGGCCAAAAAAATCGGAGCAACCTTAGTGCACTTTTCCACGGATTATGTTTTTGATGGATCACCGGAAATGCCCGAACCCACTGGTTGCACAAGCAATTGTTCTTCCTGTGGACTTCATGAAGGCTTTGTGCCCCAGGTCGGTTTTGCCGAAAATGCCAAAACAAATCCAATTTCCAATTATGGAAAATCGAAATTAATGGGAGAAAAGGAAGTCCAAAAAAATATGAAAAAATATTATCTGATTCGTCTTTCCAAGCTTTTTGGAAAACCGGCCGCCGGAGAAGGAGCTAAAAAAAGTTTTTTTGCTGTGATGCTTGACGCCGGCAAAAAGAATAAATCAGTTAAGGCAGTGGACGAAGAAACTGCTAATTTCACCTATGCTCCCGATCTTGCAAAAAAAACCAAAGAAATAATTGATGCCAAAAAATCTTTTGGAATTTATCATATTGTAAATGCGGATCCTTGCACTTGGTATGAAGCTGTCTTAGAATTATATCGTCAGGCAAAAATTAAAACGAAAGTTATCCCAGTTTTGGGAGAAGAATTTTCTCGTCCAGCCAAGAGACCATATTATTCAGTTCTACTTAATACCAAATTGAATCCAATGCGAAGCTACAAGCAAGCGCTTGGTGAATTTCTAAAGAAATAATTTCAATGGCTATGAGAAAAGTAAATAAAATGAAAGGCATTATTCTCTCTGGTGGAACAGCCACTCGGCTTTTTCCTTTGACGGCAACAACTTCCAAGCAACTTTTGCCGGTTTATGATCGCCAAATGATTTTCTATCCCCTTAATACTCTCGTGAAAGCGGGGATTCGAGACATTTTAATAATTGTTTCTCCTGAACACAGCGGACAATATTTAAACTTGCTTGGCTCAATCATGAAACATTATGGAATTAATTTGTATTTTGAGGTGCAAAAATTGCCGCGCGGTTTAGCTGAAGCCTTCATTCTGGGCGATGCCTTTATTGATAAGGATAATGTCACGATGATTCTGGGTGATAATATTTTTGAAGATGATTTTTGCGAAGAAATTAAAAGATTTAAGAAGGGCGCTCACGTTTTCGCCAAGAAAGTCACTGACCCGGAAAGATTTGGGGTGGTAAAATTTGATAAAAATGGCAATGCTACTGAGATTGTCGAAAAACCCAAAGAATTTTTGAGTAACTACGCCGTCACCGGTCTTTACGTTTATGATAATCGGGTTATTAAAGCAGCAAAAAATACAGTGCCTTCTGATCGCGGAGAAATTGAAATCACCTCACTTAATAATTACTATCTAAATTTAGGTGAGCTCAAGGTTTCCACCATCAAGGGTGAATGGTTGGATGCGGGAACTTTTGATTCGCTTTTGGAAGCTGGCAATATTGTTAAGAATAAAAAGATTTATAAAAAATTTGACCCGCTTATTGATAAAGCCATTGCCGAATTTAATGAAGAGCTAAAATTTATTGCTAAGAAAAAACTTTTATAATTTTATGTCAAAAGAAATTCCTGAGATTGAAAAAAATAAAATTAAAAAACAAATAGTGGGAAATATTGAGTCTACAGAACCACCAGAAATGGATGCGGGTTTAATGCAAGACGAATTAAAGCAAGAACAAAATGATGAGCGGGAAATTCAAGCTGTGGAAAAAACACTGGAACACCCAACAGAAAAAGAAAAGATCATTGAAAAGGCAGGTGAAGAACGGGCGGGAATTTTTAAGAGATCGATGAGTGTGGGAATTGATATGGTTCCCGCAGTCGGGGAGGCTTCAATGATTGTGAAGGGAATTATCGGAAAAGATTATTTAACACAAGAAAAATTATCAGGAAAGGAAAGAATTGTTTATATTGGAATTGGGGTGGCTGGCGCCGCTTTGCTTTTCATTCCCGGAGTTGGAGAAGCCACGGAAGCCACGCGCATTGGGCTGGTCGCCGGAAAATCTCTCGGCCGCGGATTTTTAGTCGGAAAAAGTCTCAAAGGCCTTGAGGGGGTGGCAAAAATTACCGCTAAAAAATCTCCGGCCCTGGCTCGAACTTTTGAAAGAACAGCTGTCTTAGCCAAGAATAATCCTAAAATTTTAGCGCGCGGAGAAAAATATGCCGAAAAAAGAATCGCGGAATTTTTAAAGAAAAACGATCCGCATAAAAAAAATTTAACTCCAGCCAAGACGCTTGGTGCGAGAATTTCCGAAAAATTTCGTTCTTTTTTCGGAAGTAATAATAAAGAATAAAAAATATGACTATTGAAAATCTAAAAATAATTGTGGAAAAATTAATCGCTTTGGGAGAGGATGCCGAAGAATTACAATACTGGTTGGATATTTATATTGATTTACCCGAAGAGCAACAAAAAGAAATTTTTGAAAATTTATCCGCAGAACTAAAGAAACTTGAAGCTTTAAGTTAAGTTAATAAAATTTATTTTTAAACTATGCAAACTATTAAAAAAGCCATTGTCGCTGTCGCCGGATCTGGAACCAGACTGCTTCCAGCTACAAAATCCATGCCCAAAGAAATGCTTCCCATTGTGGACAAACCCATCATTCAATTAATCGCCGAAGAACTAACTGAGGCGGGGATTGAAGATATTATTATGGTCACCAAATGGGACAAAAAACCCTTGGAAGATCATTTCGACCACAGCAACGCCTTAGAACAGGATTTGGAAAAAGCTGGCAAAGATAAATATTTGGAAGAAGTGAAAAGAATTCCGGAGATGGCCAACTATGTCTATGTTCGTCAAAAACCGCAATACGGCAACGGCGTGCCGATTCTTTCCGCGGCCAGCTTAGTTG
>Ga0172371_10005218_pt1 | contig 19356 bp, 19 predicted proteins | sample Lak12m_FD_114543 | JGI IMG/M metagenome (GOLD analysis project Ga0172371, IMG submission 114543) | Freshwater microbial communities from Kabuno Bay, South-Kivu, Congo - kab_022012_12m | ecosystem: Environmental > Aquatic > Freshwater > Lake | place: Democratic Republic of the Congo: South-Kivu...
GTCCTTTTTTCTCAGCAAGATCAAAGCTGGGACAGCACTTTACCAAACTCTAGTTATGCTTTTGCCACTGGTAAGGTGGCCATGATTATTGCTCCCTCGTGGAGAGCTATAGAAATTAGTCAAATAAACCCCAACCTTAATTTTAAACTTTACCCGGTTCCTCAGCTCCCGGGGACCAATGTTGCCTGGGCTACTTATTGGTTGGAAGGGGTAGCTAAAAAAACTGTAAACCAGCAAGCCGCATTTGAATTCTTAAAGTACTTGTCTTCTAAGGATGTTTTACAAAAAATGTATAATCTGGCCTCTCAAACCCGACTGTTTGGCGAACCTTATTCTCGTCAGGACATGGCTACTAATTTGCAAACTGATCCTTTTGTGGGCGCCATTTTATCCCAAGCCCTTTCAGCTCAATCCTGGCCTTTAGCCTCTCGTACTTTTGACAACGGTCTTAACGACAAGCTGATCAAATATTACGAAGATGCAGTCAATTCTTACTTAAAATCTGAAGCCGAAAAAAATATCTTAGAAGCTCTCAACTCCGGCGTTACCCAGGTTCTGTCCCAGTATGGGCTTAACTAATGAAGGGATTAAACTCAGCTATTATTAACACTCTTATTTATGCTGATATTTTTAATTATCCTTTAACCCTGCCACAGCTTCACCTCTTTCTTATTAGCCGTAAATCCTACTCTCTTTTACAAATTAAATCTGCTTTAAAACATCTCTCTATTGTCAGCTATCAACCACCTTTTTATTATTTTTCTGGTCGCAAATCTTTGCTTCCACTCCGTCGCCAAAAAGCCTATTTTTCTTCTCAAAAGCTACATCTAGCTAAAAAAACCGCTCTGTTTTTAGCCCGCATTCCCACTGTTGAGTTGGTGGCTGTTACCGGCGCCCTTTCCATGAAAAATGCTTGTTTAGAAGACGACATTGACCTCATGATTATTACTCGTCCCCACGCGCTTTGGCTTACTCGTTTATTTACTACTATTCTTTTGGAATTAACCGGCCGTCGTCGTCATCCTCAAGACCCGCACCCGCAAAACAAGTTTTGCCTTAACCTGTTTTTATCCCAAGACGCTTTAACCCTTAAGCCGGCTCAACGTAATCTTTATACTGCCCATGAAGTTGTCCAAATTTTGCCTTTGATTAATAAACATCAAACCTATGAGCAGTTTCTTTTTCAAAACCGCTGGGTTAATCATTACTTACCTAACTTTACCATCGACTCTGTTCAGTCTTTTTCTAAGTTCTTCCCCTGTTCATTCCCGGAAGTTTTTTGTTATCGTCTGCAGCTTTTGTACATGAAACCTAAAATTACTAACGAAAAAATATCTCTTGCTCAGGCCTTTTTTCATCCCCGAAACACCGCCCAAATTGTTTTAAAAAAATATCAAAAACGACAGGCAAAATACTTATGATCAAAGTTTTGGTTACCGGCGTTTTTGATATCCTTCACCAGGAACACATTAGCTTTTTAAAAAAGGCTAAAGCAGCAGGGGATTTTCTTATTGTCGCTTTAGAAACTGATGCTCGAACTCGCCACCTAAAAGGTAAAGGCCGGCCCGTCAATAACCTAAAGACCAGAATTCTTAATCTCCAGCGCCTCTCCATTGCCGATCAAGTCATTCCCTTGCCGGAACAATTTGATCATCCTAAAGATCATTTGAAATTTCTGGAAGAAATCAAACCCGACATTTTAGCTATTTCTTCTCACACTCCCAATCAACTTCAAAAACTCGAACTCATGCACCAGATTGGCGGCGAACTTCAAATTGTTCACCCCCACAATCCCGAAGTCTCCACCACCAGGATGGTACAATCAAATAAATGAAGAATTTAAAAATTCACCCGGCCAAACCCTCCGACTGGCCCATTATTCAAAAACTTAATCATGAAGTTTTTATTGACAATGCCCAGTATGATCAATATGAACAAGTCGATTGGCCTCTGTCTGAAGAAGGCATCGACTATTATAAACAGGCAACGACCCAAAAAAAATATTGTTGCCTTATTGCCGAAGTTGACAAACAGCCTGTTGGTTATCTTATTGGTATTGCCAAAGATTTTAACTATCGGGTCAACAAAACCGCTGAAATAGAAAACATGGGAGTTTCTCCAAACTTTAGATCAAAAGGCATAGGTGCCAAATTAATTAGTCGATTTGCCCAATGGGCTAAAGCACGAGGGTTTACTCACATTTTTGTTGATGCTTATTACCAAAATAGTCAAGCCATAAAGTTTTATCAAAAGCAAGGATTGAATCCCTTCGGCCTTTCTCTTGAGGGGAAAATTTAATATGTCCGAACCTCAACAGCAGGTAAAAACCCCTTTCTTAGCGCAACAAAAAGGGGAGTCAACCGACAAATTTCACGCTACTTTATTTGGCTTATATATTCGCGACATTGTTTACGGTGCCAACGATGGTATTGTTACCACTTTTGCCGTGGTAGCCGGCGTTGCCGGCGCCAACTTAAGCCCCAAGGTGGTTCTTATCTTGGGATTTGCCAATCTTTTGGCCGACGGTTTATCTATGGGCTTGGGCAACTATTTAGGCACAAAATCTCAGCAGGAATACGCTAAAAAAAGGCGCCAAAACGAAGAGTGGGAAGTCAAACACCTGCCTGAGTTAGAAACACAGGAAATTAAGGCTATTTTTCAAAAAAAAGGTTACCGCGGCAAAGACTTAACCAACCTTACCCGTCTTATTACCCATAACAAAAAAGCCTGGATAGACACCATGATGATTGATGAGTTAGGTATTTTCCCCGAAAAACTCCCTCACCCTTTTAAAAACGGTTTAGCTACCTTTATCGCTTTTGCGATCGCTGGTTTATTTCCTTTATTGCCATATATTTTCTCTCGCCATCTACCCCTTTCCTCATTTGATACCTCTATTGTGACTACTGTCGTTGCTCTTTTTTCAGTTGGGGCCCTAAGAACTTTTATCACCAAAAAACCTTGGCTGACTGCCGGTTTGGAAATGCTATTTGTCGGCGCTATTGCCGCCATAGCCGCTTATCTTGCAGGACATCTTATTGATCAAAGTATTTTGTAATTCCTCTTGACAATTATGCTCAAATTTTTTACACTAGCACTTGCTATCTTAGAGTGATAGCCATTTTGTTAATAAATTTATCACTTTAAAGGAGAGCTTTTTATGGCTAAACAAATTTTTCAGCCCACCGCCGGTTATGTTTTAGTTGAACCGGTTGAAGTTAAAAAACAAACAGCTTCAGGTATTTATTTGCCTGATTCTCATGACGAAAAACCCCAGCAAGCTAAAGTTCTGGCTGTTGGCCCTCAAGAAGTCACCGACTCCGGCGCCAAGCGCCCCGCCCCCTGCAAAAAGGGCGACATTATTATCTACAAAAAATGGGGCGGAAACGAAGTCAAACTTGGAGTTACCGACAAAGACGAAATTTTGTTTATTGAATTCAAAGATGTTTTAGCAATTGTTAAATAATTAAAATTAGGAGAAAAATATGGCTAAACAATTAGTATTTTCCGAAGAAGCTCGACAAAAGCTTTTAAACGGCGTCAATATTTTATCAAAAGCCGTGGTTACTACCTTAGGCCCTAAGGGACGAAACGTGGCCCTGGATAAGTCTTACGGTGGTCCCAGTGTGGTTCACGATGGCGTTACCGTTGCCAAAGAGATTGAATTAAAAGATCCTTTTGAAAACATGGGAGCTCAGTTAATCAAGGAAGCTGCTTCCAAAACTAACGATGTGGCCGGAGACGGCACCACCACTAGTACTTTATTGGCCCAAGCTATTGTGGCGAGGGGTTTAAAAAATGTTACTGCCGGTGCCAATCCCATGCTGATGAAAAAAGGTATCGACAAAGGCGTTAGTGCTGTTGTCGAAGAAATTAAAAAGATGAGTAAGCCTGTTAAAGGGGATCAGGAGATTGCTCAAGTGGCTACCATTTCTTCTGCTGATAAAATCATCGGCGACAAAATTGCTCATGCCCTAAAGATGGCCGGCCGCAATGGCGTAGTCGAAGTCGAAGAGGGTAAAACCTCAGAAATGGAGATTATTCACAAAGAAGGCATGGAATTTGATAAAGGTTATGCTTCTCCCTATTTTGTCACTAACCCCGACAAAATGGAGTCGGAGATTGAAGACCCTTTAATTTTAATTACCGACCAAAAGATCTCGGCTATTTCTGACCTTTTACCTTTTTTGGAATCTGCCGTCAAAGTAACCAAAAACATTGTTATTTTAGCGGACGAAATTGAGGGTGAAGCTTTAGCCACCTTGGTGGTTAACAAGTTAAGAGGTGCTTTTAACCTTTTGGCCATCAAAGCCCCTGGTTTTGGCGATCGCAGAAAAGCCATTCTTGAAGATATTGCTATCTTAACCGGCGGCTCGGTTATTTCCGAAGAAACTGGTAGAAAGCTGGACTCAGTGACCATTGAGGACTGCGGCAAAGCCGAAAAAGTCTGGGCTGACAAAGACAACACCCGCATTATAGGCGGCAAAGGCAGTAAAAAAGCCATTGATGCCCGGATTGCCTCTATTAAACAGGAAATGGATCGCACCGACTCCGATTTTGATAAAGAAAAACTTCAGGAGAGGCTGGCTAAGCTAGCCGGTGGTGTAGCGGTCATCAATGTTGGTGCTGCCACTGAAATCGAGCTTAAAGAAACTCAGGAAAGAGTTAAGGACGCAGTTGAAGCCACCAAGGCCGCTATTGAAGAGGGTATTGTTCCCGGCGGCGGCGTCACTCTTTTAAGAGCCGCCAAAGTTTTAGATAACGTCAAGACCGAAAACGAAGACGAAAAAGTCGGTCTGGATATTTTGCGCTTTGCCCTTCAGCAACCGGTTAGATTGTTGGCTGAAAACTCCGGTGCTGACGCCGGTTGGGTAGTTAAAAAAGTCGAGGCCGGTCAAAAAGATTTTGGCTTTAATGCTTTAATCATGGAATTTGGCGGCATGCTGGAACAGGGAATTTTAGACCCTGCAAAAGTTACCAGAAGCGCCTTACAAAACGCCGCTTCAGTTGCCACCATGATCTTAACTACTGAGTGTTTAATTACTGACTTGCCGGAAAAAGAAGACGATAAATCTCCGGTTGGTGGTATGCCCCAAATGGGCGGCATGGGCATGTAATCCTAAAACTAAGTGCAATCAAACCCCCGCTTTCGCGGGGGTTTTTGGTAAAATGTAAAGTGATGCTAAAAAAATATCAGCAATATATTCTTGGCTTTCTGGCGTCTTTGAGCTTACTTCTTATCGGTTTGGCGATTTTAGCTATCTCTCTTTTTAAAGAAAACCGCCACCAGGCCGCTTCTATTCAAGAGTTTACCCCCAGCATTTTAGAAATTTATCAAGGAGAATAGCTTTATCTTTCGTAAGCCAGCGTACCGTTAAAGTCGGGCAGGATTTCTAAAGGGTTAATCGCTCTGCCATTTTCATACATTTCCAAGTGTAAATGCGGTCCGGTTGTCCAACCCGTCATTCCTACAGTCCCCAGTACTTGATCTTTAGTAATTTTTTCCCCTTCAATTACCCTTATTTCATCCAGATGGGCATATCTGGAACTCAAACCTCGTTCATGTTCAACCACCACCGTATTACCCCAGCCGATTCTGCCTAAACTCACTTCCACTATTTCTCCTTGATCAATTGGTTTAATTTCCGTGCCTATTGGCGCCAAAATATCAATTGCCCGGTGAAAAGCATGAAATCCTTGTCCCAATACTCCTTCAATTGGCTTATCTACTGTTCTTTCGGTTTTTAGCTCCGGTTTTGGAGTGGCTAAGATTGTTTCCTCCGCCGGCAGTTGATTAGCCGCTAGGATGTTACTAAACCAGCCGAAAAACATTACCAACACCGTTAGTCCGGCTCCGATGAATTTGCGCGTTTTTTTGTTCTCAAACACACCCCTAAACCAACGGGATACCCGACTACCTTCTATGTTTCTATCTTGTTTTTTTGGCGTAAACACCCGATATAGTTGGTAGGGGAACATTAACAACCACAGCACCGCTGACCAAAATCCATAAAGTAATCCGGTTACCAAATATTTAGCTAGGGTTCTTAATAAGGAAACAACGCTTTTGTGCAAAGACTTTTGTTTTCGTTTCATCATGCGGCCTTGCGCCGCCAAGTTTGTTTAATTGTTTATCCCGTATAATAGCGGGACAGCTTTTGGTTAGGTCCCTAAAGATTTAACCTCAAGTTGTGACATCTGCTAACAGACGTTCTTTTAATTAAACACCCCTAAGACAGGGGCATAAAAAATCCTTGCTTTTCGCAAGGACATCAAGTAGTTTACCACTAAATCCTATAATGTCAAGTTAATCAAAACAATGAGGCCTGGGCGGGAATCGCACCCGCGTGACTGGTTTTGCAGACCAGTTCCTCAGCTGCTCGGACACCAGGCCTAGTAAAAGTTAATTATACCCTATTCTTTTCCTTCTCGTTTTCTTGTCAATTGTTCTAATATCTGTTACACTTTCCTCAAGATGAAGTCTTTGTTAAAGCCTGTAATTTTTATTCTGTTAACTGTTTTTTTATCTGGCTGCTCTCTTTTACCTAACCGCAAAAAAGCTGCCTTGTCAGTTTCTACTACTCCCAAAGCCACCATTTTTCTTGACGGTGAACACTTAGGGGAAACTCCCTATTACGACGAAAAGATTAAAAGCGGGGAATATGTCTTAAAAATCGTTCCTGAATCTTCCGGTCAAGCCTTAAATCCCTGGGAGGGGCGGATTACTTTAAGTCCCGGTATTTTAACAGTTGTTAATCGGGAACTTGGTTTGACCGAAGATGAATCTTCTGGGGAAATTTTGTCTTTTGAATCTTTAGCAGACAAAAACGCCGTTTCTGTTTCTGTGGTGACCACCCCTGACGGAGCCGTGGTTAATCTTGACGGCGAACCTCGCGGCTTTGCCCCCTTATCAATTGACAACCTTTCCGAAGGTGATCATATTATTGTTATTTCTTCTCCCGGCTACAGCGAAAAAACCATTAAAGCTAAAACTGTTAAGGGTTATAAGCTGATTGCTTCGGTTCAGCTGGCCAGGGAGCCGATAGACACGAGCGCTACTGAAGAAACCACTGACGCGACAGGCGATCAAGACCAAAAAGAAGAAACCACCACTAAGGCCTCACCCGTCCCCAGCCCTAAAGCTTCTCCCAGCCCTAAAGCTTCTCCACAAACTAGCGGCACCCTTGAAAAACCTTATGTAGAGATTAACTCTCCTGACACCGGTTGGGTTAGAGTCAGGGCCGAAGCAAATACAAGTTCAGATGAGCTTACCAAAGTCGATCATGGAGAGCAGTTTCCTTTAATCGATACGACTGATAATGGTTGGTATAAAATTGAATATACCACCGGTAAATATGGTTGGATTTCTGGCAAATACGCTGAAAAATTTGATTAACCTAAACCGTACAGGATTCCTACTACCATCAAGCCCCAAATCGTTACTGTTATCATAATAGCTTTATCAGAGGTTAAAATTGTGGCTGGTGACTCCCCTTCATTTTTTTCATAAATTAGGTGTAAATATCTCATTACTCCGTAAATCACCAAAGGAATTGTAGCCATTAACCACTTTTCCGATCTAAAAGTTCTTGGTAAATCAGCAAGTAACGTCAAAACTCTCCCTGAAAAGGAAAAACCGGGAAACTGAAAGGCAAACAAGGCATAAGTTACCCAAGTGGTGTTGGCAAACATTGCCGTATAAACATCCAGTAGTTTTTCCGGATATCGCCCTAAAACCTTACGGCTATTAGTTTGTCCTTGAAGTAAGGTTAACTCGCTTCTTCTTTTTCCCACAGCCAAAAATAAAGAAAACGAAATAATACACAACAGTAACCACACGTTGATATGTGCTCCGATAATGGCTGCACCGGCATATACTCTTACAATAAAACCCAAGGCGATAGTCATTACATCTAAAATCGGCTTATGTTTTAACCAGGTGGTATAAAGCACCTGAATTAATAGATAAGTTAGCATCGTCAAAAACAAAAAAAAGGATAAACTCCAGCCCAAACCCAGACTGACCACAAAACCTGTTAAGCTAAAAAATAAAGCTACTGGTGCCGGTAATTCTCCTGAGGCAATCGGTCGGTATTTTTTAAACGGATGTTGTCTATCCGACCTTAAATCCGCTAGATCATTAAAAATATAGATAGAGGAAGTTAAAAGACAAAAAATTACCCAGGCCATCGTTACCGTTACCACTTTATCAGCTTCAAATAGCCATCCGGAAAATATCAGCCCTGTAAACAAACTTAAGTTTTTTAACCACTGTCGCGGCCTGGCCTCTTTAACCAATAAGAGAAGGTATTTAACCATAAAAGTACTCCACCCACTATTATTAATAGCAACACGATTGTATATGCTTTCTGTTGACTGTTCAAACTTAAAGCTAAAAATCCCAAAGCTGCCGATATTAGCCAATAAAACACGGCGATTTTTCTTTTTCCCCAGCCTATGTCCATTAATTTGTGATGCAGATGTCCTCGGTCACCCCACACCGGCGATTTACCTTCCATTAGTCTTCTTAAAATTGTGTAAATGGCATCAATTAATGGTACGCCCAATACCAGTATCGCTGTGGCTAATTTAGCTCCTGACAAAATTGATAAAACTGCCAAAAAATATCCGCCAATGGTTCCGCCGCCATATCCCGGCATAATTTTTTGAGGATAAAAATTGTAAAGCAGAAACCCCAAATAAACCCCCGCCAAGATAAAAGCCAATTTTGCTACCGGCCACTGTGTTACATCATCAACAAATCTTAAACTTAATACTCCGATCACTATTGCCGCCACCGCTACAATTCCCGGCAATTGTCCGTCCAACCCCTTTGACCAATTAACAAAATTCATTGCTCCCACAATCCAGATTAACGCCATTAAATCAGCCAATACCCAGATGGTTCTTAGTTTGCCGCCAATCAATAATGGAATTTGCGGTTGGCTTAAATTGATCACTGTTCCTGCTTTTAAAGGGTTACTGATATAGGCTACTCCGATACCTGAACCAACCACCATCAGGGCTGCCAGCACACCCAAGCCTAATCTTAAATAGGGGCTTAAATCTTTAACATCATCAATTATTCCCACCACCATTAATATCAAGGCCCCCAATAAAATTCCCGCGAGGTGTTTATCCATCGGTAAAAACCAAATACAGCTGATCAGTATTGCCGTCATCACTGCCACTCCACCACCCCTGGGAACAGGGTATTGATGTACTACCTTGGGGTGCTTGTGTTTTTTTGGATCGTCTACCCACCCTAATTTTTTATAAATTACAATTACTATCGGCGTAATTGTCGCGGCCAATAAAAAGGCCCACCAACCAAGCCTAATGAAATCATAAAAATTTACCATACTACCAACCACTCAATTTTTATTACACTCACCAGAGCCATCAAGCTAATTAAGGCTGATATCCATATCATCATTTGGGCTAGTAATTTTTCTTCTTCAATTAACTTACCGGCCACTCTGATAGCTATTGTTAACATCAATAAGCTAAAGCCCGGCAAAAGCCATAAACCCCAATTAGTCATTAATTGTGAATCTCCGTAGGGTTTGCTGTAAAGCAAGGGTATCTCCGGCGGCAACTTCAGCCACCAACCTACTATTATTAATACCATTATGCCTATTTCCAAAAAATTTACTCTTAAACCAAATTTTCCGGCAGGGTCTTTTGCCAAAGAATCAATTTGTTCCTTCACTTGAGAAAAGCTGGGAGATTTTTCTGGGAAAATCTTAGTTTGTTTATTCGCTTTCATGCCTACTTGGTGCCGTTGATTCTGCGGTACACTATTGCCCGATCCATTTTATCAACCAACACATAATCAGTATTTATTCGATCCAATAATCCCGGAAATTCCCTTTCTTCGTATTCCATCACCATTACCACTCTAGGTTGGTATTTATCAAAATCTTCTAAAGTTTCTTCATAACCGTTAAAATCTATCACATGATAAGCCACCGCATATCTACCTACCGGGAGCCTGTTGGCCAAAGCGTAGATATAGGGTTCATCACCCCAAATAAACGTTCGCTCATCTTTATTAGTGGTAGTTTTTAAATATTCTGCTAATTGATAAGTTTGGTTAACCCGGCGGTCAAAATATGCCCGATATTCTTCCTTGTTTTCCTTACCGCTTATATAAGTGATAAAGTTTTTATAATAGGGCAGTATTGGATAATACCAAAACCGAATTTGGTAATAATAAATTCCAGCCACTGCCATCACCGTCAAAACCACCGCCTTTAGTAATTTTCTACTCCCGAACACAAAAAAACTTAACAGTATTGATAAAGGAATAACCGGTTGAATTAAATAGTGGGGATAGGGTCTTTCTGACAGTAAAGCCCCAAACATAGCACACATAAACCACCCCACTGTTAATTTAGCCCCGCTTGACAATTTGTACTTTCTTGCCAATGGATAAAATAAGCTTAAGCCAATCAGTAATACTACCGCCCTTTTAATTAAACCGCTTTCAGTGGCAAATCCGCTGGCCGAGTGTTCTCCTGTATTCCAACTGGCCAAATAACCGATGTTTTGGCCTAAAGCCGATCTGAAATACCTTTCTCCTGCCCCTCTCTGATAATAGTAGCCGATCGACATTGCCACTGGTAGCAAAAACCCAACAACTATTAACCAAATTCTTTTATCTTTAAGGCTTTTTATTATTTCTAAAACCTTATTTTTTTCAAAAATTGCCAGCCACACCACTAAAGCCATTAAATCAAACACGGCCGGCACTTTTAATAAAAAGGCTGCTGCCAATAAAACTCCGACACTTAACCATTTCCAACCTTTTTTGGGAGGTTTACTCTTAACTGACTGATAAGCTATTAACATGGCCGTTGTCGTTGGTAATGCCATAAATATTTCTGCATTAGCCACATTCCCCTCAGCTAAAGTGGTCAGTATTATCATTGTTAAAGTAGACAAACCCCACGCTTTATTATTTTTTGGAAACAGTACTTGCATCAGTCGATAAAAAACCGTCACTGTTGCTCCGAACCACACCATCAGTATTAATCTAAAATAGAACACATTACCCGCTAAAGCTGCCAATAAATACAGCAGTGGCGGTTTGTTATCATGAATGTCCTTATAAAGCACCAGGCCTTTGCGAATTGCTTGTCCCAAGACCAAATAAATTCCTTCATCGCCATACCAGTAAGGTTCTATTAAAGACGGAATTCTTAAAATCAATGCTAACAACGACAGTAAGATTAACCACTCGTTTTTTTCAATCCACCTAAATATTTGCTTAAGCATTTGTTTTATTATACCAATTATACCTTTTCAGTGACCCTGTATTCCATATATCTCCCCAACATTAATCTGGTGTGGGCGTCTAAACCCGGTAAAGCCGTAAAAAAGAAGCCCACGACCGGCAATAATAGAAACTCAAACGGACTTAATACTTTTTTCCACCACGCCATTTCTTTAGGGGCCTTTGGTTTTTGCTGCCAATCTACAAACATCATTGCCAATAAAGCAATAAGACTTATGGTTAGAATTCCCGATGACACCTGGGGCAGGGTTTTGCCGATAATCGTTCGATTAAAATCTTTATTTAATAATGGGGGAATGTTAGCTCCCAGAGTAATTGCAAACCATGTTACCGGCCACAACAAATGATCTTTCACTACAAACATTGCTCTTATTGATTTTTCCCAGAAAGGCATCTTCGGTACCGTTAGCCAATGATAAATAATATAAGCGTCATCGCTTACCCCCCAAGCCCAACGCTTTATTTGTTCATATTGATTAACCATGGTTTTCCACCAACCTTCAGCTTCGGCGGCATCCTGAAAAATCGGTAAAAAAATTGGCTCCACTTCTGTTTCCCCTTTGGTATGATAAAAAGCCTTAAAAAACATTCGGTAATCCTCAGGAATTACATCAGTGTCCCAATATCCCAACATATCAACTAACTGTAAACTTAAACTATAAGTAGAAAAATTCATCAACCTGTCTTTTCTTAACAAAATCCCTGTTTGCACCACGCTATTTATTCGATTAAAAGCCCTGGTTATTGTTGGTAACTTCCAGATATTATTATAAAAATGTACTGCTGCTTGCCAGATTTTGGTGTACCGCTGGGGATCATCTAAAAACTTAAAAGTTAGATAAGAAAAATATTGAGGATGCATTACTGCATCTGCATCATTCGAAGTGATGGTTGCATATTTCATTTTCCATTTTTGCTGGTCTATTACTGTTTTTTTAGCCACCTTTGCCCCCCAGGCTGTATTAGCCGACTTCCCCTTTACTTCACCGGCTAAATCTGGATGAAAAGTAATCAATAAGTTGGCAAATACTTCTTTAAACTCTTTGGCTAGTTTCTTTCCTTTTTCTTTGGCCGTCTCACCCTCTCTTTCTTCAAAACTTAACACTACCGTAATGTTTTCTAGAGGAAAAGTTTGTTTTTTTAATCCCTCTAATGTTCTTCTTAAAGTATGTAGCGGTTCTTTATAAGTAGGGATTACTACAATATGATGTACTCTTTTCCAGTCTAAAAATGACTTAGCTTCTCCAAACCAGTCAAATTCTTGTGCAGCTTTCAATCTAAAATGTGCCAGCAAAGAGGTTATAGCCGTCCAGATTGATCGGTAAAGCCAATAAACATCAAAAGCAATAATATAATAAGCTACCACCACTGGTATGACCAAAGACCCCCATACCGGAAAAAAAATCAACGACCACGACACCAGCCCCGGTAATATTTCCAGCCAACGCATTATTCGCTTTTTATTTTTTTCTACCCACTTCTTGGCCATCTCGATTATTTATGTCAACTTAAACAAAGTTTTAGCATTTTTACTGCTGGCAGTTATTACTTTATTCAAGCTGACGTTTTTTATTTTAGCCACAAATTCAGCCGTCATTCTAACACTTATAGGCTCATTTCTCAACTGCTTGCCTCTGTTTTTTCTCTCACTTCTTTTTGGCTCAGGCGTTAAGTAAGGCGCATCAGTTTCCAGCAGTAATCGGTTCAATGGTATCTGTTTGGCCAACATCTGTACCTTTTTGTCATAGGTCACATTGCCGTCTACTCCGGCATAAAAACCCATTGCCAAACCAGCTTTTAAATATTCTGTCGATCCGGCAACGCAGTGCAGCACCCCTCTTGGCATTTGATTATCTGTTTTTGAAAAATGATTAATTACGTCTAATTCTTCCATGTCTGTTTCTCGGTTATGTACTACCAAAGGAAGATCTAGTTTTTTAGCCAGCTGAATTTGTATTCCAAACAATCTTTTTTGCCCCACCTTTATTTTATCGGTAATCTCGGCTGGCCTATATTTGCTTTGCCGATAAACATGGTAATCCAGACCACACTCGCCTATAGCCACCACTTTTTTATTATCAGTCAATCTTGTTAGGTTGCTTTCAATTTCTTTTAATTCGTTGTCTAAGTCTTTAATGCCTTTTACATGATGTGGATGAAATCCTGCTGTCGCATAAACCTCCTTAAATTTTCCCGCTATTTCTGTTGCTTTTTGACTACTGATTAAATCAGTCCCTGGCACGACTATTTTTTTTACCCCTTCTTTAATCGCCCTTTCAATTACTTGAGTTAAATCGTTTTCAAAAGCTTTAAAATTCAAATGACAGTGGGTATCAATTAACATGGAGTTTTATTATACCTTACTTCTTTGCACCCAGACCGGCAGCCACAGTATAATTATTTACTATGGATTTTAAGATTCGCCGCGCTAAATTAACTGATTTAAAAGCCATTCAGCAGCTTAACCATCAACTTTTTGCGTACGACGACAAGTTTGACTCAGCCCTGAATAAACACTGGCCCCTTTCTTCTTTTGGCTTAGCATATTTTAAAAAATCATTAACCCACGCTCGAGCCCTAGCTCTTGTGGCCGTAGTCAAAGACCAAGTAGTTGGTTATCTTATTGGGTGGATTTTAGTTAAGCGGCCTTATCGTCCCATTAAAACTGCCGAACTAGAAAACATGTTTGTTATGAAAAAATATCGCCGATTAGGTATTGGTAAAGCCTTAGTAAATCGATTACTTCAATGGTGCCACCAAAAGAGAGTAAAGAGTGTTGAAGTTTGGTCATACAACCAAAATTATCTTGGTCAAAAATTTTATCCCAGCTGCGGACTTAAACCCATTTGTCAAAAATTTGAATTGTTAATTTAAATTTATAGCCTTGGAAACAAAGGCTTACCTGGTTTTTTAATCGTTTTAACTTGAAATCGACTGCTTATCTCCTTGGCGGTTTTTGGTAAAAAAGGTGACAAGGCTTTAGCAATATCCAAAATTGACATCACTTCATCTGTTCCAAATATCAACTCTCCTAACTTTGAAATTTCTCTTGAATCTTTCTTCCATAACCAAGGTTTTTCTTTATCAAGCCACCTATCTAAGTCATGGATCCAACCCCAAATATGATTTAAAGCCTCATGAAACTCATATTTTTCTATAAATTTTTCTATCCCATCAATTGCCTTATTGCGCTTTTTATATTCTTTAGATATTTCTTCTAAATTTAGTTCAAGTTTTTTCACTAAAGTCTCTATTCTGCTTACCAGATTTCCTAGTCCGTTAGCCAGATCCGCGTTATAAACTTCCTTAAATCTGTCTTCTGAAAAATCACCGTCACTTTGAGTGGGTATTTCTTTTAATAAGTAATACCTGACAGCCTCCGCTCCATATTTTTTCAATATCTCTTCCGGATCAACCACATTCCCCAAGGATTTAGCCATTTTCTGGCCTTTGCTGGTTACATATCCATGTACCAAAATTTGCTTGGGCAAGGGGAGTTTAGCCGACATTAACATGGCCGGCCAATAAACCGTATGGAATCTATAAATTCCTTTACCAATCACATGTAAATCTGCCGGCCAGTATTTCTGCCACAACTTTAAATCATAATTCCATCCCACAGAAGTCATGTAAATCGTTAAGGCGTCAAACCACACATACATCACCTGAGAATTATCTTGAGGCACCGGAATACCCCAACCTTTTAGCCTTTCTTTTGGCCTGGATACTGAAAAATCCTCTAAACCTTGTTTAATAAATCCTATCGTTTCATTTTTTCTCACCTCGGGGAGAATCTTTAATTCATCTTTTTCAATCAGCTTAAATAATTTATCTTCATATTTACTTAATCTAAAGAAATAATTTTCTTCTTCAATTAGCTCAGGTTTTCTTAAGTGTTCAGGACATTTACCGTTTTCTAACTCTTCTTTTTCTAAGAACTTTTCGCAGCCCACACAATAAAGTCCCTGATACTTTTTTTTGTAAATATCTCCGTTTTCAACTGCCTTTTTCCATAACTCTATTACTCCCGGCCAATGGAACTTTTTATCGCTGCCTCGTCTCCATTCATCAAAATTTACTTCCAAGTTTTTTGTATGATCTTTAAACGCCTTAGTGTATTTATCTGTTAATTCTTGAGGGGTTAATTTTTCTTCTTCCGCCTTTTCCACAATCTTTTGTCCGTTTTCGTCACTGCCGCAAGTTAATCTTACTTCTTTACCCTTCAGCCGATAATACCGGTTAATTACGTCCACAATTACATATTCCAAAGTATGCCCTAAGTGAGGCTTACCTGTTACATAAGGAATAGCTGCGGTTACATAAAACTTTTCACCCATGCCTCTATTGTATCAAACTAAACCTTAAGCTTTTTTAAATACCTTTTTAACCGATTCGCTGATTTTGCCCGCCATGTCCTCAGCCCACTCTTCTGCTTCAATTGCCCTTAAAGCTAACTCCAATCCTTCTCCGCCTTGCTCTAGCCATTTTTGTATACTGGCGATAGTAGCAGAAGATACTTTAAGATCTTTTCTGATTTGTTCGTATGATTTACCTCGATTTAAATAATCAGCAATTGCCAGTCTTTTAACAATAACAGTTCTTTCTGTCTCGCTTAAAAGGTCCAATAATAATTTTTCAATTTGCGACGGTTTTTTTAAATCAGCCAACACCTGATACAAACTTTTAAAAATTCTTTTTTCAATTTGCTTATTAACATCCTTTTTAGAAACTTGCATATTACCCTCATTTAGGCAGGATTTAATTGATTAAACTGCTATTTAACTAATTAAACTATAGATATAAACCCCTTATGTTGTCAACTTTCAAAATACCTGTCGATGGCGATGATAATTCCTAATAGTAAAATTCCGTTAAATACATTTCCCAGCTGATAAGCTCTCAACAACAAAAAGCTGCTTAGTCCCAGGCTGAACAATAATCCTCTCCGGCTGCTAGCCATTACTATCGACAACGTAATAAAACTAGTTGGCAGAAATAGCAAAAAAAACGGCAAATAAGATCCTTCAATCAACACGTTTTTTACTAACTCTGGTTCCACGTATACGACCATTAAACCCAGAGCTATCCATAAAACTAACATTAATATCAAAGTCGGCCAATAGTTTTTTCGTCTTTTCTTCATATTATCTTTCTCGTATACTAATAATTATATATGACACCCGAACTCTATTTGTTAACTGCTTTAATTATTATTGGTTTTGCTGTTGTTGTTTGGTTTTTGTCCAAAAAACTTGAGTCCTTGCGCCAACCAAGTCAAGACAAAACTTTACTTGAATGGGCCAAAACCACTCAGCAAGATATCAAAAATCTGCAAACAGTTTTATCCAATTCTCTTCAATCTTCCAACAAGCATTTAGTTAATAGTCTGCAGCAATCTAGTAAAGAAATGAACCGTCGCCTTGATAAAGCCGCCGAAGTCATTGGTGCTCTCCAAAAAGAAGCCGGAGAATTTAGCGTCGTCTCTCAATCTATGAAAGAGCTTAATGAGTTTTTACGCTCCCCAAAGCTTAGGGGTAACATCGGCGAACAGGTTCTAAAAGATCTTATTGGTCAGATGTTTCCTAAGCAAAGCTTTCATCTTCAATACGCCTTTAAATCTGGTGACAAAGTTGATGCCGCCATCAAAACCGACGCCGGCATTTTGCCTATCGACTCTAAATTTCCTATGGAAAACTTTCAAAAGATGGCTAAAGCTAAAACTAAAACTGACGCCGCTCCCTATAAAAAAGCTTTTATTCAAGATGTTAAAAAACATATTAAAACCATTGCCAATAAATACATTTTGCCTGAGGAGGGTACTATGGACTTTGCTTTGATGTATGTGCCCTCAGAGCCAGTTTATTACGAAATTGCTAACCTGCCTGATCTTTATGATTATGCTCGTAATTCTCGCGTTTATCCTGTTTCTCCCACTACTTTATATGCTCACCTCCAAATGATTCTTCTGTCATTTGAAGGCAAAAAAATAGCCAGTCGTTCCCGGGAAATTTTTGCTCTTTTAAGAAGCATTCAGACAGACTATGTTAAGGTTACAGATCAGCTGGCCACTTTAGGCTCCCACATTTCAAACGCTTATAATAAGTTTTCCGAAGTCGATAAATCAATTCTAAAAATTGGTCAAAAAATCAGCTCAGGTCGTCAACTTGGCCCAGAAGAAATTAAAAAACTACATGAAGCTTAATCCCGCTCAAGCCAAAGCCGTCAATCTTATTGAAGGCCCGGTTATGGTTATTGCTGGTCCCGGTACCGGCAAAACCCAGATTATCGCCCAAAGAATTGCCTATATTTTAAAACACACCGACACCCCCCCTGACGGTATCTTAGCCTTAACTTTTACTGAATCTGGTGCCAAAGCCATGCGCGAAAGACTGGTGGGTCTTATCGGCGAAACTGCCTATTACGTTAACATCTACACCTTTCATTCTTTTTGTTCTTCAGTTATCCAAGAATTTCCCGATAAATTTATTATTTCTCAAGATCTTGAACCTTTGTCCGACTTGGAACGAGTAGAAATCTTTCACCAAATTCTTGATAAAAACGAATTTGCCATCTTAAAACCCGTCAATCAACCATTTTTTTACACCCAGGCTTTAATTAAAGCCATTCAAGATCTTAAACGAGAAGGTTTATCCCCTCAAGATTTTAAAGCCATTCTAGAAACCGAAGCTGACAATTTAAAAATCCTGGAAATTTCCAAAACCAAGTTAGAAACCTTAAAAAAATCTTTAATCAAAAACCAAGAACTTTTAACTGTTTTTAAACACTATCAAAAAACTCTGGTGGCCAAAGGTCGTTATGACTTTGAAGATATGATTAACTTAGTGGTTAGAGCCTTCAAAACTGATAAGAATCTTCTGCGTACTTATCAGGAAAGATTTTTATATTTTTTAGTTGACGAATATCAAGATACCAACTCTGCCCAAAATCAGGTAATTGATTTGTTAGCCTCTTACTGGGGTGATCAAGCCAACGTCTTTGTCGTTGGGGACCCCAACCAATCAATTTACAGATTTCAGGGGGCTTCTTTGGAAAACATCATTGGTTTTCAAAAAACTTATTCTCAGGCTCAAATAGTCGTTTTGGATCAAAACTACCGTTCTACCCAAACGATCTTAGATGCTAGTTTTCATTTAATTCAAAAAAACCATTTTCAAATTAAAAATGCTGTCAAAACCGCCAAACCCCAGCTTCAATCTCAGTGTCAATTTAAAGAACAACCTTTAAAAATTTTAAAGTTTCCTACTGAATCCCTCGAAGCCTACTGGGTTGCTCAAAAAACTAAAAAGCTCATTAATTCTGGCACTAAACCAGAAGAAATTACTGTTCTATTCCGCCACAACTCTGATTCATTTTTTTTGTCAGACGTCTTTAATAAATTAAACATCCCTATTGACATTGAAGGTGGCGGCAATGTTTTAACTGATCCGCTTATTCAGCAACTATTAACTCTTTTGCGCGTCATCAACACCACCCGCGACAATCTTGAAGACCTAGATCTTTTTACTCTTTTTCATTACCCCTTTTTCACTTTTGACCCTTTAGATGTCTTAAAAATTGCCCGAGCCGCCGCCGCCAAAAAAACCTCTATTCTAAATCTGATAATTTCCGATAGCCTTAAAGGTTTAAATCTTCAACACCCTGATCAGTTTATTCAGTTTTTAGATCAACTTACTAAATGGCAGCAGCTTGATAGCCAACTTACTTTCTCTGAATTCTTTGAAATCTTAATTAAAGACTCCGGTTTTTTAAGCTTCTTACTAACCAGCGATAATTCTTTGGAAAATTTAAATCGCTTAAACTCTCTTTTTTCTGAAATTAAAAAGTTAAACCAAACCAACCACCAACTTAATCTTAACTCTTTTCTTAACTCTCTTGAGCTCATGGACTTAAACCATTTAAAGATCACCCAAAGAGACTTAGATATTAAATCTCAAGCAGTGACTTTAACTACCGCCCACAAAGCCAAAGGCAAAGAGTTTAAAGTCGTTTTTATCTATCAAGCCATTGACAAAAAATGGGGCAATGTCCAGGTTAGA
>Ga0172371_10005219_pt1 | contig 19354 bp, 13 predicted proteins | sample Lak12m_FD_114543 | JGI IMG/M metagenome (GOLD analysis project Ga0172371, IMG submission 114543) | Freshwater microbial communities from Kabuno Bay, South-Kivu, Congo - kab_022012_12m | ecosystem: Environmental > Aquatic > Freshwater > Lake | place: Democratic Republic of the Congo: South-Kivu...
AGATTATATAGATTAGAGGTTTGCGATGAAGATAACTTATAAAGGCGACTACAGTTTAAAAACCATGCTTGATCTGGCTTTGCACTATAATAAAGGAGTGCTGCCTATTCAGGAGCTGGCTAAAAAAGGGGATATCCCTAATAAATTTTTAGAGCAGATACTTCTAACTTTAAAAAAAGGCGGCTTTGTGGGAAGTAAGCGCGGCATAGACGGAGGTTATTTTTTGGCAAGGCCTCCCGAGACCATAACAGTGGGAGAAGTGATCAGATTTATAGAAGGGCCGATAGAACCGATAGCATGCGCAGGCAAAAAGAAATACGAAAAATGCCATGACTTCCCATACTGCGTATTTAAGGATATATGGTCGCAGGTTTATACTGCCACATCCCTGGTGGTGGATACTATTACATTTGCGGAGCTTATAAGAAGAATTGAAAATATAAAAAATAACGGTGAAAATACAACCTACTCTATCTAAGCGCTTTGCGCCGGGAGGCAGATTATGGCTAAAATTTATAATGATATAACAGAGCTTATCGGTAATACGCCGCTAATTAAATTAAATAAAATAGCAAAAGGTGCCGGCGCCAGCATCCTGGCTAAATTAGAATTTTTTAACCCTGCTTCGAGCGTGAAGGACAGGATCGGCCTTTCAATGATAAAGGACGCTGAAGAGAGGGGTATCTTGAAACCGGGCGGTACCATAATAGAGCCCACTAGCGGGAATACAGGCATTGCCCTCGCGTTTATATCGGCTGCGAGGGGTTATAAACTTATAATTACAATGCCGGAGACAATGAGCATTGAGCGCCGCCAGATTTTGCAATTGTTCGGGGCTGAGATAGTCCTGACCAAGGGAGAAAAAGGCATGAAAGGCGCTATTGAAAAAGCCGAAGAGCTTACAAAGAATACAAAGGGCGCTTTTATGCCTCAGCAGTTTAAAAACCCCGCGAATCCTAAGGCTCATAGAGAAACAACAGCTGAAGAAATCTGGAAAGATACTGGTGGTAAAGTGGATATCCTGGTTTCCGGGATCGGAACAGGCGGCACAATCACAGGCATAAGCCAGGTTCTAAAAAAAAGAAAGTCCGGATTTAAAGTAATAGGCGTTGAGCCGTTTGACTCTCCTGTTTTATCCGGCGGAAAGCCGGGCCCGCATAAAATTCAGGGTATAGGAGCCGGTTTTGTGCCTGATATACTGGACAAAAGCCTGATAGATGAGATCTTTAAGGTAAAAAATGAAGAAGCTTTGGAAACAGCAAAGCGCCTTGCCAAAGAAGAGGGGATCATGGCCGGCATATCAAGCGGGGCAAACGTATTCACGGCTATGGAGATTGCTAAAAGGCCTGAAAATAAAAATAAAGTGATAGTAACTGTCATTTGCGATACCGGTGAAAGGTACCTCTCTACTGACATGTTCAAACTTTAGAAACGGAGGGTAGACAAACATGGCAAAAACAATCAAAGAGATAAACGAGAAGATAAAACAAGGGACAGCGGTCGTTGTGACCGCAGAAGAAATAATCGATCTTGTCGAAAAAGATGGGATTAAAAAGGCGGCTGAAAAAGTAGACGTTGTTACTACCGGCACATTCGGGCCAATGTGTTCTTCAGGGGTGTATTTTAACGTAGGCCATTCAAAGCCGAGGATAAAGCTTGGAGGAGGGGTAGTTACTGTAAATGATGTGCCTGTATATACGGGTTTCGCGGCAGTGGATCTGTACTTAGGCGCGACAGCTCTTCCCGACGATGATCCGAGGAACAAAGTATATCCCGGAGAATTTAAATACGGCGGAGCTCATGTAATACAGGAACTGGTAGCCGGGAAAGATATTGCCCTTAAAGGAACAGCATATGGCACAGACTGCTATCCCCGCAAAAAAATAGAAACCCTGATCAATATCAAAGACCTGAACGAAGCAGTGCTGTTTAATATGAGGAATGCTTATCAAAATTATAACTGCGCCGTGAATTTATCCAAAAAAATGATTTACACTTATATGGGCGCGTTAAAGCCTGAGATAGGAAACGCTTATTATTGTTCAGCTGGCCAGCTTTCGCCTTTATTAAAAGACCCGCATTATAAAACAATAGGTATCGGCACGAAGATCTTCTTGGGAGGAGGAGTAGGCTACGTGGCGTGGCAGGGTACGCAGCATTCGCCTACTGTAAAGCGTAAAGATACCGGAATTCCCCAGGCTCCCGCAGGCACGCTGGCTGTGATAGGCGATTTGAAACAGATGTCCCCTGATTATTTGGTTGGCACTACTTTTCAGGGGTATGGCGTTACCCTTACAGTCGGGATAGGCGTCCCTATACCTATATTAAACGAGGAAATATGTAAGTATGCTTCAGTAAAAGATGAGGATATTTGGACGCAGATCATTGATTATAGCGAGGCATATCCAAATTGTATACCCGGAAGCCTGGGAGAAGTAAATTACGCGCAGTTAAAAGCCGGTAAGATTACGGTAAAAGGTAAAAATGTCCCCACCGGAGCCCTTTCAAGCTATTCCAAGGCAGTCGAGATAGCTGAAAAGTTAAAAGGTTCTATAAAGGATAAAAAGTTTTTCTTAACAGAGCCTGTTGCGCCTATACCGGGAGCGGAGTCAGGAGTAAGCTTTAAAGCGCTAAAAGAGCGGCCGATAGAATAGGGCTGAGGTACAAAAGTTACAAAATAATGTAAATTTTGTAACTTAAAATGTTTCACAAAATTTAGGAGGGGTTATGAAGGAAAAAGTTCAGAAAGCGATAGAAAATATAAGGCCGTTTTTACAGCAAGATGGAGGGGATATAGAGCTTATAGACGTGATAGACGGAGTGGTAACGGTCAGGCTGAAAGGCGCCTGCGGCTGCTGCCCCACGTCCCAGATGACGCTTAAAAACGGGGTTGAAAAAGCGCTAAAAAAAGAAATCCCAGAAATTGTCCGCGTCGAATCCATCCAATAATCTTGACACTGTGACAATGTTAGTTTTGTCAAGTTTATTGAGGGAAATAGCTTGACTAAATAGTGGTATTTATAGATAATATGTAGGGCTTTAAAAATACAATGCATGTATTTATGATGAACAAAGACGTTCTGCTTTAACAAAGCAGGGCGTTTTTTTTGTATACGGGGTAGTTATGAAAGCTTTTATTGCCTTAGAAGACGGAACGATCTTTGAAGGCGTCTCTTTTGGGGCTATAGGAGAGAGGCTGGGAGAGGTTGTTTTTAATACCAGCATGTCCGGTTACCAGGAGATACTGACAGATCCCTCATATAAAGGCCAGATAGTTACAATGACCTACCCTCTTATCGGGAATTACGGGATAAATAAAGAAGACGTAGAATCTTCCGGCCCGAAGATAGAGGGCTTTATAATAAAAGAAAGAAGCAAAATTGCCAGCAACTGGCGCTCCGAGAAAAGCCTGGACCAATACCTGAAAGAAAATCATATTGTCGGGATAGAAGGCGTTGATACAAGGTCTCTTACGCTGCATATAAGAACAAAAGGCGCGATGAAAGGGATTATTTCAACAATAGACCAGAGCCCCAAAAGCCTTATTAAAAAAGCAAAAGATTCCCCCGGGCTTATTGGCATGGACCTGGTAAAAGAAGTAACGTGCAAAAAATCCTATAATGCTAAAACGATATACCCTCTGCATCCTGCCTTATGCCCAAATACCCGGTTTAAGGTAATCGCAATGGACTTTGGCATTAAATACAATATTTTGCGATGCCTTATAGACGCTGGATGTGATGTAGAAATTATCCCCGCGGGTGCGACTGCAAGCGAGATTTTAGCAAAAAACCCGGACGGCATTTTCCTGTCAAATGGCCCGGGAGATCCCGCAGCGGTTACTTACGCAATAGAAGAGATTAAAAAACTTCTTGGCAAAAAGCCTGTATTTGGAATCTGCCTCGGCCACCAGCTTCTGGGCCTTGCCCTCGGAGGCAAAACATTCAAATTAAAATTCGGGCATAGAGGCGCGAATCATCCCGTAAAGGACCTCAAGACCGGCAAAATAGAAGTTACTTCGCAGAACCACGGTTTTTGCGTGGATATAAATTCTCTGAATAAAGACGAGGTAGAGCTGACTCATGTAAATTTGAATGATAATACCCTTGAAGGCATGGCGCATAAAAAATTACCAATATTTTCCGTACAGTACCATCCGGAAGCATCCCCCGGCCCGCATGATTCGAGGTATTTATTTAATAGATTTATACAAATGATGAAAAAATAATTATGCCAAAAAGAACAGACATCCACAAAATCTTAATAATCGGCTCAGGCCCTATTATCATAGGCCAGGCGTGCGAATTTGATTATTCAGGCACCCAGGCCTGCAAGGCTTTAAGAGAAGAAGGCTTTGAGATAGTGCTTATAAATTCTAACCCAGCCACTATCATGACCGACCCTGAAACAGCGCACATTACCTATGTAGAGCCTATTACTCCGGAATTTGTTGAAAAAATAATTGCCAAAGAAAGGCCTGATGCGCTTTTGCCTACCCTGGGCGGGCAGACTGCTCTTAATACAGCCATGAAGCTTCAGGAAACAGGCGTCCTTGATAAATATAATGTTAAAATGATAGGTGCTGATCATAATGCCATAAAAAAATCCGAAAACAGGGAATGTTTTAAAAACGCGATGCTAAAGATCGGGCTCGACCTACCGAAAAGCGAGATGGCTTATAATATGGAAGAGGCCAAAAAGGCAATGAAAAAAATAGGCCTGCCAGTGATTATAAGGCCAAGCTTTACTCTTGGGGGAACAGGCGGAGGTATTGCTAAAACCGAAGAGGAATTTGAAAAAATGGCCGCGTTAGGCCTTCAGAACAGCATGATAGGCGAAATCCTCATAGAGGAATCTATCTTAGGCTGGAAGGAATACGAATTAGAGGTGATGAGAGACCGGCTGGATAATGTCGTTATAGTTTGTTCAATAGAAAACCTTGATCCTATGGGTATTCATACTGGCGACTCAATAACTGTTGCCCCGGCTCAGACCCTTACCGACAAAGAATATCAGAAAATGCGTAACGCAAGCCTTGCGATCATCAGGGAAATAGGCGTTGAAACAGGCGGGTCAAATATACAATTTGCGGTAAATCCGAAAGACGGGAGAATGGTTGTCATAGAGATGAATCCAAGGGTTTCCAGGAGCTCTGCTCTGGCAAGTAAAGCCACAGGCTTTCCCATAGCGAAGATCGCGGCTAAATTAGCAATCGGTTATACGCTTGATGAAATAAAAAATGATATTACGAGAGTTACTCCCGCGTCATTTGAGCCGGCCATAGATTATTGCGTGGTGAAGATTCCGAGGTTTACTTTTGAAAAATTTCCTGAGGCAAAAGACGTTTTGGGCATATCGATGAAATCGGTCGGCGAGACCATGGCTATAGGAAGGACTTTCAAAGAGGCTTTGCAAAAAGGCCTAAGAGGGCTTGAGATAGGCCACATAGGCCTTGATAATAAACAATCTTACAAAAATATCTCCGACGAGAAAATCAGGCAGCGCCTGGAAGAACCTAATGCCTCGAGGATCTTTTACGTTAAATACGCTTTGCAAAAAGGCTACAGCGCAGAAAAGATACATGAACTGACCGGGATAGACCCGTGGTTTCTTGAGAATATAAAAGATATCGTGGAGATGGAAAAAGAGATAGTCAAAACCTCAAGGCATAAATCCAGAAGCAAGATAAAACTAAAGATAAAAATAAAATTAAAAAGAAAATTAAAGATAAAATCCGAGATATTGCTTAAGGCGAAACAGTGCGGATTCAGCGATGCTCAGATAGCCGAACTGGCTTCTTCCGGCGAGCTCGAGGTACGTAATTACAGAAAACATCATTTTATAAAGGCTGTTTTCAGGCTGGTCGATACGTGCGCGGGAGAGTTTGAGGCGTATACCCCGTATTATTATTCAACGTATGAAACGAAAAACGAAGCTATTCCTTCAAAAAAGAAAAAGATAATGATATTGGGCGGCGGGCCGAACAGGATCGGCCAGGGCATTGAGTTTGACTATTGCTGTTGCCATGCCGCATTCAGCCTGAAAGAGCTTGGGTATGAAACAATAATGGTGAATTCGAATCCTGAAACAGTCTCGACTGATTATGATACATCTGATAAATTATATTTCGAGCCTCTTACGTTTGAGGATGTGATGAATATTATAGACAGGGAAACCCCTGATGGCGTGATTGTCCAGTTTGGGGGCCAGACCCCTCTTAACCTTGCGAGGAAACTTGAAAAAGCCGGCGCTCCTATTATCGGCACCAGCGTTAAATCCATAGACATAGCCGAAGACAGGAAAAAGTTTTCCAGGCTTCTGAAAAAATTAAAGATCGCCCAGCCCGAAAGCGGCTCCACGACCTCGGTTGCAAAGGCTTTAAGCATAGCGAAGAAAATAGGGTTTCCGGTTCTTGTGAGGCCTTCCTATGTCCTGGGAGGCAGAGCCATGAGGATAATTTACGAAGAAAATTCAATGCTTGAATTTATAAAAGAGGCTAAAGAGGTTTCGGGGAAACACCCGATCCTGATAGATAAATTTTTAGAAGAAGCGATAGAGGTGGATGTTGACGCGATCTCTGATGGCGAGATTACAGTCATAGGCGGGATAATGGAGCATATAGAAGAAGCGGGGATACATTCGGGGGATTCAGCCTGCGTTCTGCCGCCGCATACATTAAGCGATGACACTGTAGAGACAATAAGAAAATATACTCATGCCATATCAAGGGGGCTGAAAGTAAAAGGCCTGCTGAATATACAGTTTGCCGTTAAACAAAACACGGTATATGTTTTGGAAGTTAATCCGAGAGCGTCGAGGACAGTGCCTTTTGTAAGCAAAGCAATAGGCGTGCCTCTGGCTAAAATAGCCGCCAAGGTTATGGCCGGAAAGACATTAAAGGAACTTGGTTTTACCGAGGAGAAAAAGCCCGGTCATATTTCAGTTAAAGAGTCAGTGCTTCCTTTTTCAAGATTTTCAGGAGTTGATATACTTTTAGGGCCTGAGATGAAATCTACCGGAGAAGTAATGGGAATAGACGATACTTTTGGCATGGCTTTTTACAAATCTCAGATAGCAGCTGGCCAGGCGCTTCCTAAAAAAGGCAAAGTGTTTATAAGCGTTAAAAATCAGGATAAGCGCAACATAGTTTTTGTTGCTAAAAAACTTGAGGACATGGGCTTTGAAATTCTTGCTACAAAAGGGACGCATAAAGCCTTGCGCTCAAATAATATAAAAGCTCATTTAGTAGGCAAGATAGGAGAGGTGCACAATGAAATACTGGACCATATTCGCAAAGGCGAGATGCAACTTGTTATAAACACTCCGTCAGGCGGAAGAAGCCAGTCTGATTCAAAGCCGATCAGAAACGCCGCAGTTATGCGCGGGATCCCATGTATAACAACTATTTCAGGCGCTCAGGCAGCGGTAAACGGCATAGAGTCTACTATGAAAAGTGATTTTCAGGTAAAATCCCTTCAATCTCACCTAAGATCTTGACACTGTGACAATGTAAGTTTTGTCAAGTTTATGGGGCTTATTTTGCTTGACCTGAGCGAGAAAAACACAGATAATTATAATCAATGTTATTGAATAACCGCATAAATATGGAAATAATATGCCAAAAATAAAAGACATAAATAAGGTTTTAATAATAGGTTCCGGCCCGATTATTATAGGACAAGCGTGCGAATTTGATTATTCAGGTACGCAAGCCTGTAAGGCGCTACGGAGCGCTGGATATAAAATAGTGCTCGTAAACTCCAACCCAGCCACTATTATGACAGACCCCGGTATGGCTGACCATACCTATATAGAGCCTTTAACCGTAGATTCTCTTACGGCTATAATTGAAAAAGAAAGACCAGACGCGCTTTTGCCGAATCTGGGCGGCCAGACAGGGCTTAATCTATCTAGCGAGTTGTCAAAAAACGGCGTGCTTGCAAAATACGGCGTAAAGATAATAGGGGTGCAGGCGGATGCTATTGAAAGAGGCGAGGACAGGATAATATTTAAGGAAACAATGAACAAGCTTGAAATTCCTATGCCTGCAAGTTCCCCCGCTTATAACGTGGAAGAAGCTCTCAAGATTGCGCACGAGCTTGGGTATCCGGTTATTGTAAGGCCTGCTTATACTATGGGCGGAACCGGAGGCGGCGCTGTTTATAATGACGCGGAGCTTGAAACTGTAGCTTCAAGGGGCATATCCGCAAGTTTGATAGGCCAGATTCTAATCGAGGAATCTGTTTTAGGATGGGAAGAGCTGGAGCTTGAAGTCGTAAGAGATTCAAAATCAAATAAAATCACGGTTTGTTTTATTGAAAATATAGACCCAATGGGTGTTCACACAGGCGATTCTTTCTGCGCGGCGCCGATGCTTACCGTAAAGTCGGAGCTCCAAAAGAAGCTTCAGGAATATTCGTATAAAATAGTAGACGCTATAGGAGTAATAGGCGGAACAAATGTCCAGTTTGCGCACAATCCGGAAGATGACAGGATTGTTGTAATCGAAATCAACCCGAGGACGTCCCGCTCTTCTGCCTTGGCTAGCAAGGCGACAGGTTTTCCAATAGCTTACGTTTCTTCCAAATTAGCAGGCGGAGACGATTTAAAAGATATCCCGTACTGGCGCGATGGGACCCTGGATAAATATACGCCTTCAGGGAAATACGTCGTAATAAAATTCGCTCGCTGGGCATTTGAAAAATTCAAAAATGTACAAGACCATCTCGGTACTCAGATGAAATCAGTCGGCGAGGCGATGGCGATAGGCAAGACCTATAAAGAAGCGTTTCAAAAAGCTATAAGGAGCCTTGAGACAGGTCGGTATGGCCTGGGGTTTGCTAAAAATTTCAATAAATTATCCCTGGAAGAGCTAAAAAATCTACTGGCGTATCCTACGTCCGAGAGGCAGTTTATTATGTACGAGGCGCTTCGGAAAGGGATGAAGGTGGATGAGCTTTATGAAAAAACCAGGATCCACAGGTATTTTATAAGCCAGATGAAAGAGCTCGTGGAGTTGGAAGAAGAGATCCTAAGATATAAAGGCAAAAAGCTCCCTGATGAGCTTTTGATCAAAGCAAAAGAAGACGGTTTTTCCGACAGATATCTTAGCCAGATACTTGGCTTGAAGGAAGATGAAATCAGGTCAAGGCGCATCAAGTTTGGAAAGACGGAAGCGTGGGAAGCTGTGCCTGTGAGCGGTGCAGACGCGGCGTATTATTTTTCAACCTACAACGCGAAAGATTCAGTTAAGGTAAGCGACAGGAAAAAGATAATGATATTGGGCGGCGGGCCGAATAGGATAGGCCAGGGTATAGAATTCGACTATTGTTGCTGCCACGCATCTTTCGCACTAAAGGAAATGGGCTACGAAAGCATCATGGTAAACTGTAATCCGGAAACGGTCTCGACTGATTATGATACGTCTGATAAATTATATTTCGAACCCCTTACGGTTGAAGACGTGTTAAGTATTTATAATAAAGAAAAGCCCATAGGAGCAATAGTCCAATTTGGAGGCCAGACACCTCTCAATATCGCAAAGGCCTTGGAAGACGCCGGAGTTAAGATACTTGGCACCTCGACCGAGAGCATCGATTTGGCGGAAGACAGGGAAAGATTTGCAAAGGTGATGAAAAAGCTCGGGATACTTCAGACGGAAAGTGGCATGGCTAAGACATTTGACGAGGCGCTTAATATCGCTAAAAAAATCGGATATCCTCTTATGGTAAGGCCTTCATATGTCTTGGGCGGAAGGGCGATGGAAGTTGTCTATGACGAGGAAATGCTGAAAGATTATCTGAACAAGGCTGTGGAAATTTCCCCGGACAGGCCTATCCTTATAGATAAATTTTTAGAAGACGCGATGGAAACGGAAGCGGACGCTATCTCGGATGGCGAAGAAGTTTTTATTCCGTCTATTATGGAGCATATAGAAGAAGCTGGAATACATTCGGGGGACTCGGCGTGCGTTTTGCCTCCCAGGACAATTCCTAAAAAACATATCGAGACAATTGAAGAATATACAAAAAAGATTGCCCTGGAATTAAAAATAGTGGGGCTCATGAATATGCAATACGCGATTGCAAATGACAAGGTATATGTCCTGGAAGCGAATCCAAGGGCCTCGAGGACCGTACCGCTGGTTTCCAAAGTAACAGGTGTTTCAATGGCCAGGATCGCTACTGAAATAATGCTTGGTAAAAAAATAAAAGACATGAACCTGAAGCCAAAAAAGTACAGCCATCTTGGCGTAAAAGAAGCGGTGTTCCCTTTTAACATGTTTCATGAGGCGGATCCTATTCTGGGGCCCGAGATGCGCTCTACCGGAGAGGTGCTTGGAATAGCCGATTCATTTGGCCTGGCGTATTACAAGGCGCAGGAAGCGGCCGGCCAGAAGCTTCCTGTAGAAGGCACGGTGCTTGTGACTGTCAGCGAAAAAGATAAAAGGAAAAATATAGTAGAGGTTGTAAAGAGGCTTAAAGACCTGGGGTTTAAAATCGTTGCTACTAGCGGCACAAAAAAGTATCTTGAAAAAAATAATATAGAGGTCGAGCTTATAAACAAAATGCAGGAAGGCCGGCCCAATATAGTGGACGCAATTCACAATAAAGAAATAAATCTTATTATAAATACGCCTATAGGGAAAAGCGCCGCTTCCGACGATTCATATATACGCAAAGCAGCTATAAAATATAAAATTTCTTATCTTACCACAATAGCGGCCAGCCTGGCGGCAAGTGAAGGGATAAAAGCTTTTCTCGGAAATAAAGGCGGCGTGAAATCATTGCAGGAATATCATAAAGATATAACGTAACTGTTATCCCGATCGCCGAACGGGATCAACACTTGTTCGGCGATCGGGAATCAGTTGAGGCGGTTATGGCATGTTTTGACAATAACAAATATCTCGAAGAACAGACAAAAGAAATCCTAGGAAGGGTTAAGAAGTTTGATAACAAGCTTTACCTTGAATTCGGAGGCAAGATCTGCTTTGACTATCACGCCGCAAGGGTTTTGCCGGGTTATGACCCGAATGTAAAGATGAGGCTTCTGGAAAAGCTGAAAGACTGTGCGGAGATTATTATAAGCGTATACGCTAAGGATATTGAACAGGGAAGGGTAAGAGGTGATTTCGGAATAACGTATGATCTGGCTACCTTGAAGCTTATTGATGACTTAAAAGCGTGGAAGCTCAACGTGACCTCTGTAGTGCTCACAAGGTTTGAAGACGAGCCTGCGGCGGTTAAATTTCAAAGAAAGCTCGAGCGCCTCGGAATCAAGGTTTACAGGCATTACAGGATTGAAGGCTATCCTTTTGACGTTGAAAAGATAGTAGGGCCGGAAGGATATGGCAAGAACGATTATATTGAAACAAAAAATCCGGTCGTGATAGTTACTGCTCCCGGCCCGGGAAGCGGCAAGCTTTCGGTATGCCTGTCCCAGTTTTATCATGACCATAAGCGTGGCGTAAATTCAGGCTATGCAAAATTTGAAACATTTCCGATATGGAATCTTCCGCTGAAGCATCCTGTAAATATTGCGTACGAAGCAGCGACGGTAGACCTGGCAGATTTTAACCTGATAGACCCGCATCATCTGAAAACTTACAATAAGATATCGGTGAATTATAACCGCGACGTGGAAGCGTTCCCTATCTTAAAAAACATAATAATGAAAATAACAGGGTCCAAGGACAGCTATTATAATTCTCCCACGGATATGGGAGTGAACCGGGCAGGCTTCGGGATTATAGACGATGAAGGCGTTAAGCGCTCAGCTAAGCAGGAGATAATCAGAAGATTTTTCAGGCACAATCTGGAGTTTGCCGTAGGAAGCGGCACTAAAGAAGAATTCGAAAGAGCAAAGGCTATTATGGAGTCATCCGGTGTGAAGCCAGAAGACAGGGCTGTTGTGCTTCCTGCCAGGAAAGCCGCGGAAGAATGTAAGGTTAAAAATAAAGGCAACAAAGGCTATTTTTGCGGGGCCGCGATTGAGCTGAAAAACGGCAAGATTATTACGGGAAAAAATTCTCCCCTTATGCACGCCGCTTCCAGCGCGATTATAAATGCGATAAAATCTCTCTCCGGGATAGATGACGCGACACATATCCTGAAGCCGGAGATTATGAAAGATCTGTCGCGCTTAAAAAAAGAGATATTAGCCTTGTCTTCGGAAAGCCTGAATCTGGACGAGATACTTGTGGCGCTGTCCATAAGCGCTCATGCGGATACTAACGCGAAAGAGGCGCTTTCAAAACTTAAGGAACTCAGGAATTGCGAGCTTCACAGCACACATTTACCTACGCCTGGCGATGAAGCGGGCCTCAGAAAACTCGGCATAAACTTTACAACAGACGCAATCCCGTCTTCGAGTTTGTTTTTTAATATTTGATGAGTTATTTATCCCGTTCGGCGATCGGGGCTTAATCCCGATCGCCGAACGGGAATGGTTAAAATGGCAAGTCTTAAATAGGAGAATATATGAGCGGAATATTCGGAGTGGTATCGGAAAAAAACTGCACAAGCGATTTATTTTATGGAGTTGATTATCAGTCTCATCTCGGGACCCAGTACGGCGGCATTGCCATACTGAACGGAAAACGTATCTACAGGCAGATACATGATATATCCCAGAGCCAGTTTAAATCAAAATTCTTCGAGGATTACAAAAAGTCCGAAGGCCGCTGTGGCATAGGAGTTATAAGCGACTCGGACGCGCAGCCGATGTTCCTCAATACAAAATTCGGCTCGTTTGCGATATGTATGACAGGCCTGATAGAAAATACCAGGGAGCTTATCGCGGAGCTTCATAAAAAAGATTGCTCTTTCAGCGAAACAGAAGACGGTTATCCTAATACTGTCGAGGTGATAGCCAAGCTTGTCAGCATGGGAGATGATATTGTAAGCGGCATAGAATATATGTTTACAAGGATTATCGGGTCTTGCAGCCTCCTGATACTTTGCAAAGACGGAATCTATGCTGCAAGAGACAGATTTGGATATACGCCTTTAGTTATCGGAAAGAGAGAAGAAAGTTTCGCGATTGCTTCTGAATCCAGCTCTTTCCCGAATACCGGATTTAAGATATATAAATATTTACTGCCAGGTGAAATAGTTTTAATAAGCGAAAGCGGGCTTAAAGAAGTCAAGCCCGGGCATAAAACTACCAACCAGATTTGCTCATTTTTGTGGATATATACCGGTTTCCCTGCGTCAAGTTATGAAGGCATTAATGTTGAAGTAGTCAGGGAAAGATGCGGCGCTTACCTGGCAAAGCACGACAAAGACATAGAGGTGGATGTAGTTTCAGGCGTACCTGATTCGGGTATTGCTCATGCGATAGGCTATGCAATAGAATCAGGCAAACCTTACCGCAGGCCTCTTGTAAAATATACCGCGGGTTATGGCAGAAGCTACACGCCTCCTCTTCAGGAAATGAGAGACCGTATTGCTAAAATGAAGCTCATACCCGTTAAAGACGTGATAGACGGCAAAAAAATAGTTGTCTGCGAAGATTCTATAGTGCGCGGCACCCAGCTAAAAAACTTTACCGTTCAAAAGCTTTGGGAAAACGGTGCGAAAGAGATACACGTGAGGCCAGCTTGTCCGCCTCTGATGTATCCGTGTAAGTTTTGCCTATCAACGAGGTCCATACACGAACTGTCCGCCAGAAAAGCTATAAAGGATATAGAAGGCCATGACATAGAAGACGTGTCGGAGTATATAAATCATACTACCAAAAAATACCAGAAAATGGTAGAATGGATTAGAAATGACATAGGGGTTACGACCCTTCGCTACCAGACGCTCGAGGACATGATAAAAGCTATAGGCCTTCCCCGTGAGAAACTTTGCACGTATTGCTGGAACGGAGAATGCCTCGCAAAAGGCAACCTAATCTAATCCCCTAAACTTGACACTGTGACAATGTTAGTTTTGTCAAGTTTATGAAGAGTGAAAGTGAACATGAAGAAAATAAATTACATATTTTTAATTGCCGCAGGGTTAATGGTTATTTTTAGCGTCCAAGAGCTTTATGCCATAGAGTATGCGAGAGCCAGGTATGATTCAGCAATAAGGTATATTAAAAATAAAAAGCCGGATTTTGCATTATTAGAGTTCAGAAGCGTTATAAGAGATTTCCCGAAAAGCCCGCTTGCGCAAAGGTCCGCGTTCGCGATAGCGGAATATTGCTACGACAATAAAATGTATCATGATGCCATCAAGGGTTTCGCGGAATACGTGAAATCTTACCCTGGCTCAAAAGCCAACGTCTTCGCAAAAGCGTACATATTGAAAATAATAGAAGAAATTCCGGACCCTTCGTTTGAAGAAAAGAATATACTCGAAGATATTAAAAAAGAATTTTTTTCCACGCCGCTATTCCTTCTTTTTAAAGAATGCAAGGAGACCTCGTATAAAAGTCCCTCCCGTAATAAATTTAAAATAAGGTACTATATAGATAATATCGAGGTCTACAGAAATGACCAGCTCTTCATCAAGATTACCCAGTAAGTCCTTAGCTGTCCTGTTTATCATATCTTTGATAATAGCCTCTTTCAATCTTCCCGCTATTTTCATGGGGCATTTTTTGGAAATGAAATCCGCCATAGAAAGAGAATCCGGGAAAATCCTGGATAAAGACGTCGCTATAGGTGAGATAAAATTTCTGCCTTACGGCAAAATAATATTAAGCGATATAAAAATAAAAGATAAAAAAAATCATGCGCCTTACGCGGAGGTAGAAAAGCTGGACGCGAGGTTTAATATACTGCAATTCTTGATGAATAAAAGCGTTCTCAAAAAGAACAAAGACATAAAATTCAAAGGAGAGGTTATTTTTAAAAAGCCGAGTTTCATCGGCCGGATAAACTACAAGCTGGACGGCATAGTGACCTCTGATGTTATATCCATAGGAGACCTGACGCTGGATTCGGACAAATTTGACATAGACATAAAAGGCAATGTGAATGATTACCTGAAAAATCCGGTCGCGGATTTTAGTATTATATCAAAAGAAATAAACGCGCCCGGCATAGGCAGGATAAGCAATCTCTCCGGCAGCCTGGCAATGACAAGAGACGAGCTGGTTATCAATAACCTGGATTTTTTTCTGAATGATTTTCCGATCGGGATAAAATGCAGGGTATCTGATTTTAAATCTCCGCGTGTAGAATTTAACCTTATCTCGTATCCGGGCCAGGCCGCGTCCATGAGAAGCCTTAATCCTGTAAATTTCAGCGTTAATTTTTTAGGGACAGGGTCCAAGAAGTCCGCGAAAGGGAAGATGGTGTTTGAGATACAAAAACTCGAATCCGCGAATCCCAGGAAGACCTCTTATATTAACGTAGTGATAAGCGATTTGTCATGCGTTTTTTCAAAAAAGGTGTTATCCGTATTGGCGAAAGAGATAAGCTGTGAAACAGATGCGTTGGACAGAAAGATCAGCTTAAACGTATCTGATTTAGAAGCCCTGCTATACGCGGGTAAAAAGAGAATTTACTTAAGCCGCCTGGATTTGTCGATGTATGGAGGCACTGTGAAAGCGAACGGTTATATGGATTTTCAGAAGCACCTGCCAAAATTGCTGCTGGATTTTAAAATTTACAAATTGGATACGGCTGAGTTCGTGAAAGCGCAAGACTTGAGTTATGATTTAAAAGGCGCGCTGGATTTCGAAGGAGTTTTTAACAACGCCGTGAATCCGTGTTTATCCGGAAAACTTAGCATACCGGACGGATATTTGAAAAATATAAAATTGCTCGGCATGGTTTCGGATTTCTTAAACGTGCCGTCCCTTAAAGACACGTATTTCAAAGGCCTTTCTTCCATGGTTGAATTCTCATGGACGAATAAGGATATTCTGTTTAAGAAGCTTATTATTACAGGAGATGATATAGTCTTGAGAGGGGACATAAGGCTGAAGTCCACAAAAAAGATAAACGGCGTTATCTCTGCAAGGCTTTCTACGGCGCTCCTTAAGGAGTCGTTTAAACTCAGATTGCTATTTATGCTTGTAGGGGAAAAGCTCTTGTATCAGGATTTTGAATTTGAAATAGGAGGTTTTGTGAACTCCCCGCAGATAAAGTGGCTTTCCACCAGGTTCAGAGAAAATGTCACAAAATATCTTACCGGAGGCGGCAAAGCCGCTATTGAAAAATCTCTCGAAAACGCCATGAAAGAACTCATCCCCTAAACTTGACATTGTGACAATGTTAGTTTTGTCAAGTTTATGGGTTTGATGATTGTGTTATGAAAAAAATATACGATGTTATAGTTATCGGAGCGGGGCATGCAGGCACGGAGGCGTGCCTGGCCGCGGCAAGAATGGGCTCCAGGACTTTGCTTATCACTATGAGCTTTGATAAGATAGGATATTTGTCTTGTAATCCTGCAATAGGAGGTATCGGCAAGGGTCAGCTTGTCAAAGAAATAGATTCTCTTGGCGGAGAAATAGGGAAAGCTGCCGACGCTTGCGGCATACAGTTTCGTATTTTAAATAGAAGCAAAGGCGCGGCTGTCTGGTCATCCAGGGCTCAGATAGACAGGGCGATGTATTTAAAATATATGCAGGGTATTGTCAAAAAGACAGGGAATCTGAGTTTATTAGAAGGAGCTGTTTCGGAAATACTTGTTAAAAATGGCATTGCCAAAGGTGTTAAGCTTGCAAGCGGAGTTTCTATAAAGGCTAAAACTGTTGTCCTGACTCCGGGGACTTTTTTAAACGGCCTTATTCATATAGGGCTTAACCATACCTCAGGAGGCAGGTTAGGAGACCCGCCTTCTCTGGGCCTTTCGGAAAATTTGAAATCATTCGGGTTTCGCGTCTCAAGGCTTAAGACAGGTACTACCGCCAGGATAGACGGCAGAACGATAAGATTCTCTAAATTAAAAAAACAATCGGGCGACCTCCAGATAACTCCGTTTTCGTTTTCAACCGAAAAGATAACAAGGAAACAGGTATCATGCTATATTACGCATACGAATAAAAAAACGCATCAGATTATACGCGACAACCTTGACCGTTCCCCGCTTTATACGGGGAAGATTAAATCCACAGGTGTCAGGTATTGTCCTTCCATAGAAGATAAGATAGTACGCTTCAGCGACAGAGACGCTCATCAGATATTTTTAGAGCCCGAAGGCCTGACAACAAACCAGTACTATCCAAACGGTATCTCAACAAGCCTTCCTCTGGATGTTCAGCTAAAGATGCTAAGGAGCGTTAAAGGCCTTGAGAAGGCTGAGATACTTGTCCCGGGATACGGCATAGAATATGATTATATAGAGCCTACGCAGTTAACGCCTGCGCTGGAAACAAAGTTAATAAAAAATCTTTTTCACGCCGGACAGATAAACGGCACTACAGGCTATGAAGAGGCGGCGGCCCAAGGCTTTATCGCGGGAGTAAATGCCAGCCTGAAAGCAAAACTAAAAAAGCCTTTTATCATGGACCGTTCGGAAAGCTACATAGGCGTTTTAATAGACGATCTTATTACAAAAGGCACAAACGAGCCTTACAGGATGTTTACCTCGAGAGTCGAATACAGGCTTTTGCTGAGAGAGGACAACGCCGACCAGCGCCTTATGGGATCAGGCTATAAGTTGGGCCTTATCGGAAAGAAGCAATACGAGAAAATGCTTTCTAAGAAAAATAACATAAATAAAGCCCTGGAAAAAATAAAAAGCATAAAGTTGTATCCGAACGCCAAGGTTAATAGCAGTTTAAAAAAATTAGGTACAGCTCAGATAAGCAATGTGACAAGCATGTTTGATCTGCTGAAAAGGCCCGGGGTGAATTTTAATATGCTGGAAAAAATAAATAAAAATGGTAGAATAATCCTTTCCGATAGCGAGATCCACGGGGTAGAGACGGAAGTAAAGTACAAAGGCTTCATAGACAGGCAGTTAAAAGAGATAGAGAATTTCAGGAAGATAGAATATATAAAGATACCCGGAGCCCTTGAATTTAAGGATGTCCCCGGCCTTTCGAAAGAAATAGTGGAAAAACTTTCCAGGATACGCCCTATAAATCTGGGCCAGGCGTCCAGGATTTCAGGCGTGACGCCTGTGGCGATATCGATACTGATGATCTACTTAAGAAAATTTCGTAAGTCGCTGTAGATAGAGGCGGTTAGATATGCAATTAAAAGATGAAATAAAGAAATTTGCGCAGGATTTGGGCGTATCGCTTTTCGGCGTAGCGTGCGTAAGGCCTATAAAAAAAGAATTTCTTTTTTCTGATGAAACTTTAAGGGATTTAGATTATACTATATCCTTAGGTTTGAGGCTTTCTGATGGGATATTAGAGGATATAACGAGTTTTCCCACCAAGACTTATTATCATCATTACAGGCAAGCGAACGCTATATTAGATCAGATTGCTTTTAAAGTCTCTAATTTCATACAAAGCCGTGGTTACAGGGCGTTGCCGGTGCCTGCGTCCCAGATAGTTGATTGGGCAAAGCAAACTAGCCACCTTTCTCATAAAAGAATCGGGGAGTTGTCAGGCATTGGCTTTATAGGCAGAAACAATCTTTTGGTGAACCCAGAGATAGGGTCCAGGTTCAGGCTTGTTACAATCCTTACTAACGCGCCTCTTGAGCCGGATCAGGCGCTGAAAGAAACCTGCGGCGAATGCAGAGCCTGTATAAGCGTTTGCCCTGCAGGCGCTATAAAAGAGAAAAAAGAGGACTTTGACCATATAAAGTGTTTTGAAAAATTGAAAGAATTCAGGGATAAAAGGCTCGTAGACCAGTTTATTTGCGGGGTATGCGTTAAAGCGTGCAAAGGGAAAACCCAAACAACTTGACAAAACTAACATTGTCACAGTGTCAAGTTTTTTAAAAGGGATATGGCATGAAAAAAGATACGGTCGTAATCTTAGATTTCGGGTCGCAGTATAACCAGCTTATAGCCAGGCGCGTCAGGGAATGCAAGATATATTCCGTTCTAATACCTTACAGCACGCCTATTGAAAAAATAAAAGCGTATAACCCAAAGGCAATAATATTGACCGGCGGGCCTGCGAGCATAACGGAAAAGGGCTCTCCAAAAGCAAACCCGGCGATCTTTAAGCTTGGGGTGCCTATACTCGGGATTTGTTATGGTATGCAGTTCACGGCTTATGCTTTGGGCGGAAAGGTTGGCAAAAGCAAAAAAAGGGAATACGGCTACGCCGAACTTATTTTAAATAAAAAGGAAACCTTCTTTGCGGGCTTTCAGAGAAGAGAAAAAGTCTGGATGAGTCACGGCGATAAGGTTCAGGAAAAGCCAAAAGGTTTTACAGTATTGGCGCATACGAAAAACAGCCATATTGCGAGCATGGCCGACCCTGTAAGAAAGATATACGG
>Ga0172371_10005221_pt1 | contig 19349 bp, 32 predicted proteins | sample Lak12m_FD_114543 | JGI IMG/M metagenome (GOLD analysis project Ga0172371, IMG submission 114543) | Freshwater microbial communities from Kabuno Bay, South-Kivu, Congo - kab_022012_12m | ecosystem: Environmental > Aquatic > Freshwater > Lake | place: Democratic Republic of the Congo: South-Kivu...
AGCCAAGTCTCGCTCCGCCGCCGCCTGAACCGCGATTCTCTCCCGCCGATTCCCGATTCCACGCAACTTACACCTGGGTCCCAGTTTCGCGGGAAGTGGTCCCCTTGCTGACCGCGATTGACAGATCGAGAATAGCATCATAGGAGGAGCGATCCGCAAGGACTCGATATTGAAAGCGCTGGGGAACCTGCCTCCGGACATAACCGAGAGCCTTCCTTTGTCCATCGATCAGCTCATGGACTATGCGGACGCAAAGCTGGTCGTTGACATGGATACCGATGCGGACGGCGAGCCGGACGTAGTCTCCTTTGCCTACAAGTTCACGTCGATTGCCGCGCATATCGTCGGGTTGACTGAGGTGGAGTAGCGCGCGGTGCTGCACTCGGCACCCTTCGGCTGCTTTGCTCGGCAAGGTCATCCTGACCGATCCGACGCACCGCGCTTCGAACTCGGCACAGCCACCTTGGAGGGAGGGAAGGATCTCTGCGCGTGTGTGAAATGCCGCGGGCGGTGATCGCGCGTACCGGTGCGCGCCGGCCGATGGTGGCGGCAGTGCCAAGGCAACAAGAGGTCCCTTGCTGCTCGGCAGGATGGCACGGCCGAGTGCGAGGACGGGATGGCCTGCGCGCGCGGGATGACCTTGCCGAGCATGTGCAGCCGATGGTGCCGAGCATGTGCAGCCGATGGTGCCGAGCATGTGCAGCCGATGGTGCCGAGCATGTGCAGCCGATGGTGGCGGCAGTGCCAAGGCAACAAGAGGTCCGGTGGGAAGTGCTGCTATCTGCAGGCCATGGTCTTGTCTTTCGGGGTGCCGAAGCACCATCCGCATGAGTCGCAGTTCGTGCACCACTTGGCAGCTGCGCCGCACGCAGGCGTGGGGCTGAACCACCCTTCGCCCTTGCACTGGCCGAACACGCAGGAAGCTTCGGTCTCCTTCTGCTCGACCGTATTACAGTCGTAGTCCCAGCCGCCGCAGCCGGCTCTCGGAGCGGTGAAGAAAGCCGTCTGCCCCGGATACGCGCTTGCCTCGGTGTCGCAGCAGTCGGTCAGGGTCTCCATCGCGTTTGCGGGCTTCGTGCAGTAGCACGTCGGAGTGCCCCCTTCTCCGTCGCCGTCCTGGTCGAGGTAGTACTGCTTGCAGTTCTTGGCTTGCGGCTCGTTGGTCTGGCCGTTGCAGTCGTCGTCGAATGCGGTGTTGCAGTCCTCTTTCGCCCCCGGGTGCGCTGCCGTGTGCAGGTCGTCGCAATCGTCGTCGTTCAACGCCTTGAAAGCTGCCTCGGGCTCGCACAGGCACTTCGAGGGCGGCACGCCGTACCCGTCGGAATCCTTGTCCTCATAGTGCGGCGTGCATCCCATTGCGTTCACGTCGTTCCCGTTTCCATCGCAGTTGTCGTCATACGACGTAAGACAACTCTCGGTCGCTCCCGGATACACGGTGTTGTCCAGGTCGTTGCAGTCGTCGCCGCCCCCTTCGAGCGCGGCATGGCCGTCGCCGTCCTTGTCCTCGCCGTCGCCTCCGTCACAGTCCGCATCCACGCCGTCTCCGAACACGTCGACCGCACCGGGGAACGCATTCGGGTTCTCGTCCAGGCAGTCGGTCCCGCCGGAAGCAATGGAAGCGAACTTGTCGCCGTCCTTGTCCACGCCGTCAAGGCCGTCACAATTTTCGTCCTTTCCGTTGCCCTTCATGTCCGCTGCGCCGGGGTTGATGAGGGGATCGAAGTCGTTGCAGTCCGGACCGCCCGTGTAGCCGTCACCGTCCTTGTCCACTCCGTCCACGCCGTCGCAGTCCCCGTCGATCCCGTCGCCGCCCGGGTCGGCAGCACCGGGATGTGCGGCCGGGTTGTCGTCCAGGCAGTCAGCTCCGCCGGACCCTGCGGAGGCAAACCCGTCGCCGTCGGCATCCACGCCGTCCACGGCGTCGCAGTTCTGGTCCTTACCGTCGCCGACCAGGTCTGCCGCGGCAGGGCTTATGGCCGGGTCTGCGTCGTTGCAATCGTCTCCGCCGGTGAGCACGCCTGCGAACCCGTCCTGGTCAGCGTCCACGCCGTCCACGCCGTCGCAGTTGGTGTCCTGTCCGTCGCCGGCGGAATCCGCGGCACCGGGATGGGCAGCGGGGTTTGAGTCGTCGCAGTCGGGACCACCGGACAGATTCGAGAAGAACCCGTCGTTGTCCGCGTCCTGCCTGCAGACGCCGTTGTCGCACTCCCAGCCTGAGAAGCACGCGCCGCACTCGACCTCCTCGATCGTCCCGCACTCGATGTCTGCGCCCGCACACGGGTCCGCAACGTAGTCGGGGTCGCATCCGACGAGGTTGAATCCCGTAGCGTCGTACTCCACCTGCAGCATGCCGGACGTGCCGCTTCTGAACGCTCGGATGGTCAAGCTCCTGCCTGGCCCCTCCAGTGGCGAGCAGACCCCGACGACGTAGCCGGAGCCCGCCCAGTCGCCGGCCCACTTGGCGACCGAGGCGAAGGCGTTGTCGATCTCGCCGAGGTTGTCTGCGACCAGGAAGTACTCGGGGAAGCTCGCCAGCTTGGCCAAGGACACGACATCGTAGTCGCCGTCCAGAGCGATCACGAATACTTTTCCGTCCAACCCCTCGAACTGTTTCTTCAGCAGCAGCGCCTCGCTTTCCAGCTTGGCCGCATCGCCCGTTTCGTGGGGGCCGTCGGTGAACAGGATCAGGAAGCGGTTGATCATCTGCCCTTCTCCCTGCTGCGCGGCAAGCGACATCCCGGCAGTGAAGGCCCCGTAGAGGTTCGTCGAGCCGAGGCCCGGCGACGCCTTCAGCTCTTCGAGCCTGGCGAGCAGCAGCTCGTAGTCCTGCGTGAAGTCCTGGTGCAGCTTGGATGACTGTGTCTGGCCGAAGACGTAGATGGCCACCGAATGCTTGCTTGCAGGATCTGCCGGCTCCTTGACCAACTTCTCCACCAGCAGCTTCGCCCCTTCGATTTCGCTCTCCAGTATCCCGTTTGCCACGACCGAGAAGCTCAGGTCCAGGAGCACGATCGTGTAGGTCTGGAAGTCGCCTGCCTGAAGGACCGCAGGTGCGGGCTCGCCCGTCAGCCCGAACGGCTTGCCGCTTTCATCATTAATGATCTCGAAGCAACCGTTCTGAAGCATGTCGGGGATCGGAAGCCCGCTGTCGGAAACGGAGAATGCGACGCGCACGCCCGCGGTGGAGACCGGATACCAGATGTTGCGTGCCAGCAGCACCAGCGTCTCGTCGCACGGGCCGTCCGAGCACTCGACGGCCTGGCAGGTCGCCTTCACGCACTCCCCGTCGGAGCAGACCTGCCCCTCCGGGCACCCCCCGACGCAGCCCTGGTCGGGCCCTTCGCCGGCGACGTCGGGCAGCTCCCCCGGACCATCTGAGAGGGTTCCTGCATCAGCATCGACGTCGTTCCCGCGGTCCACGTCCGCGGGCTGGACCGAATCCGTGTCCGCCCCAAGTTGCTCTTCGGCGTCCGGCCCGGCTTTGTCCAGGCCCAGATCGAAACCTGTGTCCGGTTTGCCGGAGTCTGCACAGCTACAGCAAAGGACTGCCACGTGCACAGCAACCACCAAGGCGCCCGACGCTCTCATCCCCCATCCCTCCGCGCCATACTCTCACGGCGTCTAGCCAATGACGCGGATCAAACCATGTAGGAAGGGCCATGTCAAGAACGCTGCCGGTTTCCGGTGCCTGTGCCCAGGCCAAGCCAAACGGCGAGCCGCAAACGACTATGCACAAGATGCGTGAGAACCACACCGGTGTTTGATCTGCGCCCCGTGCCTTGGCCGACGTTGCCGAGCAGGGGACCCGATGGTACGATATGCCGCGTGTTTCGGGAGAGGTGGAACATGGTACGTATGATCGCAGGGGTTTTGTTGGTCTCCGCCGCCGCGCTGCTTGCGGTGTCGTGCGCGAGATGGGGCGGAACCACGGAGGGTGGGGACGACGTCCTGGCTGACGGCGAGGCGGGGCCGGACGGCGAGGCCGGAGAGGATGCCGCGGGAGAGGACAACGGGGGAGGAACCAAGGACGGAACCGGGGAGGGGGACGGCGACACCACGGTGGCGGGCGACACGTGCGGCGACGGCGAGTGCGTGGACGCTCCCACGGTAGACTGTCCCGCGGGCGACTGGTTCGAGGTGGACGGGCTCTGCTTCATGTGCAATGGGGACGGCGATGGAGTGAAGGGCGAGGGCATTCCGATGGACGACGGCAACGACTGCACGGAGGACAAGTGCGACCACGGTAACGCGGTCGAGCACGAGCCCCTCGAAACCGGCCCGTGCGACGACGGCAACCCCGACACGATCTGGGATCACTGCGTGGATGGAGTCTGCGTCACGACCGAGCCGGTGGACTGTCCCGCGGGCGACTGGTTCGAGATGGACGGGCTCTGCTTCCTGTGCAATGGGGACGGCGACGGGATAAAGGGGCAGGGCGAGCAAATAGACGACTCCAACGTCTGCACGTTGGACGAGTGCGACGCGGGCAACGGCGTGGACCACTACGATGCGAATGGCATGCCGTGCGACGACGGCAATCCCGACACGTCAGGCGACATCTGCAAGGGCGGGATCTGCGTAGGAAGCTGATCCGCACCCACCACCAGCGCGCATTCCGGCGCGGTCGGGCGCAAGCTACGGTTCAATCCTGAACGGCAGCACTTCGGAGATGTCGGCAGCGTCGGAGAAGAGCATTACGAGGCGGTCGATGCCGAGGGCGATGCCGACGGTATCGGGGAGGTCGGGGAGGCAGGCGAGGTACTCCTCGGGCATGGGAGGCGGCGTACGTCCGGAAGCCGCGATCGCGGCACGGGCGCATTCGAAGCGGGCGCGCTGCTCGACCGGGTCGTTCAGCTCGACGAAGCCGTTGGCGAGCTCCATGCCCTCCACGTAGAGCTCCATGCGCTGTGCGACCGTGGGGTCCGCGGGGTCCAGCTTGGCGAGGGAGCCAAGAGCGGCGGGGTAGGCGTGAAGCGCCTCCGGGCGCCCTCTGCCGAGGTTGGGCTCGACCTTGTCGACGAGGAGGAGGTCGAAGTCTGAGGGGGAGAGGGCGGCAGCGCTCGCGTGCGCGTAGTTAAGGAATGCCTCCCGCACCGTCGTAGTCGGCCAGGGGGGAGCCAGGGAGATGGGGTGCCCGCGGTAGACGAGCGGTTCCAAGGCAACCAGAGGTTCTTCGCTCAACGGCAGGTGATCGTTGCCGGGCAACTCAGCCTGGGGGCCGACTCCGCTCAGGATGACGGATGCCTTGCGGGATCGGCCGCGCCGGCGGCAATGCACACCCGCGCAGAGGTCCTTCGCTTCGCTCAGGATGACGGATGCCTTGCGGGTGCGGCCGATAATGCCGAGCATGGAGGTGCGGATGTGGAGGAAAAGGCGCTGGAGATCGGAGACGAGATCGTGGATGGAGGTGCCGGGGCGGTACCATTCGAGGATGGTGAATTCGGGGGAATGGCGGCGGCCGGACTCGCCGGATCGGAACGAGCGTGTGATCTGGAAGATGCGATCGTGGCCGGCTGCGACCAGCCGCTTCATCTCCAGCTCCGGAGATGTGGCGAGGTACCAGCGGCGAAGGCCCTGCTGGGATGGGATGGCCGCGACAGTGGTCGGGGGCAGGCCGTCCTGGCCGAGCACGATCTCGAAGGGCACGATGTGCTCTTCGGGCGCCACGGTGGGGAGCAGCAGGGGCGTATCGACTTCGAGGTAGCCGTCTGCGTGGAAGAAGTCGCGGATCGCGCGCAGCACGCAGGATCTGATCTTGAGTTTATCGCGACGCGTGGTCATGGCCGGCCCCTTCGGCTGCTTTGCTCGGCAAGGTCATCCTGACCGATCCGACGCACCGCGCTTCGAACTCGGCACAGCCACCCTGGAGGGAGGGAAGGATCTCTGCGCGTGTGTGAAATGCCACGGCCGGTGATCGCGCGTACCGGTACGCGTCGGCCCCGGCGACGGCAGTGCCAAGGCAACAAGAGGTCCCTTGCTGCTCGGCAGGATGGCACGGCCGAGTGCGGGGATGGGATGGCCTGCGCGCGCGGGATGACCTTGCCGAGCACAACAGCCGATGGTGCCGAGCACGGCTACTTCTTGGATCTTTCGACGTAGGTACCGGTGCGGGTATCGATGCGGAGGCGTTCGCCCTGGTTGATGAAGAGTGGGACCTGGACGATGAAGCCTGTTTCGAGGGTGACGGGCTTGGTGGCGCCTGAAGCGGTGTCGCCCTTGATGCCGGGCTCGGCTTCGGAGACGAGGAGGTCGACGAAGTTGGGGAGCTCGACGACGATGGGGTGTCCTTCGAAGAGGATGGCGCCGACCTTCATCTGCTCTATGAGGAAGTTGACTGCGTCGCCGACGGCTTCCTTGGTCATCTGGAGGGGCTCGAAGGTTTCGGAGTGCATGAAGTGGTAGAGCTCGCCGTCGTTGTAGAGGTACTGCATCTGGCTTTCGGTGACGTCAGCCGTTTCGAAGCGGTCGCCGGAGCGGTAGGTGCGTTCGTAGAGCTGGTTGGTTTTGAGGTTGCGGAGCTTGCACTTGTAGAGGGCCTGTCCTTTGCCGGGCTTGACGAAGTCGAGCTCGGCGACGAGGTGGGGTGCGTTTTCCACGATGACTGCGAGTCCTTTTCTCAACTGTCCGGCGTCGATGCCGCCCATGGTGATGCTCCTTTGAAAAGTCAACCCGAGTGCCTAATTACAGTGGGGCGACGCGAGATGCAAGGGGATTTTCATCCGCGCTCAGAAATTGCTTGACACCCTTCGATCCATATCTATAATCCCGCCCTTGCCATGTGTGACGGTTTTGACGTGGCGTTGATTTCGGAAGGAGATGGCTAGTAATGCCGACGGTAAACCAGCTTGTAAGGAAGGGACGGGAGAGGCCGAAGAACAAGACGAAGTCGCCCGCTCTTCAGTCGAATCCTCAGAAGCGCGGTGTGTGTACCCGCGTGTACACGACGACGCCGAAGAAGCCGAACTCCGCACTGCGCAAGGTTGCGCGTGTTCGTCTGAGCAACGGGATCGAGGTCACCGCGTACATTCCGGGCGAGGGGCACAATCTCCAGGAGCACAGCCTTGTGCTGATCCGCGGCGGCCGTGTGAAGGACCTGCCGGGAGTGCGTTATCACATCATCCGCGGCCAGCTCGATGCAACGGGCGTGGCCGATCGCAAGCGGAGCCGTTCGAAGTACGGCACCGAGCGCGGCAAGAAGTAAGGGGGAGACGTCATGCCGAGGCGTAAGTCGGTAGAGCCCAGGAGGGTGGATCCTGATCCGAAGTATGGTGAGATCACGGTGGCGAAGTTTGTGGCCGTGTTCATGAAGAGCGGGAAGCGGGCGACCGCTGAGCGCATTTTCTACCAGGCGTTGGATCGGGTGGCATCGATCACGAAGCAGGATTCGATGGCGATTTTCAAGCAGGCGTTGACGAACGTCCGGCCGCACCTGGAGGTGAAGTCACGCCGCGTGGGTGGTGCGACCTACCAGGTTCCGGTGGAGGTCCGTCCGTCTCGTGCGCAGGCGCTTGCGATGCGTTGGATCATAACGTACGCACGAGCCCGTGGCGAGAAGAGCATGGTGGAGAAGCTGGCCAACGAGATCGTGGATGCGGCTGCCAACCGTGGTGCGACGGTGAAGAAGCGGGACGACACCCACCGCATGGCTGAGGCGAACAAGGCATTTGCGCACTACCGGTGGTAGTTGCGGTTGTAGACTGGCGCCTTTTGGCGTCATTGAAATCTGATTGTGGGGTCGATGGCCGGGCGGGGAAATGCCCGGCAGGGGACAATCCCCTAGAGCCCCGGCGAGCAGAGAGAGAGTAAGGAGCCACGGGATGGACAAGATCAGGATTCGGCTCAAGGCGTACGACTACAAGGTTCTGGACCAGTCGGTGGCTGAGATCGTGGACATCGTGCGCAAGACGGGTGCGAAGCTGGCGGGTCCGGTGCCGCTTCCGACGCGCATAAACCGGTTCACGGTGTTGCGGTCGCCGCACGTGGACAAGAAGAGCCGGGAGCAGTTCGAGATCCGGACGCACAAGCGGTTGTTGGACATTCTGTCTCCGACGCAGCAGACGCTGGACGCGCTGATGAAGCTCGACCTGTCTGCGGGCGTGGACGTGGAAATCAAGTCGTGAGGGGCGCCATGGCCAAGCTGGACGTCTTCGACACGCGGAAGAACAAGGTCGGCGAGATCGAGCTGTCCGACGCAGTTTTTCACGCTGAGGTGAAGGAACACCTGTTCTGGGAAGCGGTGAAGTGGCAGCAGGCGGAGCAGCGGCTGGGCACGGTGAACACCCGGACCCGGAGCGAGATCTCGGGCTCCACGCGCAAGCTGTTCAAGCAGAAGGGGTCGGGGCGTGCTCGCCGGGGGGACATCAAGTCGCCTGTGCTTCGCGGCGGCGGGACGATGCACGGTCCGAAGCCTCACAGCTTCTCGTACACGCTCCCGAAGAAGGTAAAGAAGGCAGCGCTCATCTCTGCGTTGTCGCGGCGTGTGGAGGAGAAGCGGCTGACGGTGTTGGACGCGTTCGATCTTCCTGAGATCAAGACGAAGCAGGTGACGGGATTCCTGAAGACGTTTGCGCTGAAGTCTGCGCTTATAGTGGACCAGGAGAACAAGCAGCTTCACCTGTCCGGGCGGAACATTCCGGGAGTGAAGGTGCTGCACGTGGCCGGGCTGAACGTCCTGGACATACTTGCGCATGACGATCTCGTGCTGACGCGGCAGGCGGTGGCAGCGATCGAGGGGAGGCTGAAGTCATGAAGAACGAGAATGACATCATCCTGCGGCCCGTGATCAGCGAGAAGGCCGACACGATGCGGGATGAGGCGTCGGTGTACACGTTCGAGGTGCACCATGACGCGAACAAGATCGAGATTCGCCGGGCGGTGGAGAAGATCTTCAAGGTGAAGGTGCGTGAGGTGCGGGTGTCGGTGGTGCGTGGCGACTTCAAGCGGGTTGGGAAGCATGCTGGTCGCCAGCGCAACTGGAAGAAGGCATATGTGTCTTTGAAGGAAGGCACGATCAACCTGTTTGACACGGTCTAGGAGATGGCCCATGGGAATCCGTAAATACAAGCCCACGTCTCCGGGCATGCGTACGATGATGGTCTCCGACTTCGAGGAGATCACGAAGGCCCGGCCCGAGAAGGGCCTCAGCTACTGCCTGCTGCGGGGTGGCGGTCGCAACAGCCAGGGACGGATTACGGCGTGGCACCGCGGTGGTCGTCACAAGAGGCTGTTCCGCATTCTGGACTTCAAGCGGAACAAGCTTGGAGTGCCGGCCCGTGTGGCAGCGATCGAGTATGATCCGAACCGCTCGGCGCGCCTGGCCCTGCTGCATTATGCGGACGGGGAGAAGGCGTACATCCTGGCGCCTGTTGGGCTGAAGCCCGGGGACCAGGTGGTGTCGAGTGCGAAGGCGGACATCAAGCCCGGCAACACGATGCCGTTGAAGTACATGCCGCAGGGCACGGTGGTCCACAACATCGAGCTGAAGAAGGGGCGCGGGGGGCAGCTCGTGCGGTCTGCGGGTTCGTCTGCGCAGCTCATGGCGAAGGAAGGCAAGTACGTTTTGCTGCGCCTTCCGTCGGGGGAGCTGAGGCGTGTGCTGGCGGACTGCCGTGCGACGGTGGGGCAGGTGTCCAACGTGGAGCACTCGGCGGTGTCGATCGGCAAGGCTGGGCGGACGCGGTGGTTGGGGTGGCGTCCGCATTCGAGGGGCGTGGCGATGAACCCGATCGACCACCCGATGGGCGGCGGCGAAGGGAAGAGCTCCGGCGGGCGGCATCCGTGCACTCCGTGGGGCATTCCGACAAAGGGGAAGAAGACGCGCAAGCGCAACAAGCCTTCCGGCCGGTTTATAGTGGCCAGGCGTACGAAGTAGCAGGAGGAAAACGTGGGCAGGTCACTGAAGAAAGGGCCGTTTGTAGATGACCACCTGATGAAGAAGGTCGTCGAGGCGGCGAAGAGCGGCGGGAAGGCGATGATAAAGACGTGGTCGCGGCGGTCGACGATCACGCCCGACATGATCGGGATGACGTTCACGGTGCACAACGGCCGGAAGTTTCTGCCGGTGTTCGTGACGGAGAACATGGTGGGGCACCACTTCGGCGAGTTTGCGCCGACGCGGACGTTCCACGGCCACTCCGGCGAGAAGAAGTGAGGGTGACGATGGAAGCGACATCGGTCTGGAAGTATGCGAGGATAACGCCCCGGAAGGCCCGTGTGCTGGCGAATGAGCTGAGGGGCCGTGAGCTGGAGAAGGCGAACGAGATCATGCAGCTCGTGCCGCGCAAGGCGTCGCGGCTGTGGCTGAAGGTGATCGAGTCTGCGGTGTCGAACCTGGAGGTTCTCAAGGGTGAAGCCGGGGTGGATCGCGACCTGGTGTTCATCAAGGAGATCCGTGCGGACGGCGGGCCGACGTGGAAGCGTTGGCTTCCCCGTGCGCAGGGGCGTGCGTATCGGATCAACAAGCGGACGAGCCACCTTACCGTGACCGTGGCAGAGCGTTAGGAAGGAGGTAGATCGTGGGTCAGAAAGTACATCCGTACGGTTTCAGGATCGGGACGTGCAAGACCTGGAACAGCAAGTGGTTCGAGGAGCGGTCGTACGCGAAGTGGCTGCACGAAGATCTCAAGATCAAGAAGGTGGTGAAGAAGGAGCTGTTCGATGCTGGGATATCACGTGTGGTCATCGAGCGTGCATCGACGAAGGTGAAGGTGAACGTGTTCACCGCTCGTCCTGGCATCGTGATCGGGAAGAAGGGGCAGCGTGCCGACCAGGTGCGGTTCCAGATCCAGAAGATGACGCAGGGCGAGGTCTTTCTGAACATCCAGGAAGTGAGGAAGGCTGAGCTGGATGCGCAGCTTGTGGCGGAGAACATTGCGGCGCAGCTTGAGCGGCGGGCGTCATTCCGCCGTGTGATGAAGAAGGCGGTGACGACGGCGCTGAAGGCTGGAGCGCTTGGGGTGAAGGTGAGGTCGTCGGGGCGCCTGGCTGGGGCGGAGATGGCTCGTACGGAGTGGTACCGTGAGGGACGTGTTCCGCTGCACACGCTGCGTGCGGACATCGATTTCGGGTATGCGGTTGCGCGGACGACGTACGGAGCGATCGGGGTGAAGTGCTGGATTTACAAGGGTGACATTCTCTAGGAGCTGAGGAGGGTGCGATGCTTGCTCCCGGCAAGATGAAGTTTCGCAAGCAGCAGAAGTTGCGGCTGCGTGGTTATGCGACCCGCGGGAACGACGTGGAGTTCGGGGATTTTGGGCTGGTAGCGACGACGAACGGGTGGATAACGGCTCGTCAGATCGAGGCGTGCCGTGTAGCGATCAACCGCAAGATCCGCAAGTTCGGCCGGATGTGGATCCGGATATTCCCGGACAAGCCGATAAGCAAGAAGCCGCTGGAGACCCGCATGGGGAAGGGCAAGGGGAACCCTGAGATCTGGGTGGCCCCTGTCCGGCGTGGGCGGATGCTGTTCGAGATCGAGGGAGTGGACGCGGGGATGGCGACGGAGGCATTGTTCCTTGCGGCCCGCAAGCTCCCCATCACGACGAAGGTAGTGCAGAGAGGGAAGGTGGTGTCATGAGTGCGTCGAACGTAGGCAGCCTGACTGCGGAGGAGCTTGCTCTGAAGGAGCGCTCGATCCGAGAGGATTTGCGGAAGGCGAGGTTCCGGAAGTACACCGGAGAGCTGTCGAAGACCTCGGACATGAAGAAGCTGAAGAAGGAGCTGGCCCGGGTGCTGACGGAGCAGCGGGCCCGTGAGCTTGCGGGGACTGCTGCGCCGCAGGCGGCGTGAGCGATGGGAGCGTGTAAATGAGCGAGAACGAGACGAAGAAGCCCGAAGCTGGTGCTGCCGAAGGCGGAGAGGCGAAGAAGGGGCAGGGTGAGCGAGGGCAGAAGAAGACGGTCCGCGGGGTGGTGGTGAGCGACCGGATGGACAAGACGGTGCGTGTGGCGATGCAGCGTCGGGTGCTGCACCCTGTGTTCAAGAAGTTCGTGTCGAAGAAGAAGGTGTTCGTTGCGCACGACGAGAAGAACGAGTGCAAGGTCGGCGACCAGGTGGTGATCGTCGAGAGCCGTCCGCTTTCGAAGACGAAGCGGTGGCGTGTGCAGCAGGTCGTGAAGAAGGCGCAGTAGGGAAATACGGTTGGGAGGTTGCCATGATCCAGATGGAATCCTACCTCGAATCCGCGGACAACAGCGGTGCGAAGCTGCTGCAGTGCGTGAAGGTTCTGGGTGCGACGCGGCGGCGGTACGCTTCGGTGGGGGACATCATCATCGTGACGGTGAAGGAAGCGATGCCGAAGGCGAAGGTGAAGAAGGGGGAAGTGCATCGAGCAGTGATCGTGCGGGTGGCGCAGCAGGTGAGGCGTGATGACGGCTCGTACATCAAGTTTGACGACAATGCGGTGGTGCTGCTGAACAAGCAGGACGAGCCTATTGGGACGCGCATATTCGGCCCCGTGGCGAGGGAGCTGCGGTCGCGGAAGCTGACGCGCATCACGTCGTTGGCGCCTGAAGTGCTGTGAGGAGGCGGTGATGAAGATCAAGAAGGGAGACCAGGTGTTGCTGCTTTCGGGAAAGGACCACGGGAAGCGCGGGCGGGTGCTGCGGGTGGTGAAGGGGGGGGAGAAGGTGGTGGTGGAGAAGCTGAACATCGCGAAGAAGCACCAGAAGCCGACGGAGAAGCAGCCCCGTGGCGGGATCACGGACAAGGAGATGCCGATCCACATCTCGAACGTGATGCTGGTGAGCCCGAAGGTGAATCGCCCCGTGCGGGTGAACTACAAGACAGTGGAGCGGGCCGGGAAGATGGTGAAGACCCGGTATTCCCACAAGATGAACGAGGCTCTGGACTGAGGGAGATAGGCGATGGCGCCCACGTTGAAGGCGAAGTACGACAAGGAGATAGTGGCCCAGCTCAACAAGGAGTTCGGGTACAAGAACCCCATGGAGACGCCGAAGCTGGTGAAGGTGGTGGTGAACATGGGGCTGGGCGAGGCGATCCAGAACCCGAAGATCGTGGAGAGCTGTGCGAAGGAGCTTGGGCTCATTTGCGGGCAGAAGGCGGTGGTGACCCGGGCTCGGAAGTCGATTTCCACGTTCAAGCTGCGTGCTGGGATGCCGATCGGCGTGTCGGTGACGCTGCGGAAGGATCGGATGTGGGAGTTTCTGGAGCGGCTGTTCAGCCTGGCGCTGCCTCGGGTGAGGGACTTCCGCGGGGTATCGCGCAAGGGATTTGACGGTGCTGGGAACTACACGATGGGGCTGCGTGAGCAGATTGTGTTCCCCGAGGTGGAGTACGACAAGGTGGAGAAGATCAAGGGGATGAACATCTCCATCGTGACGACGGCCCGGACGGACGACGAGGCGAGGAGCCTGCTGACGTATCTGGGAATGCCGTTCAGAAAGTGATAGGAGGTAGTTGTGGCCAGGAAAACGTTCAGGATGCAGATCGGCAAGGCCCCGAAGTTCAAGGTGAGGTACCGGAACCGGTGTGCGATATGCGGGCGTGCGCGGGGCTACTACCGCAAGTTCAACATGTGCCGGTGCTGCTTCAGGAACCTGGCGCTCGCTGGCGATCTGCCCGGCGTGCGCAAGGCAAGCTGGTAGGAGAGGTGGGAAGATGAGCCTTACGGACCCTGTAGCGAACCTGCTGACCCGGATCAGGAATGCCGGCCGGTCCCGGCACGAGGCGGTGGAGTGTCCTGCATCGAAGCTGGGGCAGGCTGTGGTAAAGATTTTAAAGGAAGAGGGGTACATCGAGGATTACATGCTTCTGGACGATCGGAAGCAGGGGATCCTGCGCGTCGATCTGAAGTACGTGGATGGGAAGCACGCCATCCGTGAGGTGGTGCGTGCGTCGAAGCCGGGAAGGCGGCTGTACGTCGGTGCGGATGAGCTTCCGCGTGTTCAGGGCGGGCTTGGGATTGCGGTGATATCGACCTCCAAGGGGTTGATGACGGACCGCGAGGCGCGCAAGCAGCGGCTGGGCGGCGAAGTAATCTGCACGGTGAGCTAGCGGAGGGAGCCATGTCCAGAATCGGAAAGAAACCCATCCCCATTCCGCCGAAGGTGAAGGTGGAGGTGAAGGACGGAGTGGTGAAGGTAAGCAGCGCTGACGGGAAGAAGGCGTTGCAGCGGCCGCTGGTGGGGGTGACCGTGACGGTGGGGAAGGAAGAGGTGGTGGTGAAGGCGTTGGACGACACGCGGCTGTCGCGGGGATGCCACGGCTTGTACCGGACGCTCATCTCGAACATGATCGACGGCGTGACCAAGGGGTGGTCGAAGACGCTGGAGATCGAGGGTGCCGGTTTCAAGGCGGAGCTGAAGGGGAAGGACAAGATCGTGTGCACGGTCGGATATACGCACCCGAAGGAGTTCAGCGTGCCAAAGGGGATCGACGTAGAGCTTCCGAAGCCGACCTGCATCGTGGTGAAGGGGCTGGACAAGGAGCTGGTGGGAAGGACTGCGGCAGCGCTTCGGGCGCTGCACAAGCCCGATCCGTACCGCGGCAAGGGTATCCGGTACGAGGGAGAGAAGGCGATTCGCAAGGTCGTGAAGGGCAAGTAAGAGGAGGACGTCGTGAGAGGCAAGACGCCGGAGAGATTGGAAGCCAGGAACAACCGCAAGCGGCGGACCCGGACGCGTTACAAGGGCGAAGCGGCAAGACCGCGGCTGTGCGTCTTCCGTTCGAACAAGCACCTGTATGCGCAGGTGGTGGACGACAAGCTGGGCAAGACGCTGGTGTCCGCGTCGAGCTTGACGCCCGAGATGAAGTCGCAGGAAGGGAAGAAGAACGCCAAGGCGCTGTCGGAGCGGCTGGGTACGCTTCTTGCGGCCCGCTGCAAGGAGAAGGGGATCGCCAAGGTGGTCTTCGATCGCAACGGGTTCATCTTCCACACCGGCGGCGTGCTTGCGACGCTGGCGGACGCTGCCCGTAAGGGCGGCCTGGATTTCTAGGAGGGGTAGATGGAGAGGAAGCCGAGATCGGAGAAGGGATTTTCCGGCGGAGCGGATAGGCGCGCGGACAGCGACGAGCCCGAGCTCATCGAGAAGGTGGTCTACATCAACCGCGTTGCGAAGGTGGTGAAGGGCGGACGCCGGTTCAGCTTTTGCGCGATCGTGGTGAAGGGAGACGGTGCGGGCAAGGTGGGGCTGGGGGTCGGCAAGGCCAACGAGGTCCCCGAAGCGATGCGCAAGGCGGGCGAGAGGGCGCTGCGTTCGATGACCCCTGTGCACCTCAAGGGTGGGACCATCCCGCACGAGGCGTTCATCAAGTTCGGTGCGGCCCGGCTGGTGCTGCGGCCTGCGGCGCCCGGCACGGGCATCATCGCCGGCGGTGCGGTGCGTGCGGTGCTGGAAGCGGCCGGAGTCAAGGACGTGCTGACGAAGGTGATCGGCACGACCAACCGGCACAACGTGGTTCGCGCCGCGTTCAAGGCGCTCAAAGAGATGGCATCGGCGGAAGAGGTCGCGAAGCGCCGCGGCAAGCCGCTGGAAGCGATCCTGGGGAGGTAGTCCGATGGCGCGCATGATCAAAGTGACCCAGGTAAGGAGCATCATTCACTGCACGAAGAAGCAGCGTGCGACCGTGGCGAGCCTCGGGCTCCGCAAGATCCGGCAGTCGAATGTCCTTGCGGACACTGCGGTGCACCGCGGGATGGTGGCTGCCGTACCCCACCTGGTGAAGCTGGAGGAGGTGGACGCATGAAGGAGCTTTCGAACCTGAAGAAGCCTGGGGGCTCCAAGCACCGCGTAAAGAGAGTGGGCCGGGGCGTGGGCTCGGGCCATGGCAAGACGTCGGGCAAGGGACACAAGGGGCAGCGGGCGCGGTCGGGCGGGTACGTGAAGCCGTACTTCGAGGGCGGGCAGATGCCGCTGTACCGGCGTCTTCCGAAGCGTGGATTCAAGAACCCGTTCCGCAAGGAGTATGCGTGCGTGAACGTGGGCCAGCTCAACCGCTTTGATGCGGGTGCGGTCGTGGACCGGGCAGCGCTCATGGGAGCGGGGCTGGTGCGTGGGCGTCCGGACGGCGTGAAGTGCCTTGGGCACGGAGAGCTGGAGAAGCAGCTCACGGTGCGGCTGGATGCGTTCTCGGCGAGTGCGAAGGCGAAGATCGAAGGCCGGAACGGGAAGGCGGAGGTTATCGGTGGGTAGCCTGAGGAACATCGCCAGCGTGCCGGAGCTTTCCAAGCGATTGCTGTTTGCGCTGGGCATGCTGTTCGTGTACCGGATCGGGGTGTTCGTGAGCGTGCCGGGCGTGGACCGCTCGGTGATGGAGCAGTACATGCGGACGGCGTCCACGGGGCTTGCGGGTCTGTTCGACCTGTTCTCCGGGGGCGCAATGAAGCAGCTCTCCATCTTTGCGCTGGGGATCATGCCGTACATCAGCTCGTCGATCATCCTCCAGCTCATGACGGTGGTGATACCGACGCTGGAGCGTCTTTCGAAGGAAGGGGAGGCTGGGCGGCGCAAGATCAACCAGTACACCCGGTATGGGACCGTGATCTTGTCGTGCATCCAGGGCGTGGGCATCTCGTTCTGGCTGGAGAGCCTGTCGGGCTCGGTGGCCAAGGGGATGATCCACTACACGGGCATCGGGTTCAACCTGCTGATGGTCCTGGCGTTGACCACGGGCACTGCGTTGTTGATGTGGCTTGGCGAGCAGATCACCGAACGCGGGATCGGCAACGGCATTTCTCTGATCATCTTCGCCGGCATCGTGGCGAGCCTGCCGGATGCGCTGGTACAGACGTACCGCCTGTCTACGTTCTCGGGCGGCAAGCTGGAGCCCATCGTGCTGGTGCTCATCGGCGTGGTGATCGTTGGTGTCGTTGCGGCCATCACGTTCTTCGAGCGTGGCCAGCGCCGCATTCCGGTGCAGTACGCCAAGCGAGTCGTCGGCAGGAAGGTGTACGGCGGGCAGAACACGATGCTGCCCCTGAAGGTGAACTCCGCGGGCGTGATTCCGCCGATCTTTGCGTCGTCGGTGCTGATGTTCCCGTCGACCATCGGCAACCTGTTCCCGGGTGCGGGGTGGGTGAACTGGCTCCAGGCGCAGCTAGTGCCGGGCAACCTGTTTTACAATGCGATGTACGTCGGCCTGATCGTCTTTTTCTGCTATTTCTACACTGCGGTGACGTTCAACCCGGTAGACGTGGCGGACAACCTGAAGCGGCAGGGCGGGTTCATCCCGGGGATACGTCCCGGCAAGCGGACCGCGGACTACATCGAGCGGGTGCTTTCCCGGATCACGTTCGGCGGTGCGATCTACATGAGTGCGATCTGCGTGCTGCCGACCTATCTTCAGTCGAGCTTTGGAGTTCCGTTCTACTTTGGCGGGACGTCGCTGCTCATCGTGGTGGGTGTAGCGCTGGATACCGCGCAGCAGATCGAATACCACCTCATCTCGAGGAACTACGAGGGTTTTGCAGGCGGCAGGGGTCCGCGGCTGAGAGGCAGGAGAGGCTGATGCGCATCATCATGCTCGGAGCGCCCGGGGCCGGAAAAGGCACCCAGGCAAGGCGGATCATGGAGAAGTACGGGATTCCGCAGCTTTCCACGGGCGACATGCTCCGGGAAGCGAAGGCCAAGGGGACCGAGCTGGGGCGCAAGGCGACGTCGTTCATGGAGAAAGGGGAGTTGGTGCCCGACGAAGTGGTGGTGGGCATAGTAGCGGAGCGGCTCAAGGCCGAGGACGTGAAGAAGGGTTTCATCCTGGACGGGTTTCCTCGGACCGTGCCGCAGGCCGAGGCGCTGGCGCGGATGGGAACGGCGATCGACCTGGTCATCGACATCGTGGTGGACGAGGCCGAGGTAGTGGAGCGGCTTACCGGGCGTCTTACGTGCTCCGGGTGCGGCGCCATGTATCACCGCACGTTCATGGCCCCGAAGAGGGCCGGACGGTGCGACAAGTGCGACGCTGCGCTGGTGCAGCGTGCGGACGACAACGAAGAGACGGTTCGGAACCGCCTCAAGGTGTACGCAAGGCAGACCGCGCCGCTGGAGGAGTTCTATGCGGGCCGCGGGGTGTTGAATACGGTAAACGGCACCGGCCGGACGCCGGATGACGTATACTCGGCCGTGGAAGGGATCCTCGGCCAACTGCAGCAGGTGCGCTGATGCCGAAAGAAGAAGGCATTGAGGTCGAGGGGAAAGTAATCGAGCCGCTCCCGAACGCGATGTTCCGGGTCGAGCTTGAAAACGGGCACCGCGTCCTCGCGCACGTCGCGGGCAAGATGAGGATGCACTTTGTGCGCATCCTGCCCGGCGACAAGGTGAAGGTCGAGCTTTCTCCGTACGACCTCACCCGCGGCAGAATCGTGTATCGGACCGCCGGAAAGGCGAAGTAGGTGATGAGATGAAGGTACGATCGTCGGTCAAGAAGATTTGCGACAAGTGCCGCGTCATCAAGCGGAAGGGGATCGTGCGGGTGATCTGCGAGAACCCCCGGCACAAGCAGAAGCAAGGATAGGTAAGGGGTCAACATGGCACGTCTAGCTGGAGTCGATTTGCCGAAGAACAAGCGGGTGGACGTAGCGCTCACCTCGATCTACGGCATCGGGAAGCACAATGCGGCGTGGGTGTGTGCGAAGGCCAAGGTCGAAGGGTCCGTGCGCACCGACAAGCTGACGGACGCTGAGCTTGCGCGGCTCAGAGAGGTCATCGACAGCGAGTACCGGGTCGAGGGCGAGCTGCGCCGCCAAGTGGCGTCGAACATCAAGCGGCTCATGGACCTGGGGGCCTACCGCGGGCTGCGGCACCGCCGCGGGCTTCCCGCTCGTGGACAGAGGACGCACACGAACGCCAGGACCCGGAAGGGCCCGCGCAAGGCAGCGATCAAGAAGAAGAAGATCGGAACGAAGTAGCCTCAGGAGGCTTACGATGGTGAAGGTGAAGAGCGGCAAGAAGAAGGTCAAGAAGAACATCCCGGTGGGCGTGGCACACGTTCAGACCACGTTCAACAACACGGTGGTGACGCTGACCGACCTTCGCGGGAACGTGCTGGCGTGGAGCACCTCGGGAGTGAAGGGGTTCAAGGGGTCCAAGAAGTCCACCCCGTTTGCTGCGACGCAGGCAGCGGAAGACGCTGCGCGCAAGGCGCAGGAGCACGGCATGCACAGCGTGACGGTGCTGGTGAAGGGGCCGGGCGCCGGGCGTGAAGCAGCGGTTCGTGCGCTTGCGGCCTCAGGTCTGAAGGTAACGCTTATCCGCGACGTGACGCCGCTGCCCCACAACGGCTGCCGGCCCAAGAAGCGGCGTAGAGTCTAGGCGGCAGGGAGGAAGACGTGGCCAGGTATACTGACGCGAAGTGCAGGATTTGCAGGCGGGAAGGCATGAAGCTGTACCTGAAGG
>Ga0172371_10005222_pt1 | contig 19346 bp, 11 predicted proteins | sample Lak12m_FD_114543 | JGI IMG/M metagenome (GOLD analysis project Ga0172371, IMG submission 114543) | Freshwater microbial communities from Kabuno Bay, South-Kivu, Congo - kab_022012_12m | ecosystem: Environmental > Aquatic > Freshwater > Lake | place: Democratic Republic of the Congo: South-Kivu...
AGAAACTTTCATAATAAAAACATCATCGCTGAGAAGCGAAGTAGAAACTAAAGAAAGGTTTCCGAATTTAGCGCCGGCAAGCGCAGTGCTTCTAAAATTACCAAAGACTAAACAATTTCCTTCACCATCTAAAAGCACTTTTGAACAAACATCATCACTTTGCCCACCGACTGACATAACCCACTGAAAATTTCCGTCTTTATCTAATTTTGTAACAAAACCATCCGTTAAGGTGTCGCCATTAGCTTTAACCAGCGTTGACCCAAAGGTTGCAAGGCTGTCAAAATTTCCGCAGACATAAACATTTTCATTTTTATCAACACCAATAGAATAACCAATATCAGCTTTTGGTCCGCCGGCACTTTTTGCCCAAACAAGTTGACCAAGTGGATTATACTTTGCAACAAAAATATCACTGTTGCCATTTCCGATAAGTTTACTATTACCAAAGGAAGCCGTGTCAACGAACATGCCTGTGATATAAATATTTCCGCTTGCGTCGCATGTTATGGCTTTGCCTTCTTCGCCGGTTGCGGTTCCTCCGGCGCTAACGCCCCATTGAATAATTCCATTGGTATTATATTTTACCAAGAATATGTCGCGCAGTCCCGCAGTAGTTAAAACAATATTATCAAAAGTGATTGTTGGACCTGTTGAACTTCCAAAATAACCAACAACTGCGGTATTTCCGTTATTATCATAAGCAATTCCTCGTGAAGAAGATTGTGAGGCATCTTTACCATCTCGGAACCAAAGTATATTACCTGCGGTATCATATTTTGCAACAAATGCATCCAAATTACCAGCTCCGGTTCTGCTAACCGTGTCAAATACAACAGCTCCCATATAATGCCCAGCCACAACAATATTTCCAGAATTATCAATAACAACCCCATAACCTCTATCTGTTAAAGCTCCACCACCCTTCTTTGTCCAAATGGCTTTTCCGGCAGCATCAAATTTAGTTAAGAAAAATTCACAATTTCCTGTTCCCGTTAATCCGGGGGCTGAGAGTAAAACTCCGTTTCCAAAATCAACTGATGGTGAAAAAGTTTCACCGGTCATATAAATATTTCCGGCAGAATCTGTTGTAAGTGCATCTCCGCGATCAGGATAAAGTCCTCCGAATGCTTTGCTCCAGTTAAACTCTTGAGCTTGCACAAAACCGGAGACAGCAAACACAATAAGAACGATGAAATTTAGTTTAGTAGAAATCTGTTTCATAAACACCTCGGTTGTTAAATTTCGGCTGAAGCGCCATTTGTTTTACCGCTTCAGCCATATTAATTAATTACAATTCATTTAATAAACGGTCTAATGATTTTTCTTCAATCGGACCATCAACAACGATAATAAACTTATCCAAAGTAAAATATTTTTTAGCCGTTCGCAGTACATCTTCTTTTGTTACTGAAAGAATTCTATCGGCTTTTTTATCAAAGAAATTAAACGGTTGTTTGTTCTGAATCATTTCAAAAACAAATTGAGATGCATCATCCGGCGTTTCTACATAAAATGGCAGCATTCCAATAAGTCGTTGTTTAGCTTCGGTTAATTCTGTATCGGTAATTCCTCCGTCAATGAGTTTTTTAATTTCACTAAAAATACCTTTGATAACTTTTTCAGTGTTCTTTGGTCCGGTTTTCGTGTTAAATTTCCAATAGCCAATTCCGTCGCTCTTGCTCCAGAGTTCGCTTTTAATACCATAGATTAACCCTTGCTTGTCTCGCAATTCAATTCCCATCCGCGAGGTAAGCGCGCTGCCGGCTAAAACGTGGTTTAACACTGCGACTATTTCTTCGTCTTCGGGTTTTACATCATTAAACGGCGCGAAACCTACATTGATGGTACACTCCGAATAATCTTTTTCCGAAAAAACTTTGATTTCTTTTTTGGCAAACGCTTTAATTTTAGGCGTTGGAATTACATCAGGCGCTTTTTCAGATTTATTCCAATTTCCAAAGTATTTGTTTGCCAGGTCGGTCATTGCTTCGGGAGTCATATCGCCAACCATCAGAATAGTCAATCTCGATGGATCAAGATATTTTTGATGAAGAGCAATAAGATCATCTCTCGTGATGCTTTTAATTGATTCTTCCGTGCTGTTAATTTTTGTTAATGGATGATCTTCAAAAAGTTGATTGAATAAATAGTAAAATGATTTTATTGAAGTTTTCTTAAATCTGTCTCGCGCAGAAAGTAATTCACGCGGTCTAACTTTATCAATATCTTCTTGGCTTAACAGCGGATCAGTAACCATGTCATATCCAATTTTCATCATCTCGTCAGCATTTTCAACAAGAGAATTTCCTTGGAAAAAGAAACTCTTGTAACTTCCGCTTGTTGAGAATGAAAAAGGAACAAACGCCATTCTTTCAGACAATTGGTCGTAATTCAGATTTTTTGTCCCTCTGTTCATCACACTTCCTAAAAAAGAAGAAATGCCGGGCTGTTTTCCTTCGAGCGCTTCGGGAATAATGCCGGTTTCAAATATTCCAACAATTGAAACTGTGGGAACTAAATGATTCTCCATCGTATGAATCGTAACTCCATTTTTCAATTTCAAAGTTTTGATCATCGGCTCAATTGGTTTTGGTTTAATTACTTCTTCATCAGCGGCAGCTGAAAATGATTGTAGCAATTCAAGCGCTTCCATCGGCGGTTGAAAATAAAATTTATCCGGCGAGTACTGAAATCCGTTATCCTTCTCAGCGGCATCTTCATCTTCATTATTTCCGCTGACTTTCCCTTTTCTTTTACCGGCGCCTTCTTTAGGATAAGAGTAGCCGATGGTAACTTGCTCTGGGTTGAAATATTTTTTCATTACTTTTTGAATATCTTCTTTTGTTACCGCAAGAACCAGGCTGTCAAATTCGCTAAAAAAATCCCAGCCAAAATAAGTTTCGTAACGGCTGATTCTGCTGCCGATATCAGCGTTTTTGATGTAATTTGTCGCTTGAGAAAATTTATAACGGTTTTTTACTTTCTGCAATTCATGGTCTTCTACAACTCCGTTTTGCATTTTATTTATTTCATCCCAAACAACAGATTCAGCTTTATTTACCAAGCTATCTGTTTTTACGCTAACGCTAATTTGAAAAAGCGGCGGGTCTTTTGCCATTCCAAAACCACCGGCAGCGGCAGTAGCAATTTGATCATCTTCAATCATACGTTTGTACAATCTTGCATCGCGGCTTTTTTCACAAAGAATCATTGCGGCTAACCTGAGAGGAGCGGCATCCTGATTATCGTACGTTGGCGCGTGAAATGCCATTCTGAACGAAGGCTGCGTAATATCGGCATGATAGAGTGTAAAAGTTTTTCTTACTTTTTGCGGTTCTTCCGATGCCCAAACTTGAGGAACAGTTGGTCCGGCAGGGATGTTTTCGTAATATTTCTTTACTGTTGCCAACATATTTTCGGTATCAAAATCGCCAATCAGAACAAGAAAAGAATTGTTCGGCGTGTAAAAAGTTTTGTAATATTTGAAAGCATCATCTCTTGTGATATGGCTTAAATCGCTGGGCCATCCAATAACAGGGTTTTGGTTCGGATGCGAATTATAGGCAAGAGAGTTCATCGCTTCTTGAAGAATTCCGTTTGCCTGGCTTTCGGTACGCATCCTTCGTTCTTGTTTGATAACTTCTACTTCAGATTTAAATTCCTTCGGGTCGAACATGCAATTCTGCATTCTATCAGATTCAATTTCAAAAGCAATGTTTATTTTATTTGCCGGAAGATATTCATAATAACTCGTCATATCGTTCATCGTGAACGCATTGAACACACCGCTATTTTTTGTAATTACTTGCGAGGCTTTCCCTTTTCCGTATTTGGGAGTCCCTTTAAACATCAGATGCTCAACGATGTGGGAAATGCCGGTGATGCCGAGCGTTTCATTTCGCGAACCAACGCGGTAAGTTAATTGATGATAAATGAGCGGAGCAATGTGGCGCTCCATCGTTAAAACCGTCATGCCGTTTTTGAGAGAATGACGGTACACTTTCCCTTCTTCATACTTTGAATTGTTTGAGCTTATTCCGATTGTTGTAACTGCGCATGCAAGAATTACAATTTGCAGAAATTTATTTAACACAATTGATTTCATTACGCGAACCTTTTTATTGAATAACTATTTTATTTTAATGCTCCAAGTGATACTTTTTTTGCCGTTCACCGGAATCTTTTACAAGTTGAACTTTTTCTTCCATTCCCATTTCTCTGTATTTCGGAAGCTTATCGGTATTTGCAAGTATCCATGATGAAATGAAAGCTAACTTAGAAACCCGTTCCGCCTTATCGAGATTTATCGTATTAATTTTATCTTTCGGCGTATGATAATCGCCATGTAAGCCGGCAAAGAAGAAAACAGATGGAATTTTTTTTCTGATAAACGCTGCCTGGTCGCTGGCAAAAGTAAGCAACCCTACATTATAAAAAACCTCAAAACCAATTTCTTTATTTGCTTCTTCAATAATATTCTTCATATCGCTTGAGTAAAAAATTCCGCCGCCCCAAATCACTTTAGCATCGTTCCTGCTGATCATATCAAGGTTTACCATGCCGACCGTTTTCTTAATATCTTTTAAAGGATTTTGATACGCATAGTAACGCGAACCAAGCAGCCCCATTTCTTCGGCATTAAATGCGATAAAGACAATACTTCTCTTCGGTTTGCATGTTGAAAAAGCTTCCGCTAATTCCATCATACCTGCACTGCCGGAAGCGTTATCATCAGCGCCGTTATGAATTAATCCTTTATCTTTTTTGTTCATCGCTCCGTAGTTGCCCAAGCCAACGTGGTCAAAGTGAGCGCCAACAACAATATATTCATTTTTCAAAACTGGGTCAGTTCCTTCAAGAAATCCTACTACATTTTCAGAAGGAATTAATTTATTTTCAAAACGAATATCCAGCTGAATGCTTTTGTTGGTCAACTCTTTTGAAATGGATTTTGGAACTGAATCAACTTCACTTAATTGACGTTCTATTTTTACCGGAAGATCAGCGAGAAGTTCCTTCAACATTTTTTGGTTTATATAAATTAACGGAATATTTTTTTTAGTCTCTAATTCCGGAAGAGAATAACTGCTGTTTGAAAATGCTTTATAAAGAGGTTCGGCGGAAACCGCAAATGGAGGAGCAGGAATGATTGGTGATTTTGCAATTAGTACTGCCGCTGCCCCTTTTTCCATAGCGACAGCCGCTTTCTTTTTATTGCTGAAAGTAATGAGTCCTTTTTTATTCAAGTTAAAAATGCTTGAGGAATCATCTTGCTGCGGATATCCTTCGAGTATTAGAACAATTTTGTTCTTAACGTCTAACTGCTCACCGCTATTTGTTTTATAGTCGTCATAATTATTTGGTCCGTCTGAAATACCATACCCAAGAAAAACTACTTTTGATGATATCGAAACGCTTTGCGGAGTTTTATAATCAATGATGAAGTCATTTCTGTAATCATACAAAGTTTCTTTTTTCCCCTCCGCGTAATTTGTTGTAACCGTCAGTAAATTATCGGAAGAAAGTTTTGAGTCAAGAATAAAAAACTTCTGGAAGAATGAATCATAATAATCGGGGTCAACTTCTTTGGCTTCTACAACCGGAGAAACATTATCTTCCTCATCAGTAACGGCAGGTAACTGTTTCCGGTTATTGCCGCAAATCGGTGCAAGCCCAAGCTGGTAAAAGCGATGAGCGATATATCTGGCAGCGATAAGATTTTCATTTGTGTCTGCCGCTCTTCCTTTTAGGCTGTCGTGCGCTAAAACAGAAACAAACTTTTTCAAATCTTCTTTATTGATCTTTTCCAACCCTTGTTTATACCCACCGGGTATTTGAGAAAAAGTTGTTGCGCATAAAAGAAAACCTCCAACTACATTTTTGAACCGCAAAAAGAAATTTTTCACTACAAGCCTTTCTTATCTAAAATTAAAAACATTGTAACAACTGCCGAATGAGAAACAAGTTACTTAATCAAAATCATTTTCTTGGAATAAACTCTTCCATCAACGTTGAGCGTATAGAAGTAAACTCCGCCGCTAAGATTATCAGCGGTAAACCGCTGTGTATAATTTCCGGCGGCTTGTTGGTCATTAACAAGTTTTGCGACGTGTTTGCCTAATACATCATAAACATCCAAGGATACAAATGAATTTTTTGCAAGTTGATAAGTTATCAACGTACTCGGATTAAATGGATTCGGATAATTTTGCTGAAGCGCAAAATTATTTAGCTCTGCACGATTTTCTTTTTCAACATCAGACCATACGCGATTTGTGTATATTGAACTTGTTGCGCCTCCGAACCAAGCATTTCCATTCGGGTCAACAAATGAGGAATAAAGCGTTCCTTCAAAAACATTCGGGTCGTAAATATTTGTCCAGGTAGCGCCTGCATCAGTTGATTGCCAAGCTTCTTTTGCGCCAACAGCATAAGCAAGAGAAGCATTGGAAGAAGAGACTGAATTTAATTGGTTAGCAGAACCGCTTTGTACATAGCTCCAAGAAGCGCCGGAATCTGTACTTTTCAAAATAAAATTAACGCCAACCGCTATGGCAACGGAATCGTTTACAAACTTTACCGAAAGAATATTTGGGGTTCCAAATCCGGCTGGCAAATTAGTAAACGTAGGAACAAGCCAATTCTCTCCGCAGTCTGTTGTATAAATTGCTTTCAGCCCATAGCCAACAACAATGCCATCTTTATCGTTTTTAAAAGCAACATCATGCAATTCTTTACCGGCAACATTTGATTTAATCGCCCAAGTGATACCGCCATCAGTTGTTTTATAAATAGCGTCAATTCCATTTATTTTTCCAACCACAAATCCTAAATTTTCATTGATAAAGTGGATACCATAATTTGCTGAAGTAGCCGAGTATGTCGAAGGAATAATTTCCTTCCATGTGGCGCCGGCGTCGGTTGTTTTTGCAGCCATCTCGTAACTGCATCCCGCATAGCCGACATTTTCATTGAGGAAAAAGAGCGTTTGGATATTAAGAGATTTTAAGCCGACAGATAGATACCCGCCGGTCCATTTTTGCCCGCCATCTGTTGTTTTATGAAGAACACCTTTAAAACCGCCGGCATACCCAATCAATGAAGATGGAAATTTTATTGCGTAGAGCGTGCCACTTGGAATTGGCGTAAGGAGCTGCCAGCTATCGCCAAAGTCAGATGAAAAGGCTAATAATCCTTCGCTTCCGGCAACCCAAACTTTATTTCCGATTATTGAAATACCGCTTAAAGTAGAACCAAAAGGAGCTTTAATCGGAATCCAATTTACGCCTGCATCCGAAGTTCGCACAACAACACTTCCTCTTATTGCTCCACCAATAGCTAATCCATTAGTTGCGTCTTTAAACCGCACACTCCATAAATTATCGTAAGTTCTGTTATCGTTAGTGCTTGTTGCTGTGTCTAAACATTTCCAAGATGCGCCGCCATCGGTAGTTTTTAGGTGAATGCTTGGTTGTAATCCTGCCGCCGCTGAACCCCACCCTACAACATGAGCTTCCGTAGAGCTTACCATAAAAACACCTCTTAAATCAGAACGAGTATAACTAAAACCGCCAAGCGAAGGAGTTGGGGCTAACAACCAAGTAACGCCATTTGTAGTATAGTAAAGAGTAGCAGCATCTTTTCCGCAGGCAACACCATTATTAGCTCCAGAGAAACTAAAAGCATTCAAAGGTTTTGTTGTTGTGAGATTTACAACCCAAGTAATTCCACCGTCGGTTGTGCTTAAAATCCAACCGGCTAATGAAGTTGAAGCTAATAACCAACCTTTATTTGCATCAGAAAAATATACGGAATTAATTGTAGCGGAACCGTCAGGTATAGCTTTAATTGAATCCTTCTCCCAAGTTGAGCCGCCGTTTGTAGTTTTTATTAACGTGCAATTACCGCCGACAATAAAACCTTTTTGGTCATCAAGAAAAGAGATTGCGCTTAACGATGAAGTAGCGTTGCTTCTTTGTACTTGCCAGGTTTGCCCTCCGTCTAGAGTTTTATATATTGTTCCAGAAATACCGGCAACCCATCCGGTATTTTCGTTTACAAAATAAATATCGTTAAAAGAGGAATAAGTATAGGTGGTAACTCTTTGATAGTTAGTTGATTGACTTATTATAAATGTTACCGGGAAAAACACCAGTAAAAAAAGTTGTAAATATTTTTTCATCTCATTCTCCAATAATATTTATTTAAATGGTTCCATTAGAAAGAATAAAGCTTGGTAGTTACGTAAGTTCCGAATCGAGTTCTGTTTTTGCTATTTAATTTTGGTTTATAATTATTGTAAATAACGCTCAAGTCCACATCAAAAGAATTTAAGAACCGAACTCCTAAGCCGAAGGTAAGCGCATAATAACTAACATCAGCGCCGCCGCTGAGTATATCTTTTTCAATAAAACCGAAATTATATCCGGCACGGACAAAAGTATTCGGAAGCATTTCATGCTCGGCGCCAGCTTTTAGCAAATGATTATTTGATAAAATACTTGCCGAGCGAGAATCAATATATTTTGACGAGTCACTAGTTACCTTTTCATATTCATATTCAGCAGAGATTAATAAATTCTTAGCAAATAGATACGAACTGCCAAAACCAAGTTTAATTGAGTTTACCTTCCACTCCCAAAGAAGTAAATCTCGAGTAGGATTTTTTGACCAACTGCTTCTATAATGCCATTCCAAAGAACTTCCCAATAGCCATTCATCCGATATTTTATATCTTCCTTTTGCTAAAACATTATAGTCCTGAAAACTTGCGTAGCCTTCGCTATATTCTTGGAATGATTGAGTTGAGGTTGAGTAGGGAACGAGAACATCTTCTTTTGCATTATACATATCGGCATGCAATCCAAATTCAGAAGATTGATTCGGCAAATAATAGAACTGCGCTCCAATGCCGTTTCCTTTTTTTCTGATTTTCTGTTCTACGGCAGAAGACCTTTTTTTAACGGCAAAAGTTTCTCCTCTAAAATTGAATATTTCAACTTCAGTTAAATCTTCACTTTTTGCTTCAATTTTTTCTTGCTCATCTGCTAACACCCCGGTTAAACCAACACTAAAATCGGGCGAGATTTTGTAAGCAAGCCCAACTGTTCCGCCCACTTGGCGGTAAAGAACTGTCGCGCGTGAGTAAACATTCTTCAGCCCGTCGAGTATTTGATAATTGACCGAAGCGCCAAAATAAAGATTTGAAATTAGTTCAAAGCTGTACATAAATTTAATAGAAGGACCATTGTATCTAAAAGTTCCTTGGTTGGTATCCGCCATAAAAAACGCTTCACCGCCATAGGTATCGTATTTCAAACTTCTGTTAATATCTCGGCGCATTTCATAAGAATAGTTTGTCTCACCGAAAAATGTTCCGTCTTCGCCAAGATTTTTGACGCCGCGAAATCCCAAATTATAATCTGTAAAAGATTGAGGATCGTAATAACGTTTGTAATCTCCTCCACCAGAGTTAATTGACGGCATAATCTTTAACCAGGTTTCTGTTTCATCCAAAGAAAGCCAAGCTGGATTTTTGCCTAAATCGTACGGATTGAAAGAATGGTCGGCATCTGCAAGAGCAAAAGATAATCCTCCCATACCAAGTGTTCTGCTTTCTTGCGCCCAGCCGATAGCTGAACTGACAATGAGTACTGCGGTAAAGAAAATTACTTTTTTAATCATTGCGCTATTACTCCAAATTCTTATCAACATTTTTAACAAGCGATACGGCAAGAAATCCGAAAATTCCGGTAAGAAGTACAAGTAAAAGATCAAACCATCCTTTGCTTAATCCGATTTTACGTTTTTGCAGGATGAAAAAAACTATGACCGATAAAATTATGCTTCCGATGAATGCTTTGCTGCCGGAAAATTTGAAATAAAAACTTGAAACAGAACTGGTATCATCGCTAAGACTTAGCGTGAACGGAAAAAAATAAGAAGCAACTACTCCGGCTGTTAATTTATCATTGTCATTCCAGGTTTCAGTGTAACGGTCAACTACTTTGTAAGCTCTATTTGTAACAAATGTGTGAATGGAATTTTTGCCGACGAGAGAAATTGTCCGGTAGAAAAGATCACCCATAAAAGTTAAAACATGTTTCGTATGGTCGTACCCTTCCAACGGCAGTTTTATCAGCTTATAATGGTCATAAGAAATAAGATACACTTCATTTCGTTTTGTAACAATCATTCCGTAAAATTCTCGTAACGGCATTTCCATAATTTTCATTGAAGCAATTTCAAGGTTTGCCGGAACGTTTGCATTTACACAAAATGGTTTTCCTTTAACCATTTTTATATGAAACAAATTGTCTTTTGAATCAACAACAAAATATCCTTCATCGAAGGCTTTTTTTGATGTTGGATTTCCCGAAATGATTTTAGCCGGAAAAGAGAAATTCTTTGAAGCTAAATAACTTGTAAATAATTCTGTTTTTTTCTCGCCAATTGAGTTGGTAGCGCAATCAATAAACTCTAATCTTTTTGTTATTCTGAAATAATCATTCGGCATTTCAAGCTGCACTCTGCCGGATTTTGATTCAAACATTGGGAATAATTGAATCGGCACATAATCAACTTCGGAAGGATATATTTTTAGAGTAATATTATTCAACCTAATCTTCTCTAAAATTAACGGGACTCCGTTCAGAGAATCAGGCAGCCTCCCTTCTAACGTCAATTGCCTGTAGTTTAGCAGCGGCATCAAAGTTTCAAACTCTGTTCTTCCGTACTTTATGCCTGCTTTATCTACATAAGTTACTTGGTTTGGGTCTTTACTTCTTATCAGAAAATCATTTTTAACCGGACTAAAATAAACCAATGGTGAACGGATGTTTTTTTCAAATTTCATCCAATAATATTTTGGAATAAAGATTGAAGCCGCAAATATTATCAGCAGTAAATAAACTATACGGGAAGTTTTAATAAGCATTACTTTATTCCTCTCTTAAAATGATATCCTGAAAATAAAACAAGCGTTGCGGTAAGTAAACTGAAGATTATTAAAAAAAGATTTAGCTCTGCGCTTTCATTACCTATATCGAAGAAAAGATCAACAAATCCTAACACAAAGGGAATCATTATTAATCTTCGCGCCCAAACAGGTTCAACAATAATTGCCGTGGTTAAAAAGTAACCTGCTATACCGGCTAACGCCCAAGGGAACCAAATATTAAGTACAAAAGCTACAACTTCTGCCGGGAAATATTTCCCGATTGCAATCCATAGCAGCATAGTAAGCATAATAAATAAAGCTGCAAGAAGCATAAACCCAAAGCTCGTCATCTGAAGCAAAAGTTTGTTTTCTTTCACCGGAAGATGCAAGGTTAATTTTAATCGTGATGCGTTGGTTTCCGGCGCAAATTGTACGACAGCAATTACAATACCGGTGAGTACCGGAAGATATTTCATCTCGGTATAAAACGGAAACCCTAACAAAATAACATTTCCCCAAAAACCTTTTGCGGTCATAAACTCAGTATAATAAGCAAGATTAAGCGCAATGTAGGTTACGGCTAATAAGCTTAACAGCGTCATGCCGAAGAAAGCCCATCTAATTTTTAACCATTCTTTATAAATTAATGCTGAGTACATTTATGTCTCCTAATATTTTCCGGTAATGCCGATAAAAGAATCTTCCAATGTCATCGGAACTTCTTCAACAGTAGTATTCGTTAAGCCGAGTGAACGCAAATATCCTTCAATGTCCGATTTCACGGAAAAAGAGTAGATCGTTGCTTTGTCTTTTAAAATTTCAAAGTTTCTTACAATTCCGTTTTTAACAAGTTTAAAATCAGCGCCAGGAACTTGGAACTTATATTGCTTGAAGGTACTCTGAAATTTCTTTATTGGCATAGAGAGTAAAACTGAACGATAATCAATGATGAGGCAGTCATCCAGAAAGTTTTCTAAATCTTGAATGATGTGCGAAGTAACAAAAATGGTTTTTGATTCAGCTTTAGCATATTCAATTAAATAATCAAGGAAAAGTCGGCGGTAGCCGGCATCAAGCCCCATGGAATAATCATCGAGGATGAGCAAATCAGGGTCTTGCGCAAGAATTAATCCCAGCGCTACTTGCGATCTTTGTCCGCAAGACATTTTAGATAATTTCTGATTCTGTGTAACTTCTAATTTTGCCATTAATTCGTAATATGGTTCTTTCTTCCACTTTGGATAAAAAGAAGAATAAAACTTTTCAATCTGAACAATTGACATAAAACTATACTGCACATGTCCTTCAATTAAAAAACCAACTCTAGCTTTTGTTTGCGGCGAAAGTTTATAAGAGTCTTCTCCAAACATTAGGCATTGCCCGCTTGTCGGTTTCAAAAATCCATTTAAAATATTAATGGTAGTAGTTTTTCCGGTTCCGTTCTTGCCGAGTAGTCCAAATATTCGTCCACTTTTAATTTCAAAATTGAAATTCTCGAAAACTAATTTATTTCCGTAGTAGTGCGTCAGGTTTTTAACTTCAACAACATTTTCCATTAGTTTTGGTTTCTCATAGTTAGTAAATAAAAATTATTATTGATATCCGGGAGTAGGCTTGGGAATTATTTCCCAGTCTAGAGTTGCATCGTTTGTGTCCGATCCCTTTTCTCTTCTTTGCATAGATTGCCCACCGTATCGAGGCGGACTTAGAATAAAGCCTCTATCCACTCTATTATCTAAAGTTTTTGCGGATGTTATTGTAGAATTATATTCAACTCCGTCAATAATAGTTGAAATATCTATTCCATCTATCCAAACGGAATCCACTCCCGAAGCAACAACAATAACATCGCCGGCTAAATTGATCATAAAATCAACGGTTTTGTCGGGCATAATGTTTAAGAGGTTTGGAACTTTGGGGTTATCTATATCATTAGCAGAAAACTGATTATAAAATTCCCAATCCGCATTGCTTAAATCAATACTTGTTGAAACAGAATTTTTATGATTCACCGCATCCTGCGCAAGCACCAAAAATGATTTAGGATATAAGGGATAATTTTTCTCTCCCGGCTTTCCAGGGAATTTAAATGCATATCCGACTCCGTCAATGTCGTTATCGTTTTCATAATCTTCACCGGCTTTTATCCCTAAAAGACTGTTCCCAGTTACGCGCATAACCATCATTCCATCCACATATTTTATACTATCGCTCGAATTATATAATTCAATGAACTGATCATAGAAATAGAAAATACTGTTAACTGGACCTGAGGCATAAATCTCATTTATCGAGATACCTGAGCTTGAAATTGGCTTTGCAATAATTGTGTCGGTCATAATATTTCCCGTTAAAACCTCACGGTCTTTCATACTGCCAACTAACAAAATGTTTGCATCAAGCGGGTGAGGCATTCTGACGGAAATATTATATGTTGAAGAAGGCAAACCAGAAATAAAAAATTTTCCATTCTCATCAGTTGTGCGAACTGAAACGCCATATTCTGATGACAAAATTACTTTTGCATTCTTCAACGGAACAAATTTTTGAACACTCTCTACTGTGGAAGTATCCCATATTGCCAATAATTCAATTTTTGCATTTCCGTCACCTGCTGTTGGAATTTCTTCATGGCAACTTGAAAACAACAACAAAGCTACCATAAAAAGTGGAACCGTTAAAAGTAGCTCCCTTCTATTGTTGCAAATATTTACAAAAGATGTATTCATACCTTCTTAAATTTAGTTATTTAAAATATCCGGGAGTTGGGCTTGGAATAATTTCCCAGTCTAACGAGGAATCATTTGTATCGCCTCCGGCATCTCTTCGTTGCATAGATTTACCGCTGTATCTGGCGGGGCTAAGCGCAAATCCTCTATCAACTCTGTCATCTAAAGTTTTCATCAGTGTAGGGCTGGATTGATATTCAAATCCGTCTATAATTGTTGAAAACTCTATTCCATCACTCCAAACTGAATCAACTCCGGTTGCAATTACAATGATGTCATCATTTAGTCCTATCAGAAAATCAACAGTTTTATCGGCTCTTACATTAATTAAATTTTTTACGTTCGGGTTGTCAAGGTCGTTTGGAGAAAACTGGTTGAAAAATTCCCAATCAGCATTGCTTAAATCAATGCTAGAAGCAATCGTACTTTTATGGTTTATTCCATCAGAAGCAAGCACTTGATAAGTCTTTGGATAAAAAGGATAATTTTTTTCACCGGGTACTCCGGGAAATTTAAAGATATATGTTACGCCATCCATATCGCCATCATCATCTTCATCTGCTCCTGCGCCTTTTCCTGTACTATTGCTAGAAACCCGCATTACTTGGATACCGTCAAGATATTTTATGCTGTCGCTCGAATTATAAAGTTCAATGAATTGATCATAGAAGAAAAAAATATTATTTACTGGACCGCACGCATAGACTTCATTAATAGCAATACCAAATGAGGAAATTGGTTTTGCTAAAATGGTATCACTGAATAGTTCACCCGAAACGATTGAAACACCGCTAAGATTACCAACTAATAAAATATTTTGGTCTGAAGGGTGATGCATTCTAACAGAAATATTATAAACAGAAGAAGGCAGCCCGCTAAGTTCTAAAACTCCATTTTCGTCTGTTGTTTTTAGAAACGTTCCATATTCCGATGTTAAAATCGCGTTAGCATTCTTCATCGGTAAAGACATTGTGTTTTTATCCTGAAGAACAGAATCCCAAACGGAATATATTTTAATCGCCGCTCTTCCGTCAGCGCCAACAGGAGGATTTTCACGACATCCGGCGAAAAGAATAAAAACAAGATACAAATGAAAAAGTATCTTCATTTTTTTATTCTCTTCCAAATAACTTATCAACAATAAAACTAAACTCTATTCCGTATGTCAATTGAGGATTTCTGCTTTCTTGAGAAGTAGTAGTCGGCGTCGAGTTATAAGTTCTAATCGCCGGATCATCTAAGAAGTTATTAACATAAAAGGAAACTTCTCCGCCGGGGAATAAAGACTTACTAACATTCAAATTAAATAACCACTTGTTGGGTTTAGTTTTAGTTTCTTTATCAAACAGATAAGAAATTTTTGCCGTCTCGTTCAATTTAGAAAAATCTTGCGGGGCTAAATTGGGCGAATAATTTCTCTCTACAGCTAACTGCTCTGCTCTAAGCGTAACCCAAAGCCCAAGCGAAGCAAGAGTATATTTCACATAGTAATTAATCTGAAATCTATCGCTCCACCGTTCAAGAGGCGCATACGTCCAACCGATTGTGGTATCGTTAACCGTATTCGGAACAACGTAATTGGGATATTGCCCTTTGGCAGTATCCGGCGTAGCCGAAAATGAAAATCCCCCTTTCCCCGATTTTAAGAAGTTGTAAGAACCGACAACTTGAAATTCCATATTTAATGATTTTATTTTTGTCGTTCTAATAGAAAACTCCACTCCTTTACTTTCTGTCCATCCGAGATTTTGATAAAGTGAATAAGCATCGGTATAGAAGACATACTGTTTTGCAAGATACGTTGTAGAAAAGAATACCGGAACAGTTTGAGATTCAGGCTCGTTTACTCTTTTTTTGTAATAAGCAGAAAATGAAGTACCAATTGAATTGAAGAATTTTTGATCATACGAAAATTCAAACTGGTTTTCTCTATAAGCTTTTAATTCAGGAACACGTTTATCGTATCTAAAATAATTTGTTGTGCTGTCATACGGATTTCTCCAAGTTACCACACTTTCTGGCGGATAAATATAACTCATCGGAGGCGATTTAGAAGTAACACCGGCGCTTACCCGTAATTGATTAGTTTCAGACAAATAAACCATCATACTTACACGAGGATTAAAATATGTTCCTTGATGAGATTTCACCAAATCTCCATCTCCCCAAAGCCCTTTAAGATTTATTTCATAAGGACGATACATTTCGTATCGGCAGCCAACCATAATATTATAATCAAAAATGAAGTGGCCGGTCATTTTATCTTCCGCATAAAAATTAACAAGAAATTGCCCCGGAATATCATTAAAACTATAAGGTCTTCTGCCCGATTCAACTCCGTAGTAACTGAACAGCGTATCAAACACAATTCCTTCGCCGGTATTAACGTTGTATTGAGGATCAGCGCCAATCATAACTTTATGAATAATATCGCCGGTGTAAAAAACATTGTTCCACTCAAGTCTTGTTCCAATAGTCCATTCAACGCCTTTAGTTTCAACTTTGCCAAGATAGGTGGAAACAGTATCGCCGTTCGGAAGAATTCTCAAATCAGATTGTTTAAGCCCCGATTTCATTGTGTTCTCGCGCCTCATCGTAACAAAAGCGTTATAATCCCAAGAAGATAAAAGTTCCTCCGGTTTATATTTTCCCCAAACAGTGTAACCTAATTGAAAACCGCGGTTATAGTTCTTCGTTTGCTGCATATCCCCTTTTGGTTCTTCTTCGTCAAACACTTTTTGAAAACTAAATTTATTATTCATAGAAAGAGCATTATCAAAATAGTTAGAAGAAAAAACCGTTTGCCCGGTTACTCTTAAATATTCATCTCCGGTTTTTCTAACATCCCGTTCGCTTTGCGCAACATTAATATTGTAGCTCAATCCGTTATCACCAATTAAAAAACCGCCGCCTAAATTTCCTTCGCGTGTATCGGGATTATTTTTGAGTTTTAAACGATTTGGCGAAGCGCCTATTTTCGTCTGAACATTTATTACACCGGCGGAAACATCTCCGTATCTTACAGACGGAAGCCCGGTAATAACTTCAATAGATTCAACATTATCAGCCGGAATCATACGAAGATCAGCGCCGCCCCCAATGTTTGAAGTTCCAAATTTTGAACCGGTTAATCTTTCAAACTGAAGATTTGCATTATTGGAGATGGGAACACCGTCAACGATAACTAATGTTCCAAAAGCAGAAAGTCCATCGCTTTCATCGCCGCGAACTGTAATCTGGCTTGTTTTTCCCAAACCGGGGTTGTCAGTTTTCTGAACTCCGGGGACTAAATCTAAAACATCTTTTAAACTTGAAGCCTGGTAATGTTCAATATCGCCGCTTTGAATTGTAGTTTTAGTTGAAACATCTTTCGGTAGTAAATCAACTTGTCCGGTTACCACAATTCCGCCGATAAGAAAAGCTGAGGCTTTAAGGGGTACATTAATTTCTAACACTTGCCCGGCAGTAACTTTAATTTTTTTGCTGACTTTTTCATAACCAACAAAAGTAATTTCGATTGAATAATCTCCTGGACGGATATTTTTGATAAAGAAATTACCTTTTGCATCGCTGGCGCAGCCGATTTTCAATTCTTTAATAAAGATGCTCGCGCCAAAAAGAACTGCACCGGTTTCATCTTTAATATTTCCTTTTACAATACCGGTTTTTTCATCAATCCTTGTTCTTTTGGCAAGCGCTATTTTGTCCGCTTCAAACTCGTAATAACTAACATCAAAAGGGTCTAAGAGGTCATCTAAAACTAAATAGAGCGGTTTATTTTCTGCTTTATAGTTAATGCCTGCAATGTTGAGCAGTTTATCTTCAAAAATGAAATTAATTTTATACGCTTTCGCAATTGATTTGATAATTTGGGATAGATTCCGGTTGTGAAAAGAAACAGTAATCTTGGTGTTTAATGAAGATGTGGTTTTGCCATAATCCTGAAAATCATCAAGCGACTGCTCAAAAAAACTGAGCGGTTCTTCTTCTCCAAAGTCACCGGAAAGACTAGAAACTGCCGGAATCGCAATGTTTTGTGCGCTGCTTAATTGCATACCGCAAAAGAGCAAAATTAAAACGATATTTAGATACTTCATGAAACTACCAACTGTGTGAAGCGTTCTTAAAATGGTTACTTTATTGAACAATTACTTTTGACCCGTTTAGGTCAATTTTAACATCGAGCGTTAACCCGATGATAGAAAAAATATGATCTAACGAATCTGCGTCAAATACTCCTGTAATAATTTTCGATTTTTCTGCTTGATTTTGAAAAACAACCTCAACATTGTAAAAGCGTGAAATTTCATCCATCACATCTTCCAGCGAAGTGTGAGAAAACGAAAACTTCCCTCTGCGCCATGCAAGAAAATGATTAATGTTTGCTTTTACCGGTTTACTAAATCCTATTTTTTCATCAAAAGTTATCATTTCTCCTTTTTTCAACTCTATTCCAATATTTGAATCTTTCTTAAATGTTTCTACAACACCTTTGGTTATTAAGATTCTTACAAGATCATTTCTGCTGTTAATATTAAATTCCGTCCCTTTTACCACAGTAACGGTGTTGCCGCAAACTACTTTGAAAGGTTTTGAAGCATTGTGCGTAACATTAAAATAGGCTTCTCCTTCAAGTTCAACTACTCGCTCGGAATCAGAAAATTTTTCTGGATAAATTAATTTGCTGTCAACGTTAAGGTACACAAGTGAACCATCGGGAAGTAAAATTGTTTTTCTAACTCCTTTTTCCGCTTCAACTGCGTAATGTGTTTCGGTTTGTGCAGCGGCCGGCGATTTTTTTAATTTTGGCGTTTGCTGCCTTGTAGTAATAAAAAACAAGAAAGGAATAGTAACAAAAATGATAAAGACGGCAGCCACTTTAAGCAGCCATCTATATTCTTTATGCTCTTTATTCTTAGCCGTTAGTGGTAAATCGGATGGTATCGGCAGTTTTAGAGTGGCAGGTTTTTCTTCAGTTTCAGCCGGTTCGATTTGCTGTAATTTTGCTTTAATCTTTTCCCATTGAAGCTCTTGATTGGGAATTGGCGGTAATTTTGAATCAGCAACTTTTTTCCAAAGAAGAACTAAAGTTCCAAACTCTTCTTTGTTTTCGTCTGATTCACTTAACCATTTTTCAAAAATTTGTTTCTCTTCTTGATCAGCTTCATTTTTAATAATCTTAATCAAAAATTGAGAATTTATTTGTGTTGGCATAACATCCATTTTTTCCTTTATACTTAAATAATACACTTTGGAAGTAAAAAAGTACTATACCGAGTTGATTTTAATTCAAATGGGCTTGCAAACGCTTTCTTAAAACGGCAAGAGCTTTACTCATCTGATTTTTAACCGTCTGTAAAGTGATTCCCAATATTTCAGCAATTTCAGAATATTCAAATCCATCAAATCGGCATAAAATAAAAACCGCTCTGCATCTTTCAGGTAGCGAGTTTACTGCTTTTTGGTAATCATCGAGTAAGAAAATGTAATCTAAATTTTCTGATTCATTTTTCTCTTTAAGGGCATCTTCGCCGGAAAGTTCGTATACGCGAGGAGTTCTTTTGGCATGGTTAATTGCAAGATTGTGGGCGATTCTATATAAATATGCTTTGCCTGAAAGCAAAAGATCAATTTTTTCGGCGTTTTGCCAAAATCTGATGAAAGTTTCTTGTGTA
>Ga0172371_10005223_pt1 | contig 19345 bp, 14 predicted proteins | sample Lak12m_FD_114543 | JGI IMG/M metagenome (GOLD analysis project Ga0172371, IMG submission 114543) | Freshwater microbial communities from Kabuno Bay, South-Kivu, Congo - kab_022012_12m | ecosystem: Environmental > Aquatic > Freshwater > Lake | place: Democratic Republic of the Congo: South-Kivu...
ACCCCGATGGGACGATGGGGGTATCCCCCGGAACTGGAGGGGTTGGTAATCTTTCTGGCTGCACCTGCTTCGGACTTCATCACGGGCCAGACCATCTACATTGACGGTGGCTGGACTGCCTGGTAGAGGAGCCTCACATGCTGGTCCACGAGATCCTTGAGTACACTGCCGGCAGACTTCCCCACAAGACAGCGCTGATTGAAGACGACACACGGCTCACCTACGGCGAGACTCTGGCTCATGTGGAGGCGCTATCTTGCCGCTTGGCCGCACAGGGGGTCAGCGTCGGCGATCGTGTGGCTCTCCTGCTCCCGAACTGCATCGAGTTCTGTATCGCATATTTTGCCGTTTTGAGACTAGGAGCGATTGTGGTTCTTCTGAACAACCGCCTCGCGCCGAAAGAATTCACGTATATTGTCAACGATTCTCGCCCTCGGACACTCATTCTGGGATATCAGTTCTGGGAAACCTACCAGGCGTTCAAGGACACGTTGGAAGAGCCCCCTGATCTCATCTACGCGGGAGAGGAGCGCAAGGAGGGCGCAGCCTTCTTCCGTGATCCGGTGACTCCCCAAGCCCTGGTTCCGCCCTCTCCACGACTCTCTTTCGATGACCCGGCTTGCATCATGTACACCTCCGGAACCACCGGTTTGCCCAAAGGCGCAGTGATGAGCCACCGCAACATCTTCTGTAATGCCCGTAACGCGGGCGTCCACATGGGTTATCGGGAGACCGACATCACCCTTATCGTGGTACCGCTTTTTCACGTGACCGGTTTGAACACGCAGCTCGTGGCGTTGTGCTACACCGGGGGAACCTGCGTGATTATGCGCTCTTACAACACGGCTCGGATGATTGAGCTGTTGGCTGCGCACAGGGTCACCACGATGATTACCGTTCCCACCATGTACACCCTCATGCTGGTGAACCCCGCCCTCGAAAACGCGGACCTTTCCGGGTTGCGAGCCCTTTCATACGGGGGCGCACCTATGGCGCTGGATACAATCAAGACTTTGCACCAGAGATTGCACGTGGAGCTATTCAATGCGTACGGTCTTACCGAAACCAGCTCGCTGACCACGACTATGCCGCCCTGTGACACACTTCGAAAGGGGGCCTCCGTGGGTCTGCCCGTTACCGGAGTGCAGGTGCGGGTGGTTGATCTGGACGGACGGGACCTTCCTGCCGACACGGTCGGCGAATTGTGGGTCAAGGGGCCCAATGTGGTCACCAGCTACTGGAACAAGCCCGATGCCACAGAGAAGAATCTCGGGGGCGGATGGCTGCGAACCGGTGATTTTGCACGCATAGATGACGAAGGCTTCGTGTACGTGGTGGACCGCATGAAGGACATGATCAATCGCGGCGGCGAGAACATCTACTGCATCGAAGTGGAATCGGCACTATTGGGCCATCCCGAGGTTCTCGAGGCCGCGGTGGTCCCTCGTCCTCACAGCATCTTCGGGGAAGTAGTCCACGCGTTTGTAGTGCCTGCTCCGGGCTCACACCCGAAGGAGGAAGAGCTTATTGCCCACTGCGAGCGACTGATTGCAGACTATAAGGTGCCCGCGGGAATCACGATGATCGAGGAGTTACCCCGGAACCCCGGCGGCAAGGTCGTGAAAACGTCCCTGCGCACGATGCTGCCCGAGGGAGATGCTCCGCGCCGAAAATAGGTCCGGCGGACCACGCCACACCGAGTGAACGACATCGCGGATATGACTCGATAGTTACGGTCAAGAGGGAAGCATTAGGGCCTAGATTTCACGTGGATCGCCTCAGCGTATCCGATCCACCCAGAGAGAAGGGAGTGAGTGCATGGCAAAAAAGGACATCACCAGAAGGGACTTCGTGAAGGCCGGCCTTCTTACCGCTGCGGCTGCCGGTCTCGGCACGGGTGTTCTCAAGCCCACCGGCCTGTGGGCGGCAGAGCCCAAGATCCAGGGACCGGTCAAGGTCGGCTATCAGGCAATCATGAGCGGCACCCTGGCCGGTTACGGAGAATTCCACCGTATGGGGGCCCAGATGGCCGTGGATGAGATCAATGCCGCGGGCGGTATTGCAGGAGTGAAGCTGGAAGTGGAATTTCGTGACTCCACTCTCAAGGCTCCTGAGGCCATCAAGAACGCGCGGTACTTTGTAGACTCGTGGGGTGCGGACTTTCTTGCAGGTGTAGACTCCTCAGGGCAGGCGCTCGCCTTGGCGCCGGTGATGGCACAACTGGACAAGCCGCTCATGGTCACCCACGCGGCGACGGAAAAACTCACCGAGGTGGAGGTATTCAAGAACGGTATCAAACAGGTGTTCCGCATTTGCTCGCCGACGTACCAGGACGGAAACGCCGCCGCATTTGTGGCCAAAGACCTTCCTGCCAAGAAATGGGCCACAATAAGCCCCAAGTACGAGTACGGATACACGTGCTGGAGCATGTTCAAGGACACTCTCGGCAAGCTCAAAGGCGATAGCGAGTTCGTGGCGGAGTCGTGGGCGCCGTTTGGCACGACCGATTTTCGTCCGCATATCAACACGATTCTCGATGCCAAACCCGAAGGGCTCTACTCGGTGGAATGGGCCGGCGAGTTGATCACCATGATAAAGCAGGCTTCCGAGGCCGGCCTGTTCAAGAGCGTCAAGCATGTGATGCTGCCGGTCGGCGCTGCAATGGACGTGCTCGAAGGGCTGGGCGAAGCCATGCCCGACGGTCTCTGGATATCCGGACGCTACTTTTTCATGTATCCCGATACCCCCAAGAACACCGAATGGGTCAATGCTTTTCATAAGAGATGGAATCACTATCCCGCTTATGTTTCTGAGACGGGTTATTCGACCATGTTCGCGTTCAAGAAGGCCGTGGAGGCTGCCGGGTCCAAGGAAAGCAAGGCCGTGATTCAGGCTTTGGAAGGGATGGAACTCGACAGCCCGGCAGGGAAGAGGGTCTTTCGCAAGGAAGACCACCAGGCGATGTACTCAGTGCCTTGGGGTTTGACGGCGAGCAATCCGAAATACCCCTTCAAGGTCATGGGTAAGACGGTGGTCATCACGCCCGAGCAATGCTTCAACCGTCCGCCGTTCGAGGGCGAAGGCACCAAGCCGCCGTTCAAATCCTAACCTGTGAGGCTATCCCCGGGAGCAGGCCGGACCCGACCGGGGATAGTCTTCTGGTTCATTCAGACGACCTGAGAAGAATCGGGAGGTCAATGTTCATGCTCGAGTCCCTGGTTCATGTATGCTTGACCGGCTTGGCCCAAGGGATGTTTGTGTGGCTTGTCGCCTGTGGGCTGACGCTCATTTTCGGGGTGTTGAGGGTACTGAACTTTGCCCACGGCGCGTTCTACATGCTGGGGGCCTATTTTTGCTTCTCCTTCTTGTCTTGGTTTGGCGACAATTTTTGGCTTGGACTGATCATCGGCCCCCTGTGCGTGTGTGCCATCGGCTTCCTGATGGAGCGATTTTTTCTGCGATACGTCTACCATTTGGATCTGCCCTACCAGTTGCTCCTCACGTTTGCCTTCGTACTGATCTTCGACGATCTGGTCAAGATGGCTTGGGGTGCCGGCTCTCTCGGGTCTCCAAAGGTTCCCGGTCTTTCCGGCTCGGTGCCGATTCTCGGCAGGAATTTCCCCACGTACAGCCTTTTCATTATGGGAGCCGGACCACTCGTCGCACTGGCACTCTGGGCCGCGCTTGAGAAAACGTGGGCCGGGCGGATCATAAGAGCGGCGTCCTCGGACAGAGAGATGGCCTCTGCCATAGGCGTGCGGGTCCCTGCACTGTACACCGGGGTGTTCGTATTCGGTACGTGGTTGGGCGCACTTGGCGGCGGACTCGCCGTCCCCTACGTGGGACTCCTTACCCCCGGGATGGGAGAATCGATCATCATCGAGGCCTTTGTGGTGGTCGTCATAGGAGGGCTGGGGAGCCTGAAAGGGGCGTTTCTCGGGTCGTTGGTCCTCGGCTTGCTTTCGTCATTCGGGACGAGGTTTATCCCGGCCTTCGACATGTTCCTGACCTTCATCCTGATGGCCGTCGTGTTGTTGTGGCGGCCTGAGGGTTTCTTCGGAGAGGCTTCGTAACATGGGCCGTTATGTACCGTACCTCCTTTTCGGCTTGGTGGGCCTGGTTCTTCTGGGTATTGGGCTGTTCAGCGGTCGCTTCGTGCTGTACCTCACCATGCGCGTCATGCTGCTGTCCATCTTTGCCCTCGGCTACAATCTTTTGCTGGGTCGCACGGGATTGCTGTCGTTCGGACACGCGGCGTTCTTTGCGTGCGGGTCGTACGGCATGTCTCTATGCTTTCTGCATGTGACTCCCAACCCCTTGGTCGGGGTTTTCGCAGGAGTGTGCCTGGCGGTGCTGGCAGCGTTGATCATAGGCTTCTTCTGCGTGCGCCACACGGAGATTTACTTCGCGATGCTGACCCTGGCCTTCGGCATGATGGTCTTTTCTCTGGTGTGGAATCTGCGGAGTATCACGGGCGGAGACGACGGCCTTGTGGGGATCGGCAGGGCGCCTTGTCTCGGGTTTCCTATAGCCAGGGACTCTCAATTCTACTTCATGGTATTGGTCTTTTTCGCGCTCACGGTGTGGGTGATTCACCGGATACGATCTTCAGCCTTTGGCCTGGTATTGGCAGGCATCAGGGAGAATCCGCAACGAGCGTCGTTCGCCGGCGTATCTGTCAGGCTCTATCGGCTGGCCGCGTTTGTGATCTCCGGAGCCTTTGCCGGACTGGCGGGGTCTCTCGCTGCCATGCTGGAAAGCAACACCAACCCGTTTTCCGCGCACTGGACGCATTCCGCGGAGCCGGTCCTGGTAAGCCTCATAGGAGGACTCCAGACCTTCAGCGGACCGATAGTGGGTAGCCTCATCTTCGTGGTGTTGCGGGAAATCATCGAGCGCTTTGCTACGAACTGGATGCTGTGGTTCGGCATACTGCTCCTGGTGATTATCATGGGATTTCGCGGGGGAGCCATGGGCCGGATAGAAGCATTCTTTGCCCGCAAAGCGACGCCGCGGGGCGAGGAGGGCCGACCATGAGCACTCCTCTGCTCCAAGTGGATCACCTGAGCAAGGCTTTCGGCAAAGTGGTAACTGCCAACAACTTGAGCTTCGAGATACACGCGGGGCAGATCACTTCGATCATCGGTCCCAACGGTGCGGGCAAATCAACGCTCATCAATATGCTTTCCGGGTCTGTTTCGGTGGACGAGGGAAGGGTCTTCCTGAAGGGCAAGGAGATAACTCACCTTCCCACTCATCGGCGCGTTCGGCTGGGCCTGTGTCGCTCCTTTCAAGTGGTCAATGTATTTCCGGCACTCACGGTTTACGAGAATATCCAGATTCCCGTTTTGAGCCAAGCGGGAAAGGCCCACCACTTTTTCCGAAGCCTGAGTAGAGAGGTCAAGGCCGAGGAAAGAGTAATGGAAGAACTTGAGCGGGTGAACCTCGTGAAACAGGCTCACACCCTGGCCGGAAAGCTATCACATGGCGATCAGCGTCTGTTGGAGGTAGCTATTGCGCTTGCGGTCCGGCCGTTTCTTCTCTTTCTCGACGAGCCGACCGCGGGGATGAACCCTGTGGAGAGAGCTGAAATCCTCGAGAATATCAGGCGTCTTTCTGCCGGCGGGCGAACCACATTCGTGATCGTGGAGCATGATATGGACATTGTGTTTTCGCTTTCCGATCGCGTCATGGTTCTCTACAGGGGGGAAATCATCTGTGACGGCAGCCCGGACCATGTGAAGTCCGATGAGAAGGTGCGGGAGTGCTACCTGGGCGAGGAGGTGGTATAGTGATCCTCAGCGTCAAGCAAGTGAACACGTTTTACGGCACGTCCCATATCTTGCAGGACATCAACATCGAGGTCGGCTTCGGGGAAGTGGTGGCCTTGCTCGGTCGCAATGGAGTGGGCAAGACTACGACCCTCCGTTCCATCATAGGGCTGACCGTCCCGAGAAGCGGCTCCGTGCTCTTCAAGGGTCAAGAGGTGTGCGGACGCCCGGCCCATACAATGGCTGCCCAAGGGATTGCGTACATGCCGGACGACCTCCGTATATTCCCTGATCTCACATGCGAAGAAAACCTTGAAATAGCAGCCAGGGTGGCTCGAAGGAGCGGGATGTGGAACCTTGAAAAAGTGCAGGAGTTGTTCCCGATTCTGCGGGTTCGTCGCAAGCAGAAAGGGCTCAACATGTCCGGGGGCGAAAAGAAGATGCTTAGTCTGGGACGGGCGCTTATGGCGAATCCCGACCTGCTGCTCCTGGACGAGCCGTCCGAAGGCTTGGCTCCATTGATCGTGCGCTCGCTGGTTGAGGCAATAAACACGATTCGTGAGAGTCGGGTCACGGTGCTGCTTGCAGACCAGAACCTGCGCTTCTGCCGGCAGGTGTCAGACCGTGGCTATATCCTGGAAAAAGGCCAAGTGGTACACAGTGATACCATGCAAGGCATTCTGAACAACGAAGAGATAGTAAAGAAGTACCTGGCTCTGTAGGGCATCTTCTATTACGTGTAGCTTTTCCTGACTCTCACGCAATGGAGGACGAAAAGCGAGACGTGAACTGAGAGCCTTGGAAGCAGAACGCATCATGATCAGCATGGACGGGCAAGGAAGGGTATAAGACGACATCTTTGTGGAGCGTCTCTGACGCACGGTCAAGTACGAGGAGGTGTATCGCAAGGAGTACGAAACGGTCAGAGAAGCGGCCTCAAGCTTCAGAGCCTATTTTGGTTTCTACGACCAGATGCAACTACGTCAGGCGCTCGGGTACAAGACCCCGTACCAACTCCACACCCGTACACGCACCCCCGGGAGGAAAACCTGACTCCATTCACCTACTCTCAAAATGTACTTTTCCACCTTAAAAAAGACCATTTTTTGTCTTGAAAGGGGGGGCCACCTCACCCGGCAGGAAGAGCGAGAAGGTTTTCCGGTGCTGACACCATTTCGCTTTCCAAGGGTGAGGCCGGCAGGGCTCCTCCGAAGCGAAGGCAGGTCCTCCGTTCGTAGCGGAGGAGGTGTCCTGCCGGCTCGGCAAAGTCACTCGTTTGAACTCGAAATGGCATGAGTCGTCCCGCTCTGAATTTGACCGAGCAGGCCGGCCGTGATAGTAGTGACTGCCATGATAGAGCTTTTGCCGGTTTTCTTTGCAGCCACGGCAGTGGTCGGGTCAGCGGCGGGTGCTTCTGTGGGCGCACTGTCCAAAGCAGCTTGCCTCCGACTGTTTCGCTCCAAAGGCCGGAGACTTCCTGTGCGCCTGCTTCTGGGTACCGCCGTTGCCGAGACAGTCATCATGACCATCTCCTTGGCTCTGGCTTTCGCAATAACTGAACCATACTCAAGCCCACAAACGGAAAGTAAGGGGGTGTTTTTCGCTGCCCTGTTCTTTACATCAGCGGCCTTCCACATAGCAATTGCCTGGTTACCGAATCGTCATCTCTTGGCCAAAATGTCGCCTGCTGCCAATAGTTCCCACAACAACTTTGCAGATCTGGTTTGGGCGGGGATATTGGCTTCCATGACACCTTGTGCGGTTGCGTTAATAGCTTTGTGGTTTTGGTCATCCTGTTTCCGATGAGATCTGTTCTGTTGCTCAGACAATTCGAGCGGTCGCGATTCTCCTGTGGCGTCACGGGATACATTCTGGATACCGGCTCAAATTCTCGATGTATCTCTTCCGCGGTGTTGATCAGTAATCCCGGCAGGCTCTATTGGTTTCCGGATTACTGCGGATCGGGGGAGGACATGTTTCGGCTCCGTAGTACGATAAGGGAGAGAATCCATGCTCAGATAGACGATCTTCCAGGCGGTACACTCCCAGGCGACCGAATATAGCATGAGGCTGAGTCCACGGATGAACGCTCTGTCGAAAATTTTTGCGCTTTCAAGCGATGGAAACGCCCGCAACGTGATTCTTGTTGCCCTCGCGTTTGAGGCTCCCTTGGAATCAGGCGCCCTGTACCAGGCCGTTGGAAAAGTAATCAAGCGGTTCCCCTCCTTGGCTGCTGTTCTGGAAGAGCATCGAGCCGGACAGGGATTCACCAGTTACCGCAAGCCGATGACTGACGATACACCGTCTGCAAGATTCGTCGAGACACTGAGGCTGAACGATATTGAGCCTGGAACGGACCTCTTTGAACAAGTGGTGGGTTTCCTCGAGCCTCACCTGGACAAAAAGCTTGATCTAACGCTGGAACCTGCGGCCACCCTGTTCCTGATAGATGTCGGCGGTTGGGGCTCCGTGCTGGCCCTCATAGCTCACCACTCGGTTGCTGATGCATGGGTCGGTTGCGAATTTCTGGGACAAATGGTAGCGGAATATAATGTCAGAGCAACAGGGTTACCGCCAATTGTTTCCAAAGGTGAGCAAGCGACCTCGGTTGGGCGATCGAGGCGGTCGCATACGGATTCCAGGCCTCCCAGACTTTCATCACGGGATTTTCCGGCGCTGTGGCCTCGCAAGGCCGAGACGGGAATCCCTTTCGGGACAGGTACCCGTACGGACTTGGGCTACAATGTCAGTCGGATCGCTTTCACCGCTCGACAGACCCAATTGATCAAAGACAAGGCAAGGGATCTAAGCGTCGACCTCGTGGATCTGTTGACCGCCTCAGCCCACGTCACCATCGAGGAATGGAATTCGACGCGTCACGTGGATACGGCCATGATTACGACGTCGATGTCCGTTCCTGTGCAAGGTATCATTCAACCTCCTGAAGAGCCGAATCGGTTCTCTCTGATTCACCTCACTACCGACGAGAGACAGCGATGTGACCGGCAGATGCTTCCCATGACCATGAGAATTCAGCGCAAGCGATTGGGGCAATCCGGAATGGCCTCGAAGCAGAGTCAGTTCATGTCGCTGTTGATCTCTCTCGGCAGCGTTCTGCCCGAGAGTCTTCAGAAAAGGATCACGAGCTTTTTGTTCGACAGGCTCCAGTGGTACCGGGCAGCCATACAGATCAATTTTCTTGGAGAGGTAACGCCGGAATCAATTTGCGCACCAAGGACGGGGAGGTCCGAGTTGGTCAGCTGCGGAGGGGCCAAATGCATAGACGGGTTCGGATTTCCTTACAAGACGGTTCCTACGGCAACCCCCATCCAGGTCCATGCCTTTGAATTCCGTGAAGAATTTCAAATCATCGTGGGCTCCTGGTCCAGTCACTTTCGTGGATCGGAGACAATGGAATTCACTCAACTGCTCGGGAACGCTCTCCTTCGAACATCCGGAAACAAACTGGACACCGGTCCCCTTCTACACTCAGGTTTCCATTAATTTGGGGAACCACCCGGAGTTGATGGCTCTGATGGTTCGTGCAGGTATGTACAAGGTGTTTGTGGGTATCGAGACAACGGATTCAGCCGTGCTTGAACTTGCCGGGAAACGTCAGAACACGAGAGTCGATGCAGACGCTGCATGCAAGAAGATTTCTCACACCGGGCTTCAGATAGTTGCAGGCATCATCCTTGGTTTGGACGGCGAGAGGCCGGGAACCGGGAGGATTCTAAGCTTCTGCGAATCAGGCTGCGTCCCGAGAAAGTCGGGACGCTCCAACGTTCGGTTCGAAGCGAACCAAATCGGGCAGGAGTGAAGCCGTCTCCGCCATCTGGCTTGGTGGCCTGAGACTCGGAGATAAGACACGAGCGGAAGACTTCCCGTCAACGGTTCATTGCCGCACGAGACATGTGTGCGGATTTCGCACAGTATCCACGGGGGGCTTGTTCCGGCTGAGAATATCGCGCTGTTATGACAAGGAATAAGAGGAACATCCCCAATCAGAAGGCAATGGCACAAGAGTTGCTACTCGTAAAATGGCAGATTGATCGCAGCAACAATTCATAATCCTTGCTCGATGGAGTAATACTGAGCAATGCATCCAAGTGCGGACGCCGGGAAGTCGGGCGGACCGCTGGGCAGAAGGAGAGGCATCATGGACGGTCCAATTCACCTGAAATTCGGAACTCACCACGTTCCTTTCAGTTTTTCATCAAGTCCTGACGTCTACACCATTCGAGAGCCGCAAAAGGAAGTCAGTGAAGCGGTCTTTTCATCAAGGCTGGAGGCGGTAGTACGAGGTTCAGGGTGTGATCTCAGTCGTGTAGCCCTCGTAGTGGCCGACAAGACCAGGCTGTGCGAGTATGCCAGGTATTTGCCGGTGTTGATCCGAGTATTGCTGGAAGCCGGCGCCGATCCAACGGGAATGACCGTCCACATCGCCTACGGCACACACCCACGCCAGTCGGACGCGGAAAGCGCCGCGGCCTATGGAGATGAGTTTGTCCGGCATGTCTTCGTGCATCACGATTGTACAGATAAGGGGCGGTTCGTACCACTAGGTGAGACCTCGCGCGGCACCCCCGTGTTGCTCCCACGCCAAATTATGGAAGCATCCAGCCTGATCACCTTCGGAACTGTGTCTCACCATTACTTCGCGGGTTACGGCGGCGGACGTAAGCTCGTGTTTCCAGGGCTCGGCTCGAGGGCATCCATTTACCATAATCATGGTCTGTTTCTTGACCACCGCCGCGGTGCGCTGAGCGCCGGTTGCCGCCCGGGAGTCTTGGAAGGTAACCCCCTGGCTGAGGATCTGGCGGAATATGAATCATTTCGCGCTGCCGACCTGGCCGTCCACGGAGTAGTGGACTCGGAGGGCCGCGTCTGCCGCCTGCTTCCAGGTCGGGGACCAGATCACTTTCGAGCGGCGTGCGCGATACTCGCGGCCCATTGCGAAATTGAAGATACACCGCAGTATGATGTCGTGTTCGCCTCCTGCGGCGGTTATCCGAAGGATATCAATTTCATCCAGAGTCATAAGGCCATCCACAATGCCGCACCGTTCGTGCGGGATGGCGGCCGGCTGGTGATTCTGGCCCAGTGCAGCGACGGTGTCGGGTCGAAAACTTTCCTGCCATGGTTTGAGATGGGTGGATGGCATACGTGTTTTGAAAAGCTTTCCAGGCAGTACGAAGGCAATGGCGGAACAGCTCTTTCCATGATGTCCAAGCTCGAAAGAATCCGAATTCTAGTGGTCACTGAAATCGGTGACGCCTTGGCCAAGACTATAGGCTTTGAGAAGCTTACCGGCGAGGCGGCCCAGCGAATGGCAGAAAAGTGTAATGGCCGAGTAGCCGTCATTCCTAATGCCGGAATGCTGGTAAGAGTCGAACCACTGAGAAAACAGGATGGGACTGAATCATCCAACGCATTGTCGGAAGCTTGAAGATGAGGCATAGTGCTCTATGTCGCAAATATGTTGCGTACTCGGTCCCTTGAGATTGCTTCGCTTCGCTCGCAACGACAAGTCCCGGCATGTCGTTGCGAGGAGCGGAGCGACGAAGCAATCCCGAGGGGCGTAAGATACGTCACCGTATTTATGCCACATAGCACTTAGGCGCAAAGGGACACAAACGTGCGTCGGCGCTGTCGCCGGAGACCAGCCGACACCAAAACGCGGACAACGACCCAGTTGACGCGTCATGCCGCATGGATAAGCGCAGATGTTCTCCAGCATCCGCTCGAAACTTGTTGCCATCTTCATCTTCCTCATAGGACTTCCCTTATTGCTCGTGGGCTATTCGTCCTATGAGACGGCCTCACGCGCAATCCTGTCCCAGGCTCAAGAGCAACTTGGCAATTTGGCCGTAAAGACGGCGCAACAGATAGATAACTTCCTTGACGGTGCTCGTAAAGAGATCCGGCTTCTCTCCGATTTTCCATTTGTTCAACTGTCTTTTCTTCAACATGAGTTCAAGCAGCGTCTGGATACAGTCCGACGGTTGATGAACGATTACCTCCAGCAGCACCCTTACGTGAAGCGGATTGTCCTCGTGAATCTTGATGGCGTGCCCATCCTGTCCGTACCGGAAGAACCGGCGTCCGGAAACTTGCCGCCCGCGACTGCCGAGTGGGTTCGACTGGCCCTTCAGGATGGACAACATCTCTCAGACTTGTCCGTGCAGGGGGACGGTTCAGGCTCTGGCCTCTGGCTCGCCCAGACGGTTTTCGACTTCGAAGACCGCACCAGCCCTGCCGGGGTGATTCTGCTGGACATCAGAACCACAGCTTTCACCGACTTCGTGGCAGCCCTGAAGGTGGGCCGGGGAGGCTACGGCTTCCTTTTTCATCGCGAGGGACGGTTCCTCTACCACCCCGACCAAAAGTTGCTCGACGGAAAATCACATCTTGAAAAAGGAGATGCTCGCCTGGAGACACAAGTCGGGCGCATGATGAAAGGCGAAAAGGGGTTTGGCGATTACATATTCGACGACCAGGAGAAATATTTCGTGTATGCTCCTTGCCGCACACGAGACTGGAGCGTTGCCATCGCCATTTTCAAATCGGAGTTGATGGCCGATGTCTTCAAGCTGCGCCGAGAAATGATCTTGTTTCTTGCAGTTGTCATCGGTCTGAGCGTACCGGTTTCTTATCTCTTCATTCGAAGCATAACTCGTCCTGTGGAGCGCTTGATGCAAGGGGTCGGCGCCATTGCCGGGGGGGACTTGGATCAGACTATCCGCATCGAGTCAAGCGACGAGCTGAGTGCCTTGGCTGAAGAGTTCAATCGGATGGCGAGACAGCTCAAGATGAGCATGGGTCAGATACTCGAGCTGAAAGCTTTCAATGAAGATGTCCTAAGGAGTGTTTCGAGCGGTATCATCACTGTTGATCGCAATTGCCTTCTGACGTCATACAATAGCAGCGCGGAGAAGATCCTGGGGTCTCGCCCGTCGGTGGAGGCGGGGATGCACTGGGGGGAGGCCGAGGAGGTCATGGACCTTCTAAAAAGGACTCTGACAAGGCATGAAGAGATCCAGCATTGGGAACTGACCTTGACGAGGGAAGATAGAGCAACAAGCATCCTCGAGGTCAACACGGCCCTTCTGAGGGATGGTTCCAACCAAATACTCGGCGCCATCGCCGACATACGAGACATCGCCCGCCGCAAGCGAGTGGAAGAGCAGATGCAACGCATAGACAAACTGGCCTCCCTCGGTGAGCTTTCCGCGGGTGTCGCTCATGAAATCCGAAATCCCCTGGCAGGCATCAAGACGAGCGTTCAGGTCCTGGCCAAGAGAAGAGGGTCTGAGGCTGAGACCATTTTGATCGAGGGCATTCTGTCCGAAATTAACCGCCTGAACAACATCGTCACCGATCTGCTTAAGTTTTCGCGTCCCTCCGTCCCCGTGTTCACTCCCTCGGATCCTTACGAGATCCTGCAAAAGACGGTTGCCTTGGTCTGGAAAAGCGCTCCCACGAACCTCATCGGGCTGGACTTTCGTCATGAGGACGGGCTTCCCCAGGTGTTGATTGATCGAGAGCAAGTTCAGCAGGTCTTTCTGAACCTGTTGCTTAATGCGATCAAGGCCATGAGAGCGGGCGGCAAGCTCACCCTCGTCATGAAAGAGGCCCGGGGCAAAGACCTGGAACATGTCGCATCAGGAGAAGAGCCTTCCGACCTCAGCGGATCGTCATACGTCCAGGTTGAGTTTATTGACACAGGATGCGGAATAAGTAGTGACGATCTCCCGAGAGTGTTTGATCCCTTTTTCACGACCGATCCCAGCGGCACGGGATTGGGATTGTCTATTGCGCACAAGCTGCTGGCCGAGAACAAAGGACGGATCCACATTGAGAGCGTGCTGGGCAGAGGAACGCGAGTGACGCTATTGCTGCCTGCGGTTGACGAACTTTCGTCCTCGTATACTGGCTAGAGCGGGGACTGAATACTGGAGGTAAAGATGCCACCGGCCCGGATACTGATTGTAGATGATGAGACTGTATTGTGCCGGTCACTGAAGATAGACTTGGAGGAAGACGGATTTCTGGTTGAGACTCTCGGAAGCGGTGAAGAGGCCATCGAGCGTCTTGAAGCCATTCAACCTAACTTGGTGCTCTTGGATCTGAGACTGCCGGGCGTGGACGGCACCCAGGTGCTTGAGGCCGTTCGGAAGCGCAACGATGATACTCTCGTCATCATTATGACGGCGTACGGCGACACGCAGACCACAGTTGAAGTTATTAAACGTGGCGCGGACAATTTCATCAACAAGCCGTTCGAACTCGATGAATTGAAGAGACTGATATACAAGGCGCTGGAAAGCCAGAAGAAGCAGCGCGAATTTGAATACTTGAAGTATCAGCAGCGGCGCCTACAACGTTCCTGCGATCTTGTGGGTGAAAGCCCCAAGATCAAAGCGATCTACGACAAAATAGACCTGCTGGCACAGACCGACTGCACAGTGCTTATTCAAGGCGAAAGCGGTACAGGCAAGGAATTGGCGGCTGGGGCCATACATTACAGAAGCAGGCGCTCAAAGGCCCACTTCATGGAAATCAACTGTGCTTCCCTGCCGGAGTCCCTGCTGGAGAGCGAACTCTTCGGATTTGAAAAAGGGGCCTTTACCGATGCTAAACATAGAAAAAAGGGCCTGTTTGAACTCGCTGACGGAGGCACCATTTTCCTGGACGAAATCGGCGAGATCCCACTGTCCATTCAGAGCAAGTTGCTGCGCTTTTTGGAAAAGAAGCGGTTCAAACGCCTGGGGGGCGGTGAGGACTTGAAAGTAGATGCCCGCATCGTGGCGGCCACCAACAGAGATCTCAACAAGGCGATCTCCGAGGGAGCGTTTCGCGAGGACCTGTATTATCGTCTCAATGTGGTCACCCTTCACTTGCCCCCACTCAGGGAGCGCAGAGAAGACATTGTCCTGCTGGCCGAGTATTTCCTGGATGAGTTTTGCCGGGAAATGGGAAGAGGTCGCTTATCGTTTGCCAACGAAGTGGCGGAGATGCTCCCGACTCTCCCGTGGCGCGGAAACGTCAGGGAACTGAGGAATGTTGTCGAACGGGCCGTCATTTTTGCCAAGGGCGATACGATCACAAGGGATCTCCTGCCCCAAGAGGTGCGGAACACCCCCCCAGAGAAGCTTACGGACTTCGTGCAGGCCATGGGCGAAACCCAGGGCCTTCATATCGGAGATGCGCTTGCTCGAGTGGAGAAAGAGATCATTGAGGACGCGCTACGACAGACAAACGGTAACATGTCTCGCGCAGCCACATTGCTCGGGATCAGCCGTTTTTCGCTTATTCGCCGTATAGACAGATTGCAGCGAGAGCACCGCTTGACATTAACGTCGCCTGCTCGAGCGTCTGAAAGGACTGCAACATGAACCCGCCACGCACCAAATACTCCCTGACCACGTGGCTGGCTTGTGTAAGTTTCTTCTTTCTCGGGCTCCTTGTACACATGATGGCCTCCTCTTGCGTCGCAGAAGTCAGCCCCAAGAGGCGCGCTGTCATCGCCATGATTACTTGGCGCGGACAAACCGACGCTGAGCGTGGCTTCCTTGATGGATTGAACGAGAAGATCCATGAGCCGACCATTCTCACGTACGACGCGGAGCAGTCTCTGACCAATCTGGAGCTCATTGTTGACCGCATTGGGAGTCGGACGGTTGACTTGATTTACGTCTTCGGCACCACGGCAACCCAGTTCGTGTTATCCAGAGTCAAAAATATCCCTGTGGTGTTCAATATCGTCAGCCGACCCATCGCTTCCGGCATCATCGCCGGCTGGGAGCGCTCGGGAAACAACGCAACGGGAGTGAGTAATGAGGTCCACGCACACCATCAGTTGAAGGCCTTGAAGAAGGTGGTCGATTTTCGAGTGCTGGGCGTCATCTACAACCCGAGAGAGCACAACTCCGTGGTCAATACCCGGATGGTCCGGGAACTCCAACCCCAGATGGGATTTCGGCTCGTGGAACTATGCATTCGTGACGCCGCCGCTATCTCCGGTGTATTGGGCGACTTGAACAGCAAGGTGGACGCGGTTTATATTCCGGCAGATTCATTGATTATATCCTTAGGAGACAAGATCATGGCCGCTGTCAATGCCGCTGGTATTCCATCGCTGGCCTGTACTGAAAGCATGGTGCCTGATGATGGCGCGCTGGTGGCTCTGGTACCCGACTATTATCAATTAGGCCATTTGGCTGCCCGGAAGGCCCTTCGGATTCTCTCCGGGGAGGCCCCTGGTGAGATTCCCTCCTCCTTCCCGGACTATTTTAGGATGTGGGTCAATATGCCGACTGCAAGGCAGATCGGCATTCAGATTCCGCTCTCCATACTGATGATGGCCGACAAGATCGTTCGATAGCCCCGCGCATGGTTTACCCAATGACTATAACGCCTCCGGCGTGAGATCCTTTTTCCGCGAAAACCCGTTCGTTTTTCGCACACCAGAGTTGTGCTGATTCCGCACTACACGCTGCGTTCCCGCGCCTCGGAACCTTCTCGCCAACGGCCACGTCGCTGGAATAATTATTTAAATTGGCGCCAAGAGGTTTTGGCCCAACTTTTGATAAAGAGTACGGATGCAGGACGCAAAGATCCTCGGAGACATCCTTATCAAAGGCCGGGTCAAAGGAGAGTTGAAATGGGGCATGGTTGCCGTTTCAAGAGCAGCAGAAAGGCGGGGAGGCGCGAATTTCTCGGGCTGATGGCAGCGATCGGCGGCAGTATGATTGTCGGGTATCCGGCCGCGGGTTGGGCTCAGACGAGCCGAAGGATTTCCGTCGCCACAGGGGGCATGGGCGGCGTGTACTTTCCGCTCGGGGGAGCAATAGCCGCAGCAATCACCAAGTACGTCCCCAACGTGGAAGCTGCGGCTGAGGTCACTGCCGCATCCGTGGACAACTGCAAGCTGATCGCGGCGAAGAAATCCGACCTCGGCCTCATCATGGGCGATGTGGGATACGACGCGTACGTTGGAACCGGGAAATTCAAGCAAAAGCTTCCTCTGAGAAATCTCGCGGTCCTGTACCCCAACGTCGCGCAGATAGTGGCAACCCAGAAGAAAGGCATTAAGACGGTCGCAGATCTGAAGGGCAAGACCATTTCGACCGGAGCGCCGGGAAGCGGCGTGGAAATCATCGCTTTGAGAATTCTCGAGGCCGAAGGAATCAACCCGGACAAGGACATCAAGAGGGACAGACTGGGGGCTTCCGAATCCGCGGGCGCTCTCAAAGACGGAAAGCTGGATGCGTTTTTCTGGTGCGGAGGGATCCCGACCGCTTCTATTCTGGATCTGGCAGCTTCCCCCGGCATAAAACTCTCGTTCATCCCCAATGCGGATTGCATTAACAAGATGACGGCCAAATATGGGCCGGTGTACTACCCTGCCACCATTCCTAAGGGAGCTTACACAGGGATGGATGCGGACGTGCCTTCGTCTGCCGTGGCCAATCTCCTGATAGCGCACCAAGAGATGGACGAGAAGCTGGCGTACGACATAGTGGCAACGATCTTTGACCACAAGGACGACCTTGTCGCGGTGCACAAGCAGGCTGAGAGCTTTGATCTCAATGCCGCGGTCGTGGGGTCGCCCCTCCCCTTTCACAAAGGAGCGATACGCTATTTCAAAGACAAGGACTTGAACGTGCCGACATGAGGCCATTGTGCGGTCAAAGAAGTGACTATGCGTGAAGCTGGTCCGGGCGGGTCTCCTAAGCGCAGTCAGGCCCTGCCGTTCGTAGCGGAGGAGATCTGCCCGGACCGGCAGTGAACCAAGCGCCCAATGTTACTCGTATTAAAGCACATTCCCGTGAAGCACTGCTCCGGGTTCCCGTCCCAATATACTTGGCGTATGTTGTCTGGAGGTAGAGCATGGAAAAGAAAAATGGCGCGTGGGTTGTCGAAGAGCAGCTCAAGAAGGTGGAAGAAGTTATCGAGAAGGAAGAGGGGATCACCCGAAAGCATCAGGCGTTCTGGAGCATAATAGTCTCAGTTCTTGCGATATCCTGCTCTCTCTTCGCGTTGTATTGCGCCATCGGCACGGTCACCACGCAGATACTTCGCGGCATCCACCTGGCCTTCGTACTCACCCTGGTTTTCATTCACTACCCGGCACTGGCGAGGTTCAGGCACAAGGTCAATGTAATGGACCTTGTTTTGATCGCCCTCGGATTGGCGGCGATAGGTTACATGCTGGTAGATTTCGAGGAGTTCATTTACCGAGCGGTGACCCCCGACAGGTGGGACGATATCTTCGGAGTGATCCTGATTGTTCTCTGTCTCGAAGCCGCGCGCAGAGCAACAGGCTGGATCATGCCCGCTACTGTGGTTGTCTTTCTGGTGTACGCCTACGTGGGACCCTGGTTGCCGGCTCCCTGGACCCACCGCGGGTATGATCTGGAACGCATCATAGGGCACATGTATATGACGCTCGAGGGTATTTTCGGAGTTCCGATTGATGTTTCTTCCACATTCATTATCATGTTCACGATTTTCGGTTCCTTCCTCAGAGTATCCGGCGCAGGCAGGTTCTATGTGGATTTTGCCTTTACGGCAATGGGCAAGAAACCCACGGGAGCGGGCCGTACGGTCTGCATGGCTTCGTTCTTTCTGGCCGGCGGTTCGGGCAGTGGGGTGGCCGACACTGTGACGGTGGGTTCAGTGGCGTACCCCATGTTGCAGAAAGCCGGATATGACCGCGAAAATGCAGGTGGATTGTTGGCCGCAGGCGGACTGGGCGCAGTGCTGACGCCCCCGGTCATGGGCGCCGCAGCATTTCTCATCGCGGAGTTCCTGCGGATCAGCTATCTGGACGTCATCAAGCTGGCGGTGATCCCTGCGACGCTCTACTACTGGAGCCTGTTGCTCATGGTGGAGTTCGATGCCCGGAAGTTCGGGATCAAGATTGTGGAAGTCGATCACGCCTATGACCTCAAAGCCCTCACTCGCTTTTACGGTTTTCACTTCCTGCCGGTTTTGACTTTGGTGGGCTTCCTGGTTTCGGGATTCACTCCGCCCATGTCGGTCTTTGCGGCGATCACCGTGTGCGTCCTCGCCTGCTTCATCCGCAAGGAAACTAGATTTACTCTGCCGAAGCTCCTTGATGCTCTTAGGGGCGGCACGATTGCGGTTCTGCCCGTTGCCGCGGTATGTGCCTGCGCGGGCATCATCGTTGGCGTAGTTAGTCTCACAGGCCTTGGTCTGAAGCTCTCCACAATTATCCTCACGTATGCCGGCGGGAACTTGCTTTTGACGGCCGTATTCACCGCAATCCTGCTCTGGATTATCGGACTCGCGGTTCCTATAACCGCGACCTATATCATTGCTGCGGTCATCGCTGCGCCCGCTCTCACCAAACTCGGCGTACCCGATTATGCGGCGCACATGTTTGTCTTCTACTATGCGGTGCTCTCGGAAGTGTCGCCGCCCACAGCCCTCTCTCCTTTTGCGGCCGCGGCTCTCACCGGAGGAGATCCCTTCAAGACGACGATGATGGCGTGGAAATATACCTCTGTGGCATTCATTGTGCCGTTCATGTTCGTCCTCGACCC
>Ga0172371_10005224_pt1 | contig 19344 bp, 16 predicted proteins | sample Lak12m_FD_114543 | JGI IMG/M metagenome (GOLD analysis project Ga0172371, IMG submission 114543) | Freshwater microbial communities from Kabuno Bay, South-Kivu, Congo - kab_022012_12m | ecosystem: Environmental > Aquatic > Freshwater > Lake | place: Democratic Republic of the Congo: South-Kivu...
CATCCGGACGACGAGGACCAGTCCTGGCTGGAGCAATACGGGCTCATCGTAGAAAGGAATGGAAAGGCCCAGCCATCCAACCCGATATACCGGCGGCGGTTTCTCGATGCCTTTTTTCGGGAATCCGATGCGTCGGCCGATACAGCCTTCAGGGGCTATTATACCTCCGACGGCCTCCTGAACATGGAAGCGATCCTCTCCGATTTTGGGGAATACATCGGCCAGATTGGGGTGAATGCCTTCTACGCCGGCGGAAAGCCCTATGAAAAGACCGGCCAGTTCCTCTTGACAGCCTGGTTATACCAGTTTGTAGAGACAGGGAGGGGCGAACTTCGATATGAGGTCCCCACCGGTCTGGGAAGGATGGATATTCTCCTCACCTGGCGCGGCAGAAAATACATCCTGGAAACCAAGGTCAACCGGACGGATATCCACAAGACCGTGGACAGGGCCATCGAGCAGATCTGCACCAAATACCTGCTGACCGAGAGGGCCGATGAGGGGTATGTGGTGATCTTCGACGTAAAGACCAGAACCGGGGAACTGTGTACCCCGGAAGGTCGCCGGGTGGGCGAGAAGGAGGTCCCCGTCTTCTGCATCGGCATCGGACGGGAGCAGGGCCAAACCTGATGAGGGGAATGAAGGTTGGCAGTGCCCGAGAAAGGGTCGCGGCAAGCCGAGAGTCCAGGTGGACGAGGCGATCCGGGAGGGATCGGGGCTGATGGAGAAGGACAAAGAGAATGATGATGAAGACGATGACGGCCCGGGACGCTTTTTCACGCGAATGGCCGAGATGAAGATGGAAGGAAATGATGACGATGAGGAGAGGACTGAAGAGGACTGAATCCCTGAGACGGATTGAGACGAGACTTTTTTGAGGAACCTATGAAATCAAGAGGGGTCTTTCGCGTTTTTATTAAAACAAGGGAGGCGTTTCGGAACACAGTAACGCCCGTCAGGGGAATCCCAAGGAGGCCTTTTATATGCCAGCAGATCGATTCTTGTTCATATTGGACGTCGAAAGAATTCAGGATTATATCTTTTCCACCAACAAGCTCAAGAGCATTATTGGAGCAAGCAGCCTCTTGGACGAAATCATTTCCAGCCCAGAAGGTGCAACCTTGCGCATCCTGAGTGAACCCAAGTATGGATTTTCCAAAGGCGGACAACCGATAACAACATCTCCCAATTTTATCCTCTCGGGAGGGGGCAATACTAAGGTCATTTTTGAAGGGGGTGATTCCTCCCTCCCTCAGGACTTCGAGAGGCGGATATCCAAGGTGTATAGTGATGCCGGTATCTCAGTCACGACCCACATGGAAGCGCTAAGTGCGGGTAAAACGCCAGAACAAGTTTCCCTAATCAATGCCGAAAGGACTGTTGCCCGAAAAAAATACTCGAAGATAGGCTCGACATCCATTGCAGGTTCTCCTTTTTTCAAAATCTGTGAAACCTGCGGCAGGGAATACGCTGTTGAGACTGAGGGTCATGGAGAGAATCGTAAGCTCGTTTGCGAGGTATGTAAAACGAAATTTGAACATGGAACCTCCTCGTTCAGGCTTCTGAGTGATTTCACATTCATCACAAACATAGAAGATTTGACACTGAGAGGAGGTATTATAGCTGTTGTCGTGATGGATGGGAATTGCATGGGAGAGAAGGTAAAGAATCTCGGTTCATTTGCAGATTTGAAGACATTCTCGGAGAAAACAGAACTCATTTTTTCGAATTCATTCCAGAAAACCCTCGAAAAGATATTTCCGAATGAGTTTCAGATGAAAAGCTTCTGCTCCATTCGGCCGATCATCATGGGGGGCGATGATATTTGTTTTATTGTGGCGGCCGAAAAGGCCATGCCTTTTGTAACAGAATTCACGAATGAGGTAATGCGGCGATCAACAGAAAATGACACGGCTACCAAATATTTTGGAGAGGAAGGCATCAGCCTCTCGACAGGCATGGTCTACATGAAGCGAAATTATCCTTTCAATTTCGCTCATCGCATTGCAGAATCGTTGCTCAGGTCCGCGAAGAGCGCATCCAGAGATCAGGATAACTGTTCGATGGTTGACTTCAATGTCATGCTGACTTCGTGCGCTGACGAAATCGAAAAGACACGGGCGAGGGAGTACGCCTACGACAACAATATCGTTTTGACCAGGCGTCCTTACCCACATGCGGGCCTGGACCAGTTCTCAAAGGATGTGGTTGCGCTCAAGAAGGCGCTTGCCCGTAATAAGATCAAGTATTTGAGGCAGGCCCTGAGGTTGGGCGTTGAAGGAAGTACCGTGGAGCTGCTCAAAATACTTGCACGATTGCCTCAGAATGAGAAAGGGGTATTCAAAAGGATCATCGATACGCATGGTTGGGCCAGAGATGCGGATGGTTACTGGCGTAGTGGTCTCCTGGACCTGGTGGAGATGGCCGATTTCACCGATTAGAGAAACGACCGCCCGATAGAAAACCGATAATTAACCGATACAGCAGGAGGGTCTTATGACGCCAATGAAAGTGAGCCTCAAATTCAAGACCGGTTTCAGCGTCCGAAGCGGCTATGGTTTGTCCGGGGTTGTTGATGGCGTGATCATGCGCGACAGGCGCCGACTTCCATTTATTCCGGGAACTACTATCAAGGGGATCCTCCGTCAGTCCTGTGAGGATCTGGCTATAATTAAAAAATACAGCGTGTATGAAAATGAGGTTTCGGAAATAAAGGAATTGCTTGACGCCAATAAGGACCCAGCGTCATTAGAAAACTGGAGCGAAATCTCACGTATTTTCGGATCCCCGTTCTGCCCTCCGCTTTTTCAAATCCAGTCCACTTACCTTTGCTCTGACGACCCTGAGGAGCTTAGCGCCATGGAACGTATGTCCACCTGGGTTGAAAGCCACAATGCCATTTGTCCAGATACGGGAACGGCCCTCAAAGACCACTTGTTTACCAATGAGATTGCCGCAAGGACCGATTCGCTTGCAGGGGTGCAGGCGTATCGATTTGAATTCGATATCTTGCCAAAGGCCAAAGGAATTCCGGAAAAATTGACAAGTCTTCTGATCTGTGGCATTCGGTTCGCCGACAGGATGGGGGCCAACAAGTCCAGGGGAAAGGGCGTCTTGGAGATGAGCCTAAACGAGCCTTATGAAAACAGGAGCCTTTTGGAATGGATCAACCTGACGTTTCCCAGCAAGGAGATTGGCTCATGAGCAGGTGCTATTTATCGTATCAGATTGAACTGAAGGAACCACTTATCGTCAGCAATGGCTCTCAGATCGGGAATGTATTGCAGTCCCACGACTATATTCCGGGAAGCGTCATGCTCGGTCTTTGTGCGAGACTGTACATCGGGGACGGAAAAATCGCCACAGATGCTGGAGGGGCATATTCTGAAGATTTCAGGACGCTGTTTCTATCGGATAAAACCCTCTTTTCCCCAGCTTATCCCCTACTCGACTCAAAAAGGGCATTCCCCATGCCGATGTCGGTCTTCGGCTGTAAATACTACGGTAATAACGAACCCCACGACGTGTATCGCAAAATGCACAAGTTCCGGGACTATCTTTATGACCCCATTCCCGATGCCTGCGATGTGAATGGGTGCCGTGCGCCTATGGAGCATAAGTCAGGATATGCCTATTGGGATGAAGACAAGGAAGCGTATTTTAACAGCAGCCCAGCCAAAGAAATTCTGACGCACAATCAGGTGAGTGAACAGGACGAAGAAAAGCGCCTGTTTTCCTTTGAATCCCTTTCCCCAGGACAGGTATTTTACGGAGAGATCTCCTTTGTTGATACGAGACATCGCGAGCTCATCAAGGCATTGCTTAGAAAATCGGGGGAGGCCAGGATTGGGAAAGCCAGGAACCGAGGATACGGGCGTATCGCAATATCGCCTCCCCTTGAAATGCCCGCAGCAATAAGAGAGGAATGGTCCCAGGACATCCAATTCTCTGCATCGAATAAGGCAGGCTTTGCGATTTTCTTGTTTTCAGATGCCATTCTTTTGGACAGGGCGCTCAGGCACAGTAGATTTCTGGATAAGGATAGCCTTGCTTTTTGGCTTAACCTCGATACGCCCGACGGCCTTTGTGTCCACATTGATCCCGAAGGAGAACGGAGGTCATTCTTCAAGGGCAGCCGAGTGGCAGGCTTCAACCAACATCGGAAAATGCCCCTTCCTTTTGAGCAGGCAATCTCGCGAGGTTCCGTTTTCAGCATAACCTATGAAGGGAAAGAAGATATCTCTGGGAAGCTGAAGACCCTGCAGGCAGATGGCATAGGTCTGCGAAGGAACGAAGGCTATGGAATGATCGTTGTCAACCACAATATCCATGAATGGAAACCACTCACAAGCGGGGAGGTTATGCCATGACAATATCCAGCCTTCTTGAGAAATCCATCAGCATCAACGGAATAAACGGCGCCCTTTGGAGATCCCTTGTCCCTGTTGAGAATCACCTGCCGTCCAGGAGTCAGCTATATCGCTTTCGCGAGATTGCCTTCACAGGCGACTTCGACAAAATCAAGACCTTTTTGACCGAGCGAATGCAGAAAAAGAAGGCTGCAAGGCAATGGGGCTTTGAGCTGGACCACATGAATTTCAATGATTGGATCGTTGAGAAACTCATCGCGCCGATTGAAAACGCTTTGACCACTGAAGACATAAAGACATGTCTCCAAACCGGCATGGGGATTGGCATCCATTTTTCTGGTATTTCTGACGACGGCGCTGATCCGGATCTGGATACTCTCAAGAGCGCGATCTTGAAAAAACTGCTTCTTGCTTTCTTGGACCAAACCATTCTGCTGGCATCAGGGGTTTCCTGTAAGACAACTATCCAAGACAACCACAGACCGAAAATGGAGGTTCTTGTAAATGACCGCAAGGCTTCTCTTCTATGATTTCTATGTTGGGCAGTTGACGTTTGAAACCTCCCTGCATATCGGCACTTCGGGCGTAGGAATAGAAACGGATGCCCCCCTTATCAGGGATTCAGTCGATTGCCACTATTTCCCAGGCACTTCTCTGATAGGGCCGATGCGCGCCAGGGCCGCCGAGGTGTTCAAGGGCCAGGGCGGTTTGATTGACAAAATTTTTGGGTATCAGCGCGATAAGGATGGCGGCAACGAAGGCGCAATGTCCCGGCTGAAGATCGAAGATGCCTACCCTGATATGTCGGGTGACTTCTGCACTGTTCGGGACGGTGTTTCCATAGACCGATGCCTGGGCTCTGCGAAATATGGGGCGAAGTTCGATGTGGAAATCACGCCGCCGAACATCTCTTACCCATTTCTAATGCGGCTCGAGATCAGAGCTGGAGATGATATTGATAAGATGCGGGGGATGGTCAACTATTTGATCGATGAATTCAAGGCGGGGAACATCAAGGTAGGGGGAGGCAAGAGCAGGGGGTTGGGAAGGTGCAAAATCATCTGTGATGTTCATTCCCTTGATTTTTCAGATATTGACGCTATGGCGAGATATCTGCACACGAGAGACCCCAAAGCTCTGCCAAAATCAATATCTCCCCAACCGAGCCCCGCCGTACCAACGGCAGTGGATGAACTTGACATCAATCTCGTTTTTCAGGTCAAGGAATCCCCATTTCTGATTAAGCACGGCCGTGAAGACGATGATCATGACGCTGTTTTCACAACCGTCCTTGACATAAACGGACACGAGGTGGCGGTTGTCCCCGGAAGCAGCCTGAAGGGGGTAATCAGGCAACGGGCTGAAAAGATTCTGAGAACCTTAGGCGGCGAAGCCTGCACGGCAGTGGGAGAAGGGAGTTGTGCATGGAACATCAAGGAACAGATCGAAAAAAAGCTATTTGGCGATAACGATGTCGTATGCGTCAAAGGGAACTCATGTCCCATTTGCCGCCTCTTTGGGAACGGTTACCTTGCGTCGAGGATATTCTTCGATGATGCCTTTTTCTCGCATTCCCCGCCCGTCCGAAAGAAGGTGTTCGACAGCGTGGCCATAGATAGATTCACGGGTGGAGCAGTGGAAGGAAAGCTTTTCGATGCTGTACCAATCATCTCAGGGGAGATTCTTGTTCATATTCGGGTCAAGCAGCCAACCAGATTCGATCGCGCCCTGCTCTTGTTTCTTCTGCGTGACTTGAGAGAGGGGTTTCCTCCGATCCGGTTTGGCTACGGAAAAACAAAGGGTTACGGACTTCTTGATTGTAAGGGGATAAATGTCAATGAGAAACAGCTCGAAGACCGCAATTACATGGGACTCTTCGATGACGCCCCTGATTTGAACAATTTGAAGGATTGGTGGAAGGAGAAAAATGATGTCTGAGACCCTTACGCTGTTTGGTGCAGAATATACTCAAGAGACGATCGATGGCTTGTGGAAGATCGGCACGCAATTTTTTGCTGATGGCTTTGTGATGGCAGAGCTTTTCGATAAGAATATTTTCAGCGAATTGAAAGATGCGAAAGAGATCCAGATTCAGGACCTCATTTCCTGCCGATTTTTTGAGGCAGGACGTCAGATTAAGTGTAGAAGGGTGAGGGACGACGCTTTTTGGACGGTGTCGGATTTTCCGCTAAATGGATTTGATTCGATTGGGGAAACGTCCTGTTGTGAAATAATTCCCAGCGAAATTTTCCTCTGGGGCCATTACAACAGTCAAATCGGATACCTGTATGAGGAACGCATTCCTGTTCTTTTTCCCAGCCCCAAGGGTCTTGTGGATGGCGATCGACTGGCGGTCTCTGTCTTGGAATATCGCGATCTTTATGGCAACACAGTCTGGGACAGGTTTACAGGCATCGTGAAAAGAGGTAAGGCCGATGACTAAAAATCAGAAAAAATGGAAAAAGGCCGAATGGACCATAGGGGAGAAAGGAGGATTCAAGCCGATGCCCCCGAAAGAGCCACACACTAGCATGAATACGGGGCCCGTCAAAGGTCCATTTGTCAATCCATACAATTTTGTGAGGGTTGAACTGGGTCCGGCCGATGTTGAAAGGGGGCCGTTTGAAAAGGGGCACGATCGGTATTGCGAAGGTACGCTTTCAGGTAAGCTGCAATGCGTACTCACACTGGTGACCCCCCTTTTCGTCCCCGATGCTGAAAGGACCGTGGCAAGCCGCGGCAATAGCCCAAAAGAGATGGGTTTTATGCGCGATACCTCCGGCAATCCCTGCATCCCTTCTACCTCCCTTAAGGGAATGGTCCGCTGTGTGCTGGAGGCTGTGTCCAACTCCTGTTTCTCCCAAATCAATGAATCCCGCCTGGACTTTCGCGATACAGGGGTCTCACAGGACCTGAGACCCGCCTTGATTAAATCCATTGACGAGAAAGGCAAAATAGCGACCATCGCCCTTTTTGAACAATCGGCTTGGCTGCCAGCCGGCTATAAAGGGGGAACTGACTGCCTAAACGGCCTTCAATGGAAAAATCGCCCCCATTGCTTCGCCTATGCCAATCTCAGGATGGTGCCGGAGAAAAAGGAAGAGAAAAGGACCGTCCCGGCACACTATGTCGTGACAGGTCAGCTTCAGGATGATCTGGCGTCGCTTCCCTCGCCGGGTACGGGGGAAATTCAGAGACAGGTGCTTATCAAACACACTGGAGATACCATCACCAACAAACATGATGAGCGGATCTTCTTTTCGGACACCTTTGCCACTGATCTGGAACCAAATCTCGACAAACTGAAAACTGTGACAGTCCCTTTTGAGGCCATACGGGATTTCGATTACATCTTGAGGGAACAGCATGAGCGGTTTAGAAGAGATGATGGAGGAATCGTCGCCGCACGAAAGATGGAAATGCGTCTTAACAGGAGAGGCCCGGTCAGAGCGAGGGTTAATGATCTAGTCTATTATTATACACCCGATCAATCTCTCGCGCTAGTTCTCATTCCCCGGCTGCGATATAAGAAGTCCCCTGTTGATCTCCTGCCGCAGCACCTCAGACCCTGTAGCGATCTGCAGAATCTCTGCCCTGCATGCCGCATCTTCGGGTTGGCGACCCGGGAAGGGGGCTCAGCCCAAGGCAAAGTCTCGTTCTCGCATGCCAAAATAAACACAGCACCCGTATTAACCGAAGGTGTTCTCCTAAAAATACTCGGTTCGCCGCAACCCACGGCAACAGGATTTTATCTGATTAATGACGATTATGACAACTTTAGCCCCGTGAAGGTAAGGGACGGAGGCTTCGACAAGCCAGGTGCTCTCCTTCGCGGACGCAAATTTTACTGGGTCTCTGGAGGGGGTTACACATCGCAAGAGCCATCCAAGTTTAACTCACGGGTTGAATTGCTTCAGCCAAAAACGGAAGGCGGGGATTGGGCCTCATTTACCTTCTCCGTATATTTCGAGAACCTCACACCCATTGAGCTTGGCCTGCTGATCTGGTCCATCGAATTGGAGCCGGGCATGTTCCACCGCCTGGGCATGGGGAAACCCCTTGGCCTCGGCGTGGTCAAGGCAGCGATTGACCACAGTAATTCCATAGTATTGGACTATCCGGCCTTATGCGCCTATTACCAAGACTTGGAAAATCAGGCGGAATCCCTTGGAAAACGGCAGGAAAAGGAGTGGTCCGACTGGAAAGACCTTGCAATAAGAAGGTTCTCCCAATTGATAAATTACAAAGACCTGAAGACCATTTTGGGCCTTGATGAGAAGATCTTCCTGGATGTGAAGTATCCCCAAAAAGCGAGAAAAACTAAAGGGGTCCTTGTGTATCCTGGGTTTGAATGGTTTGCAAAGAATAGGGATCAAGCCCTCTGCACTATAGAAGATATAGCGGCCGGAGCAAGGCAAAGCGGCTGGGAAGGAGGAGCGTCATGACACAGGCCAGAATTGTCGTTTCGGTAGGCACTTCTCTTCTAACCAATAACAGGGAAGCCTTGAAGACGCAATATTGCATCGCCAGCGAACTCTTTGAAAACGGAATCGATCTGGGTGTAATGCGCGATTTGTCTTTCGTTTTTGAAAACGATGATCCAAAGAGCCTCACGGAAATCGAACCATCTGCCGTCTCTGGGCTTATTGACTTTTCGAGAAAATTCTTCGAATTATACTTTGACGTTAATAAAATACAACAATGCATAAGCAAAAGAGTAAGAAAAAAGACGGACCCACTTCCTGCTGAATTATCAAGCCTTTATCTGTATTACTATCTACCTGACAGAAAGCTTAGGGACGAATTCAATGGTCGGCTGGTGGGGCAATCCGACGGGGAATTCCAGATTAAGGATGAGGTCACGCTTTTGACCACAGCCACCTCAGATGCCTATTACTGTGCCAAGATGCTTGAAATGATGATCAAGAAGCTTCCCCTCTTCCAAGAAAAATGCTGTTTGAAAGAGATAAAAGCAATAGAAAATCTCGATGTTTATGATCCCGAAAAATGGGCAAATAGGGACTATGTAAATGAACAGCAGCCAAACGAAAATGGAAAGGGACTGACAAATCTGCTGGATTGGTTTGAGTCTGAATTTGGTGAAAATGACGGAGAAAGGGTTCTGATCCGTACAGGGGGCTATAAGGAGTTTAGCGCTGACTTGAAGCTGATGGCTCTTAAGTTCGGTTTCAAAAGCCTCTACTTGTTTGAGAAATCTACAAAGTGTCTTGAGACCTATATGGGGAGATGGAGTAGGGGCATTAATTTAAGTAATATCATTAGAAGAACCCGACCGAGATCATGAAAACGTATTCTAAGAATCTTGTTCAAATACAAACAAGACAATCCGGATCTGAAAGCGAAAAGGCCGAGAGAGTAACGATCAATTACGATGCCAAGGGACCAAAGGATTATCTCCAGGCTGTACCTCTAATGAAATATCCAGGCTTTCCCGATGATGATTGGGAAAAATATGAATATTGTTTGTATCATGCCGATCTGATTGCCGAAGAGATAAAAGAAAAACCTAAGACCGTGCTCCTCTTCCTCTCAGAGACAATCTTCATTCTATCGGAGACTGGCCGCAAATTCATCGATAAACCAGACCACATTGAGAACCTGATTTACAGGTATTGGGAAGCATATTCTGCCAATGCAGGCATCGATCCTGATCTTGCTATTGCTGTCTGCGAAAGGTACCTTGAGCTGTGTGAGTCGGATGCCAATCAGGATTGGTTTGAAAGGAACAATCTACATCGCGAAGACCAAATACGAGAGATATCAGAGAAGCTGCTGCTTTTGAGGTATCTGGATGGAACAAATCCCAATGAGAACGACAAGGGACGGATCGAGCAGTTATTGAACAGGGCGCGGCGCTGGCTGATTCTCCGATATAACCTCGAGGAGGCTAGAAAGATCACCTATCATAAAAGGCCTGGTCGGCGGTTCCTTGCCTCATGGCTTCCCGAGATTTCTGCACTGCTCATTCTCGCTGTGTGTTTTTTTCTCAAGATCAAGGCCTCTATTTTTCATGGTTTACAAGGCGATACGGATAAGGGATTCTGTCTTCTGGCTTGGCTTCGGCATACTTGGACCTACCTTCTTGACCAATGTCCATTCGTTCCCTGGGAGAGGCTGCCCATCATTTTTTTCTATATCTCTGCAGGTGTTATTGTGGCCTTGTTGGCCTCTCCCCTGCTCCGTCGGACAGGTGAACCGCCCGTCGATACGGAACGGCCTGGGGTAGGAGTGGCCTTGTTGGCCTCTCCCCTGCTCCGTCGGACAGATTCATGGCCTAAGCCGGACCTTCAACTGCATCTCCCAAGATTGGCTGCAGCCATATTGGTGGGATATATGCTTCTCCTCAATGACGAGGCCTGGCAGGGAATTCTGTGGCTCCATGCATGGCCATTTTTTGGCGGGATTCTGATTCCGATCGTCGCAGTCGCTCTATACATTCTGATCGAAATGAATAATGTGAGCGGAATCGGCATAAAGTATGCGATTTGGAGAAAAGCCCTGCGGCTCCTCTTTAGAGGGGCCTCTTATGCTGTTCTATTTGGGATCATCATTTCCGATCTGGTTGGGGAAAGCATCGTTGCAAGACTTGTTAAGGCCAACTCAGAAAAGCCGGAGCCTGAGTTTCTGCCAGGGTGTTTTGGCAATGTATACCCTGAAGTCCTGTGTCTCCTGGCGCCTATGGCACTGTTCATTGGCGTGTTCATTCAGGTTCTCTGGGAGGACAAAACGCTAACCGAAAAGATCTAGCCTTCGTGACTGGTTTTGGGCGCTGGCACAATCGCTGGGGAGAATCGAAAGTGGCACAAAACTTTAGGCTCCATTTTAGCACACAGGATGCGGCGGAAAAGGAAGACGCCATAAGGAGGCATTTTGAGGGTCTCCAAATCAAAGTCAGGAGCATTAATGTGAACAAAGACGGTCAAAGTGGGACGATCCGTTTGCAAAGAAAGGAAGACCTGGAGGCAGCCCGTAGAGTGGGCCGTACCATCTGCCTTGACGGAGGCACAGAAGTAACTCTGCATGCGAACGCCCCCGGTTCTTCCTCTTCGACGACATGCCCATCTGTGGGAGTGCCTAAAACCGAGATTCCGGTCACTGCCCCCAACTTTCTGAACCCCTACCACTTCGTAGATGTCAGGGAATTTACCCCCCGGTATACCCACCTTTCCCATGATACCTTTCAGCATCATATGGGCAGAGTCTCCGTGGAGCTGGAATTCATCCGGCCTGCCTTTATCCCGGACTCCGAAAACGTGTATTATGTCATTAACGACGACACTATCGCGCATGAAGATGAAGAAGAGCGCGGCACCACCATTCATCAAACCATCAGCGATTTTTTAAGCAGGAGGAACATTCCGGTCAATAGGCTACCGCTCGGCGTCTATTTCGACCCGGATTGCCGGGGGTGGAGCGCCGAGAACCCCGATGAACACGTCGTGGTTGCAGGAGGCGCTGCACAGGACAACAGAGAGGGTTGGCTAAAGGGGGAAATACATCTAATTCAACGGCCTCAAGGGGACCGGTCCTATGCCATTCTGACACGTGAACGGAGCCGCTTCGGACACAAGGTCATGGAGTTCTTTACCCTGAACCGGGCGCGGGTCCTCCCCCCCACCTCCCTCAAGGGGATGGTCCGCAACACAGTCGAAAACCTTTCAAACTCCTGCTTCTGCGGGTACGACCCCCAGGACGATGATTCGACCCAATTGTTCCATAGATTGGATGTGGAGAAACAGACGGAGCGTGATGAAGCATCAAGACTAAGGCCAGTTGTGATTGTGTCCCAAGGCGAAAACTGGGCCTATGTCAATGTCCAACAGGCCAGGGTCCTTTCCCCCCATCTTTACAACCGAATGGGGGCTTCGGGAGAAAACGCCCTTGGTGTGTACTGTCATTCTGCCCCCGACTATTTCGAGAAAATCAGCCACATTGGAAGGCCTGATCAGGATATCACGAAGTGCACAGGACTTGAGGCCTATCACCGAAGGAAAAGTCGTCGCGGTCGAATTGAGAATATCCCTACCCAACTTGATGTGGAAGCCTCCCCGTATCAGATTGATGAAGTGAACGACACCACAATCACTCACCCCATGAATACCCATAAGCATACCTTCCCATTTGTCCCGAAAGAGGACAGCGGTGCTCTGTATGCTATCATCCGAAGCAAAAGGGAGTATAGAGATGGGAGATCTTACCAGCTTTACAAGATAAAGGCCATATCCCGTGATCTTACCGAATTGAGAGCTACCCTCCGCGATTTCCAAGATTCCAGCAAGAACCCCGACGCCGCTAACCTCAATGTGGAATACGCCGTGTCGGAGATCCGCATCAAGACGTCGTTTGACATTGACAGGAAGACCCAGCACCGAGCCTTTTTCTTGTTTGGGAAACAGGACTTCAAAGCTGGGGTGTGCGTCGCCAACCACGATCCCCTCGACCTGGAGGTTATCGCCCGCTTCAAGACACTCCTTCAGCGCCGAAAAGCCAACGCCGAGAAGCTGCGCAGGGACAAAGAGGGCCTCAACACGATGTACCGGAAGGAAATGCCCGACACGGTTTATGACGGTATGTTGGCGTTCTATCATTCCGGCCAAAAGTACCTCACTTATACCACTGTGCCTCAGAAGCCATACAAGAAATCTCCCCGTGAGATTCTCAATGGCATGGGTAAGCTCGCCTGCAACGAGCTCGAAAAGCTCTGCCCGGCCTGCCAGATGTTCGGCACTGCGGTTTTGAAAGATCCCGAAGCCCCGGCCGACTCAAGACGGAAACGGGGGCTTATGGGCAAGCTCTCCTTCAGCTACGGAAAACCGATCAAGCCTGAACCGGCCCAGGAAAGCCACGTGGTCCTCAAACCCCTGGCAACCCCCAAGCCGACCTATTACCCATTCTATATCGTAGACAACCGGGGCAGCCGAACCACCAGAAACGGCTTCATAGACTATGATAACCGCAACGCCCACATCGGTCGAAAGATCTATCTCCATCACAACGAAACGCTGCTGAATTACGGGTTTGAACGCGAAACCAATCTCAACGCCACCATCCGGCCCGTCCCTTCTGGCTCCAAATTCACATTCGATATAGATTTCAACAACCTTACCAACTATGAACTGGGGTTGCTGTTATACAGCCTGGATATGGTATACAAAGGAAAAAAGCCAGCACACCGTCTCGGAATGGGAAAACCCCTTGGCCTTGGAAGCTGTACGCTAAGGATCACAAAACTGGAATCGGTGGATGTGCTCAAGCGCTACTCCAGCCTCGAGGACAGCGGAATAGAAAAGATTGAACCACAGCATGTTCAACCCACAGCGTGGCCAGAATTCCCCAGCCTCGAGGACAGCGGAATAGAAAAGATTGAACCTGGCGACCCAAGGATCGGCGTATTCAAGAATATCTACCGATATGTGCAGGGGGCTACGACACAGAACGAATTTCGCAGGCGCCTGAATGCAGTGAGCAAACCCCTGGACCAGGCAAGGATCGTGCTGCCTGAACCGGCTGATATCGAAGCAGGCTATTTTGCCCGCAAATATATCGAGGAATTTCATCTCCTTTCCTCCCTCAATGTCCACCCCGATTACATGTTGGACATCCCCATCCTTTTTGCAGGAGGGAGAGAAAAAGCGTTTGAGTGGTATAAGGCAGCAAAGGGCCAAACGGGACAACGGCTTTTCGATCCTTCGGCATTAAAGACGGCCAGGGAACTGAAACAGGATCTGATTCCTCACTCGCTGAGGGCATAGCCTGGATTTTTTGGATTGACAGATGCTTGAAAACTTCTCTTTTTGCCATCTCAGGGTCTATGTCCAGGCTGAAAGACCCGTCCGCTTCGGCGCCTTTCCGGGGAATTCCCTACGCTCCGGCCTTGGCGCCACCCTGCACAGGGCGGCCTGCGTACAGCCACGGTCGGCAAGCTGTGAGGGTTGCATCCTTCGGGACCGATGCCTGTATTCCCGGATTTTCAATCCTGCCAGCCTGAGCGATGAGGGGCCCTTTCGCCAAGGGCGTCCAATTCCCAGGCCGTTTGTCATTCGATCTGTCGGCGATTTGCCCGCGAGCGAACACGGCTATGCACTCCTCGACCTGATCCTAATCGGCTCGAGCAGAGACGTTTTTCTTCCCTATTTTGTGTATGCCATAGGGGAGATGGGTCTGCCGAAGAAGGGGACGAAAAGACCGGCCTATAAACTGAGCAGGATCGTTTCTCTCGACTATGGAAGGCGCGAAGTCCTTGTCCACGATGGACGCTTTTTCAAGGGCGAGCCTCAAGCGATTCAAATGGCCGATATTGAGCGGGGGGTTAATGGAGACCGTGGGATCGCTGCACTGACAATGCATGTTCAGTCCCCTCTGCGGCTAAAGATTCAAGACGGGGACGAAAAGAGCCGTCTGGTAAGCCGTCCCTCATTCCAGGATTTGATTGACCGCCTGGCTTTCCGTGCCGACCTCCTTCACGTGTATCACTGCGGCGGGCAAACCGACTATGACCATCGAGCCCTGGTGGCGGCGGCCGGGGAGGTCCGCATGGTGGACCCAAGTCCTATATACTGGCAGGAGAGGTCCCGATACTCCAGGTCCCAGGATGCGCGGATGAATCTGGACGGGTTCATGGGGGAGGCGAGATTTGAAGGCCCGAATCTGGAACGTTTTCTCCCCCTCCTCAAGCTCGGCGAATACATCCATGTCGGCAAGAACACTACCTTTGGCCACGGCGCCATTCGGGTGGAAGTCGAGAGATAAGCTAAGGCGGGCCTGGCCCGCAACCCAAGACCTCAGCGTGCTGTCCCGTCATTCCGGCACGATTCTGGCCGGAATCCAGGACTGGCCCGGACTGGATTCCGGCTAAGGGCATGCCGGAATGACGGAAGAGGCACCCAAAGACCCACGATGGTCCATATGATCACTGGATTCCGGCTAAGGTCATGCCGGAATGACGGAAGGGCAAGCGTGCAGTTAAAGGCTGGCTACATTTTCTTGTTTTTCATGACAGAAAACCTGGCGATAAGGTACTATAGGCCTTAGTGGCTTATCGTTCTTTGACAACTGAATATTGAGTTCAACATGTCTCAAACAGCGGCTTCACCATGGACGGATTAGCGCCTGGTTTTCTGTAACAAAAAACGAGAAGATTTCGTCATCCTTCATCTGCAAGGTTAACATTCAGTCATTCCGGCACGGTTTTGGCCGGAATCAAGAAATACGCCGGAGTGGATTCCGACTGAGGGCACGCCGGAATGACCGCACATCACACAGGGATTTTGGTTGCGGTTATCCGCATTAGGTCCGCATTCCTCCGTTTTCTGCTTGACCGGCCGAACCGTCCATGGCGGAAGTCCGCTTCCCGCTCCATTGCATAGCTGGTCTGGATGATAGCCGCTTTGTTCGTGACTGCATGCTGTTTCTGTGATAGTTTGGGATAGGCTAAATCAACCGGGCCTGCTCCGGACACTCCACGGCAGCGCCTCCATGCTGAGTTTGGGCCCGATCATAAAGGGAAGGGGGATTATGGATATGAACCAGTCAGGTGTGGTTTTGTCAAGAAACGAAATCCGGGATCTCGTCTTCCGGCTCCCGCCTGTGGAGATAGTGCAGCTTGCAGATGAGATTGAAGACCGGGCAATGACGCTCGAGATGATGTTTTTGGCGGAGAAAGGCTTTGCCGAATGGCGCGAACCGGGCGAGGATATCTATGACACATCGGGAGAAACGCGGTGAGAGAGGCGATGTGTGGCTGGTACGGTTCCCTTTTACCCATGCAACCAGCACGAAGCTCAGACCTGCAATCGTTTTGGCTGTCCATGGCGAGGATGTCATGGTGTGTTTTCAAGAATCCCTGATAGGCCCATTCAGGAGACGTGGGTACTGATTAGCGAAGACGATGGGGATTTCCTTCAAACAGGCCTGGCCAAAACATCCCTGGTGAAGGGAGAAGAATTGACCATTGTTCATCATACGGTTTTAGCCAGGAAGATTGTACACGCATCACTATCTTTGCTGGACCGCATTGGTTCGGCGCTCAAAAAGGCCTTGCATCTGGCATGATCGCGCGATCCTGCCAAGAGGCAGTAATCAATAATGCCAAGTCGTCTTTTTGGAAAACAGACACCCGGTGAGCTACGGGTTCGGGCGGATGAATGTCGAATTTCTCTACAATTTTTACCTGAGATATTCAAACTTTTTCGTCTGACCACGTTCAGGCTGAAAACGCTTTTAAGACGGAACGTTAGGCCATTTTTCTCTGTTCCAGTCCCTTGGCCGACGTGTTTGAATATCGCAATGCGGGAGATACGCAGGGGTAGATATTCAAACTTTTGCTTTCAGTCCGATTTGGGACCGAAATTAGGGCAACAAATTCAGCTTGTTACCGGAGGCCATTTTTGGCGCCTCGGCTGATTTTTTGAATATGTGGGTCCCCGGCGAATACAGCCCGCGATATTCAAACTGCCATTTCTGCCTAAAACTGATTTGAATTCAAAAGGTTATTGACATGAACCCGTGAAAAACAGGGGGGCTGTTGAACGCCCAAAAGGGGACATATTCAAACTTTTTTAGGACTTGCCTGAATCCGGTCTTTTCTGGTATGGTTATACCCGAATCCGGCAAAACTCAAAGAAAGGAGAAAACGCCAATGAGCCCGTAAACACTGCTCTATCCGATTAGAGACCCGCTTAGAGGGGACCGAGACCCTACCCTCGGGTAACTCCACCCAAACTCCTGACAAACTATCCGATTAGAGACCCGCTTAGAGGGGACCGAGACTTTTTATTGATTTTGTACTGGCCATATGCTCCGAGACTAACTATCCGATTAGAGACCCGCTTAGAGGGGACCGAGACCGTAATGGGACGATTGTTCTCCACGATTTGGAAGAGTCTATCCGATTAGAGACCCGCTTAGAGGGGACCGAGACTTTTTTTAAGTGGTGAGGTTGGACCTTCGCCGGTTGCCCTCAGAACTATCCGATTAGAGACCCGCTTAGAGGGGACCGAGACTCAATTGTCTTTCCGCTCCATTTATCCCAGCGATGCTCAAACACTATCCGATTAGAGACCCGCTTAGAGGGGACCGAGACGACTTTCGCAGAGCTTTACCTTTTTTTCGGTTAACCCGACTATCCGATTAGAGACCCGCTTAGAGGGGACCGAGACTCACATAAACTCCCGAATCGGAAGTGACATAAACCTGCTATCCGATTAGAGACCCGCTTAGAGGGGACCGAGACCGACCCAGAACTTTCTCACCTTTTGCCGCATGTTTTGACTATCCGATTAGAGACCCGCTTAGAGGGGACCGAGACCTTACACTTCCGGACCTGCATGCGAGTGAGTTTATCTATCCGATTAGAGACCCGCTTAGAGGGGACCGAGACCTATTACTTCAAACTTTCCTGCCCCATAAAGAGTAACTATCCGATTAGAGACCCGCTTAGAGGGGACCGAGACTACGTCATGAGTTGGACGGGAAGCCGGCAATCCCGGCTATCCGATTAGAGACCCGCTTAGAGGGGACCGAGACTTTTTAACTCGAACCTCCAAACCGTGAGAATTGTTGCGACTATCCGATTAGAGACCCGCTTAGAGGGGACCGAGACGGTTGGATCTCCGCCAGTTAGTTTTTTTGAAACTCGTATTTCTATCCGATTAGAGACCCGCTTAGAGGGGACCGAGACAGGCCATTACCGGCTGAATAATGCCGGCAACAAAAAAAACTATCCGATTAGAGACCCGCTTAGAGGGGACCGAGACTTTTTAATGCCGTCTGGAACTCTTCTGCCGTTTTGGCTATCCGATTAGAGACCCGCTTAGAGGGGACCGAGACCCCATTTACAGCCACCGACTTGGCATCCCGCTGACATCATCCTATCCGATTAGAGACCCGCTTAGAGGGGACCGAGACTTCCTTGTTCTCTCTTGCAATGCCATTTTTCTCAGCTTCTATCCGATTAGAGACCCGCTTAGAGGGGACCGAGACTTTGCAGGATTTGAAAGAACTTTGATGAGGGGCTTCCCTATCCGATTAGAGACCCGCTTAGAGGGGACCGAGACATCAATCTCCATATCCTTAATGGCCAGTTTTTCTTTTCTATCCGATTAGAGACCCGCTTAGAGGGGACCGAGACCTCTTGAGCTCAATGATTTTTTGGGCAAGAAGTTTGGCCTATCCGATTAGAGACCCGCTTAGAGGGGACCGAGACACCCACCCTCGTGGAATGTGGGCGTGGTAAGTGGCTTCTTTCGAGACTATCCGATTAGAGACCCGCTTAGAGGGGACCGAGACGTTTCTGCCGAATATTTTTCAGCATCTTTCGCCAAAAAGCTATCCGATTAGAGACCCGCTTAGAGGGGACCGAGACCTTCTTGAGAAACTTTTAATTTACTGGCGACTTTAGTTCTATCCGATTAGAGACCCGCTTAGAGGGGACCGAGACATTCCATTTATATTCAAACGACTCCAAAATGATAACTATCCGATTAGAGACCCGCTTAGAGGGGACCGAGACACCAACCTGGTAAACAATGCTATTGTTCTTTCTGCCACTATCCGATTAGAGACCCGCTTAGAGGGGACCGAGACTTCGCTATAAAACGCTTGCGATTTCTTCGGCGATTTTCTTCGCTATCCGATTAGAGACCCGCTTAGAGGGGACCGAGACCCGGCCATACTCCTCGAAGTCCATCCGTTTCCACTAGAAACTATCCGATTAGAGACCCGCTTAGAGGGGACCGAGACATTTTGTCCGCGCCGAAGCAGTTGTCCAAAAAATGGACTATCCGATTAGAGACCCGCTTAGAGGGGACCGAGACTCCAAAGAACAAACACGGGGCGCCACTGCCTCGCCCACTATCCGATTAGAGACCCGCTTAGAGGGGACCGAGACCTCTTGAGCTCAATGATTTTTTGGGCAAGAAGTTTGGCCTATCCGATTAGAGACCCGCTTAGAGGG
>Ga0172371_10005225_pt1 | contig 19342 bp, 17 predicted proteins | sample Lak12m_FD_114543 | JGI IMG/M metagenome (GOLD analysis project Ga0172371, IMG submission 114543) | Freshwater microbial communities from Kabuno Bay, South-Kivu, Congo - kab_022012_12m | ecosystem: Environmental > Aquatic > Freshwater > Lake | place: Democratic Republic of the Congo: South-Kivu...
ATGTACTCCCCTTGTACTCGATTTTCCGACCAGCTGAGCGAGATCTTATTCCCGCTCAAAAGGTTTGGGTCCCCCAGTAAAAATCCTGCCTTCCGCCATCTATGGAAAAGACCGCCCCATTGATAAAGGCCGCCTGTCTTGAACACAAGAAAGCCACCAAAGCGGCGACTTCTTCCAAAGAGCAGAGCCTTCCAATAGGGTTCTGACCGGCCATGATCCTCTTGCGCTCTTCCGGATAACTGGCCACCAAGTCCGTGTGAACATATCCCGGGGCGATGGCGTTCACGGTGACACCGAAGGGCCCAATTTCCTTGGCCATGTTCCGGGTCAGACCGATAATCGCCGACTTGGCGGCCGTGTAGTTGGAGGCCCCCGGCGGTCCACCTCCGATGGCGTTCATCGAGGAGGTGTTGACGATTCGACCGAATTGCTGTCGTTTCATGATCCGTGAAACATACTTGCTCACCAGGAAAGTGCTACGCAGATGACTATTGATGATGGCGTCCCAGCTCTCAACTGGTAACTCGTCGACCGGCCGCCCCCAGTACTTGGCTCCTGCACCGGCGTTGTTGACGAGGATATCAATCGTCCCGAGTTGTTCGCCCACTTGCTGAACCAGGGCGACCACCGATTTTTCGTTTGACACATCCCCCGGAAAGGCACGGGCTTCACCTCCCAAGGCAACGATCTCTTCCGCGGTTTCCTGAGCCTTCTCTGCGTCGATATCGTTGATCGCCAGCTTGACCCCTTCGGCGACCAGGGCCAAGGCCTCCGCCTTGCCGATACCCCGTCCCGACCCCGTAATGAGGGCCACCTTCGATTCCAGTCCCAGATTCATTTTTTTTCCTCCGCCTCTCTTGTCTTCACAGGCTCTTCGCCACCATCTCGTTATGAAGCTTTATGGATTCACGGAGCGACAGCCGCGGTTTGTATCCCAGTTCCTTCCCGGCAAGTGCACTATCGATCGCCGAGGCCACGGCCCTCTCTTTATCGCTCTCCTCAATGCCTATTTTTGCTTCAGGAAACATATCTTTGACGGTCGCGACCAGTTTTCTGGTGTTGATGACGAATCCGCCCAGATTGTATATCGCCTGTTCAATCCCTTCGGCCATACAGGCCCGGACAAAGCCTTGGACCACATCAGGCACAAAGATAAGATTCACTTTTTGATCCCCATACGAGCTGATGGAGGCCGCTTTCTGGCGAACCGGCGCTTCAATGATATCGTTGAATTCACTGGTCTTGCTTCCGGCCTTCTTCCCGGGTCCAACCACAATGCTGATCCTTAAGCCGATAGTCCTCAACCCGTAAATCTCCATATACTGCTTGGCCATTTGTTCGTTATATAGCTTAGTTGCACCATAGACATTGTAGGGACGCGCCGGCATCCATTCCTTGACACAGAAAGGATCCATACCCAGAGATCGGTAATAAGAGGCCGAACCATAGACCGCCGCCGAGGAAGCGTAAACCACTCGCTTTACAGCCGTCAACCGGGCGGCTTCCAATACATTGACCAACCCGGTACTGTTTATGGAATGGGCCAGGTAGGGCTTTTCTTGGGAGTCGTTGTTCCTCAACGCCGCCAGATGAATCGCCAGCTCCGCGCCGGTCTGCTGAAAGCTCCTTACCAAGTCATCTCGTTCGAGCACATTTCCCTTTATCCAGCCGATTCTTCGACCCTCCTGCCCTTGGTTGAACTCATTCGCCTGGAGATCATAAATACTCACCTCATGTCCAAGCTCTAAAAATTCCGCCGCCAGATTGGAACCAATAAATCCGGAACCACCAATGATCACGATTCTCATGATGTACCTCTCAACCTCTGGATTCTATGTTTCTCCTAAGCTGATCGTCCTGGCGATCATCGCGTGGGAAGCCCCCTGGAGCGCTTGACGGCATCCTGCCATCCCGCGTAAAATTCCCGCGTCTTCTCCGGATTGGTTTTTGGATAGAACACCTTTTCAGGGTCAAACAACGGACTCAAGTCTTCCAGGCCGGACCATAGGCCTGTCTCCAGACCCGCCAGAAATGAAGCACCCAAAGCGGACCGATGATCGGGTGAAGGCAATCGCTGTACCGGGGTCTCCAGAACATCGGAAACGATTTGCATCAAGGTGTCATTCCTGGCAACCTGGCCGTCCAGTCGAAGGGCGATCTCCTCTCCGCCCCAGCCTTCTCGCATGACCTCCACTAAATCCCTTAATTGGAAGGCCACGGATTCCAAACCCGCCCGCACTAGGTGCCGCGGTTCGGTATTCAAAGAAATCCCTACTATAATCGCTTTGGCCTCCGGATCCCAGCGAGGAGTCGCCAATCCGCTGAAGGCCGGCACGATAAAAACTCCAGCGCTTTCGGCTTCGCCCCCAACTTCGGCCATCTGCCTAACATCCTGAACGAATCCCATCCGGCGGCACAACCATTCCAGAAACGTCCCAACATGCAGCAACACACCCTCGATACCGTAAGTCGTCGTCCCTCGCAGATGCCAGCACAGCCGCGTCGTAATCCCTTCAATGCTCAGCTTCGGTTCATGACCGATATTCACAAGGCAAAATCCGCCTGTGCCGAGTGTGCACTTGGCCATCCCTGGCTCGATGCATCCCTGGCCAAACAGCGAGGCATATTGATCCCCGACGACACTGGCGATGCGGATCTGGCGCCCAAAGATCCTCTTAGACGTCTCACCAAAATCTCCGATGGTCGCCCGGACGTCCGGCAGGGGAACTTGGGATAGTTCCAAACTCTTCGCCAAAACATCGGACCATTTTCGTTCAACCAAATCGTAAATGCCGGTGCAGGCCGCATTTGAGAAATCCGTCGCCCAGAGGTATCCTTCAGTCATTTTCCAAACCAACCAGGTGTCCAAAGTCCCCCAGAGGGCGGACTGGGAGATGATCTTCTCTCCCAGCCACGGGTAGGTGTCCATCAGCCACCGCAACTTCAGACCGATGTTCGTCGTGGTGAGCTCCCTTCCTGCCGTTCTTCTGAATAGTCCCGCGCAATCCCTCTCGGCCAGAACTCGGCAGAGGTCTCGAGTGCGATTGTCAGACCAGGAAATGGCCCGAATCATCGGCTCTCCGCTCCTCGGATCCCATATCGCTAAGGTATTCCGTTGGGTGGTGATTCCGATCCCCTCGATTAGCGACCCCATCGAGTCTGCGACGGCGATCATCCGGCGGCAAACTGTTAGGCACTGCTGCCAAACGTCATTCAGATCGTGCTCAAGCCATCCAGCCTGGTCGACAAACTGGAGGATTTTCCGATAATCCGAGGCGAGGATCTCTCCTTCAGGACCGACCAATATAGACCGAATTCCTGTGCTCCCAAGATCGATAGCCATGATCATGGTTGATTTCACTCTACGGGCCATTTACCTTAAGCGAACGCCTGTCCGCACTGTACCGCATGGCAGGCGGTCCCCTTCTCTGCTGATCCATATCCTATCATGGCTGTTACCGTAGGCCACGATCTTCCGCGTCAACTTGCTTTAAGATCCGCGGCCAACTCTCGCATGTGGCTCGGGATATCATACCCATACAGGCACGCTTTCTTACATTCCTCGAATGCCTCCAGTTTTGTTAGAACATCCCCGATATCCTCGTCATATTGGATAAGGCCATTCATGACCGCGTATCCCAGGTAGGCCAGCGCAGAGGGGGTCATGTATTCCCTCTGCGGCATTCCGCTTGTGGGGTAATTCGTCCGGCACAGATTCGGGCAGAAGGCACAGAAACGGATTTCATCTGTAGAGGTCTTGTTCATCTGTCTATTCTCCTCATTCATCTCAGTCCCAACTTCCCTGGGTTCATGATGTGATTGGAATCGATTCCGTCTTTCAACGTTTGCAAAAGGGCGTGACCGGTATTCAGTTCCTCCTTCAGCCACTTCCCTCGGAAGAATCCAATGCCGTGATGGTGGCTGATAGAACCACCATTCTTTAAACAGACGGCCATGGTCCCCTCAGAGATCCGCTGATGTTTGGCCTCAGCCGGTCCTTCCTCTGGGGCCGCGAATTTAAAGGTGAGGTACATGCATCCCCCGTCTGTATAGATGTGGGACCAGTGGGCCCCGCAGTGAATCTCCGGATCCACAGCCAGAATGGCCGCCCTCATTTCTTCGTAGATGGCCGGCATATCCGTCCACCTCGCCGAAATCTCGATCGTGTCCATCATTTGCCCCTGGAATATGGGCTTGTGTGAAAGAGCCTCATACCGGCTGGCCAACCACTTGTGAACCGGTTCAGGTGGGCCTTCCTTCCCGCCGCTCTCTTTGCAGATTCTCAACGAAAGACGCTCTTCCACCTCGACCAGTTCTCTTGTCCCCGCGAAGGTGAGCATGCACAAGCAGGGATAACCATCGAATTCGCGATAATCGGCTATCTTCGGCTTGGATTCATTTTCATCATAGAGTCTAACCACCGCCGGCCGAAGTTCCGACTGGACAATCTTTCTCAGGGCATCAAGAGCGGCCAGGTAGTCCGGGAAGCCGATGGCATGAACGGTTTCGACCTCCGGATAGGGAAGCACCCGTAACGTCCCTTCGAGAATGATTCCCATGGTTCCCTCGGAACCCACAAGGATGTCCTTTATGCTCGGCCCGGCCGCTCGTCTTGGAACGGGCCGCACCTCCATCAACTCTCCGTTCGGCAATACCGCCTTTAATCCCACCACCATGTCTTCGATCTTCCCGTAGCGCGTAGAGGACTGCCCGGCACCCCGGCAAGCCATCCACCCCCCCACCGAAGAAATCGTCAACGACTGAGGAAAGTGCCCGCAGGTCAATCTTCTTTTGTTCAAAGCCGCTTCGAACAACCCTCCATGCATGCCGGCTTGAACTGTGGCCAGACAATTGATCTCGTCGATTTCGATCAACTTGTTCAGTCTTTTTAAATCGACGGTTATTCCGCCGGACACGGGCAAGGCCCCACCAACGCCGCCGGAACCCAAACCGTAAGGAACAATAGGAATGCGGTTGACGTTGGCAAACTTCACCAACTGGATCACTTCTTCATACGTCCCCGGCACAACGACCAAGTACGGTTCTGCCAGGGGAAAATTCCCAAATCGGTACTTCAAGTTTGAGCGCGGCCAGCGATCACGTCCATAGGCCAGCCTCTCGCCGAACCTCGTGATCACATTGTCTTCTCCGACGATCTCCCGCAATGAGTTAAACCAAGGTTCTTGGGTCTGATCTTGAGTTTGATACTGTCTTTCCTTCATGCTAACCATCATCATTCGTTCTCCTGTTTTTTTGGAATGCTATTTCTGTTCTGGTCGGGGACCACGCTATTGATAAGGAATATTTCTTCGACCCGGAAACTGGCCGAATCTTCGAATACCGCCACAGTCTTCCTCTGACTGTCATTACTTTCCTTCCGCCGACCCGGCTCCCTTTGCTGTTCTACTCACTCTCATCGACAAGCCGTTCCCCCATCTACGCTCAATATTGGAACCCGCCTCTGCCTGGATAAATCGTTCTTTAAACCATCCACCTCCCGGATAAAAGAGCACCTCTTCGGTCTTCCTGGTTTCCTGCTTACTTGTCGGATCGAATACCTTCCATTTTTTTCAGAAGTTGTCCAACCACAAAGACAATTCCCTTGGGCATAAAGATCGTTGCCAATATTAAAATAAGGCCATAGACAATCAACCTGAAGAAATCGGCAATCCGCAGATACTCAGGAAGAAACACGACCACAAACGATCCGACTACCGGGCCCAGGAGAGTTCCGCTACCACCGACGATCACCGCCAGAATTGCATTCAACGATTGCCCCACAGTAAATGTGTCGGGGTTGATGAACCCGATGAAGTGGGCATACAGTCCTCCGCCAAGGCCAGCCATTGAGGCGCTGGCCACAAAGGCAAACAGCTTGTAGCGCCAGATGGCGATGCCGATTCCGTCGGTCAGCGCCTCATTCTGTCGAATGGCGATCAGATTCCTACCCACGCGCGAATTGATCAACAGCCAGCACATCCCCGTCGTTATTACTGCGGCCAGCAAGGCGAGATAGTAAAAGCTGCTTAGTGCCGAAAAGCCGATCATCCCGCTCAGAAGGTCTCCCAGTCGCGGGATATCCGTAAGGCCCGCCTCCCCCCCGGTCAACGACCGGTAATTGAACAAGACAATATAGATGACCATGTTAAAGGCCAGTGTAACGATCGCGAAGTAATGCCCCTTTACCCGCAGGCTTGGATAACCGACCAGGATTGCTAGGAGCCCGGTCAGGAGAGGTGTCAAGGCTAGTGTGCCCCAGACCGGCCACCCCAGTTTCACGGAGAGCAGGGCGGAGCTGTAAGCTCCAATCCCCATGAACCCGCCTTGGGCGATCGTCACGTAGCCGGTATAGCCCTGGATCAGATTCTGTCCCTGAGCCACAACCACCCAGATCAGAGCCAAGATTGTCAGATGGAGGTAGTAAGGTACCGTCACTATCCCAGGGAGAAAAGCCGCAGATCCCAGGACGATTGCCGTGCCCACAAACCATGTTCCTTTTTTCTTCATCTCTCCGCCTTCCCCAATAATCCCTCCGGGCGCAGCAACATGACAAAAATCATCACCAGAAAAGCGATCACATCCTTATAGGATGAGGAGATAAACCCGGCAGCCAAAGTCTCACTGACTCCGATGACCAATCCTCCGACGACCGCTCCGGGAATGGACCCGAGCCCTCCCAGGATCAGAACCGCAAATCCCTTTATGACGTAGTTTTCTCCAACGCCCGGGGCTATGGCGAACAAAGCGCCGACAAATGCTCCGGCGGCCACCCCCAGTGCGGAGGAGATGGCGAAAATGATAGCCGGAATTCTGTTCACATCAATTCCCATCAGGATCGCCGCCGCACGATTTTGGGCCACCGCGCGCACCGCCATTCCTGTGCTGGTCCTGTTTATAAAGGCGGTCATCCCCAAGATCAGGAGAACGGTCGTCAGGATCACATACAATCGCAGTTCAACGATCGCCACCTTGCCTAGGTGAATTACATTATTGTACTTGGTGGGTATGACAACCTGGTCTGCACCGAACATCAACAGGTTCGCTCCGTCGATGACCATAGTTAGACCAAGAGCAATGATAAAGGCGTTGATGGGAGAATCCTCCTGCACCGGGCGATAGGCCCAGCGTTCGATAAATATTCCCAGCACTGCGCCGGCCGGCATAGCCACTGCAATAGCACCAAAGAACGGCAGGCCGACTTTTTTCAGGAGGACGAAGATGAAATATCCACCTAACATGGCGATCGATCCGTGAGCGAAGTGAGCTATACCGAGTATTCCATAGACCACGGTCAAGCCCAACGCTAGGAGGGAGTAAATCCCACCGATGGTCAGACCATTGATAATCTGCTGAACAAACTCACTAAGCATTGTCCCATGCTCCTTAGTTTCGTTGGCAATCGTTTACTTCCGCAGACTACGCAGGTAAACCGAATAGGCGGCAGGGTCCGATGGCAGATCGGCAACGTACCGCCACTTGCCGTTATGCCATTGAAAAGCACTGTTCGTCGTATAGGCCTGCCCATTTTCATCGAACATCTTTCCATTGATCGGCATGTATTTCATGATCGCCTCGGGGGGGACAGGCATGGTAGCGATCTCGGAAATAACTTTCTTAATGTCTTCCAGAGTGCCAGCCTTCTCCAATGCGTGCTTTAAAACATAAACCTGATCATAGGCGTACGGTGAGGCCGGCATCGGTGTCATTCCGAATTTCTTCTTGTACGAGTCATAATAGACCTTGGCCGAAGGCTTGAGAGCTTCCAGTGTCAACTCAGTGGGTCGCAAATCCCAAACCCCCTCCATCTGCTCAGATGTCGCCACGGTCAGGAATTGCTCTTCATTCCCGCTCGTAAATCCGAACCTCTGGACCTTCATCCCCAGTTCGACGGATTGACGATAGACAAACGCCGCCGGTTCAATGTATCCAATGACCAGCAAGGCATCTGGATTTAACGCTCGTACTTTAGTGAGTTGCGGGGTCATGTCCCGATCTTTTAGGCTGAAGGTCTCCTTGGCGATAATTTTTCCCCCTCCCTTGACGAACTCCCGTTCAAATGATTCGAGATAAAGGGAATAGAATGCGATATCGAGTGCCCCTATACAGGCCACCCTCTTGACTCCCTTTCCCCTGACAAAGGCACCTGCGGCGCCACCCGAATAGTCCGCCGGCGGCCTGGTCCGGAACAAGTTGGGCAGTCCCCGGGTGGTGATGGTGCGTTCGGCCGCATTGCCGACCAACATGACCGCATTTTCCTTGCCGATAAATGAGGCCACCGCGCTGGTCGATGGAGAACAACAAAACCCCAGAAGGTACTTGACACGATCTCTATCAATCAGCTTTCTAACGCTGTTCGTCGCCTCTGTGGGATTCGCCTGATCGTCGTAGGCGATAATTTTGATCTTGTAGTTGTCTTTGCCGATTTTGATTCCGCCTTTTCCATTGATATCATCAACAGCCAATTTGATGGCATTCATCTGCGGCATGCCATACGTGGCCCCTCCGCCCGTCAAGGCATCACTTACCCCAATAGTCAATTCCTTATCGGCCGCACCGGCGGTCGCAGCGGTCAATAGTCCAAACAGCACCACTAGGGCTATCCACCATACCTGTGTTCTCAGTCTTCCTATAGGGTTTGACATATTCCTTCCTCCTCTCATAGCTGTTAGTGTTTTGTCCGTTCTTAATCCTCCGCCTCGCCCTTCGGCTCGATCGCGGCTACTCCCCCAGGTACGCTTTCTTAACCTTGGGATGCATCTTCAATTCCTCAGACAACCCCTTTAGCACGATCTCTCCCGCCTCGTACACACATCCGCGATCCGCCAACCGCAAGGCCATTGCCGCATTCTGCTCGACCAAAAGAATGGTCATACCCCGTGCCTTGATCTTGGCGATAGTTTGCTCCACCTCAGCTACAATTTTTGGAGCCAAACCAAGTGAGGGCTCGTCAAAAATGCACAGTCTGGGCTTCGACATCAAAGCCCGAGCAATGGCCAACATCGCCTGTTCACCACCCGAAAAGGTACCGGCCTTCTGCTGGGCCCTCACTTTCAGAATCGGAAACAACTCCATCATCCAATCAATATCACGCGCCTTTTCCTTGTCTTTTCGAATATACGCGCCAATGACCAGATTCTCCATCACGGTCATTTCCGGAAAAACCTGTCGGCCCTCCGGACACATGGTGAGGCCTCTCTGCACCACCATGTGCCCGGGCAATCCGTCTATTCGTTCCCCTTCAAACACGATTGTACCGCTGTTAATCGGCGTCAGGGCGCATATCGCCTTCAAAGTCGTTGTCTTACCGGCGCCGTTTGCGCCAACCAAGGCGACACACTCCCCTTTGGTGACTTCCAAACTCACGCCGTGCAACACCTCAGTTTTGCCGTATCCCGCTCGCAGATCTGTAACAGTCAGCACTTAGATCTCCTCTCCGAGATATGCCGAAATGACAGCTTGGTCATTCTTGATGTCACTCGGGACACCCTCAGCAATCTTTTCCCCAATATTCAAGACAACGATGCGATCACAGATCTCCATGATGAGGCCCATCTGATGTTCAATGACAACCACACTGATGCCTTTGTCACGAATACGCAGTATGAGTCCTCCGAGAGCTTTACGTTCCTCCGCGACCATTCCAGCCGCAGGCTCATCCAGGAGCAAGACCCGCGGTTCGCTGGCTAATGCCGTCGCAATCATCAAAAGGCGTTGCTCGGCGGACGATAGGGTGGAGGTCAACCGGTTGGTCACCTGACCCAGCCCCACGAAGTCCAATACTTCCCCTACCTTATTTTCCTGTTCACGTTCCTCGATGCGACTCGCCTTGAGACGAAAGACAGACGTGAGAGGGTTCCGCCGGAATCGGGTATGGCAGGCAGTCAGCACCTGCTCGAATACGCTGTACTCAGGAAACAGGGTCGTTGTTTGAAATGTTCTGGCCAATCCAAGGCCCACACGATCGCTCATCGGGAGGCCTGTAACCGAACGACCGGAAAGCCGGATCTGGCCCGCAGTTGGTGGGAATACCCCGGAAATCACATTGATGGAGGTTGACTTACCAGAGCCATTCGGCCCGATGAGTCCAACAATTTCGCGACTGTTGACTGAAAAAGAAAGGCTGCGTATCGCCTCTACACCACCAAAGGCCTTTCGGAGGTTTTCAACGACCAGTAAGGCAGTTTCCATTCAGTTTTCCTCTTCCTTGGTTCTTCGGCTAACGCCTCAACCGCGCCCCCGGTGGCCTTCAGGGACCCACCCAGGGCTTGGCCGAAGGCCAACTAATCGGGTTTGTTCCACGACCATTTCCCTTAAATTTGACCATGAGGGAGCGACGGGGCTATGGGTTATTTTGTTTTTCGTCGCACCAGGGTGTACTTAAAGATGTCATTCCTCGCAATAGCATCGAGGAGTTGAATCGGTCGTCCATCTATCAGGTGGGCAACTTGGTTCAAATGAAGAACCGGATACCCGTTTCTTACTTCCAATAATTTAGCCTGATAACTTTTGCACCCAATGGCCTCTATGGTTAAATTGGCGCTATCTAACGGCAGTCCCAATTTGTTCTCCAACAAAGGATAGATGGATGAACAAGAAAAGTCCTCTCGTGTTAAAGAATGACACTGGTCATAAGGAAATAAGTTGATGTCCCAATAAAATGGCGTCTTCTCATAAAACATAAGTCGTTCCACCTGAATAACGGTTGTACCCTCATTGATCTCTAACTTTGAAGCGGCATTGTTGTCTGCAGGGATTGTTTTCATATTCAAAATATGTCGGATTACATTGAAGCCATTGTTTATCAATTTCTCGGTGAAACTGGTTAACTCTGATAAGTCTCGTTCCAATCTTGGTTTCGAGACGAAAATCCCTTTACCAGTGACTTTATAAAGGACGCCTTCCGCCCGAAGGGCTTTTATGGCTTGCCGGACGGTCATGATACCAATGTTATTGTAATGACTAAGGAATGCTTCTGAGGGGATCCTGTCAGAAGGTTGCCATTCCTTTCGATCAATTTTGCCCTTGATGATTTCTTTGAGTTGATAATAGATGGGTACGGGATTACTCTTATCGACTTTGGATAAAGACAGATCTTTGCTATTTTCCTGAGTTGTATCGTTCATGGATCAGAACCTTTTTGCCTTCTCTTCCTTCAGAAGATCCTGAATTCTTACCAGGTTTTCCTCCTTTTTCTGGGCCACCTTGCGAAAGACCCTGGCCACCTCCGGAAAGGATACCTTGGAGGACGCATCTTGGAAAAATTTTCTCTTTTTTTCCTCTATCATCAAGACTTCCTTCAAAAGATCCGCATCCTCTGTCACATCTGGTACTTTCGGATCGATCTCATAATCTTCCTGATGAAGACCTGTAACCGATTCAAGGATCAGCTCCGTCACCTTTTCCCGGCGCATCTTGACCATGAGTGCCTGGTTCTTGGCTTCTTCTTCCGCCAGAATCTTCAGAACCTCTTGCAGGGCCTTGTTCTTGACTTTGGAGGCCAGGGTCTTATAGACTTCCTCTGTCCTTTCCGACATCTCTGCAGCAAATCCCATGATTGCTCCAAAGGTTGTAAGGGCCATTGCTATTTTCCTCCAAGCAGACTATTTGATTTTGACCAGGAGTAAACTACGTCCACCGCTGAATCACCACTTTGGTATCGGTAAAGAACTGAAATACTTCCCTGCCGTGACCTTTTATGTCTCCCAATAGAGACCCTTTCGTTCCTCCGAAGGGGAAGAAGGACATAGGTGCGGCGATCCCGAGATTGATCCCCAACATACTGGCGGTGGCCCGGTACTTGAATTCCCGGGCTGTTTTCCCGTTGGTGGTATATAGGCAGGATGCATTCCCATATTCGCTGTTCTCAATCAACTTGAGGCCTTCATCCAGATTCTGCCTGCGAACAATGGACACCACAGGACCAAAGATTTCCTCTTTCGCTATAGTCATGTCTGGATGGACCTCGTCAAAGATCGTCGGGCCAATGTAATACCCGTTTGGATGTCCCTCGACCTTAATGTTCCGCCCATCCAGAATTAACTTTGCCCCTTCTTTAAGTCCCTTCTCAATATAGCCTAAGACCTTCTCCTGGTGCGTCTTTGAAACTACCGGACCCATCTGTATCCCTTCCTCGAGCCCGTTTCCAACCTTGATCAATTTGGCTGCAGCGACGAACTTATCCTTCAACTCCTGGTAAATATCCCCTATGGGGACTAAAACGGAGCCAGAGAGACACCGTTCTCCTGCACACCCGAAAAAAGACGTGAGCATGGAAGGTATGCTCCGATCAATTTCCGCATCGGGCATCACGAGGACAAAATTCTTCGCCCCACCGAGAGATTGGACTCTTTTCCCCGTCTCTCCGCAGGCCTTATAAATATAACGAGCTGTAATGCTCTGTCCCACAAAAGATATCCCCTTGATATCGGGGTGATAGAGCATCCCGTTTACGGCATCCTTGGCCCCGTGGACCATGTTGATCACGCCCTCCGGAAAGCCGCACTCATGAAGCGCCTCAAAAATCCGTGTCTGCGTCATGGGGACCTGCTCGGAAGGTTTCACGACATAGGTGTTCCCTGCCACGACCGCATAAGGAAGAAACCACCACGGGACCATGGCCGGGAAGTTGAAGGGAACAATAGCCCCAAAGACACCCATGGGCTGCCGCTCCGCTGTACAGTCGATTCCCTCTGCGATATCCTCCAGGTTGTAACCTGCCATCATGGTCGTGACGCCCGTGACATGCTCCACATTTTCGATCATCCGCCGGACTTCACCACGCGATTCATCCAGGGTCTTTCCTTCCTCCGTCACTAATGTACGGGCAATCTCTTCAAAAGAATTTTCAAAAAGCTCCTTCAGCTTGAAAAAATACCGGGCCCGCGTTAACGGGGGCGTGCACCGCCACTCCCAGTAAGCCTTCTTGGCCGCCTGGACTGCCTTGTCAACGTCATCGGCCGTTGAAAAAGGAACTTCCCCAATCTTTTCCCCAGTGGCCGGACACCAGACCTCTCCGTACTCATTTGTCTTGGAGTCCACCCACTCCCCGTTGATGTAGTTTTTAACTCGTTTGATTGACATTACGGATTCCTCCCTGCATTTATTCTACTCGAGTAATTCGATGCTTAGGCCCTTTTCTCAGAAAGCCTTCTGATAAAGCTCCACGATTTCTTCCTTTGTTGCCTTTCGAGGGTTATTACCGGGGCTACCACTGGCGATGGCGTCCAAGGCCATCTGGTTCAAAAGAGAATTAAACTTGGCCTCTTCCACCCCCAATCCTCTCAGAGACGGGATTTTCAGATCAACCGTCAGCCTCTTTACCGCCTTCGCCGCCAGGCCGGCTGCCTCCATGGTCGACATCCCGGCCGTCACCTCACCCATAGCTTCGGCGATGTCGGCATAGCGTTTTGGGTTCCCGGGGATGCTGAATTCAATAACCGTTGCCAGAAGAGCCGCATTAGAGATCCCATGAGGAACATGGAAATAGGCTCCAATGGGTCGGGCCATACCGTGGACGAGAGCCACAGAGGAATTGGAAAAGGAAAGGCCTGCCTCGAGAGCGCCGGTCATCATCCAAGTCCTTGCCTCCACATTATCCCCGTTGCACCAGGCCAGCCTTAGGTTTTCAGAAATCAACCGGATCGCGTGGAGAGCCAAGGCATCCGTGATGGGCTGGGCCTTGACCGAGGCGTAGGATTCAATGGCATGTGTAAGGGCATCAAGACCGGTGGCCGCTGTGATTCCCTGGGGCATCTTCATTGTTATCAGGGGATCGACCAGAGCGACAGTCGGCATAATCATGGGGCTGCCAATCAGCATCTTCACGTTTCTCATCGTGTCCGTGATGATGGTAAACTGGGTCACCTCGCTTCCTGTTCCTGCTGTTGTGGGGATGGCAATCAGGGGAGCACCACGCCTGGGAATCTTGTTTGGTCCCTCGAAATCGTTTAACTTACCGGAGTTTGTTGCTAAGGCCGAGATCGCCTTGGCGGCGTCAATCGGGCTCCCTCCACCAACGGCCACCAGCAATTCAGCGCCGGATTCTCTAAAGGTCTTTACCCCCTCTTCCGCATACTCCATAGTCGGCTCCATGGCCACCTTATCGTATACGCTATAGGGGATTCCTGAAGCCTCCAGCGACTTTTTGATTTCGTCGAGAAGACCTATCTTCTCTAACAGGTTGTCCGTGACGATTAGGGCTTTTTTACCCAACCCTTTAGCAAAGGAACCCACTTCCCTTACGGCACCAGGACCATTGACAATCATGGATGGACATTTAAATTGATACGGCTGAGTCATGTTCTTCACCTACTCCTTGAAAAGGACCATGGGTAAGCCTCGGATTGTTTGCCGTCGGACACCTCGTCCCCAACGGTAAACAATTCCTCGTGCCAGTGATAGGGCGGCACTCTTGACCTCGACTTTCCGACTCACTTGACACTACTTTTAGGGTCTCTTGGGTAATTGGTATCGCCTCATGAACCCAAATGAGTCGTTGTATGGCACGAAAGACACCTTCTTTCAAAACAACTGAAATCCCCAGAGACATATAGTCAGCTAGCGGACTATATGTCATATTAAGAAACGAATGTCAAGCTATTTTTAGGTAGATGCTAAAATATTTTCGAAAGAAGCTTCTGGAGATCTAATTCCTCGAGAAATCCAACAGCGACCATCAACTAAGGACAGCTAATTATTAGGGGTTACCGAGAGATGGAAGGTCAGGCATCCAAAGAGCCTTCTGGGCCACTTGACCATTCCGGCCCTTTCGCGGGATGTTGCAATGGGGTTATTAGAATTGAAAGAAAAAGGGGGAATATTACAAAATAAATTAATCAAAGTTGATCTGTAATACATTTTTATTTTGTAGGATTAATTTCCAACCCTGTCACTCTATCTGATCCAATTTCAGCAATTAGCATCTAATAAAATCAATAATTTACTAAAAAAATGGCGGAGAGGGTGGGATTCGAACCCACGAAAACAATTCTTTTTTTAATACGAATGCGTTTATCTATAAAAATAGTTGAGAAACTTGAGAAATTCTAAGGTACTTCCATTGTAAATCATTTTAACTATTTACCAATATTCCCTGCCACATGGATATTTTCAAGAAGGGGAAAATTTTACTCGTGAGGATAATGAGACTTGATTTTATTTTCTGATTCGATTTGCAATAAAGAGATCTTCCTGCTGATAACAAAGGAGGAATATCCGTCGTTGAAATTATGAGGAATGGAAAACCATTGTCGGCGCGCCGACATTCTCAATTATTTTGAAAGGGCTTTCACAACTAGCAACGAAAGCAAGATGGACCTTCTTATCAAATGATTGTTCAACCAAGGAAGGATTTAATGGAGGAAAACCCTTGAGCCTTTTTCTCAGAGTGAACAAACTATTAAATCAATATGTTAAATCTAAAATCTTTTGGATCTTTCTCAAATTAACCAGGGCCGGTTTAGTTTTTCCTCTCTCCCAATTATTAACGGTCATTTCATCCACCCCAAGTAAGCTAGCGAAATCTTTTTGAAATATTCCTTTTTCCAGTCTCCATTTTTTGATACGTTCGCTATAGGTATTCGAAGGATATTTGGAAATACACAGGTGGATAACAAGCGGCTGGTTTTGGTTGTAATTTGGAACTGCATGGATGTCCCTGCGGGTTCTTATCCGATCCGCAGCGGGAGTGCCATTGCACCTATCCGCAGATCCAGCGCTACAAGTCAAAAATATCCGGCCCCCTGCTGGACCGGATCGATCTCCACGTGGAGGTCCCTTCGGTGAAATTTAAAGAACTGGCCGGTCAGTCCGATGGAGAATCCTCGGCTGACATCCGGGAACGGGTCAAGCAAGCCCGGGAAAAACAAAAGGCCCGTTTTACCAGTAAGACTATTTTTTGTAACGCCCAGATGGGCCCCAGGCAAATAAAAAAATATTGCGCCCTTTCCCCTGATTCCCAGAATCTGCTGGAAAAAGCCATGGACCTTCTGGGATTGAGTGCCCGGGCCTATCATCGCATCTTAAAGATCTCCCGGACCATAGCCGATCTGGAAACCTGTCCGGATATCCTGCCCCATCATGTTTCCGAGGCCATCCAGTACCGCAATTTGGACCGTCGGTTGCTATAAGTAATGCCTGCACCTTCCTCAAAAAAACGGGTACGGTCCAAACCCAAAAAGCGCAAAAAATTTATTACCAGGCTGGTGCTCTTTTTAGGGATCTTTGTCTTTTCTACCTCCCTTCTGGCCGGTATTTTTTATCTGTTTCTGCTGTTTCAGTTGCCGGACATCAAAAGCCTGAATGATTATAATCCCCCCCTGGCCACCCGGATTATATCAACCGAAGGAACGGTGATCGGCTATCTATACAAAGAAAAAAGAATCATGGTCTCCCTGGCCGATTGCCCCCCCCATTTGATTCAAGCCTTTATCTCTTCCGAAGACGCCCGCTTTTTTAAGCATCGGGGAGTGGATTTCTTGAGCATCCTCCGGGCCCTGTGGAAGAACATTTGGGCCGGGGAGATTGTTCAGGGCGGAAGCACCATTACCCAGCAGGTTACTAAATCTCTCCTTCTTTCCCCGGAAAGGAGCCTGGCCAGAAAAATAAAAGAGGCCGTTCTTTCCTATCGTTTGGATCGAAATCTGTCCAAGGAGGGTATCCTAACCATCTATCTCAATCAGATTTATCTCGGACATGGAGCTTACGGAGTGGAAGCGGCAGCCCGAACTTATTTCGGGAAAAAGGCCCGGGACCTCAGCCTGCAGGAAAGCACCCTCCTGGCCGGTCTTCCCCAGGCCCCGAGCCGGTACTCCCCCTTGCTTCATCTCCAGAAGGCCAAAGAAAGACAACGATACGTTCTCAAAAGGATGGCCGAAGAAGGCTTTATATCCGAAACCGAGGCCCAGGCTGCCGCCGAAATCCCTTTGTTCTTGAGTAACAACCAGGAGCCTAACCTGATGATCGCCCCTCACTTTGTTGACTTGGTTCGGAAATATCTATATCAGACCTGGGGCTCCGAGTATGTGTTAAAGGCCGGGCTGGTAGTCCAGACCACCTTAGACCTGTCCTTTCAGAAGGCGGCTGTGGAGGCCGTCCTTAATGGGACCCAGGCCGTCCAGGGGCGTCATATATACACCCGGACCATCAAGAACATCCCTCCGGAAAAATTTGAAGACTATTGTCCGGGACCGGGTCTGACGGTCCCGGAAGGGAATAGGAAACGAACCGAAAATATTAGCGGCTTAGTAGTCCAGATAGATCCTGTGGCCCAGACGGCAAAAGTCTGTCTGGGGCAGGAATGGACGGTTCTTCCCCTGCCGAGACCATCACCACCGGCCTCTCCAGTCCAGGGACAGGTGGATGAAGTGGTTAAGCAAGAGGAAGCTCCTTCTTCCGTTTTGAGGGTCGGAGATGTGGTTCGGTTGCGCCGTCACCCGGTGAGTTCCGCCCTGACGATTTTAGATCAAAATCAGGTTGAGGCCGCCCTCCTTTGTATTGAGACCAAGACCGGGTCCATCAAAGCCCTGGTCGGAGGGAAAGATTATACTCAAACCGAATTCAATCGGGCCGTGCAATCCCGGCGACAACCGGGTTCCTCTTTTAAACCTATTTTTTATGCAGCCGCCCTTGAAAAGGGACTGACCCCGGCCACGGTCCTGATGGACAGCCCCCTCTACTACCGGGGGTCACCGGCCTGGGTCCCCCAGAATTTCGATCATAAATTTCTGGGCCCAACCACCTTAAGGACAGGCTTAATCCAATCCCGCAATATCGTATCCATTAAGATACTCCAACGGATCGGGGTTCCTTATGCCATAGATTTTGCTAGACGGCTGGGCATTGCCTCCCCCTTATATCCAAACCTTTCCCTGGCCTTGGGATCTTCCGGGGTCTCCCTTTGGGAAATGGTAACGGCCTATAATTGCTTTCCTGCTTTAGGGCAACAGGTGCCTCCCTATTATATTCAAAAAATTATAGATCGCTATAATCAGGTGGTTTATACCTATCCCCCCAAAACGGAACAGGTCATGGAACCCCATACGGCCCATGCGATGAATCAGCTTCTGGCAGCGGTTGTCAAAGAAGGGACCGGCTGGAGGTTGAAAGCCCTTGGAAAACCAGTGGCCGGGAAGACCGGAACTACCAATGATTTTCGTGATGCCTGGTTTATCGGCTTCACCCCTCAATATACAGCTGGAGTCTGGGTGGGGATTGATGATTTAACCCCCTTAGGGGCGGGGGAAACGGGAGCCCAGGCGGCCAGTCCTATTGTTTTAGAATTTTTTCAGAAGGCCTTGTCACAAATACCAGCCCAGGAATTTCCGGTTCCGCCAATCCGGGAAAATGATCCGGGAGCCTTGCCAGATTTTCAGTAAGGTCCCTCCATCAGGTCCATGAAAGGCTTAATCGATCGGGGAGGGCAGGAGGAGAATCATGAGCGGTCATGGGGCCATTGCTTTTCGATCATGATAAAGAAAAGCCCCTTTCCTTCCGTTCTTGAAGAAAAGGGGCTTGGGGAGGGCTAGGGCTGAAAGTCTTTACTACGAAAACAGGATCCGAGCTTACGAGATTATTTTCATGTCCCGGCCTCTTTGAGGCCTCTTCTAAGAGGTCAGCCCCAGCCTCCTTGGGAGGCTTCTTTTTGGGTCGGCAAAGCCGACCGAGCTGACCGTATCGTGGTGTCACGCCACCAAAACCGCGGCATGTCGGTTTAGGTCGAAAATAGGATCCGAGCCTACGATACTATTATCATGTCAGGTGGTGCCACGCCCCAAAAGGCGGGGCATGGCGGCTTAAATATCCTCCAGCGTATCTTTGGCGACGTAAAGGAGGATGAAGTTTTTGTCCAGTTCTTCAGTGAGGGCTTTTAATTTATCCTCGGGCAGGTCTTTGATGCGGATATAGACATGACGACAATTCTCTTCACACATGTCATAGGAGCTAAGGATACTGACCATGCGCCCGCCGTATTTTCGTATCACATCGGCCACATCTTTTATGGAACCCGGTCGATCTTCGAGATTAAAGGCCAATTGTATGCCCCCTCGATAAATCCCGGTCAGGGAAACCAGGACTTTGAAGATATCCCCTTGGGTGATGACTCCGACCAATTTCCCTTTATCATTGACCACCATGGTGACAAAGTCTTGGCATTCCTGCTTGATTGAAGATTTAACTGCTCCCAATTTATGAAGTATTTTAGTATGATTAAAAAGATTGTTATACCTCCAAAGACGGCAGGACAAGCAAGAGCTTCCCCGCACTGGAATGGCTGGCCGCCATGTCTTCGCATATCCCAAACCGGGGCGAGCAAATGGTCAGGTACTATGGCTATTACAGCAAT
>Ga0172371_10005226_pt1 | contig 19339 bp, 19 predicted proteins | sample Lak12m_FD_114543 | JGI IMG/M metagenome (GOLD analysis project Ga0172371, IMG submission 114543) | Freshwater microbial communities from Kabuno Bay, South-Kivu, Congo - kab_022012_12m | ecosystem: Environmental > Aquatic > Freshwater > Lake | place: Democratic Republic of the Congo: South-Kivu...
CGAAGTGAGATGCAGGGAGGGGAACCTTCAGCCGCAAGAGCGGCTGGAGGGATTTTGCCAAAGGCAAAACCCGACCTGCAGCGAACGAAGTGAGATGCAGGGAGGGGGATTTGAACCCACGAACGGCTAACCGACAGGATTTCCCAGGAAACCGCGATTTTCGACTTGCGCGTTTTCCGTGATGTGCAAAGAGCCGATGCTCTTTGCATATGCGTTTTGCCGAAGCAAAACGCACAACGCTTTTTCGCGCGTACCCATCTGGAGCGCGAAAAAGGGTTCTCTGAGTCCTGCGCCTTTGACCAAGCTTGGCTATCCCTGCAGCTTGTCTTTGTTGATTAGAAAGAATTGGTTTAAAAATCCGGCTTATTTGTCGTACCTGAAAGCCTCGACAGGCGAAAGCTTTGCCGCGCGCTGCGCGGGGAAGTAGCCGGACAGGAGCCCCACTGCGAAAGCAAATGAAATGCCGAACAGCGCAATCCCCGCGTCCACCTGCACCGGCAGGCCGAAGTAGCCGCCGATGTACACGAGCGCGAGCCCAAGCAGAGTGCCCATCGCGCCCCCTGCCAGCCCAAGCGCGCCTGCCTCGAACAGGAAAATCCTCATTATGTCCCCAGACGACGCGCCCACCGCTTTCAGCACGCCTATCTCCTGCGTGCGCTCTATGACGGAGGTGAACATCGATGTGGAAATCGCCAGGCCCCCCACTATGAGCGAGATGCCGGCAATCGCGCCAAGGAACAAGGTGACGAGGCCCAGCACCGTGCCCACCGAGCTTGCAATGAACTCCGGGTCGATGACGGAATAGTCCCGCTCGTCCGGTTTCACCTTGTGCGAGGCGTCAAGCTCCACCTTTATGCGCTCCACCACATCCTTCAGGTCAGTCCCCTCCGGCACGGCAACCGCAATGGCGTCCATCTCGTTCTTGCCCATGCTGTTGCCGAATATCTCCTGCGCGTCGGAGTATGTCACGAATATGCCGTTGTCGAGGTCAGAGCCGAAAGAGCCGCCTGTTTTCTTGAGCACGCCAATCACGCGGTAATTCACGCCGTTTATCCTGATGACGCTGTTCACCGCAACGCGCTTCTCCGTGCCGAACATGCTCTCCGCGGCAGTGCCGCCGATGCCAAGCGCATGGTGGTCGGAGTCCAGCAGGAACCTCCCCTCGGCAACCTCAATGGAGGACACCTTCTGGAAGACCGCCGGCTCGATGCCGTCAATGGTGGTGGTGAGCTTGACATCCTTGTACTCCACGGTCGCCCTGCGCTCAATCACGCGCGAGATGTCGGTGATTTCAGGGATTTTCTTCAGCCTGTCGACGTCCTTGTTGGTGAGCTTGGAGGAATATCCCATGGTGGGCGAAAAGCTCCCCGACTGCAGCGCGGCCTCGGATATCGGCGCAATGTATATCGTGTTGCCATTCAGCGCGGAGAGCTGCTTGTTCACCTCCGCGCTGAACGCCTGCCCCAATGTCAGCAGCGCCACCACCGAGGCGATGCCTATCACCACGCCGAGTATGGTGAGCCAGAAGCGCGTCTGGCGGTGGCTGAGGCTGTTGAACGAATACGATACAACATCGCTTGTCCTCATGCAATCACGCGCCATCCCGTTTCCATTGCCACCATGCCCTTACTCGTACCTCAGCGCCTCGACAGGCGAAAGCTCGGATGCCTGCCTTGCAGGGAAATAGCCCGACACCAGGCCTATCGCGAATGCGAATGCGACGCAGAATGCCGCGATGAACGGGTTGATGGAAGCAGGCAGGCCAAAAAAGCTTCCCGCGTAGACTATGGAAAGCCCAATCGCGGTCCCAACCGCGCCGCCAATCGCCCCGACCGCGCCGGACTCGAAAAGGAAAATGTTGCTGATATCCCCCTTGGATGCGCCAATCGCCTTGAGCACGCCTATCTCATGCGTCCTCTCAAGCACGGATGTGAACATGGAGGATGCGATTGCGAGGCCGCCCACGAGAAGCGAGATTGCCGCGATTGCCCCGAGGAAAAGCGTAATCAGTGAAAGCACGCTGCCCACCGCCTCCTGTATGCTCTTGGGGTCGACAACCGAATAGTCCCTCTTGTCCGGCTTCACCTTGTGCGAGGCGTCAATCTCCGCCTTTATCGCCTCCACCACCTCGCCGTTGTCGCTTCCCTCCCGCGTGCGCAGCACTATGGTGCCCACCTCGTCCTTGCCAATGGTGTCCTCGAAAAGCGGGCGCGCGTCCTCGAAAGGTATGTATATCATGCCGTCCTGGCTTGCCGCCGGGCCAAAGCCGCCTGCGGACTTCTTGAGTATGCCCACCACGCGGTATTTCGTGCCGCCTATGGACAGGTAGCTGTTCACCATCACGCGGTTCTTGGTGCCAAACGTGGTGTCCGCCACGCTTGCGCCCACCACTGCCACGTGCCTGTCGCCCTCAATGAAGAACCTGCCCTCGGCAACCTCCACTGCGGTCGTCTTCTCGAAAACGCCCGGCTCTATCCCGCCCACCGAGCAGGGCAGCTCCTTGTCGCGGTATGCCACGTCCGCCCTGCCCACTATCAGGCGCGCGATGTCCGTGATGTCGGGAATCCTTTTCAGGCGCTCCACGTCCTTCTGGTAAAGCTTGCCCGATGTCGTTACGGAGCCCGTCTGGAAGGCGGATGCGCTGGGGCTTATGAATATGGTGTTGGAGCCAAGCGCGGACAATTGCCTGTTCACCTCGTTCTGGAAGCCCTCGCCAATCGATATGAGCGCCACCACCGAGGCGATGCCTATCACAATGCCCAGTATGGTCAGCCACGAGCGTATCTCGCGGTGCCTGATGGAGGTGAATGAGTACTGCACGATGTCAACAAGCTTCATGGCAACCACTCATTTTGCCCGCCCGCGAAAAGCCTTGCGCCGCCCGGATGGCGGAGCGCATTGCCGGCGCATGGCGCTCCGGGCAGCACCCTCCCGGGCGCTTCTTAGCCGGGCGGCCACCAGGCTTGGGCAAGTGCCTATTTGGGCTTGCCCGCCTCGGGCTTTTTCCTCATGCGGAAGTGCCAGTATCCGATGGCAAGCACAGCCGCGCCGCCAGCAAGGAGCAGCGCCGCGGTTCCGTTGCCGTTGCCCTGGGCCGTGTCTGACTGAGAGCGGATGGCTATTTTTATCTCCTGCGCTTTCTCCACCCACACGCCCGATTGGTCCTTGTACCTCACGGTTATGTTTATGGGGTACTCGCCCGGCAAAAGCGCCTTGGCGCGCACCTTGTACTGCACGGACGAGAAGTCGTCCGACTCCAGACCGCCTATGTACTGGGAGCGCTGGGCATTGAAAACCTCGAATTGCGGGCTGTCCGAAAGCGTCACCTCGACATTTTGTATCTTGTAGGAGCCCACGTTGGACACGGTTATGGAAAGCGTGTGGTCGCCGCCCGCCACAATCGGGCTTGGCTTGGCATCCACGTATATTGCCGCGTCGGCATCCGAAGTTATCACGACCGGCACATAGGTGGTCTCCTCCTTGTCCACGTCGTCCTCGCTCCACTTGAGCGTGGCCTCGATGTTCCTCACGCCGGGCTCGGCGCTCACGAACACCTTCATGGATATTTCCTTCTCGTCACCGGGCGCCATGTCCCCCAGCTTCACCTGCTTGTTCTCCTTTGCCTGCACCTTGCCGTCATCCAGGTAGAACTCGAAATCGCCAAGCGCCCTTCCCGTATTCTTCACCTTGAGCACCAGGACGTTGTCCCGGCCGGTCACCATCTTGCCTGCCTGCGTGAAAACCACATCAGCCTTCTCCTTCTTCACCGCGACGGAAAGGTACTTGGTTATCGAGGTCTCGTTGCCGCCCTCCTCCTGATATGTGAGCACGAAAGGCACGCTGCTCACCCCTTCAGCCACGTTGCGCGAATCGAGGTGGACAATCACCTCCTTGCTGCCTGACAGGTCGCCGACGTATATCTGGCTGGTGCCTATGAGCGTGAAGTTGCTCCCGCTGGCAATGGAAATCCTCAGCCGGTCCGCCTTGCCCCCGTCGTTTTTCACACTGAGGTTTATCTCATCCGTGCCAAGCACGGTCTGGCGGTCCGACGTGAGCGTGATTATGGGCGGATTGACCACGCGCACCACAGTGTTCACGGTCTTCAGGTCCGTCTTGTCCTTTTGGGAAATGTAGAATGGCGCGGTCACCGAGCCCCCCCTGGCAGCGGGCAGCACGCGGAACGCCACGCTGACCTGTGCCGTGCCCCCGCTGTCAATCGTGCCAACCACGAAAGGGCTTTGCGAGAGGAACTGCAGCCCTTCCGCGGTGCCGCCGAAGAACACCTGCACGTTCTCAAGCTGGCTCGCGGCAACGCTGCTGCTGGGCGCCACATTAGATATGGAGAATGAAATCGAGCCTTCCTCGCCGGGCTTGAGCGTGGACGGCATCACCGTGTATGCGCCTATGGACATCGCAGCCGAAAGCGCGCCCGAGAGCATCACCATCGCAAACGCAAGAACCGCAAACATCTTTGCCCTAGCCATGTTTTCCACCTCACTCCTTCACTATTTTCCCGTCGACAACCCTTATCGTTCTTTTCGTTATCTTCGCAACGTGCAAGTCATGCGTGACTATGATGATGGTCTTCCCCTCGTCATTGAGCTTCTTGAACATGCCCAGCACCTCTGCGCCTGTCTTGGAATCCAGATTGCCCGTGGGCTCGTCCGCAAGTATTATTTCCGGGTCGTTTATGAGCGAGCGCGCAATCGCCACGCGCTGCCTCTGCCCGCCGGAGAGCTGGTTGGGGTAGTGCTCCATCCTTTCCCCCATGCCTATCTTCCCGAGTATCTCCTCCGCCTTGCGCCGCATCCTTTCCGGGTCGCTTTCATATATCACCGCGGGAAGCATGACGTTCTGGATGACCGACAGGCTGGGTATGAGGTTGAACATCTGGAATATGAAACCAATTTTTTTGCCCCTCACCGCGGCAAGCCCCTTTTCCGAAAGCCCGGTGGTGTCGATGCCGTCAAGGTAAATGCTCCCGGAGCTTGGCGGGTCCAGCAACCCAAGCATGTTCAAAAGCGTGGACTTGCCGCTTCCAGAGGGCCCCAGCACCGCTGCCAAATCCCCCTCGTGTATGTCCAGGTCTATGCCGTTGAGCGCATATACCTTCTCCTCGCCCATCCTGTATATTTTGGAGACCCCTTTAAGGGACATTATTGACTTTGAATGCCGTGCCACTGCATCAACCCTCTTGCGCCATCCCGAAGAAACGGCAAAAATTCGCTCACAAGCTTTATTATCCAATCGTCCGCCATCAGCGTTAAATTCCTTGCCTTCCCATCCCAGTCATGGGGCCGCAACCGATGAAAACCGAAAAGATTGCGCAATTGCTGCAGCATATGCTTTCCCCCCGCAAGGGCGAGCGCCTCCTTTTCCTCACAGACTGCGGCGGCAAGCCCTCGACGGCAAGGCTTGCGCGCGCCGAGCTCCTTTCGCGCTGGTACAAGGCGGCGCAGGCGCTTTCCGAGCAGCAGAACTTCCGCCTGCTCCCAATCGTAAAATATGCAGACACCCTCTCCCCCAACGCAGAGCTTCCCTCATCCGCAATCACCCACGATGGCGGGAGGGTGAGCGACCTGCAGGAATTCATCGCAAGCGCGGACATTGTGGTGGCAATGACCGAGCACTCTGCCTCCGCGCCACTGAAGAACATAATGCGCAAGTCCGCGCACCTGCGCATCGTTTCCATGCCTGGCGTGACAGCGGAAATGGAGCCTGCCATGGCGGCAGATTACCCTCGCATAGCAGAGCGCGGGCGGCGCCTGCTCGCAGTGGTGCAGTCTGCCGCCGGCTTCGAAGTGGCATTTGACGGCTCAGGCGTGCCTCGCGGCACCAAGATCTACCTTGACACGCGCGCCTCCAACTGGTCTCTCGACGCAGGCATGTGCAGGATGGCAGGCGACTTCATAAATTTCCCGTCAGGCGAGCTTTTCACCCCGCTTTACGAGGCTGCCACGCCCGAAGGGCGTTCCATCCACGGCGATTCCCTGACAAAAGGCATCTGGCCAGTTTATTCCTACTCAGACTCGCGCATCGCCTTCCTCCACGTGGAGGGAAACAGGATAGTGCGCGTGCAGGGCGACTCGGAAGAGGCAGGGCGTATAATAGAGGACATTGCGCGCGACGAGAGGAACGCCAACATCGCAGAGCTCGGGCTTGGCATAAACGATGCCGCTCGCTGCGCTCCCGGCGTTCCCGTTCTTGAGGCTGAAAAGGCAGGCCCGCACATCGCATACGGCAGGAGCGACCACTTCGGCGCCGTCGCCCGCGCAAGCGGGGGGCGGGCAGTCGGCGAAGCCGACTCAACACCGGGCTCGCACGCAGGCAAGGTGGCGGCCTCCACTCACCGCGACATAGTCTACGCGCGCAGCGCGCCCATCACTGCGACAATACACGCAATCTACCCGAACGGAAGGAAGCTTCTCATTGCAGAACGAGGCAAAGTGGTTGTAGTTTAAGGGTGAATCCCATGGCGCCAAAAGAACTGGCAGATACACTGCTGCGCGGCATGGGGCAAATCATGCTGCAGGACAATGCGCTTACCGGCGCGCTTTTCCTTCTCGGCATTTTGGCGAATTCGTGGGAAATGTTCCTTGCCGCGCTCCTCGGTGTTGTGTCTGGCACAGCAGCAGCCTACCTTCTCAAGTACGACAAAAAAGACATCTCGCACGGGCTTTACGGCTTCAACGCAGCACTGGTCGGAGTGGGATTGCTTTTCTTCTTCCAGCCAAGCATCCTGCTCATCATCCTCATCATCGCGGGCGCCGCGCTCTCCACAGTGATAATGAACTTCATGCACAAGAGGAAAATGTCGCCCTACACTTTCCCATTCATCCTCTCCACGTGGATAATCATCGCGCTTGTTGGCGCAACCGGCACCCTCTCCTCACAGCCCTCCTCGCCCCTTCCTCTCTCGCTTGACATCCTCTCCTCTCTTTCCATGGGTGCCTCGCAAGTCATGTTCCAGGCAAGCATCCTCACCGGCATCATTTTTCTCGCAGCCATTCTCGTAAACTCTCGCGCCAATGCCCTTTACGCGCTCCTCGGCTCCCTTGTCGGCATGCTAGCCGCACTCGCACTCTCCTTCCCGATAGGCTTGGCAAGCATAGGCATCTACGGTTACAACGGCGTGCTTTGCGGCATTGCGTTTGCAGGCGCGAAAAAGCACGCGCTTGCATTCGCACTTGCATCAATTGCGCTTTCCGTGCTCATAGTGGCGGCGTTCCCGCTCATAAGCGTGCCCGCGCTCACCGCGCCATTTGTCTTTGCGACGTGGATAATGCTCTCGCTAGGAAAGAAAATGTAAGGTGTTCACTTTCTCCTCTGCGCCAGCCAAATCCCCTTGAAATAGGGCAGCGTGAGCGTGGAGAGCATGAACGCGACCGCAGGCACTATTGCGTTCAGCCACGGGTCGGGCACGCCAATCGCGGCAAGGTATGCGCCAACTGCAAAGTAGGTGAAAAGCACGAGCAAGCCCCTGCGCGCGAAGCTTGTCTCCCAAGCCTTGTCCGCCTCCACGCGCGCGTTCCGCTGCTCAATGGTTGCCACTTTTTTCTCAAGCTGTTGCAAAGAAGCCATCTACATCCTCTCAAGCGCAGGCACGCCGATTGCAGAAAGCGCGTTTGACAGCGCCACCTTTGCGGCGTAGTTGCTCGCCAGGCGCGACTGCCTCGCCGCCTCGTCCTCGCACGAGAGGATTGGGCATGCATTGTAGAACTTGTTGTAAAGCGTTGCGAGCTCCAGGCAGTATTCCGCGACAATGTGCGGCCTCATCTGCCGCGCGCTTTCCTCAATCACGGCATCCAGCACCATCACTTTCTTCATCATTTCCTTTTCCGCAGGCTCAAGCTTGCCGCTAGCTTTCCAGGAGCCTTCGGCTCCTGTCCCTCCAGGGGGGTTGCCCCTGAAGGTCCCTTTGCCGCCTTTTTCGAATATCTTGTGCGCGCGCGCATGCGCATAGATGGCATACGGCGCGGAGTCGCCCTCAAGCGAGAGCGCATCATCCCACCTGAAGGTAATTCTCTTTTCAGGGGTTGTCCTGATGAACGTGAATCGTATTGCCGCAGCTGCAATGGTGACAGCGATTTTCCGCCTCTCCTCCCCAACAACATCCGGCTTGATTTTCGCCTCCGCCCTCTTCACTCCCTCATCGTAAAGCTCGTCAACAGTATAGCCCATCCACGTGCCCTGCCTTCCCGAGAATCGCGCATCCTCCAGCCCCACATGCTCGTAGGACAGGTGCACCGAATTCTCAGCCTCTTTTTTGTATCCCATTGAAAGCAATATTTCCTTGATGACTTTCTGCGGGTAAGCCTGCTCCATGCCAATCACATTCACCACTCTTGAGGCTTTCCCGAATTTCATGGGCTTGCCCAGCGCATCCGTCCTGAAGCACTCCTTGCCATTGGGCTGTTTCAGTGCGGCGGAGTAGGCAAAATCATTCTTCAAAAGCGCCAGCTTCCACATCTGGAATATCACGTCCTTGCCCGTGTAGGTGGCGGTGCCGTCGCTTCTCACCAGCACCTTGTCGGGCGACTCCATATTGGCAAACTCAGGCGAACTCATCCTTGCCACCAGGCAGCCTGCGTTCTTGCCTTCCGTTTCCTTCACAATCCCTGGGTTTTCCTTGAGGCGCGCCATCCCTTCATCGAAAATCGTCCGAAGGATGTCGGACTCGAATATCATCACGTCGTGGTAAACTCCAAACTTGAATGCCGTCTCATACTGCGCTGCAACGCACCTCTCCACCAGCGCGCGGGCATCCTGCGCGTTCTTGCCCTTCCCCCCCTCCATCTCTTTCACAAGCGCGCGCACTTCCCCCTGCACCTTCTCGTCGCTCTCAAACCTCCTGGAAACCTCGACATACTCCCCGCCCAGCCACAAGTCCAGCTTGCCCTCTGGCGTTTTCCCCAAATTCAAATAGCCCCAGAAGGACTGCGCCACCTGCAATCCCAAATCGTCGATGTAATCCGCGCGCTCCACGTTCTCGCCGGAAAATTCCAGCACGAGGGCAACCGAGTCGCCCAGAAGCGCATTCCTCAGGTGCCCGATATGCCAGGGCTTGTTCGGGTTCACGGACGGGAATTCAATAACTGTCTTTTCCTCCCTTGGTTTTCCTTTGCCGTATCCCTCCCCTTCAGCAGCCACCTGCTTTGCAAGCTCTGCAAAGAATTTCTCGGAGAGGAAAAAGTTGATGTAAGGGCCTGTCGTTTTCGCCTCCGACACCCATGCGGGCAGCTTGAGCTTTGCGCAAACCTCCGCTGCAAGCGCCACAGGGCTCTTTTTCTCGCGCTTGGCAAGCGAAAAGCAGATGGAAGTGGCAACGTCGCCGAACTGCCCTTTCGGAAGCTCCACCGACGCCTCAGCCTCATCCAGCGCAACGCCTGCGGCCCCGGACACCGCCTCGGCGATTTTTTTCTTCAGCTTCAGGAACATGAGCAACTCTTTGCGCATCAATAATATAATGCTTCATCCCGGGGCAAGCAATATAAGGGGGGGAAGGCATAATGCATGCATGGCAGGAGCAGCTTCGCCCATCACAGGCTTCGGCTCGCCTTCAGAGCCCGACGTTTCAAACGCAATACTTACGATAAACAGCCTGTTTTCCAGCGCCCCTCCCGACTTCTTCAGCATGGATGCCAAGACGGCCAAGCAAATGGCAGCGGCAGCGGCAACCATCGAAAAGGCAATGGCGCTGTCAAAAAGCGACCCCGAAAAGATGAAGCACCTGATGAAGGCTCTCTCCGGCCTCAAGCTGCCGCGCGACGATGTCTATGGCAAGCTGGTATTCCTTGAGAATCGCCTCAAGGAGCACAATGTCAGCCTTGCGGCGTCAGGCCTGGCGGAATCCTTCATACTCTCGCAGGTCAGCAAGGCAAGCGATGGCGCGCAGAAGGCCAAGGCGCGTCGGGGCTGATTAAAGAACAAAGCGGGCCCGGTGAAAGCATCGGCGCCACGAAGCGCCGGTGCGATTTTGCGCCGAAGCGCAAAACACCGGCACGCGAATGAACATGAGCGGGCCCGGTGAAAGCATCGGCGCCACGAAGCGCCGGTGCGATTTTGCGCCGAAGCGCAAAACACCGGCACGCGAATGAACATGAGCGGGCCCGGTGAGATTGTCAGCACGGAGTGCTGGCAAATTTTTGTGCGCCAGCACAAAATGCTTTTGAACTCACGACCTTCAGATTAGAAGTCTGCCGCGCTATCCAGGCTGCGCCACGGGCCCGCAATCAGTTTTTCGCTCGAATGGTTAAAAAGCTGCTTTTCCCTAAGCGTAATCCCTGAACTCCGGCCTTGCCCCCCTGAGGCGCGCCAGCGCCTTCATGCCGATTTCGCCCGCCTTGCCAAGCTCCTGGAAGGCGACAATCGCCTGGCCCGCCTTTGCATATTCCTCGCCCATCTTCACATACAATATCGTCGCAGTTTCCTTGTCGGAAGGCTTTGCGCATCCCGCGGCATCGCGGTATGCCCTTGCCGCCATCGCATGCTCCCCCATGCGCCTGCATTCGTCGCCAAGCCGCATGTACAGTTCCATCTTTTCCTTCCTGAATGCATCCGGGAGGAGGGAAACCGCAACCAGCCTCGCCCCTGCCATGTCTGCCGCGCAGCCCCCGCAGGGCGCTTCGCCATCCCCCTCGGCAATCTCCAGGAGCGTTTCAATCAGGCGCTTCGCTTCCTTAGGGGCAAGCGTTTCCTTCAGAAACCGCATGTCTTCCAGGGCTTTTCCAGCCTTTCCATGCGCCAAAAAGCCGGCTACCGCATCAAGGATGGCGGCAATGCCGGTTTCCCTGTCCTCCCGCCCCTGCCTGCCCTGGGCAGGCGGCTTCTCCAAAAGGTTCCTGCCAACAAAGGAGCGCGTTTCGACCCACAAGTATTCAGGCGGTTTCGCACCCCTCTTCAGGGTACCCCTCATCCCGAAATGTGCCGAGGAAGGCACAATGCCGTAAAATTCCCCCTTCCCATGCGTTTTCATCATATGCCCACACACGTCTTTTCTTGCCCAAAAGGGCTTTAAACATATACTGCCAACTTGCGCCATGGAATCTCCGGCGGGCAAGCGCAAGAGGGCGCGCAAAATCATCTCCCTCCTGAAAGAAGCCTATCCCCATGCAAAGTGCTCCCTTGTGCACAAGACGCCGCTTCAGCTCCTCGTTGCAACCATCCTTTCCGCGCAGTGCACCGACGCGCGCGTGAACATTGTCACGCCAGCGCTTTTTGCTAGGTATAAAACCGCGCGCGATTTTGCAAATGCCGAAATACACGAGCTTGAATCGCTGGTGCGCTCCACGGGCTTTTACAGAAACAAGGCGAAAAACATACGCGCAGCCTGCCGAATAATCGCACAGAAGCACAAGGGAAAAGTGCCGCGCACAATGGGGGAAATGCTGGAGCTTCCGGGCGTGGCGCGAAAGACTGCAAACATAGTGCTTGGCAACTCATACGGCGTAGTGGAGGGCGTGCCTGTTGACACTCACGCCATAAGGATAAGCCATCTCCTTGGCTGGTCGCGTGAAAAACAGCAGGAAAAGATAGAGCGCGACCTCATGGCGCTCCTCCCGCGCGCGGACTGGCTCAGGATATCAGATTTATTCGTCCATCACGGCAGGGCAATCTGCATAGCAAGAAGGCCTCAGTGCGGCAAATGCCCTGTGGGAAAATACTGTCCTCGGGTCGGCTTAAAGAAATAGCGCCAAGTTGCTCTTGCAACTTGTCGATACAGTCGAGCTCCCGTTTCGAGCCTTGCTCGAATGGGCGCAGTTTTGCAATGCAAAACTGCCGTCGCCCGACTTATCGCCTTTTTCGCTGTGGCGAAAAAGACGATGTGCATTTTGCCGCTGCACAAAATGCAGCAGACGTTTTCGTTGCGACGAAAACGCTGATGGGGCCGCTGAGACCGTCGCCCGAAGGGCGGCGGGATTTCGGGCGTCCACTTTTTGCTGTGCAAAAAGGGACCCCTTTTTCGCTTCGCGAAAAAGCGGGCAGCCCGAAACAGCGGGCACACGAACGAAGTGAGTGGGGCCGCTGAGATTTGAACTCAGATCACTGCGTCCCGAACGCAGTAGCGTACCAGGTTAGCCCACGGCCCCCTTAAATTACCACGTTCTATCACTTATTCTGGCCCTTCTCGGCGACATATAATCCTGAATGAAAGATTAAAGAAGGTATTGCCGACGAAGGGCTCTGAAACGGCATGTTGTAGTGCCGAACATTTTCCAGAAATTCAGCAAAAAGGTAGGCACTGCAAGAAGCTTTTTCGTTCGGCGAACGATTGCAAAACCACTCGCTCAAGTGAGCAAAATTGCGCAAAATCACCCACTCGACTGAGGGATTTCGCTGGCGCTCAGCCGAAGGCGCACCATCGGGCCTCGGCTCGATGTTCGAAACCCAAATGCTATAAATTAGGAGTTTATAGGTCATTTTAGCAAAAAAATGTCAAAAAATAAAGATAAATATATAAACTTTAAGTTTTAGATACGAAGCATGATTCTAGAGTTCTCTATTGAAAATTATCTTTCGATAAAAGACAGGTTAGTTCTATCAATGGAAGCCACTTCGTCAGGCCGGTTGCCTCAGAACACTCGCCGGCTTGACAATTTCAAAATCCTAAAAAGCGCAGCTATCTACGGGCCAAACGCATCAGGTAAATCAAACATAGTCAAAGCACTAGTGTTTTTTAGCGGAATGGTCAAAATGTCGCATACTTTTAATATTGATAATCCGATTCTCAGAACACCATTCAAATTGAATGATGAATGCGAGGGAAAGCCAAGCAAGTTCGAAATCATTTTTTTTACAAATGGCATAAGATACCAATATGGCTTTTCTTGCGACAATAAGCGTATTATAGACGAATATTTGTATTACTGGCCAAGAGGAAGAATAGCCAGGGTCTTCGTCAGGAAGAATGATAAATTTATTTTCAAATCAGACAAGGCACGGCAGGAGGCAATACGAAAACAAATGACGCCAAATGTGCTTTACATATCAAGAGCAACCCAGTTGGGCTATGGGCTAACAAAGATCCCGTATGAGTTTATTGCAAACTTAACTTTAAACCTGCCTCTGCCGGACCCACTTGCAAAAATGCGAACGGATCCAAAATTAGCCCATCGAATCATGGAGATACTGCAGAAATCTGATTTCGGGCGCATCGACTCGCTGACTGCCAAAAAAATAAAAGGCTGGGGCGTTGAACTCAAATTCGATACAAAAGGCGAGCCACCAAAGCCAACCCCTCAAAACGTGGAAATGACCGAGCTGAAATTCATTCATACGACTGAATCTGGGAAGAAGATAGAGTTTTTCATGAACGAGGAATCCGGAGGGACGCAAAAAATGGTCTTCCTTCTCCCGCACGTCCTGGAAAAACTTGATGGAGGCGGAGTTTTGATAATCGATGAGCTTGAAACCAGTTTGCATCCGTCAATATGCTGGCTCATCATAAAAATGTTCAATAATCCCGGGAATAAGAATGCACAGCTAATCTTCACGACGCATAATACTAACTTCCTGGGCGGGAATCAATTCCGGAAAGACCAGCTTTTCATCTGTTCAAGGAAAGCCGATCAATCCACGCTCCTAGAATCGTTTGCAGATTATGACCTGAGAGATAACACTAATTTTGAGCGCGCCTATCTGGATGGGAGAGTGGGCGGAATGCCATTCGTTTCTAGGAGCCTGGTCAAATGAGATACGAGGGAAGGAAACCAGTAACGAAGCTCTGGCTGTTCTGTGAAGGCGATGACGAGCTGGCGTACTTTGACGATATCAGATGCATCGAGAGAATCGGCAGGCTTCGGATATGCCCAAGATTGGAAGGGCATACGGACGCATCTGGGCTGCTGGATGCCGCGAAAAAATTCATGGAAAAGGATAGCAGCTACATGCGTGGCGACTATGTTGCCTGCGTCTTTGATCGGAATTCAAATACAGAAACACAGTTGAATAATGTGGGCATCAGCTCCAAAAAATACGGGATAATGCCTGTATTCTCGAACCCGTGTTTTGAGTATTGGATTCTCTGTCACTATGAGCAATACTTGAACCGGTGCGAGCTGGAAGACGTGATAAAGCAGATAAAAAAGCACGTTCCAAGCTACAGGAAAGGAATGAAGTTACCCTATGCAACGATTAACCGCAACCGGACAAACGCCATTGCAAATGCCAAAAAGGCGCTCAAATTGCACGAATCCAAGCCGCATATTGTCAGCAGGGAATCAAATCCGGTCACGCTGGTGCACGAGGTAATCAAGCTCATTGACTGTCTCAGATAACAGCGAAAGATTGAGGTTTGAGGTGGCATTGACATGGAAAAGCGGGATTTCGAGGGCAGAGGCACCGGGGAGTTGGTTGCCGATTTCATGGAGCGCGGGCTGGATCCGTTCAGCCTTGAGCTGGTGAACGAGATTGCAGCGAGGAAGGATGCCGTGGAGTTCATCAGGCACCAGCTGCAATACCCTGGCGAAGACGGCTGGACGGCAATACACGCAATCCACCTTCTTGGCATGATAAAGACGCGCGAGAGCTTCGATGCGCTCACCTATGCGCTGATAAACAGGCAGGAGGCGCTGTCAGACTGGCTCACGGAATCAATGCCTGGCCTCCTGGCTGGCTTCGGGCCGGAATGCCTGCCCGATTTGGAGCGCATATTCGCGCTGGAGTTCCTAGACCAGTATGTGCGCAGCGTGGTGAGCGGCGCAATCTCGGCAATAGGCTGGAGGCATCCCGAGGCAAGGGCGCGGGCCGTGTCCTTCCTCAAAGGAGTGATTGAAAAGGAAAGGGACCCGTATCTCGTGGCGGATGCCATATGCGAGCTGTGCAACATGCGCGAGGCCGGCTCCGCAGTAGAGCTGATAGAAAAGGCGTTCAATGATGGAAGGGTGGATGAGGACGTGATTGGCAGGGAAGATGCGCTTGAGGAGGCGAAGAGCGGCAAGTCCCGCATAACGCCAGAGGATGCATTTGAGCGGTGCGAAGGCTACTTCACGCAAAAGAATTTCGATTACCTTCGCAAGGCCAACGCAGAGCAGGAGAAGGGGCGGCAGGAGGTGGCGAAGAACGCGCTTTGCCCCTGTGGTTCGGGAAAGAGATACAAGAAGTGCTGCATGGGCAAGGATTGATGCCTTTGCGAGGCAATTCGGGGGATTGAATGGATGCAACTGGCAGAAATTGGCAAGAAGGCGACATGGTGCCCTTTATCGAACTTTTTCCTGAAATTGGGCAGGCGGAAACAAGATGCGCCATGAAATTCCGTGATGATGGAGGTTTGCCAGCCGGCAAATACTGCTTTGTGGAGAGCTACTGCGGTGCTGCTGACTGCGACTGCCGGAGGGTGTTCCTGAACGTCGAATCGGATGGCAAATGGCTGGCAACAATAGGGTTTGGCTGGGAAGGCAAGGATTACTACAGGAAATGGTTTGGCGGAAAGGATGCGGATGGCATCGCTGCACAGATGGCGGGCGCTGCGCTGGAACTTTCCGGCCACCATAGCCAATATGACCGTGCTCTTCTTGCCCTATTCAAAGATTCGCTCATGAACGACCGCGTTTACGTGGAAAGGCTGAAGAGGCACTACGCCATGTTCAAGGCGGCGCTCAAGGCAGGCAGGGGGCATGGGGTGAAAGTGCTAAGCGAGGATGAGCTGGAAGAAATGCTTGCAGATAGCGAAGGCGCTGCAGAAACAAAAGCCAAAAACAGCAGTGGGCCCGGGCAGAAGGTTGGACGGAACGAGCCTTGCCCCTGCGGCTCGGGGAAAAAATACAAGAAGTGCTGCATGGGCAAGGATTCGACTTCCGCATAGGCCAGCCCGGAATGTCAAAAAATAAAGTGTGAAAACGACCGACCTTATCCCGGTAGCCCTGCGACAAATAGTTGCAGACTAGCCCACGGCCCCTCTCTGTAAGCAGTTTTGATAATGAATAATGTTAAAATAGCCCACGTTTCAGCATATGCAGTCGATATCATGGATTTCCAGCTCATGCTCGCCCCGATGGAGGGCGCCACGGGAAGCGCATTCCGCGCGCTCTGCCGCAAAAACGGCGCCGACCTCACTTTCACCGAGATAGCGCGCGTGGGCAACCTGTCGCGCGGAAAAAAGGGCGAGCTTGGCAAGGCCGCTCTCACTGATGCCACTCCCACGCAGATACAGCTCGCAGGCTCAAAGCTTCCTGAATATGAAAAATTCCTTGCAAGCTTCAAGCCAACCGAAGGCTTCCGCGGCTTCAACCTGAATTTGGGCTGCTCAGCGCCGGACTTCCTCCGCCAGGGCATCGGCGCGGCAATGATAAAGCGCGTGGCAAGGGTGAATGAAATCGTTTCGCTCATCAGCAAGCACGGCTACGATTGCTCCATAAAGATGCGCTTGGGCGCGGACAATTATGAAAAGCAGAAGGGCGCCTACCTGAACCTGATAAAGGGAGTGGACGCCTCGTTTTTCGTGGTGCATGCGCGCACGGCAAAGCAGACATTGGAAAACAAGGCGGATTTCTCAGTATATGAAAAGTGCGTGGCAACAGGCAAGAAAATAGTGGCAAACGGCGACATAAAGGCAAAGGAGCAAGTGGATGCGCTTCGGCAGCAGGGGCTTTACGGGGCAATGATAGGGCGCGCGGCAATGGGCAACCCCCAAATTTTCAGGGAGCTTCGCGATGGCTGAAGCGGCACATATTTTAACCCCGCCCCCGAAGCAAGTGCGGTGGTGCGCGTGGCTGACTACATTGGCGTTATCGGGCTTTGCCTCATACTTGCCGGCTGGGCATGGGAGTTTTGGCAGACGCTGAAAAGCGGCAGGGCGGGCGTGCCGCTCCCCTTCGCGCTCCTCTACGGCGCGGGCAGCTTCCTCCTCACATTGCACAGCATCGCGCTTGGCGACACGGTGTTCATCATCTTAAACGGCGCGGCAATGCTGGTTGCCGTGGCAAATGCGATTTTTGCATTGGCAAGGGGGAAGGAGCAGAGGAAATAGCCGCTCGCGGCGCGGTTATAGCAAAACGACCGGCTTGGCAGATGGCAGCCGGGCATTCGAGGCTGATATATAAGCTTTTTCAATGTAATCTGTCAGCTTCGGGCTTACAGTATCTGCCAATTGCCTGCGCGGGTGGGAACATGGAAAAGAACATCGCCGATGTCGTGGAGCTCATAAACAATGTGGCCGAGGACACGTCCGTCCCGAAGAACATACGCCGCGCGCTCGTGGAGGCGCGCGAAAGGCTGAAGACCTCCGACGAGCTTTCCACCAAGGTGGGCGCGGCGGTGTATTCCATCGAGGCGGTGTCCGAGGACATCAACATGCCCATGCACGCGCGCACGCAGGTATGGACCATCCTCTCCGCGCTGGAATCAATAAAAACACAATAGGCATAATGCTGATGATGCGGGCGTTGTGGTGCAACGTTCGCATTTTCTGGAAAATTAGCCGCAATCGCCGAATGAGGCAAGAATTTGCGGGTGAATGCTTGAAGTCCGACATAGATTCAATCTACCAAAAGGGCATACGCCTGTCGCCCGACGCCTACGGCTTTCTCGAAAATTTCGCGCTCGAGCCTTCCATGCTGCAAAAAATACTTGAAAGCGGCAGGTTCATGCTCGCAAAGGAAGACATCGACGGCATGCTTTCCGCGGATGAAAAAATCCCCGTCGAAACGGTGGTAAGCCGCTCCCCGTCATTCAGGCCCGAGGCAAAGGAATATTCGCCCGACTTCAAGGTGGTGGAGAAATCGGACGTGAGCGGCAAGTCGTGCTGCACCGGGAAGCTTGAGGATTTCGTGGCGCACTTCCGCGACCGCTACGCGCGCATCTCAAAAATCCTCAAGGCGCGCATGAGCCAGCACGCCATCGTGCCCTCCGGCAAGCTCAAGTCGTCATCCGGCGCGAAAGTGCGCCTGGTCGCAATGGTCGTCAAGAAGCAGATGACGAAGAAGGGCAACGTGCTCCTGGAGGTGGAGGACGAGGAAGGCACGGTGAAAGTGGTGATAATGAAGGACACGGATGGCTTCAAGGTGCACCACAAGATACTCAACGACGACATAGTGGCGTTCGACGGGAAGAACGCGGACGAGCTTTTCATATCCGACAATGTGGAATGGCCGGATATCCCGGTCGCGCGCGAGCAGAGGAAGGGCGGGCGCGACGTGGCAATCGCATACCTGTCCGACCTGCACTTGGGCAGCAAGAAATTCCTGGAAGGCGAGTTTGCGCACTTCATAAGCTGGCTCAACGGCTCGGAGGGCAGGCAGGATTTGGCCGGCAAGGTCAAGTACCTTGTGATAGCTGGGGACGTGGCGGACGGGATAGGCATATATCCTGAGCAGGAAAAGGAACTGGCAGTGAAGGACATCTACAAGCAGTACGACATGTTCGACGCATTCATGGAAAAGGTGCCCGACTACATCACGGTCATCGTGGGCCCGGGCAACCACGACGCGGTGCGCAGGGCGGAGCCCCAGCCCATAATCCCGTATGACATGATAGAGAGCAGCGTGGTGCGCGTTGGCAGCCCCTCGCGCGTGGAAATAGAGGGGCTGCGCCACCTCATCTACCACGGCAACTCGCTGGATTCCATCATAGCTGCTGGCGGGCTGACCTACGACAAGCCGCACGATGCGATGCTTGAGCTGGTGCGCCGGCGCCATCTCTCCCCGATTTACGGCCACAACCTCATTGTCCCGGAGAGCCACGACTACCTTGTGATGGATGACGAGCCCGACGTGGTGCACATGGGGCACGTGCACAAGAACGGGCACATGCTCTACCGCGGCGCGCTCCTATTGAACAGCGGGACTTTCCAGGACAGGACGGACTTCCAGGTGAGGATGGGCCACGTGCCCTCGCCGGGGCTGGTTCCTGTGCTTGAGGCAAAGACGGGCAAGGTAAGCTACATGGGTTTCATGGGTGGAAGCGTATGATGACCGCAGAATCGCGCAACGGGGAAACGCAGAAATATTTCGATGCGCTCCGCATCAAGCTGGAGCATGCCTACGATGTTGCCGGGCAGGCGCGCCTCAAGGGGCTCGACCCTTCGCCCGGCGTAGAGATAAAGCGCGCCTCCGACGTCGCGGCGCGCGTGGAGGGAATCGTGGGGCCGCCCGGCATCACCGAAGTGATACGCCAGCTTGAGACTGATGGGCACAGCAGGCAGACCATCGCGCACATGGTGGTGCAGAAAATCGCGGCAGGCGAAATCATCAAGGGAAGCAAGCAGCGCCTCATCGAGCAATCCGTGCGCACCGGGGTGGGGATACTGACGGAGGGCGTGCTGGTGGCGCCCACAGAAGGCATCTCAAAATTCGAGATAAGGAACAACCCCGACGGCAGCGACTACCTGGCAATCTATTTCGCA
>Ga0172371_10005227_pt1 | contig 19335 bp, 18 predicted proteins | sample Lak12m_FD_114543 | JGI IMG/M metagenome (GOLD analysis project Ga0172371, IMG submission 114543) | Freshwater microbial communities from Kabuno Bay, South-Kivu, Congo - kab_022012_12m | ecosystem: Environmental > Aquatic > Freshwater > Lake | place: Democratic Republic of the Congo: South-Kivu...
AATATTGTAGCCGAATGTCATACCAATTCCCTTTGCGGTAGAGAAAAACGGCAAACTGTCTTTATGATATTCAGGATAAATATGAAATTTATTGGCTACAAAGTTGTTCCCTAAAATATGATCAATATGGCAATGTGTGTTAATATGCCTGACAACCTTCAATTTGGTTTGCTCAATATATTCTGTAAATTCCTTTTTCTCAGAGTCATCATAACATGCCGCGTCAACAACAATACATTCCCTTGTTTCATCGAATAAAATATAACTGTTCACCATAAACGAGTTGAAGACAAATTGAGCTATCTGAATCATTGTTTTTGCATTGAAAATACAGGGCTGCAAAGATATGAAAATGCATGTGAATGATTCCTACATGTAAAATAATCGTAATTTAGCGACTCCAAAAATACTTTCCTCCGAAATGAATTATGACGACGGCTGTATGTTATAAAAAACCTGGATATTTTTTGACCAAGGCAGCCGGGTTAATTTCTTTTTTGTTGGTTGCAGTCTCCTTGACATCTTACGCTCAGTTTTATAACGGCAGCCAGCTCACTTTTGGTAAAAGCCGTGTCCAGTATACAGAATTTCTCTGGACCTATTTCCGGTTCGATAAATTCGATACATATTTCTATCAAAATGGAAAAGAACTGGCCCAATATACTGCCGAATATGCCGACAAACACCTGAAAGAAATTGAGCTAAACCTGCAGTCGAACCTGGAAGAAAAGATCCAGTTCATTATCTTTAATACGCTGACCGACCTTAAGCAAAGCAACATCGGTGTTTATGGCGATTGGGATTATTACAATACCGGAGGCGTAACACGCATCATCGGGGGAAGGGTGCTTCTCTTTTTCGATGGAAATTTTGATCATTATGATCAGCAGATCCGTGCCGGAATAGCCCAGGTGATCCTGAATAATATGATCTACGGAACCGGTATCGGGGCTCAGATCAAAAATAATGCCCTGTTCACGATGCCTGAATGGTATATGAACGGACTAATTTCCTACGTTTCCAGGAAATGGGATCCCGAAATTGAGAATTATGTGAGGGATGCTATCCTGAATAAGCAATACGAGAAATTCAACAGTCTTAGCGGACTCGAAGCCACTTATGCCGGACATGCCCTCTGGAATTATATCGCACTGAAATTCGGTCCTGCCTCCATTCCGAATATTGTTTATATGGCCCGCCTGAGCCGAAATGTTGAAAAGGGATTTCAGTATGTACTGGGTTATTCATTTAAAAGCATAGTGAGCGAATGGCTTGGTTTTTACAAGGATATTTATAGCGCCCAGGATATTGGAAGGACAATCCCTGAAGGGAAACTCCTTAATACAAAAAATAAACCCGATCGCGTTTACCGGCAGCTAAAGCTGAATCCTGAAGGAAATTCGGTGGTTTTTTGCACTCATGAACTCGGTGTTTATAAAATATTTTTACAGGATATTGAAACGGGGAGAAAAAAACGAATCTATCGCGGAGGTTACCGGTTAGCCGAACGTCCTGATTATTCCTATCCTATTGTAAGCTGGCATCCAAGTGGCAGGATCCTTTCTATTCTGGTCGAACGAAAAGGAGAACCCTATCTTTATTTATATGATATCGAAGGAAAAAAGTACGAACACCAGATTCTTTACAACTTCGATAAAATTCTTGATATGTCCTATAACGACGATGGTACCTTGCTCGTGTTTTCAGCTATCATCAAGGGACAATCCGATATTTTTGTATTCAATATTGCTTCCGGGTCATATGAACAGATCACCAAGGATATCTATGATGATCTGGATCCCAGGTTCATCAACCATTCCAGCGAAATCATCTTTTCGTCAAACCGTCCAAGCGATACGATCCGTTTCGATGAACAGATGGATATCAACAAGCTTCAGTTCAGCCACGACCTGTTTGTCTATAAATATGCAGCCAAAAAAAATGTTCTGCAACGACTTACACGAACCAGGGATGTAAATGAAACCCAACCTCAACCATATTCTGAAAACTATTTTTCTTTTTTAAGTGATGAAAGCGGTATTGTGAACCGATACCTGGCTCACTTCGACAGTGCAATTTCCTTTATCGATACGACGACCCATTACCGGTTTTTTACAACAACGTTCCCCGTTACCAACTATACCCGGAATATTCTCGAAATGGATATCTCCCCCAAAGCAGGTAAAATTGGACAGATAGTCTTTCTGAACCGGAACTTCCGCATGTTCACCGAAGATATGCTTCTCCCCAAACATGTTTCCAGGACAGAGATTAAGTCTACATTTTTCAAGGATCTGACAACACGGACCGCGGAGAAAAAACAGGAAAAAGCAAAAACCGATACCATAATGCCTGTTATCATTGAACAAGCTATAAAACCTGAGAAGAAACATTTCTCATCGGTCAAACTGAGTGAAGTGGTAATAATGACAAACCCTGGGACGGCAGATACATCAGACAAAAAGAAGTCGATTCCTTTACCTGGATTGTTCAATATCCTGACCGATTCTACAGGAAAAGGATGGCTCCTGGGAGGAAAACCGGTTAAAAAAGATTCGGTCAATAAATATAAAAATGCGAAACAGTTGAATTATAATGTATCGTATTATATTGATCAGATGGTGACCCAGATCGACTTCACATATCTGAATTTTGCTTATCAACCCTTCACAGGAAGCGCAACACCCGTCTTCATAAATCCTGGATTAAACGGACTCTTTATGGTTGGGCTCACCGACCTGATGGAAGATTACCGGCTCACCGGTGGGATCCGTGTAAACTTCAACCTGATCAATAATGAATATATTTTCAGCTTTACCCATTACAGGAAACGTCTCGACCATCAGATCACTTTTCACAGGAAAGCGGTGGAAGAAATCGGGTACTACTCTCTGATCAAGCATAAGATCCATGAGTTATATTATGTTGCCACATATCCTTTCAACCCTGTTCTGAATATAAAGGGCACTGTTGCTATCCGGTACGACCGGGCAGTATATCTTTCAACCGACCTGATCAATCTCCAGCGGCCGGATGTCGACCAGGTATGGGGAAGCATCAAGGGAGAACTGACTTACGATAATACACGGAGCATTGGTCTCAACCTCTATCATGGAACCAGGTACAAGATATTTGGTGAATATTACCAGATGTTGAATACAAAGGGAAATAACTGTATTGTTGTAGGACTCGATTTCCGCAATTATCAGAAAGTACACCGGACCTTGATCTGGGCCAACCGTATTGCGGGCAGCACTTCCTTCGGCAGTAATAAGCTTATCTATTACATGGGTGGAGTTGATAACTGGCTTTTTCCCCGGTTTAATCCGAACACACCTGTCGCCTTCGACCAGAACTATGTCTTTCAAACCCTTGCAACTAATATGCGTGGATTTGACCAGAACATCCGGAACGGGAACAGTTTCTTCGTTTACAATACGGAACTTCGCTGGCCGGTGTTCCGATATTTTTATAACCGTCCCATCAGGTCCGACTTTTTAAACAATTTCCAGGTTGTTGCCTTCGCGGATGTTGGAACTGCCTGGACAGGTTCCAGTCCATGGTCGGCCGACAACCAGCTGTTCAATACTTACATTTACAGGAAACCCCTGTTTATCAAAGTGGAGATGATCAAGGATCCTCTTGTTGGCGGTTTCGGTTTTGGTGCAAGAACCAGGCTCTTCGGCTATTTCCTGCGTGCCGACCTCGCCTGGGGTGTGGAAGATGGTCGAGTGAGAGCCCCGATCTTTTATTTTTCACTCAGTCTCGATTTTTAACCATGAAACCTGTTGATAAACGAATCATCAACTTTATCGGTGAACATCACATCCTGACACTCGCGGTGTCGAAAGACAACATCCCGTACTGTGCCACATGCTATTATACCTATATCCCCGGAAAAAACCAATTCATCTTCACCTCCGATCACGAAACCCGTCATATCCGCGATGTGGTGGAAGGAGGCAATTATCATGTTTCAGGAACCATCGCCCTTGAAACCCGCATCATCGGTAAGATCCGTGGAATTCAGCTCACAGGGATCATCCGTGAACTAACAGGGGAGGAGTTAAAAAAAGCAAAGTCAGTTTATCTTAAACGCTTCCCTGTTGCCCTGCTCACAACGCTCCACCTCTGGGCACTCGAACCCGATTTTATCAAGATGACCGACAACCGCCTCGGGTTCGGAACAAAGCTGATATGGGAGTAGTGTTTCACGCGGGCTTCAGCCCGCGCTCTCGTCCTTTATAACGACAGACTTTTTTAACCCCAGGTTTTAACCTGGGGCTTGACATAGGTATGAGGATACTCCCCTTCTCCTTGAGGAGAAGGGGCCGGGGGATGAGGTGAATGGTTCAATAGAAGGGAAATTGATGAGGTGATTACAGGAGGAAAGATTTAAGGTAAAAAAATGATCAAAATCAAGTCTGAATAATGGATTCCGTAATTATTAAATTATATGTTTTTTTAAGTCAACGAATTAACCAATGCAGGTAGGATTCTGTTGATAACTAAATTGCTTAAAAAACATTCTTCGTTGTATATTGCCTCCTCAAATTATTACCCGGATAGTTTACTGCATTGTTAGATATACCAGGAACTTAGAAAAAGTTATACACACGCTTAATACGGTACGGAATGGAAGAAAAACCCCTGGTGAATACAGATAAGGAAAAAAAATCTGACTATTACGACGAGGTTTTGGCTAAACGGATTCGTCCGAAAGTTTCGCTTGAAGAAATGACAATCAACGAAAAAGGGACAGAGGCACCGAAACAAGAGACGATGGTAAAGGAAGCAACAGAACGGAAAACATATTCGTTTGCGGAAGCAATCGAAAAATCTACGGAATATTTCAATGGCGACAGTCTTGCCGCCAATGTATGGGCCAATAAATATGCATTGAAAAATTCGGAAGGCCAGTTGTTTGAGCTTACCCCCGACGACATGCATCACCGCATAGCTCATGAAATAGCCCGGATCGAAAGAAAATATCCTAATCCGATGAGCGAAGAAGAGATCTTCGGGCTCATCTGTCATTTTAAATACATTGTTCCACAGGGAAGCCCAATGGCAGGGATTGGGAACGACTACCAGATCGGCTCCCTTTCCAACTGTTTCGTCATTGGTAATGAAGGCAATGCCGACTCCTATGGCGCCATCATGAAAACCGATGAGGAACAGGTACAACTGATGAAACGACGGGGCGGGGTTGGCCATGATCTTTCTCACATCCGGCCGAAGCACAGCATGGTTAAGAACAGTGCCTTGACCTCAACCGGTATCGTCCCTTTCATGGAGCGTTATTCAAATTCTACAAGGGAAGTTGCCCAGGAAGGTCGTCGCGGCGCACTGATGTTAAGTATTTCAGTCGTTCATCCCGATGTCGGTCAGTTCATCGATGCCAAACTGGAAGCCGGAAAAGTCACAGGTGCAAACATCTCCGTAAAGATTACCGATGAATTCATGAAAGCGGTGGTGGAAGAAGGCGAATTCACACAACAATTCCCGGTAGATTCTCTAAAGCCACTGGTTACAAAGAAAATAAAAGCGCGCGACCTTTGGAAAAAGATCGTGCACAACGCCTGGAAATCAGCCGAACCAGGCATCCTCTTCTGGGATACCATTATAAGGGAGTCTTTGCCCGACTGCTATGCCGACTTGAGTTTCAAAACCCTGTCAACTAACCCGTGCGGGGAAATCCCCCTTTGTACTTACGACAGCTGCCGGCTCCTTGCAATTAATCTTTATAACTATGTCGACAAACCTTTTACCGCTGAAGCCAGCTTCGACTCCGACCTTTTTATCAAGCATGTTCACAAAGCCCAGCGGATCATGGATGATATCATTGATCTGGAACTTGAAAAAATTGATAAGATACTCTTAAAAATTGATTCGGATCCGGAACCTGAAAATGTCAAAGCCCGCGAGCGTGAACTATGGCAGAATATTAAAAAGAAAGCTATCGACGGAAGAAGGACGGGATTTGGGATCACTGCCGAAGGAGACATGCTGGCGGCACTGGGAACACGCTACGGGTCTGACGATGCAACCGATTTCTCGGTGGAAGTTCATAAACTTCTTACTATCGAGGCTTACAGGTCATCCGTAAACATGGCAAAAGAAAGGGGCCCTTTCCCTGTTTATGATACCGAACGGGAAAAAAATAATCCTTTTTTACTTCGTCTTCAGGAAGCAGCACCTGATGTTTTTGAGGATATGACTAAAAATGGCCGCCGGAACATAGCCATGCTTACAATTGCTCCTACCGGCTCCGTCAGCATCCTTACCCAAACAACCTCCGGACTTGAACCGGTCTTCGCGGTCTCTTATAAACGCAGGAGAAAAGTCAACCCCAACGATAAAAATGTAAAGGTCACCTTTACCGATGAAATCGGGGATACCTGGGAAGAATACAACGTTTTCCATCACAATTTTGTCACCTGGCTTGAGATAAACGGATACAATGTGGATGAAGTCTCCCGGATGGATGATAAAGATCTGAAAAACATAATTAAAAAATCTCCTTTCTTTAAAGCCACTGCCAACGATGTCGATTGGGTAGCCAAGGTCAAGATGCAGGGGGCCGTTCAGAAATGGATCGACCATTCCATAAGTGTCACCGTAAATGTGCCTAACGAAACCAAAGAAGAAATGATCAGCACTATTTACGAGACAGCGTGGAAAGTTGGATGTAAGGGAATGACCGTTTACCGTGACGGTTCCCGCGCTGGAGTACTGGTGAACCACGAAGTCAAAGATAAAAAGGATAAAAAAGAAGAGATCAATGAATTCCGTGAGACAAAAGCACCTCACCGGCCCGAACGCCTCGAAGCAGAGATAGTTCGCTTTCAAAATGAATATGAAAAATGGGTCGCCGTTGTAGGATTGCTTAATGGACGACCATACGAGATCTTTACCGGTCTGTCAGAAGACTTCTGGGTACCTGCCTGGGTTCAGAAAGGGTGGATCATAAAGACCCGTCCCGATGGAATATCCTCCCGGTACGATTTCCAGTTTGAAGACCGGCAGGGATATAAGATAACCATCGAAGGTCTTTCACGATCATTCACAAAGGAATACTGGAACTATGCCAAGCTGATATCCGGAATCCTCCGCCACGGGATGCCGCTTCCTTTCGTTGTAAATATCATCTCCAAACTCCATTTTGAAGTGGATTCTATCAATACATGGAAGAATGGGGTGGAGCGGGCGCTGAAAAAGTTCATCCCTGATGGCACCAAGGCTGCAGAGCGCGCCTGCCCTAAATGCAAGGATGTTAACGGACTGATCTATCAGGAAGGATGCCTCGTGTGTAAAATCTGCGGTTACTCAAAATGCGGCTGAAAATCTGAATCTCTAAAAATGTTTCTTGTGATAGTCAAAGGTATGGCTGTCGCGTAAGGCTTTTATCTTTATGGCTATCATCAGGATGGCTTCCAGCTTGTTTTGCTTGAACCACTGAAAGGCTGCAGGCCTGGCCCGGCAGGCATCTGCAAATACAATCAAAAAAGGATGATTGTGATCTTTCAGCCATTGATAGGCCTTTTCATCCTCGTCGATAGCACTGTCGAGGGCAGCGAGATGATAGAATTTGTTCTTCATCAGCCACGCGGTAGCCTCTTCACTGCCACGGATGGCATGCGCCAGGGCCGCTACTTCGGGATATCCGTTCTTCAGTAACCAGTTCACAATCTCTTCATTGCCCGAAATTGCCTCTCCGAGCGCCAACCAAATCTTGGCAGGATAGTAGAGTTTGTTACCGGTCATTGGTCATTAGTCATTAGTTCACCACCTCACCACTGCACTATGGCACCACGGAATTTTATCCAAACACCTCCACCCTCAATCCCGCATCCCTTACCCTTCCCGCGATTCTCTCCAGTTCAAAGATAGGAATTTTCTCCAGGTTGTGAACCGGCGTCTCCCGGGCAATGGGATAGATCATAACCACCTCCGGTTTGATCTCCAGCAGACGATCAAGCCATAATCCCACCTCAGATTCATTGGTATTATCGACCCTCTCACCCCTGAAAGTCCCGCGTAAAAACATACTCTGAATGATCACCTTACCCCGGAACTTTTTCAAATCAGCAATAAGATTATGAAATTTTACCGGTTCCACCGGATTGTTCATCAGTTTAAAAATCCGCTCAGAACCTGAATCGAGTTTCTGTATGTTCTTGTCCATCTTCAAAAGGGCGGAAAACACATCGGGATCGTGGATGCGGCTAGCGTTCGAAAGGATTGCGACATTTGCTTCCGGAGCATATCGGTCACGGAGGTTAATAGTAGAATCGACAATTTCTGAAAATTTTGGATGAAGAGTAGGCTCTCCGTTACCGGCAAAGGTTAAGGCATCCGGAAGATAATCCGTATCAGACAGTTCCTGAAGCTTTTGTTCCAGAAATTGGGAAACCTCATTGAGTAAAGGCAGATCCTGATCTTTCTCACTACCTGGAGGTGTCCAGCCACACTCACAATAGATACAATTGAATGAGCAGAATTTAGAATGTCTTGGTAATAAGTTGATCCCAAGCGATAATCCGAGTCGCCGGCTGCGGACAGGTCCAAAAATTACTTCGTGAAAAAGAAAGCCGGCCATAATATAGAGATAGATTGCAAAAGTCGGAATTTTCTGAACTTTACCCAAACCATCCGGCCTAAAAATTATTACTTTTGCGAGTCATTTGGAAACTCTGTGATATCACTCGAGGAAATAAAATACCCAATACAACAACACATCGATCTTTTCGAGGGAAAGTTCAGAAACTCCATGAAAAGTTCAGTGCCTTTACTTAATACCATCACCCGGTACATCATAAAGCGGAAAGGGAAACAAATGCGGCCGATGTTCGTCTTTCTTTCGGCCGGCCTTACCGGTGAAGTTAATGAAAGCACTTTTCGCGCCGCTTCGCTGATAGAATTGTTGCATACGGCAACATTGGTCCACGACGATGTTGTGGATGATTCAAACCTCCGCCGCGGATTTTTCTCCCTGAATGCCCTGTGGAAAAACAAAATTGCCGTTCTCGTGGGTGACTTCCTGCTTTCAAGAGGACTGTTACTGGCCCTTGAAAATAACGAGTTACAGCTGTTGAAAATTGTTTCATATGCCGTACGCGAAATGAGCGAGGGCGAATTACTTCAGATCGAAAAGGCGCGTCGTCTCGACATAGGCGAAGAAATATACTTTGAGATAATCCGGAAAAAGACTGCTTCCCTGATTGCATCCTGCTGTGCCTGCGGCGCTGCCTCAACAGGAGTTACGGAAGAAACAGTTAAAAAAATGTGGCAGTTTGGTGAATTTGTCGGAGTGGCTTTCCAGATCAAAGATGATTTGTTTGACTATGAAAAGAATAAAGCAACGGGTAAACCCGATGGTATCGATATCAAGGAAAAGAAAATGACCCTTCCTCTGATATATCTGTTGAACCACTCCGATTATCTGGAACGGCGCTGGGTCATCAGTACGGTTAAAAATCATGGGAATGATCCCGGACGGGTAAAACAACTCATTGAAAAGGTCATAAAAACAGGTGGTATCTCTTATGCACGGGAGAAGATGCTTGAATACCGGAATAAGGCACTTGATATGTTAGAGACTTTTCCGGAAAACACATTTCATGAATCCCTTAAAAAACTGGTGATCTTCACTACCGACCGGAATATCTGAACTTCAGTCCCAAATTAAACTTTCTTCAGTGTAAATCCGAAAGTGGAACCGACACCGACACTACTTCTTATGTTAATAGTCTGATTATGTGCCTCGAGAATATGTTTTACAATTGATAATCCAAGCCCTTTACCTTTTTTTGAAGCCGACCGGCCACTTGCTGTCCGGTAAAAACGCTCGAATACTCGGGTCAGATCAAGCTGATCGATACCGATTCCGTTATCGGTGATCTCTACAAGGGTATTTTCATCCATGTCAAAAAAACTGATCTTGGTTCGACCGGTTTCATGATTGCTGTAACGGATGGAATTATCGATGATATTGGTAATCACTTGCCTGATCTTCTCCCGGTCGCCCTCAACCCAGATCACCCGTTCAGGCTCATTTATCACGAGCTGTACATTTTTCTTCACGGCTTTTATATCTAACATTTCAACAACCTCGCGGGTCAGTGCAACAATATCGAATTTTATTATATTCAACCGCATTTGTCCCGATTCGAGCTGCGAAATTTCATCAAGATCTTCCACGATCTTGATAAGACGTTCTACGCTCTTCTCGGTACGTTTCAGATACTCCCGGTTGACCGTAGGATCTTCAAGCCCTCCGTCAAGTAAAGTCGTAATATATCCTTCAATATTGAACAAGGGAGTCTTCAACTCATGAGAAACATTTCCAATGAAGTCTCTTCGATACTGCTCCAGCTGCTTCAACCGTACGATCTCTTCTTGCTTTTCATCCTCCCAGGTTTCAACTTCTTTTTGAACGTTATCAAGAATTTTGATATTGTTCTTCTCTTTGGCCTTTCCCTTTTTTCCCACTTTTACACTATGAATTGACTTGTAAATAAGACGGATTTTGCTGTAAATGAATCGCTCAATGGTGTATCTGAAAATAGCGAACGTGATAAGGAAAAGAACAATTGAACTTCCCGCCAATAAAAGAAAAGTGAAAAAATGAGTGAAAGAGTGCGGAAAAAGGATGAGTATCGTAAGTAAAAATAACACAATATAGGTGGCGGTGATAACCATGGAGCTGAAGAATGAAATATGCTTTGGTTCGTAGAATTTCATTCCTCATCGAATTTGTAACCAACTGATTTTATTGTTTTAATGCTATCAGTGTTGAGTTTTTCCCTTATGCGTCGTATATGAACATCAATGGTACGGTCTCCTACAATTACATCATCACCCCAAACCGACTGGAATATCTCTTCGCGATTTACTACTTTTCCTGGTCGTGAAACAAGGAATTGCAACAATTCGAATTCTTTACGTGGCAGAGAAATCTCTTTGTCGTTTTTTATGACAACATATTTATCTTTATCGATCGTGAATTCCTTAGTTATAACCAGGTTGGTTTCTGGCGCCTCTTCGCGAATCCTGCGAAGAATAGCTTGGATCCTGCTGATAAACAATTTTGGTTTGATCGGTTTTGTTAAGTAGTCATCGGCGCCGGCCTCAAACCCGGCAATCTGGGAGTAATCTTCTCCCCGGGCAGTCAGAAACACGATGAGTGTATCGGAAAGTCCAGGCATATCGCGTAATTGGCGGCAGGTCTCCATCCCATCCAATCCAGGCATCATTACGTCGAGAATAATCATTTGAGGCTGGTGCTCTTGTGCAAGTTTCAGTGCCTTCCTTCCGCTTTTGGCCTTAAGCACCTGGAAACCCTCCCTGGATAAGTTATAACCCAGGAATTCCAGAACATCGGCCTCGTCATCGACAAGAAGTATAATTATATCTTTACTTTCCATAAAAGATGGTCAAGAGGGCAAAATTATTAAAAGATGGGCAATTAAAATTGGTTTAGAAAGTTATATTGTGATTATTAACAATTATTTAATGAAGAAACTATCCCTGCTATACTTGCTTTTCATACTTTCACTAATGAGTTGGGCTCAGGTCGATTCCCTGAACAGGAAGATGAATGATCTGTGCCTCTCACAAGCGGAGTTTGAGATATACCGGCTAATTAATCAATACCGGAAGGAAAAAGGACTTGATTCAATACCTCTTTCCAAATCCCTGACCTACGTTGCACAAGTTCACGTGAGAGACCTGGCCGAAAATCATCCTCATTCACGTCGTTGCAATTTGCATAGCTGGTCTGATAAGGGAAACTGGTCCCCCTGTTGCTATACAAAAAACAAAAAAAAGGCAGAATGTATGTGGATCAAACCTAAGGAGTTGACTAACTACGAATCTGCAGGATTTGAAATTGCATTCTGGACCAATAACCCGTTTCTGACACCTGAGAAATACGCAGCCCTCTCATTGAAAGAGTGGATAAAAAGCCCGGCACACAACCAGGTAATCATAAATCTTCCACCATGGGACAGGTTTAACTGGATGGCAATGGGGATAGGTGTGTTTAAGGGATACGCGGTCGTCTGGTTCGGTGAACTGGAAGACTTTGAATCCGGCCTGGTATTTCCATGTGACTAATTACTATCAATTCGTAAATTTGAGTAAAACTATAAAATGATCAGAATTTTCTTGTTTTTTCTTTTATTTGTACCGTTAGGTCTGTTTTCGCAAAGGTTCAATGCCGGTATCCTGACAGGAGGTCTGGTCAGCCAGGTGGACGGAGATACCTGGTCAGGTTATAATAAGTTTGGATTCCTGGCCGGGGGCTATGTTAGCCTCAGGCTCTCTCCGCATTCCTCCTTCCAAATGGAAATGGAGTATATCCAAAAAGGGAGCCGGAAAAACAATGATCTTGAAAAGAACGATTTTAATTCCTACCTGCTTCGCTTGCATTATCTCGAGATTCCCATTTTATACCAGTTTACTTTTGCGAAACGGATCTCAGCCGAGACAGGACCGGCTATGGATGTATTACTGGGATCCTATGAGGAGAAGGATGGGATACCTGATCCGCCAACCGAACCTTTACGCCCTGTGACGCTGTCGGGAATAGTTGGAGTTTCAGCTTATATCACAAATCATCTTAAAGCGTGTTTCCGTCTCAATTATTCGCTTATCTCGATACGGAATACAACAGCTCCGTATCCTGCAAGTTATCGTAAAATCTTATTTGAATGGGGGCAGTATAACAATGTAATATCCCTTTCCTTAAGTTGGGACTTCAAAGCAAGGGAATTTTGATATATATTGCACTCAGTTATGGCAAAACTCAATATAATAATCGGGATCACAGGTGCCAGCGGGGCGATTTATGGGAAATTGTTACTGGATAAGCTCTTACTCCTGAAAGACCAGGTCAACGAATTTGCCGTGATTTTTTCTGAAAATGCCAAAGCAGTCTGGAAATTTGAACTGGGAAATTTTGATCCGACGACTTTTCAATATAAAATTTATGACCATCATGACTTTTTTACTCCACCTGCTTCCGGTTCATCAGGGTTCGATGTGATGATCATTTGTCCATGTACCATGGGAACCCTTGGCAGGATTGCGTCAGGCGTTTCAAACGACCTTATGACACGGTCAGCAGATGTTATCCTGAAGGAACGGAAAAAACTGATCCTTGTACCCAGGGAAGCTCCCTTTAACCTGATTCACATCAACAATATGAAATTGGTCACAGAAGCCGGAGGAATAATATGTCCCGCTTCTCCCTCTTTTTACAGTAAACCAAAAACCATTGATGAACTTGCAATGACTATCATAGACCGTGTGCTGATCCTTGCTGGTTTTGAATTTGAAGGATTTAAATGGGGTAAATAAAGATTAGGCCTTTATTACGGCAAGTCAGCCAATATTCATTTTAAGCTTTTCATAACCGGTTCGGCGGATAGAAGATTGATGGAATATTCGATTAAAATCTTCTTCTGTCAATTTCCGCCAGTCCTGTTTTCTCATCTTTCTTAACTCTTCTGATGGAATAAGCACAGGTTCATTATGCGGAGTTGGATTCCGGTTAAACGGACATACATCCTGGCAAATATCGCATCCGAAAATCCTATCGTTTTGTTTTGACCTGATCTCTTCAGGAATGTCCCATTTGGTTTCGATGGTGTGATAAGCCAGGCATCGATTGATATTAAGACGGTATGGTATTTTGAGCGCACCAGTGGGGCAGGCCTTGGAACAACGGTCACATTTGCTGCAATGATCGGTTTCGGGAATATCTGGAACCAGTTTAAGATTGGTTAGAATAATGCCTATAAAGAAGAATGACCCACCCTTTCTGTTGATCAGAAGAGTGTTTTTCCCTTGCCATCCAACCCCGCAGCGCTGTGCCCAAACCTTTTCCTGTATGTTTCCGGAGTCCATAAAAAAATGTGCCTTTGTCTCCCCGGATTGTGTCAGAAAATCAACTAGCGCTTTCAACTTTTTTCTCAGAAAAGAATGATGATCCTGGCCGTAAGCATACTTGGCGATAATAAAATTGTTTTCGGAAGGGATGATCTCCGGTGGGAAGTAATTCATCAGGACTGCAATAACAGTCACGGCATCCGGCATAATCAGTTTTGGATTAAGCCGTTTTTCCATTTGGGTTTCCAGGTAAGTTAAACTTGCCTGGCCTTTTTCCTTGATGAATGATGTATAGTACGAACGGAAGTTATCAAGGGATTCTGCCTGGGCAAATCCGCAATATGAAAATCCCAGCCGCCTCGTCTCCTCCCTTATTTTTTCTTTTGAAACCATCAATTTTCAAATTACCAATGATCAATGACTAATTACTTAATGACTGCTTTAAAACAACCCCGTCTGCTCTCCCTTCTTAAGCTTTCCAAGATGACGATATGCCAACTCTGTTGCCTCCCGTCCCCGGGATGTACGCATGAGATAACCTTCCTGGATCAGGAACGGTTCGTACACCTCTTCGATCGTACCAGGATCCTCAGAAACTGCGGTGGCAATTGTGGTAATACCGACGGGGCCACCTTTAAATTTATCGATTATAGTCAGAAGGATTTTGTTGTCCATCTCATCGAGACCGTTCTTATCAACATTGAGGGCTGTGAGTGCGTACCTGCTTATTTTCAGGTCGATCTTTCCATCCCCTTTGATCTGGGCAAAATCACGGACCCTGCGCAACAGAAGATTAGCAATCCGTGGCGTTCCACGGCTCCGCCGGGAAATTTCGGCAGCAGCAGCCTCATCGATCGGCATTTTAAGGATTTCTGCAGATCGGCGTATTATCTTTTCAAGGGTCTCTGCAACATAATATGAGAGCCTTGAATTTATGCCAAAACGTGAACGGAGCGGAGCGGTAAGAAGTCCCGAACGGGTAGTAGCGCCGATCAGTGTAAAAGGATTGAGTTTTATCTGGATACTGCGGGCGTTGGGACCGGTTTCGATCATAATATCGATCTTGTAATCCTCCATTGCCGAATAAAGATACTCTTCGACAACCGGAGAAAGACGGTGGATCTCATCAATGAAAAGTACATCATTTGGTTCCAGTCCGGTGAGCAGTCCGGCAAGATCACCAGGCTTATCCAACACCGGTCCGGAACTTACCCTGATATTCACTTTAAGTTCATTGGCAATAATATAGGCAAGTGTTGTTTTTCCAAGTCCCGGAGGTCCGTGAAGCAACACATGATCCAGCGACTCTTGCCGCTGACGGGCTGCTTTTACAAAGATTTTAAGGTTCTCGACAATTGATTCCTGTCCCGCAAATTCAATAAAACCAGAAGGACGAAGAACCTTTTCGATCTCTCTTTCAGCCGGACTCAGTTGACTACCTGTAGGATCAAGATTTTCATTCATAAAGACAAAAGTAAAGAAAATCAATTCATTTTGTTTGTAAAAGTAAAATCCTTATTTTTACGTTATTAAATTCTAAAAAAAAATTACATGCAGCCAATTGTAGTTGCCGTGGACTTCTCAAACACTTCTATTCATGCGGTCGAATATGCTATTCCCATTGCCAATAAAATGAAATCTGACCTTGTGATGGTTTGGATCGATAAGATCAGTCCACAGGAATCCCTATATCCCGATACCTCAAATGCTAACCGGAATGAAGCAAAAAAACGTTTCGAAGAGTTACTTCATTTGTTTCACCGGAAACTTGGCAAAGGTATAAACATGGAGTATAAGCTTCGGAAGGGAAAGGTTTATCATGAAGTTGACAATCTTGCCAAGTATATTGGCGCGACTTTGATTATAACAGGAGCACATGGAATCTCGGGTTTTGAAGAGTTCTGGATAGGAAGCAATGCTTTCAAGATTGTTACCTATGCTTCCTGTCCGATCATTACTGTCCGTCATGATTTTGAGATCAGAAAGGGTATCTCCCGCATCCTTGTTCCGATAGACGGATCGGCCGAAACCTTGCAAAAATTGCCATTTACAGCTAAACTTGCACAACTGTTTAAATCGGAGGTTCATGTAGTTACAACCCACTCAAGTAACCTGAAGTCGATCCAGCGGATTGCAGAAAAATATGCCCAGCAGGCAGTCAATTATTTGAAAACAAACAAAATTATCTGTGTTCAGGACAGTATTATCGCCAACGACCTTACTAAAGCTGTGTTAAGTTATACCATGAATGTTAATGCAGATCTGATAAGTATCATGACGGAACAGGAAACGCCACTCAATATTTTATTAGGGCCCCAGGCACAACAGATGATCAACCAGTCTCCAATCCCGATACTGAGTCTTCATCCGCAGGAAAATTTTTTAATATAACGGATAAACCAATGATTAAATTAATTGCGACGATTGGAATATTTTTTATCTGCTGGATAATTCCAATGTTTACTTATTCTCAAAAGTTAATCCCTGATTCTGGAAAAATTGAAATTATTCAAGATCCTAAGGTAGATGTCCTGGTAGCAAAACATATTCAAATCAATCAGAATAAAGGGGGCATAGAAGGTTTCAGAATCCAGATATTTTCTGATTCAGGGAACAATTCAAAGAACCAGGCACAGGTCACAAGTGACGAATTTGTCGCAAAATTCCCGAATATTAAGGCATACCGTACCTTCAAATCACCGAATTACCGTGTCAGGGTTGGCGATTTCAGGAATCGCCTGGATGCCCAAAGATTCCTTTTTGAAATTGCATCCGATTACCCAAACGCGTTCATTATATCCGACAAGATCAATTTACCCAAAGTTGAATAATTAAAAACCGACAGCCATGAATAAAATAATTGTTGCCGTTGATTTTCTGGAAGCCTCCATAAATGCTTTTTTACACGCGTTATCCATTGCTCAGCGCTGTAAACATGACCTTTTACTAATTTGGGTTGAAAAACCAACTTCAGAAAGCGAAAAGTTTGCAGAGAAAACAAAAAATCCTGTGCAGGATGTTACAAAGGCCTTCGACGAAATAATCGCCAAGTATCAAGAGGAACTTCCGGATAACAAAATAATCTATAAAATCCGGAAGGGAAAGGTTTACAAAGAAATTACTGCTGAGGCAAAGGAAAGTAAAGCTGTTATGATAGTTGTTGGAACGCATGGCGCTTCAGGATTTGAAGAATTTTTTGCCGGCAGTAACGCAAATAAAATTGTATCTTCCAGTCCATGTCCTGTAATCACCATCCGGGGAGGAATTGATATAAAACGACCATTAACAAAAATTGTTTTTCCGATTGACAGTACCCTTGAAACAAGACAGAAAGCCACTGTTTGCGCATTCATCGCAAGATGTCATAATGCGGAAATATATATTCTAAAGGTTTACCGGTCAAAGGTAAAAGATATCCGGCAGAATGTTGATCTTTATGCCTCGCAGGTTGCCAGATATTTCGAAAAAGAAGTTGTAAAGTACCATATTGACTGGGTAGATGCTGAAAACATGGCCAATGCGGCAATCGATTATGCCAAGATGATCGATGCCAACCTGATCGCGATAATGACTCAACAAGAGTCAGGAACTTCCAATCTTTGGATGGGAACTTTTGCACATCAAACGGTGAACCATTCTCCAATTCCTGTACTGAGTATCCGTCCCAAAGAAACCCTTGCGACAGGTCAAGGATTTTAGTACCTGTTCAGGCAGTTCAGATCTGCAAAAGCAACCTTTAACCGGTCAACCACCGATTTTTCTCCTTCACGTAACCAGGCACGGGGATCATAGTACTTTTTATTAGGCTTGTCTTCACCTTCCGGATTTCCGATCTGGCACTGGAGATACCCCTCATTTTTTTTATAATACCTAAGTATCCCATCCCAAAAAGCCCACTGTGTGTCGGTGTCGATATTCATTTTGACCACACCGTAAGAAATTGCTTCTCTGATCTTCTCAGGTTCCGATCCTGAACCACCATGAAAAACGAAATTCACAGGATTCGGACCGGTATTTAATTTTTTCTGGATATATACCTGGGAATTATGCAGGATTACCGGTTCCAGTTTGACATTTCCTGGCTTGTAGACCCCATGAACATTTCCAAAGGAGGCAGCAATTGTAAAGTTTGGGCTTACATTGGTTAGGGTCTCATAAGCCAGTGCAACGTGTTCTGGTTGCGTATATAAACGCGAACTTTCGATTCCGGTATTATCAATTCCGTCTTCTTCACCGCCTGTCACTCCCAGTTCAATCTCGAGTGTCATTCCCATTTTAGTCATCCTCTCCAGGTAGCGCTTGCATATTTCGATATTTTCATGCAATGGTTCTTCTGACAGGTCAAGCATATGTGAACTGAATAAGGATTTACCAAACTTACGGTAATACCTTTCTCCTACATCCAGGAGTCCGTCAATCCAGGGTAAAAGCTTTTTAGCTGCATGATCCGTGTGGATAATTACCGGTATACCGTATAATTTGGCAATTTCATGTATATGTTGTGCACCGGAAATACACCCTTTGATTGCAATCCGTTCATTATCGTTCTTCAAGGATTTTCCGGCATAAAAAACCCCGCCACCGTTTGAAAACTGGATGATAACGGGTGAATTCACGGCTTTTGCGGCTTCCATGACTGCATTCACTGAATCGGTCCCGACTACATTTACTGCAGGAAGGGCAAAATGGTTGGCTTTTGCGACACGGTAGATCTCCTTAAGATCATTACCGGTTACAACTCCCGGAGCAACTTTATCTGATATTTTTTCTGACATAAGACTCTGATTTATAGATTTGACTTCATTAATTCTGTTCAAAAGTAAAAAAATATTTTTTCTTTTTTATCATTTTCATGTTTTTTACGTATCTTTGTATTAATTAAGTCTAAATAAGAACAACATGAAAACACTGAAAATAGTTATAGCTATCTTACTTGTTTCCATGGTTGTTGCCGTTAATGTTCAGGCAGCAAAACCAAAGGGAAATGGAAACAAATATTTCGTGCAGGTCCCGCATACTCAGGATCAATGCATGAAAATGCTTGGTGATATGAAACAAAAGGGAGATCCTTATCTCTCAAAATTCTATTTTGGATGCGCATATGGCAATCATACCGGATATGCGATACTTGAAGGGCAATCTGTGGATGCTGTTCGCCAGGCTTTACCAAAAGATCTCCAGGCCAATGCAAAGATTGAAAAAGTAGATGTATTCACGACCGCACAAATTGAAAAGATGCATCAAGAGCATGCAGTAAAAAAGTAAATCTGTTTTCATAACGCCGATTAATGTCAAAACGGGCTGTCTGGAAAGGTAGTCCGTTTTGTTTTATTAGACCGAATATTTATCTTTGTTGCAATTATGGCCCCGTAGTTCAATTGGATAGAATATCAGATTCCGGTTCTGAGGGTTGGGGGTTCGAATCCCTTCGGGGTCACC
>Ga0172371_10005228_pt1 | contig 19334 bp, 17 predicted proteins | sample Lak12m_FD_114543 | JGI IMG/M metagenome (GOLD analysis project Ga0172371, IMG submission 114543) | Freshwater microbial communities from Kabuno Bay, South-Kivu, Congo - kab_022012_12m | ecosystem: Environmental > Aquatic > Freshwater > Lake | place: Democratic Republic of the Congo: South-Kivu...
CTGGCTTTGGTGAGGGAATAGTAATAGTAACTCCTCAATTTGCTGAAATCGCAAAAGCTCCGCTTGGCGAAAAAGGCAATATGATTAAAGATTCTAACTAAAGAATCTTTAAAATTATTCTGGATTTTTTAATCTCTATATCTTTTAGAATATAAATCTTTTAAAACTATAATCTAATATTTTTTAGATGGTTCATCTATATGGAGTAATTCATGGGGGAGAATGGAGAGATATTTTAACAGGAGTAAGCGGCCCGATGCTAGTTGCTCCTTCGAGAGAATTTATTCAAGATTTATCAAGATTTCCAAAAGGAACAAAGATAGGAATTGAATCTACAACTGCAAATGATTGCTTAGAAATAAGAGAAAATCTTGCAACATTACCATTTAATCCTGCTGAATCAAGATTTAGTGATGATAGTCCTGCTGTAAGACCATTTTTTAAGTCAGGAGATGAAGTTTATTGGAATCATTTACAAAAAGCAGTTCAATCATTAGGATTAAAAATAGTTTTTTTAGAAGATAAAGAGGTTTGGTTTAAGTATAATCAAGCAACAATAAGATATGCAGAGGGTGAAGCTAGAAGAAGAAATTTAAACGTATTAGAAGAAGGAGAGGACGAGAGACACTATGCTAAAAAATCTATGGAGTTATCAGAAGAAGAATTAAGAGAAGAAGTTGCTAGAAGGAGAATACATGAAATAGAGCGGGATGATTTATTATTATCAACAATTAAATCTTTGGGAGTGGATGTTGCTATCGTTGGTATTGGTCATGCTGATTATTGGATGGCAAATAGGCAAGCAATATCTAAAAAATTAGGAATATCTTTTGATGACTACTCTACAGATCTTTCTATACAAGAACCAGGAATACATAAAATTCAACAAGCATTTACTAAGAATCCTCAAATTAATTTTAGGAATGCATATAATAGAATATCTTTAGAAAGAATTATTAGATTATTAGAGGGAGGTAGATTAACAGATAAAAAACCGGATTTGGTCGGCACTTGGGATGTTTCTAATCCTATTAAGGGTTACTTTGAAGTTTTTATGACTCGCGAGGGTAATGCTATTTCTGGAGAGATAGTAGATTGTCTTGGTGACGCAGAGTTTAAAGGATTTATTGATGATGGAAGAGTAGAATTTGCTAAAAACTATCTTTCACACAGATGTTCTGAAGGAGCAAGTAATGGAGAAATTAATTATGAAGGTTTAGTGAGAGATGGAAAAATTTTTGGTTATTTTATATTTTCTAATGGATATGGCAGAGCATTTTATGCTACACCTAAACCAACCCATTCTTTTACTAATTTGGGTTTATATTGGCGGTTCTTTACAGAAAAATATAGAGCAGATATAAAGCGACTCCAAGAAGAAGTCTCTAGGAAACACATAAAACAAAGTTCTAATTCTGCAACTTCTGTAGATTGCCCCCCTTAGTATTAATATTCAAAAGAGGTTTTGGCTATCCGCAACCTCTTTAAACACTCATTTTCTTGTTTTTATGTAAAATGAAAGTCCTGTATATAGAAGCTAAAAAAAAGAAATCAGAAAAATTAAACGAAGAATCATTAAAAACCTTACCAAAAGAATTATTCATAGCTTATAGCATACAATTCAAGTCCCTTGCTGAACAAATCCAAGCTCATCTAATAAAACACAGCTATAATATAATAGGATTCCAGCAAGTACTTGGCTGCACTAAACTAAGAGTAAAAAACAATGCAGCCATACTATTAATAGGCTCTGGAAGATTTCACGCTCTAAATTTAGCTTTGCAAAATAAAGAGGTCTACATATATAATAACGGATTAATAACAAAAATAGCAGAAAAAGACATTAATGATTTAAAAAAGAACAAGGAGACTAATCTAAGGCGCTTCTTTCTAGCAAGAAAAATAGGAATTCTTGTCTCAACAAAGCCTGGCCAAGAGAACACAATCAAAGCCCAATTGCTAAAAGAAAGAATTCTAAAAAAGTATCCTGAAAAAGAAGTTTTTCTTTTCTTTTCAAGCCACATTAATGTAAACGAATTTGAGAATTTCCAAATTGACTTTTGGATTAACTCAGCTTGTCCTGGTTTAATCAATGATGCGAGCAACCTATTAAATATCGACGATATTCTGGAGAATTTATGACAATTTATTATGTATTCTCAAGAATAGAAAAGTTTATAAAGTGTCCTAATTTTAGAGTTACAACAAAATGAAGACAAAAGTATTATATTCAGTTCTTTTTGTAGCATTTTTATTTGCAATTGCAAACGTACTTGCATTAAGTTATTCTGTTTCAACACCAGCTGATTTGACTAAAAGCGTTAATTCAACAAGCTTTACAATAACAAACAATGAAGCAATAGCATTAAACTTCACAGTAGCTATACCTGCTTCAATGAGCGATGGAACAAATACAGTAGCAATCTCAACACCAAGCTCAACTTCATTTTCACTTGCAGCAGGAAGTACATCAACAATAACAATAAACAGAGGAACAGTTTCATCTTCATTTAGATTAGGAGCCTATACTTCTCCTATTAATATAAATGCAGTAAACTCTTCTGACTCGAGCATTTCAACTAATGCGACAACAACACTTCAATTCAGAAGCACTTACTGTCAATATGGAGCATCTACAAACACAACAAGATATTTAGAAATCATAAGGGTTAAAGATACCTCATCAACTAATGATTGGGAATGGAAGCCAGGCGACACAGTTGATGTTGATGTTAGAGTAAAATACACAAATACTCAAGATTCAGATGATAGTATAGATGCTGTTATAAAACTTGATTTATATGACTCTATTAGCAACGAATATGTTGATTTGGATAATTCTGATGAATTCGAAAGAGAAATATCTCTTGATGAAGGAAGTTCTCAAACAGAAACATTCAATATTGATGTGCCTATTGAGGATATTGTAGATGGCGCTTCAAGATACAAACTTTATGTAAAAGTTTATGAAGATGGTGAAGAAGATACACTTTGCACTGATAAAGATAATAACAACAATTATTTCCAAGATATAACAATAGAAAAGAAAAGTTATGAAGTAATACTTAAGAGTTTGGATGTAACATCACCTGTTCCTTGCGGACAGCAAGCAACAGTTTCAGCAACAGCTTGGAACATTGGAAACAATGATGAAGATCAAGTTTATGTAAGTGCTTACAACAGAGAACTTGGTTTAATAAATGTAAGTTCAAATGTATTTTCACTTGACCAAGGTGATTCAAATAGAGTTGATATAGATTTCATGGTACCAGCAAATGCAACAGAAAAAACTTACGATATTATATTAACGGGATATTACAAGTACAGCAAATCTTCTGAAATTTACAGAGAAGAAACATCTGAGAATTACAGAGTTGCATTAAAAGTTGAAGGTTGCACAAAAACACCATCAGTTTCAATAACACCCGTTCTATCAGATAATACTCCAAGAGCAGTAATAGGAAATCAAGTTACAATTGAAGCAACACTAAAGAACACAGGAACAACTTCAGCAGATTACACAGTTGATGTTTCTGGAAATACTCAATGGTCAAGCGTATCTTCAATAGAACCTAAAACAGTTACATTAGATGCAGGAGAATCAAAGAAGGTATTAATTACTCTTAGCATAAATAGTGATGCACAAGAAGGCGATGAAGAATTCACAATAAGAGTAACTTCAAATGGAATAGCAAAAGAACAAAAAGTTCTATTAACTCTTGAAAAATCTCAATTAGGAAATGCAATACTTGAAAACATAACTAACAACTGGTTCATATACGCAATTGTTTTGATTAATGTTATATTGATTATTGCAATAATCATTGTAGTAAGAAGAATAGTTTCAAAAGATTAATTCTTCTTTGTTCTTTCTTTAAGCAATTATTTATATACTTTATATTATTATTTTTTTCATGTCTAAAAAAGAAGCAAGAAAGTTTTTACTAATATTTCTAAGGTATTTTTTTCTACTAGCCTTTGCTCTATTTGCATTTAATTTTCCATTCTTTTACGAGTTCTTTCTAAGACTTACAATCTACCCTCTTAATTTTCTTTTAAATCTCTTTTATAACTCAAGTTTTTCCAACAACCTTATAGCAATAAATGGCTATCATATAGAACTTATACCGGCTTGTATTGCAATAGCGGCTTATTTCCTGCTTCTAACTCTTAATCTAACAACACCCATGAATCCAAGAAAAAGAATTTATTCTGTTATTTTTTCCTTTCTGATTTTTTTATTATTTAATATAGCAAGACTTTTCTTTCTATCCCTTCTTTTTATTAATTCTAATATTTATTTTGAGCAGATTCACATGATTCTCTGGTATTCAATAAATATTTTATTTGTTTTAATAGCCTGGTTCTTGACTGTTTATTTATTTAAAATAAAAAACATACCAGTATATCAAGATTTCAAGTCTCTTTTTTTAAATTTAGAAAAAAGAAGAATAAAAAGGTTTTTATAACTAATATTTCTTAGACTAGAATGGACATCCTTAACTTTATACTTAATCTTTTAATGCATTCTGATAAGTACATTGGTTTTTTCTTGCAGAATTATGGCCCCTTAACTTATGCAATACTCTTCCTTGTTATTTTCCTTGAAACAGGACTTGTGGTAACTCCTTTCTTACCTGGCGATTCTCTTATTTTTATTGCAGGTACTTTCGCTGCAATAGGTTCTCTAAATGTTTTTTTGCTCTTTATTATCCTTTTCCTTGCAGCAGTAATAGGGGATTCTGTAAACTATGCTATTGGGCGCTATCTTGGTCCAAAAATATTCCATAAAGACACAGGAAAATTCTTAAGAAAGGATTATCTCTATAAGACTAGAGATTTCTTTGACAGGCACGGCGGTAAAACCATTGTTTTCGCACGTTTTATGCCTTTTATAAGAACCTTTGCACCTTTTGTAGCAGGAATAGGAAGCATGCGTTATTCTCATTTCTTTAGTTATAATGTGCTTGGCGGATTCCTCTGGGTGGGTATATGCGTTTTACTTGGGTATTTCTTTGGTAATATTACAATTGTAAGAGAGAATCTAACCCTTTTTGTAATACTAATAGTAGCAACTTCAATGACTCCTGCTGTAATACATTTTATAAGAAAAAAACTAAAAAGAAAATATTAAAACTTAGAAAAATATTGTTCTAACATTGCTAATTCAAATCTTTCTGTTGCTCTTACTATTTCACAATCTTTAAACTCAAGCTTATAGCAATTTACTTGCGGTTTGCTTATCTTTGTTTCGTTGCTATTAGTTATGTATATAACAGTATTAAGGGGGTTTGTATTGCAGTTAACATAAGGAATATCTGTTGTATTTATACTAGAATTATCTAAAGCCGCTTTGTAATCTATTCCAAAACCATGAAGGAATATCCCAAGATTTCCTCCAGCAACAGCATTATCCTTACATGCGGTTATATTAAAAGATATGTAGGTTTTTCTATCTAATAGGAATTTTATTTGGTCCTCAGGTATTTGAACAGGTATGTCTGACAGAGTATTTGGATTATTATTAAAATCAATAGAAAAGGTTTTAATTAACTTCCTACTAGAATCATAAAGCGGGATTTGTGCAGTATAGAATAAAAGACTTCCAACTTGTTTTTTATTAAAGGTTACGTCATTATATTTGACAGTGTTAGAATTTTTTGGAATAAAAAAGTATATTGCTGCCCCAACTATTATAATAAAAACTAAGACAAATATAATTCTCATCTGACTATCTTTAATATTTTTCTTTTTCATTTTTGATTTAAGAATATCCTTTCAATCTTTCTAACTCTCTTTTTGCTTCTTCAAAACGCCTTTCAGCTTCATTAACTCTTTGCTTTTTATGTTTTATCTCATCTATTGTTTCCTGTGCTTCTTTTATTTTTTTCTGGGCTTCAGCCAATTCCTTTTCTATTCTTGAGTTTGGCTGTATTCTTATATCTTCTTTTTTGCTTGAACTTGACGATGGCAATGGGAAATGCCATTTACCCCTCATTTTTCTTAAGAAAAATAAAACAGCAACACCGACGATTATTATTCCAACTATTGCATAAATCCAATTCTGGAATTTAATAATAAAACTCTTGATGCTTGAACTAACTGAACTAATTGAACCCATAAGAGAAAAACCCGTGCTATTTTGACTTGTTTGATTGGTAGTAATGTTTTGTGTTGTTTGATTATTTATTCTGCTAGAAGTATTAGTATTTGTGCTGGTATTTGTATTGGTATTAGTATTCGCATTTGATGTAGTTGAATTAGTCCCGAATGGATCAAGAGTTATTGGACTGCCTAAAGTAACATTTACATATTTTTTTGTTGCTACTATTCTGCCTTCATTTTTCATAATTAAAGTAATGGATGATATCTCTGCATTTGATGTTAATGTAATTGTATTGCTTTCCTTAAAATCAGTATAAAAATCAGTTATCTTTATTGATTCAACACCGGTTGGATCTAAAACACTCACTCTAACAGAAAGATTATATGTTGTTGGTGCTTTTACTGTTATTAGTGTGTCATCCGCACTTATTAAAGGTAAAACTAAAGCCAAGAATAAAATCAAAAACACTATTTTTTTTGTCATTTCTTATTTATAAATTTACAAACCTATTTTATTAAAAGTATAACAGAACTTATATTTATAAATATTGCTTATTTTATTCCAAGGATTCTAAAAAGGAAAGCATCAGAAGTCAAGCCAGAATCTCCGCTAATATACTGAATTACAGTACAACCATTCTCCTGAAAAATCTTAGAATTATTTGTCTGCTTAAATATAATTACATTGTCAGTTAAACAGTTTTTTATAGCATGGTCCTCTGTGCAATTCTCATATATGCAGCTATAATCTGTTTTTTGGACAAATCTATCCAAATTCATCCTTATTTCAGATATGCCCACACCATAAATATCTTCTTGTGAATTTATTCCAAAGTAAAGCGGTTTATCTTTGTATTCACCAATCGCTTTAGTCAGATTAATTGTAACATTCTCAACATCATTTGGATTAAACCTTGTTTGATATTCAACTCCATTAACAGAAAAACCCCAGTAGCCATAGTCATTTTCTATGAACTTAATACCATTATAGGTAACGGTTTGGCTAGTATCATTATTTTTTGAGTAGTCAGAAACAAAATAACCTGCTATACTGAAGAGCATTATTATTCCAAGCACAATAACAATTACTTTTTTATTTCTCTCGTCTTTTTTCTTCTGTTCTTCTCGAGTAATTATCTTTCTCATATTATCTCTATGAAATTAAGTCTTTTAAACCTTATCATAGAATTAGCATACTTACCAGAAGTGAGTAAAAAAAGAAAGAAAAAGAAATAAAAAAATTTAAAATTTGTTTATGAAGTTGTCTGTGGTAGAACTAACTTTGTACCAACATCTGTTGATACTGTTCCGTCCTTAACCTTAGCTACAGCCTTAGTTGTTTCAGGTCCCTCGTAACCAGCAACTAGCATTGCTATTTTCTGATTATTGTAGGGGCTTACAGAAACTTGTATCAAATATTTGGTTGGACCAGCAGTTGTTTGTGCAGCCCAAGCATCTCCGCATATCGGAGCGCTACTTGCGCCATTTGTTAATATCATGGCAGCAGCCTTATTGATACATGATCCTCCAACAACAATTAAGTTGTTTGAAGCAACTGAATCAACTTTATCATCTGTAACTACAGTTATACTTGATGAACCAACACTTACAGCAGCAGCAGAGAAAACAATATCAACATACATCTGATCTAACGGATTGTATATTGTTGCTTTGTTATTTGTTCCACTTGAAGTATCGTATTGTACGAAATCTCCATATCTATCTACAGCTTGACTCAAGTATGAGTTAGAGCCTAGACTTGTGAAACTTGCAGCACTGTCTTTGAATACAGGTTGTGCAACAGCAATTTCAACAGGGCTTGTTCCGGCTATTGTTAATGGTATGCAAATATAATCACCATATGTTGATTGATTATGTTGCTTTTTCTCCATTAACAATATAGCAGGGCCGTATGTTTGATTGAAGTTACATTCTGGTATTCCGCCATCATTATCAGGATCAATACCTCCAAGTATTGCTCCAGCTACAGCTCCAGATGTATTGGCAAGATTTGAAGTTGTCCAATTTACTGTAAGAGCAGCATTTGAACCCGCGGTTACAAAAGTTACTGCAACAGCACCAGTTGTAGTCAAGTTAGCAATATTAGCAGTTCCAGCTGTTGTATCTAATGTATCTCCTCCATTTGGTAAAATGTAAGCTGTTCCATTAGTTATGTTTGTTGGTGCAACAATTGCCATGAATTCACCATTTGCTAGTTGAAGTCTTGGGAATAATGTTGTATATGTACCAACAGAACCAGCAGCAGCACCAGTACCCCATGTTATCTTAACACCGTCTGTTGAGACGTTATTAAGGAAGTATTGCCCTCCTCCGATTGTAACTGCATTAGCAGTTGCACCAGTTGAGTTTAGGGTTATACTGTATGGTGTACCTGTTATAATATCTGATAAAGATACTTTATTATTGCTTCCAGTGTATGTAAAACTAACACTGTCAACTCTTAAAATCATACCTTTATCTCCTTCATTAACAACGATGTAATCGTTTTCTTTTGCGTTTTCTCCTTCAAGTACGTGGATGTAATTCCTTCCGCTTGAAGCAGCAGCAGCATGAGCCAATATAGGTGATACTGTACTAGTTGAAGTATCATTATCATAAGCAAAATCAAGTGTGTATTGTCCTTCTTCCTTAGCTAAAGCGCTTGTGAATGCAACACTAGCTTTCAAGTTATTATCAGTATCGACAACAATTTGATCTCTAGCATCTGCTTTCAAAGTAGGAATAGTACCCACTAGATTTACTCTTAATCCTCCGAATACAGGATCAACGAATGAATCTCCATCTTTGATGTAGTCTGTTGTTGTTTTTTGCTTAGCAACAGCAACTTGTATTTGGCTTATTCCATCACCAGTTCCTGTTATAGTGCAATTTGTACCTAAAAGAATCTCATCATCACTACCATATGTTACTTTTTGAGCATTTTGAAGAGTTATCTTGTTTGAGCCAATAAGTAAAGTAGCGGTGTTTGTTGTTGATTCTTTAGCAGAGTAAATGACTGTCTTTGCGTATATGTCAAGTCCTCCTACTTTTCCACTAGCACCCTCAACTATTTCTTGAGGAGTACCTCCATCAACAGCAAGAGTTACTCTATCTGTTGTAGATTGTGTTATTGCAACAATTTCTACAGTGTGTTCTGCTCCATTGATTGTTACAGTTGCAGTTTCTCCTTCTTTAAGAGATTTTTCAACACCTGAACCATACAATACGACTTTTTTATCGCCTGTATTTGAACCAGAGCCTATTGTATACTTTTGTCCTAATATACTTACTTCATGTCCTTTAACAGAAGAATTAGAAACATCAAGAACTTTGTTCAAGTTTAACTTGTATGTATACAAAGGTGTTGCAGCATCAGTTCCTACTTGTATGTGCAAGATAGGATCATCAACATCTCCACCACTTGTTCCAAATGCAATAGCAGAACTACCTACGCTTATTATTTGTGAATAAGTATATGTTGTTCCAGCATCATCTGTGAATGTTCCATCAGCTAAAGTATTTGGCATTTCAGTGTTAGTCAAAGTTGACCGTCCACCTGAAGTTAAAAGATCAGCAAAATTAATCTTGCTTGAAGAAGCTAGATTAACTTGGTCTCCTGTTCCTGATATTGTTGCGCCTTCTTTAACAGTTACACTCTTGTCAAGTGTAGCTCCTAAATCAGTAGCAGCAAGCATATCTGATGCAATTGCATTTTGTCCGTAAACAATAGCAGCATCAGCAACACCATCCTTTACGAAAGGTGCAGGCCAGGCAGCAGTAGCGAAAGCAATTGTGCTTCCAATCATAACTGTCGAAGCCAATACCGAAGCTATTTTCTTAAAATTTATTTTCATTTTTATTAACCTCCTTTCACACAATTGAACTATGCCTTTGTGTATGCTTTTAATTAGTCATTTGCAAACACATGACACTTATCTATGTATTCTCTGTATGTCAAAACTGCTTTTCTAAGTCATTAATTGTTGACAATAGTTATCTGGTTTTTTACCTTTAAAAACCTTTTGCATTCTCGCCCATAAAACACCGAATATCTCGGGATTCCTTTATAAACCTTTTGGTATCACTAGTTTAAGATTACAGCTTTTTTGGACTTGAATTAGTATAATTTTTTATTAGTTAATTTATGCTATTAATATAGGTACTAAAGATATAGATATCAATAATATATATATTATAGATATCTAGAAAGATTTATATAGTATAACCGACGCTATAATACTGAAAAAGAGTTAAATTTTTGAAGAACATGGCAACTAAAAATATAAAAACAAAGACAATTACAGTAGAACAAAAAAAAGGCACCTTCAGAGCACTATTCAGCCGTTTCAAAATAGAAAAAACAGATAAAACAGCAGATATTTCTGCTCTTAGGAGTTTAATGAGCAATGAAAAAGCCAGGATTCTACATGTTCTTAAGACACAGCAGCCTAACTCAATCTATAAACTGGCTAAGATTCTCGGCCGCGGTTTTAAAGCAGTCAGACAAGATATGACTGTTTTAGAAGAGTTTGGCTTTGTTGAGATGATACCCATTCATAAAGGAAAAAGAGAGAAACTAAAACCCCTCATTGTTCTTGATGAATTAGACATAAAATTTAAGCTTTAATTTTTAGTAATTGTTTAGCTATTTTTGCATATCTCAAGTCTTACTAGTATTCCCCCACTATCAAGACTTATTGGTGCGGTTTCAGCTTTTTTAGCAGCACAAAAAGAATTATTGCCTGAACTAATAGTAAGTATATTGTTTTGCCTTGTGCTTGAATCACTAGTATTTAAATAATAATCAGCCCTAAGAAGATAATAGCTAATAGAAGCACCCTGACCTGTTACAAAAGCCCTTTTTAGCATCTCACTATAGGTTCTATTAAGGACCACGCATGACTTTTCCCCATTACCGCATTCTTTCTGGCTATCTAAATAACAATCTTTGACTAGTTCATGCAGAGTTCTATAGTTGGGTTCGCTATCCTTAAAACATTCTGTTGTATAAACAGTAGCAGCGCTAAGAAAATTACCAATAAGAGCATCCTCGCCTGCAATAGGAACCTTTGGTTTTAGATAAATCCCAAGAAAAATAACAGAAACAATCACAACCATTATAACAATTATCATGAATCCAAACATTTCATACTGTGATTTATCTGATTTAAAATTATTTTTCATTTTATTCATTTCTAGTGTCTGAAGTGTATATCATTATCCTTCCAAGCTCCCACCTTTTGTAATTATAGCCGTTTTTAGTGTCTGTTCTACATAAACTCACAAAATTAGCATCAGCAACAGAGTCATTTATTGGTTTAATAACAGTAAAAGTATTGCAATTAGGATAGTTTCCTATAGTGCATTCTATTGTTTCATTTGAATAAGGAAGAAGCTTCTTTATAACAAGCCCATCAATTTTCCAGAAATTCTTATATATTGTATGCTCTTTAAATATAACCAGCTTATCCATATCAATTGAATTGCCAGCACCACAACTGAGTTCAGGACTATCAGCAATTCTCATAACAAGCATTAATGCCCTGTCCTTTTGAGATTCATAAACGCTTGTCTTAATTCCGCTCATTGTAGTTGTTATGTAAAATAAGAATACTATTATAAAGAAAAAAAAGATGAATATAAGCACAAAAATCATCTCCTTTATATTTGTTTGAGACTTCTTAGAATTCCTAATGCATTTAGAAGAAAGTTCTGGTTTCATTTTACTTAACTCTATTTATCTTGAATAGAGTTCTATTAACGTCCTGCTTAGGAACTTTTTTTAGAAACATTTTCAACTTAGAGCCAAGCCAATTATTTTTCTTATAATCTTCTCCAACTAATGCTCCTGCTAATTTCTTATATTCAATGCTTGAATGGGTTTTTCCAAATAAGGTTGAAGGCATGTTTCTATGGAGAGCTTCAACAACCTTTGTTTCATGAGGTAAAAATGCGAGAACAGGGACATCGCAGGTTTTTTCTATATCATCCAGACTGAGTTCAAAATCCTTATTATAAACCTTATTTATTATAATCCCGTTTATTGGCGTTTTCTTTTCTTTAGCAAATCTGATTGCTTTTAGAGTTGTGCTTAGTGTTACTAAATCAGGAGTAGTTATAACAATAAGTTCATCACTAGCCATCATTGCCCCAAGTAGCTCATTAGTTAAATTAGGTGAAGAATCAATGATAACAACATCGTATTTTCTTTTAATATCACCAAGTTTTTCTCTTAACTTCAGAGGATTTACAGCAGGATAGTTTACAGAGCCAGGAATAATATCAAAACCATGTCCTGTTTCATAAACAGCCTGTTTAATTCCTGCTTTATCGTCAAGAACATGATGTATTGTTATTTCAGGATTAAGAAAACCAATATGCAAAGCAAGATTTGGGGCAGAAAGATTTCCATCAACTAACAAAACTTTCTTATTATAATCATTGGCGAGACTTGCACCTATCGCAATTACAGAAGAGGTTTTTCCAACCCCGCCCTTTATAGAAATGATTCCTATTGTTTTTCCCATTTTCACCTCTTTAATTATTTAATTATATTTGTCTTTTATGCTTTTTAATACTTTTGTTTTTATGATTCGCAGTTATAAACCCTGCAATCCAGGTCAACTTTGCAGTTTTTATCATCCATTGCTTTAACTTCGTCAAATATATTCATCAAACTGCTCGATGAAGTTAAGTTTCCTGCTTGGCTTGCAATTGTCTTAAGATATGAGCTTATATCAGAAGAACAGCCCGCTCTTCCTATTACCCCTATCTTTTCATCATAAATATTTGCAAGTTCATTAATTTTTTTCCCAAGTCTCTTAATATTACATTCGTAAATTTCATTTGAAGAAAAGATAGCAGCATAAATGAGGTTTCCAAAATACTCAACTGTTTTTCCATTCTTAGTTACACTACCTTTTTCATAACTGCTTGTGCAATAATCTTCATTACAATCACCAGAAACACTTATATTGCATCCATAAGCTCCTTCAAAGCAAACCCTTATGCTTCCTTTTGCACAAAGATTTACATTAGAAGTTACATTTATATTTAGGAAATGAACGCCACTTAAATCTTCTGCAATCTTCTCTGGCGGCTGTACAAAACAATAATTTTCAGAAGAACTTACAATCATTATTAAATCATCAACTTTAAAACCGCTAAAAAAAGGAAAAGCAGTTATATAGAATACTTTTCCCTGCAAAAAATTGTTTGCAAATATGTATTTATTATATCTGCTTATTGCTTCTCCTGCCTCAGGCCATTTTTTTAAAATTCCAGATTCTTCTGTAAACGCAAGTGTTTCTCTACCAAAAGGGAATCTTGAGTTTGGCACAGAACAATTAAAATAAATTCTCGTTTCTTTTTTGAATCTTATAGGTTCAGGAGAAGTTGCGCTCGTTATGCCATTTGAAGCCGGGTCAAGATAATTTAATAGTTGCTGTCCTGACAAGCTGTTTTCAACTCGAGTTTCTGTATTTACAAGTCTTGTAGTAGCATAAATTGCTATGAGTATTATAAAGCAACCAGCAACAATAGCAAAAATCCAGCTATAAGGCAAATCAAAGAGTGCTTTTTTGCTTTTCATTTTATTCGCTTACTTCGACAAGGTTTTTACCTTGTTTTATTGCAAGCCCAATTTTAACTTTTTGATTTACAACTTTTATACATACGGGATTATGATTACTCAAATCAAGATGTTTTAATTCTTTGCTTTTAAAATCAAGATTAGTTGATGGGGCATAAAGATAAAAATTATCTCTGAAATTTATTCCTTTGCTTTTTATTTCTGATATAACGCCCTTTTCTAAGTCATTAGCATTTGAAGTTATATTTAAATTCCAATTTACAAAGCAAACCCACTCAATTCCAGAAGGAAGTACTCCGCTATATGAAGTTGACACCTCTATTCCAGGATTCCAAACCTCATTAATTTTTGCTTCAAGATTCTGTACAAATGAGATAATCTGGGCATTTTTTTGCCAACCCAAAAAAAATCTGATGCCAATGAAAGCAACAACAATAAAAAAAACAATCATTATAATGGCAAATATCATTGAAAAGGACATTCCAAATACCTCTGCTTTTCTATTTTTCAAATCTAAGATTTTTTTATTTTTCATAAACTCACTTTTGATTTATCTAACTCGAGCTGATACTATAAGGTCTAATTATAATAGAACATTCACTTGGATTAGGCTGATTGCCGTATCTGTCAACGCATTTTATATAATAGTTCTGATTTGTTTTCCAAGCAGTTGTGTGAAGTGTTTGATTTGAGTAAGGCATCTCTGTTCCCTCTGATTTAGCAATATCGAAATTGCATGAGCTGGTTGAGTAATAACAAGAAGAGTCTTCATCAACGCCTATAATTAATTGGCTTTCAAGACTATAAACTCTAACAACAGTAGGAGCAGACCTATCTGTAAATATAGAGAAGTTCGTTGAATTAAAGGCAGTATTTCCTCCGAGATCAAAGCATTTGAAGTAATAGTTATAATTTCCTTGTGTTAAATCAAGATTCTGTGTATGAAGGTTTCCTCCTGTTTCAGACATTTCAACAAAACCCGAATCAGGATTAGTTGAGAACTGGCAATTTGCATTTCCATTGCTATAACCATTATCTGTTTTTACTGCTAGTGTTGTTGTTATTGTATTTGTTCCACCACCAATAGTTCCATTTGGTCCAACTTCTAATATTGTTAGTGGCTGTGTTCCTATTAATTTGAAAGGATAGCTTTGTTGCATCGAGATATTATTCATATCTTTACATCTGAAATAGAATTGATTCTCTTCTTTGTCTTTAATTCCTGTTAGTGTAGCATGACAAGTGTACATTAACTCAGCATTCATCTGCCAGATTGCATTATCACAATTCATTTGATTTTCCATTGCATCATAATCAGAATCAGACCTACTCCATCTGCAATTGCTTGGCTCATTAGTATAAACTTCAAGACTTAAATTATCGACTTTGTATAAAACAGGCGAGTTTGATGCAATTGAGGTTGCTTTTATTAAAGGAGCTGTTTGGTCTGGTCCGCTTTCAATACAGAAGTTTACAACATATTCATCTTGATTTACATTTTCATTTCCATCTTTGCATCTTATATATAAGGAATACTCCCCATTATTTTCAACACCAGGGAAACTAGTATTTATTGCGCTTGTTCCAGGTAAGCTTATGCTCTGGCTGTGATTTTCATTAAACATATTGCTATCGCCCATGTAGTATTGCAGGTCATTATAGCTTTTAGTGTGATTAAAATCAATTTTGCATTGGCTTGGCTGTAGTTTATCTCCTTCTTCTGTTGTTAGTATTCCAAATGTAAAAGCAGTAAATGCTTTCAAGCAGCCATCTTGTCTTTCTGGATTTACTATTCTCATTCCTGATGGTCCGCTTGATTGGCCTGGCGGTCTTGTCATTTTAGAACCAGTGTATTGATAACCCTCTGTAATTGCTTCATTCCAAGGTTTTATTCCAGGAGAGTTTACATCATAAGGCGAACCGTCAATGCATTTTTCATTTCCTGTTCCTTGATTTATAATCTTACAAGTTTGTCCAAGTGATTTACATCTGTATTCAGAACAAGGCATTAAAGGATTTTCATTGCATTTATTGCATTGATCTTTTCTTGTATTTGAATCAAAATAAGAAGGGGCTTGCCAAGGCATGCATTTGAATTGTATTGTTACTTCTGTTGTTTCTGTTTTTTTGAAAGTTTTTGCAAGAATATAATAAGCTACAAGTAATCCAACTCCAACTGAAATTCCTGTTCCCCAAGCACCAACTTGTCCTCCCTGACCTCCAACAGCTCCTTTTGGGGTTGTGAATTTATTAAAAGCAGAAATAATTCCATAAGTTGTTTTTCCAGCCATTATTCCAGCTGATAGGGCAAGTGTTATACTTTTAACATTATTTGCTTTTTCTCCAGGAAAAATCTGTGCAATAGCAAGCCCATATCCAAGCACAACAGAAGCGTATTGAAGTCCTTCAAATGCATTTCCAAGGAAATGTCCTGTTGCAGTTTGGGGTGTAAAATCTTTTTTTGAAAATGGATTTGTATAACTTACATCGCCTTGTTTTATATAATTATTCCACGAGTTTTCATCCCAACCAGCAGCTTCTAATTTTTTAATATTATCGGGCTGCAATTTACTCCATTCAGAAATACTTTCTTGTGATGTAAGTGTCTTAACAGTATCAGTTATCTGCGGTGCTTTTGGTGTTGGTGTATTAACATCACCCGGAGGATTTTTTCCACTATAGCTATAAAAACCCCCAATATTTATATCCTTTAATTGTTTTTCAAACTCTGTTTTTGTAAGTTCTCCACTAGGGCCATAATATTTCCCATTGTCAGTATAATACCCCTCATCATACCATGTTGCACTAGAAGATGGTGGCTGGATAGGGGTTGGTGTTGAATCAGGATTGTAAATTTCATAATTATTATAATCTAAAAATGCATCATCATAAGCTTTAGGTGTTAAATCTATAAGTTCCCCGGTAGTCCAGCTAGCACCAGGATTATTAGAATTAAAATACCTTACAGAATAAGAATTTCCGGCAGAAGAATCCTGAACAAGAGCAACATAACTATCTCCTTTTTTCCTCATTGTTCCATCAACATAACCTGCAGGAGTTATAGTTGGAGCACTAGCAGCACTTACTCCTGCGAAACTAAAGCTGAATAAAAAGCAAAATGCAAAAATTTCAATTAATAAAATTGAAATTTGACTTAGAGCCATTGCTCTAATTTTTGCATTTATTCCTCTTACTTTTTTCCCCATTTTTTCCTCTTTCTTTATTTTTATTTTATTTTATTATCTGAATCCAAAACAGCAACCTGCAAGTTCTTTTAGCCAGTTTCTCTTATATAATCCCTCTTTTACACATTCATCATGTGCTTCTGATTCAAGGGCGCACAATTCTTCATTACGGGCAAGACCATTTCTTCCATCCAGGATTAATCCTATATCATTGTTCCTTACTAAATCAGCTTTTAAAAGCCCCTTAAGATAATCTTTTGTAATCGGAACTCTAACGCGCTGTTTTCCATCAATTAGATGATAAGCATAACCCGGTCCAGTGCTTTCAAATGCGAGTCCTACAGGCCAATTTCTTTTATAATTTAACTTGTTTGTATAGATTGGTGCATTATGCCATTGATTAAGATAGGTTTTACTTCTTTCTTCTTCTGCTCTTTTTTTTGCAGCTTCTTCAAGAGCTTTTTGTGCTTGAAGTCTATCCAAAAATGCAGGAAATTCAGAAGAATCTTTAATCAAACCCCTTCTAGTTAACTCTTGTATTAATTCTTGTCTCTGTTTTCCCAATAATTCTTTCATTTTATCTTCATTATATTGTTCTCTATCCTCATTAGCTCTTCTCTGAAAAATTTGAGCACCAACAAGAGCATCCGCGTTTCCTGTTTTATAGAATTGCAGCATCATTGAATCAGAAAGAAGCTGGAAAGGATCTCCAGCTCTTGCTTCAATACCAGCATAACCACTAGCCAAAGCAACACCAAGAACTAATTTAACTAAGTTTCTTTTAATTCTTCCCATGTTTATTGTTTGCATTTTTTTATTTTATTCTTGTTTTTATTAGTTTTTTGCGTATTTAAACTTTATGTTTTGTTACCATTTTAAAGTTACACTTATTTTATTATATTATTAATCCAATCTTTAATCATGAATCCTGTTGAAGTCGGATTAGTAAAAGTTGGAGTTGTTGCATTTCCGGTGTTTGAGTTTGAAGTTGTAGTCGCTTCAAGTATCTGTGCTCCACCACTTCCTGCTAATCTTCTATTATTGAAATAAGCAGCATAACCTCCATCAGTATAAGTTCCAACCCAATTAATATAACCTCCGCAATCTCCTAGTTTGTAGCATATACCATTCATTTCCTGTGCCCATTTTTCAACTGTTGCCTGACTTATATTTTCATTATTTTTATCCTCTTCTGTTAAGTACTGACAATTCTGTGTACATTGTGGTTCTTCTTCATTTTTAGTTCCAAGTATTCCTTCTAAGAATCCTGGCACAAGGGGGTGCTTTGTTTTTTCCCATTTTATTGTTATTGCTGAATTTCCTATTGAGCAGCTGCTTGCAGCAGAAGTTGTTCCTGTGCTTGGATTTATATAACCGCTTCCAAAACTTGGTGTTGAACTTCCAAAACCAGGAGTAGTTGCATTTCCAGAACTTACAGCTGAGCTAGAACTCGAGCCCCAGAACTGAAAACCTGGCGGATAATTAGGAACGCACAATCCATCAGGAGTTGGGTCATCTTGATTTCCATCATTATTAGAATCATTTGTACTCTTTGTAACCTGTCCTGAACTTGAGAGATAATAATTTTCTATCCATAAGCATTCTCTTTGATTTATGTTCTCACAATCACTTTTCTGTTTCTGTTGAGTGCAATCACCCCACCTATTTGTCCTGCAAGCAGCTTCACTAAAGCCGCTTATAGAATTTTCAATGCAAATCTGGCCTCTGTAATCAGCACAGGGCTCTGTGATTATCTCATTATTCAAACAAATCTGCTTATAATATCTTGAACCAACAGTATCTTGTCCTTCTCCTGTTGGTGAATCACTTACACACCAAGACTCTCCATGTTTTTTACCATTAGCACAACTCAAACTAACGCAAATATAATCCCCTTGTTCTGGTTTATTTAAAATTCCAGAGTATTTTTTGCCAATGCTTCCAAGGAAATAATCACAATTTCCACAAGTTTTTGAACCAGCATTACTTGAACCAGCCCCACAACTTTCTGATTTTTTGTAAACATTTCTCCAGTATTGGGGATCATCATATCTTGAGGAATCATAAATATTTGCTCTATTATTACAAGTATCAGTATAGTAAACCTCGTCTTTTCCTTCTATTATTACTGTGTTTTTTGTTTTTCCGCATTCTGTTCCTAATTCAGGAGCAGTGCATAGAATATCCTTATAAAATCCTAATGAAGCGCCGCCTGTTTGATTACCCGAGATATTTATATTATTATCAGTACTTCCTGCTGTTGTACATTTTTCTCTTAATTCAAACTTGCAGGTTTTTCCACCACGGCCGTTATCCATTACACAAGCACCCGTGTCTTTACCCTGCGCAGTTGAGATGCATGTAACTTCATTTTGAATTCCACTTCTAAAATCTGTTGTTAGTCCGTAAAATCCTGATAACTGCTTGCATCTTGTTAGTGTTACAAATGCACC
>Ga0172371_10005229_pt1 | contig 19334 bp, 12 predicted proteins | sample Lak12m_FD_114543 | JGI IMG/M metagenome (GOLD analysis project Ga0172371, IMG submission 114543) | Freshwater microbial communities from Kabuno Bay, South-Kivu, Congo - kab_022012_12m | ecosystem: Environmental > Aquatic > Freshwater > Lake | place: Democratic Republic of the Congo: South-Kivu...
CCCGCGTGCGGGCCAGACGCGACTCCAGAGCACGACGCCAAGGCTGCCGCCGCCCACGTGCCCGGCCCGCCGGTCCGCGGGTACGCCGCCCCGCGGACCGCGATCTTGAAACAGCCCTGGGCCGCACCGGGGGCACGTTGCAGCCCGAACCCGCCCGGGGTAACCTAAGGACAGTTGCTCCGGGACCTGCGAGTTCCGTGCGTGACTGCCAAGGGTCTGCCTCTTGGCGGCTTTGCCCGGCGCATGGACCGGCTCAGAGCCCGAGCCGAGCCCGCAGGGGTCCAGCCGGCCAGGGCGACAGGGCGCGGCTCGTCCCGCAGGCCGGCCCGGTCCAGCGCGGCTCGCCCCAGGTGCCAGGAGGCCGCCGGTGCACGAATCTCGACTCTTCTTCTCACGCAGCGAGCTCCGGACGCTGATCCAGCGCCGGCAGGCCGACCCCGTCGGGCGGCAGTTGTTCTGTGACCTGATGGCCGCGGCGGACTGGGCGCGGAAACAGCCGCTTCCGGCCGAGCCCGACCCTGGCCCGGCGAGCTTTTGGCGCTCGCCGCCGCTGCGTGCCGGCCAGACCCCCTACAGCGAGGCATACCTGCTGGTTCACGAGGCCTTTGAGCGGGCGACGTTCGCCTTTGAGCGCTCGGTCCAGGAGCTCTCGCTGGCGTACCTGCTGACCGGCGAGAGGCCGTGGGCCGACCGCGCCATCGAGTGGCTTGACGCCGCCATGAACGAGTGGCGGCACTGGTGGCCCAAGTGCAACCCCACCGGGCAGTTCCGTGTGCGGATCATGAGTTCGACGGCCCTTGCCCTGGACTGGCTGGGGGACGTCATTCCGCCCGGGCTGCAGGAGCGTTGTCGCGAACGTCTGGCGGACTCGGTCCGGTGCTGCCTGGAGGACGACTGGGGCAAGGCCCTCGAACAGCCCGCGCCCTGGCAGGCGGGCAACCACTTCTGGTTTGACGTCGGCATGCTGGGCCTGACCTGCCTGCATCTGGGCGGCGAGGACGCCGCCTACCGCGCCATCGCCGAGCGCTGCGGCCGGACCCTCGACCGCCTCAGCGACTGGAGCCTCGGCCCCGAGGGTGACCACATCGACAAGACCGGGCACATGCTCTATGGCTTCCGCTGGGCCCTGCCGATGCTGGTTGCCTGGCAGCGCGCCGGCGGCGCGGATGTCCTGGCGAAGCCGGCTTTCGGGGCCACGCTGCGCTGGGTCTGTGACCTGCTGTGGCCGGGGCAGCTCGTCCAGGTCGCCTTCTCGGAGACGCTCTTCGACCGCTGGATCCTCATGCTGCTGGCCGCGAAGCACCGGGACCCGCGGGCTCAGTGGGTGGCGCTGAACACCACCGACGAGATCGAGGTCCCGACGGAGCCCGGCTGGGCGCGGTGGTCGCGCATCGCGCCGACGTGGGCCTACCTGTTCTATGACGAGTCCCTAGCCGCGCCGCCACCGGGCGACGAGCGGGGCCTGCCGCCGCGCTGGTCCCGGTCCGCCGGGTGGGCCGTGCTCGGGGCCGGCCTGAGCACGTCGCGGCCGAAGGTGGTGCTCTACGCCGGGCCGCGCTCCCCGAAGAACGCCCACAATCAGGGCGAGCTGTACGTCGGGGCCTTTGGCGAGCGTCTGCTCGAGACCCCCCAGGTGCCCCAGCACGGTTACCTCAGCGAACACCGCGGACTGGCCTACTACCAGACGAACCTCTCCGGCGCGGTGCTTGTGGCGGACGGCCTCGGGCAGGCTTCCGGGCAGCAGTGGACCGAATGGCCAGGCCTGAGCGCCATCGGGCACGAGGTCAGCCCACCCGTCGGCAGGCTCCTCAGCGTCGAGTCCGGACCTGGCTGGTCGGAGGCCGTGGCCGACCTGGCGGCTGCCTACCGGGACTGCCGCATCGAGGAAGGGCTCTGGGGGACCCGCGTCGAGCCGCCCGCCGAGTGGCAGCAGCGGAGGCGCGACCGCCTGGCACGCTTCGTCCGCAGGGTCCGCCTCGTCGGCGATGAGTGGCTCGTCCTCAGCGACGATGTGGTCCCGCACCCAGGTCAGCCCGTCGACCTCGAATGGCACTTTGGCACGCACGGCAGCGTGCTTTTCCCGGAAGCGGGGTTGGCGACCATCGAGAAGGGCCGCGCGGCCATGGACCTGTTTCTGCTCGAGTCGGGCGGTGCGCCGTGGTCGGTGCGGCCGTACCTCTGGTCTGAGGGCGGCAGCTTTCTGTCGGTCAGCGTGCCGGCGTGTTCACAGCCGCTGCGGTTGTTGGTGGTCCTGCGGGTCCGGGCGCGTCGCGCCGCGCGGCTGAGCCCCGTCTGGAAGGCCCCGACGCTCTTGCTGCCGGGCAGTGGGCCCGAGTTGTCCTGCTGCCACCTCGCGGGCGCTGCGGGTCTCTGACACCGAGTGCCTGGAGCGCGGCCTCGCGGCCTGCTGCCGTCGGGTTGCGGCGAACCCGGTCTGCGTATCGTGCGGCCAACCCAGGGGGGTGGCTGTCGGTCCCGACGGCAACGACCAAGGCGCGCAGCTCAGGAGCCCTCGCCGCCGACCGGGCTTCACACGGCCCCGAGCTGCCGCAGGATCGCCCGCATGTAACCCAGGGCGAAGGCCATCCCGGCGTGCCAGGGCGCCGCGCAGGACGTGTGCGGCGTGTGGTCGGGGATGAGGACGCCGTCGAAGCCATTCGCGTGGTAGATGCGCAGCGCTCGGAGCATGTCCACGTCGCCTTCGTCCAAGAACACCTCGTCGTAGTCAGGCACCTTGCCGCGCACGTTGCGGAAGTGCACGTAGCAGATGCGGTCCTGCCGGCTGAAGCGGTCGATCGCGTCGTAGACGTCAGCCCCCTGCATCTCCGATACGGTCCCCTGGCAGAACTCCAGGCCGTTGCTGCGGCTGGGCACGAGGTCCAGGAGACGCTGGTAGTGGTCCGGGTGCGTGATCAGGCGGGCGGTCCCGCGCAGCACCGGGATCGGGGGGTCGTCCGGGTGGGCGGCCAGGCGGACCCCGGCCTCCTCGGCAACCGGCACCAGGCCTTCCAGGAAGCAGGCCAGTCGCGCCCACATCTCATCGTGGCTGACCGTGCCGATGTCTCCCGCCGGCGCGTGGGCCGCCACCCTGGTGCCCCACACTTCGCCGCAGGGGATCGGCGTCTCCGGCGGGGCCGCCTCCCGGTGGAAACCAACGGCCTCGGCCCCACCACGGGAGACGCGTGTGGCCACCCGGCCCCATACCCCGGCAAGGCTGAAGTAGTAGCCCATGCAGGGGATGCCGGCCCGGCCCAGGTTGCGGATCGTGGCCTTCAGGTTCTCCATCTGTGCCGCCCGCCCCGGTCCCCCCAGCAGCACCTGGTCCCAGTGCTCCGGCCGGAAGTTCTCGATGGCCGCGAGTTCCAGGCCATGGCCGTTGATGTGCTGCCGCAGGCGAAGCAGGTCGTCGACCTGCCAGACTCCGCTCCGGGCAGGCAGCGTGTCCTCGCCGGGCAGGTGGCAGACGATGTGCGTTGCCCCCAGTTGCCGGGCGAAGTCGAGATTGCTGTCGGTCACCCCACCCGCGTAAAGACCCAACCCGAGTTTCATCGGTGCCTCTCCTGGCGAACGGCATCACCGCACGACGTGCCCAGGCCGCCTGGGCGCCCCACGGCCGGTCCGGTGCCGTCAGCAGGGACCGTACCCCTCCGCGGCGCGTGTGCAAAGGGCCGTCCGGCGCGCTGGCGGTGGCACGAACCGCGACTCGCGTCACAGTACCTGGCAAGGTCTCGACGCCTCCACCGGGCGGCGGCCCGAGGCCAAGGCAGTGCGTTCGCGCGGAACAGGAGGCCCCCCATGCTCACCCGGACCCTTGTCAAGAGTCTCTCGGTCGCGGTCGTGGCCGCAACGGTGGCGCCCGGCCTGGCGCAGGACCTCCAGCCCATCAAGCTGCCCGAACCGGCGAAGGAAGGTGGCGCGTCGCTCCTGGAAGCCCTGCAGAACCGCCGCACCAACCGGAACATCAGGCCCGAGCCGCTGCCCGTGCAGACCCTCTCGAATCTGCTCTGGGCGGCCTGCGGCGTGAACCGGGCGCAGGGGTCTTTCGGCAAGCCCGGCCGGACCGCGCCGTCGGCCAGCAACTCCCAGGAGATCGATCTGTATGTCGCCCTGCCTGAGGGCGTCTACCTCTATGAAGCGGTCCCTCACCAGTTGGCTCCGGTCGTGGCCGGGGACTGCCGCCAGAGAGCAGGCCGGCGAGGCGCCGCGGGCGCCCCCGTCAACATCTTCTTCGTCGTGGACCGAAGCCGCTACGACCTCGGACCCGGACAGCCGGACCGGGCCATCGGCGACCCGGAGGTCCAGAAGTCTTACTACTACACCGATACCGGCTTCATCGCCCAGAACATCTACCTCTCCGCCGCCTCGCAGGGCCTGGCGGCCTGGTTCCACAACTGCGACAAGGAAGGTGCCGCCAAGGACTTCCGGCTGCGGCCGGAGCAGTCGGTGCTGTTTGCGCTGTCCGTCGGCACTCCCGCGGAGCGTTGACCTGGGGAGGGCATGGTGACCGCCGTGCCGCCCGGTCTGACGCTGGTGCTGGAGGACGTTGCCCTGTCCGCTCTGCGCGTTGCGGCCCTGGTGCCGCGCCCGGCCCAGGAACGCCGTGCGGCCCCGGGGCCCATGCCGGAGCCCCCACGGCTCCGTGGGCATGGCATGAGGCCAGGTCCGCTCCGTCTCCTGGCCACAGGCCAGCACGGTTGGTGCGCTTCGCTCCCGCGCGGTAGAATAGGGGACGTGCCGCGCGTCTGCCAGACCGCGGACCGGGGCTCGGATCCACGGAGGAATCACTCATGGCGCTCCAGGTGGGACACGGTCGCCGCTGCATCACCCCTCCCCTTGGCATTGGCATGGTTGGCTACGGCGCGCGCAAAGAGGGGGCGGTGGCGGTGCACGATGACCTCTTCGTCAACGCCGTGGTTCTGGACGATGGTGCGGCGCCCGTAGTCCTGGTCGCGCTGGATCTCTGCCTGCTGACCCTCGACCTGGCGGCCGAGTTCACCCAGGCCATCGGGCGGGCGACGGGCCTTCGCCCCGAACGCGTCTTCCTGAACACATCCCACACCCACGCGGGCCCGACCGTCGGTGGCTTCGGCGACCCCACGGAGACGGTCCTGGCCTACCGTGCCGTGGTGCTTGGCCACATCATTGCGGCGGTCCAGGCGGCCCTCGAGGACCGCGCCCCCGCGACCTTCGGCGCCGGCTCTGCGCCCCTGGACATCGGCTGCAACCGGCGCGAGGCTCTGCCCGACGGCAAGGTGATCCTCGGGCACAATCCCGCCGGCCCGACCCTGAAGCAGGTCACCGCCTGGCGCTTCGCCCGCCGGGAGGGTCCGGCCGTGGTGCTCTTCAGCCTACCGATGCACGGCACTACCCTGGGCGGTCAGAACCGCGTCCTGTCGGCCGAGTGGATGGGCATGGCCGTGCAGTATATCGAGCAAGACCGGCCAGACGTTCGGGCCGTCTTCCTGCAAGGCTGCGGCGCCGACCAGGACCCCTACTACTCCAAGGAGAACGGCGTCCGGGGGACCTTCGCGGAAGTGGAGGCTCACGGCCGCCGGGCGGCTGCCGCCGTTGCTCAGGCCCTGGCCGGCGCCCGTGGCCTCGAGGCGCTGCCCCTGCGCACGCTCCGGCGGCAGATCGAGCTCGCGCCTAAGGACACCGGTGGCAAGCCCCAGGGCCTCACCCTGCACGGCCTGCGCCTGGGGGATGCGGTGATCGTGTCTCTGAGCGCGGAGACCTTCGTGGAGTACGCCAGGCACGGCATGGCCGTCAGTCCGGCCACAGAGACCCTCGTCCTCGGCTACACCGACGGCAACATCGGCTATCTCTGCACCGACAACGTCTATGAGGAGGGCGGTTACGAGGCGAGCACGACGCGCGTGGCGCCGGGCTCCGAGGCCCTCGTCAAGGTGGCGATGGCCAGCCTGCTTGCCGACCTGGTCAGCCCTGGCGCCACCGGGACTCCCCCATAGCGTCCACCCCGTCCGCGTGTCCCCTCGGGCGAACGCCCTGATGCGGACGCGTCCTCCATGCCCGCTCTGAGGGGCCAACGACCCATGGCCAAGCTGAAACTGGACCTGCACGAGATCTTCAACCAGGGCGACCGCCTCGAGACCGAGCTGAACCGCGTCATGCACGAGGCCGTCCGCCGGCGCATCGAGCTCGTCGAGATCATCCCCGGCAAGGGCAGCGGCCAGTTGAAGAAGCGCGTCCTGCGCTTCCTGAACCAGCCCGACATCAGGACGCTCTACCACCGCGTCCAGAAGGACAGCAGCAACTTCGGCCGGGTCTTCGTCCACTTCCGTTTCTGACCCTGGTTTCGCGCCCGCGTGGGGCTATCTTCCGGGTCGCAGGCAAGAGAACCGCTTCCTGTCCGTTGGGGGTCCAGCAATGCGTGTCATGCGTGCCGTCCTGGTGGTGGCTGCCGCTGCCTGTCCGGTGTTTGCCGAGTGGGTTCAGGTCATGTCGGACGGGTTCGAGGAAGGCACGGCGTTGCGTCTGGAAGGGGGGGCGCAGTCTGCTCCCGGGAGGGACGGGCGGGCCGCCAAGCTCAGTGGCGACGGCCGGATCGTGCTGAGCGACACGGAGTGCCCCACTGGGGCCGGGCGGATCGAGATGGACCTCTGCCCCACCCAGGCCATCCCGCCACGCACCGACGGCCGGCACTGGATGCTGCTCACGGACGTCGGTGCCGGGAGCGCCTGGCAGGGAGCGACCGTGGTCTACTTCGACCGGGACACAGCCCAGCTCCGCTACGGCGTCTTTGACAGCGGCTGGCACTGGCTGGACGCGACGGGTGTGGAGTGGACGCCCGGCCAGTGGCGGCAGGTCGCTTTCACGTGGGGGGCGAAGGGCCGCTGTCTGGAGGTGGATGGACGCGTGGTGGCGCAGGACCGCTACGCCGCCGGCATCCACCCGCGCCGGCTGCAACTGGGGTACTTCGATGGGTACTCCGAGGCCGCGCCGGTGCTCGTTGACAACCTGCGCATCGAGGGCGAGTGCACGGACGCGGTCGGTGCCGACAGCCGGGTGATCTGTCCTCGGGAGGATGGACTCCTGGACCAGGTCCAGGTGCGCTGGACCCTGGTGAGCGAGGCGACTGCCGAGATCGGGCTCTACGCGGGTGAGCGCGAGGTGGCCAGGATCCACGGGCCCCAGACCATGGCGGCCGGTCGGCATGCCGGAGCCTTCAGCGGGGCCAAGGTGCCCAGCGGCGAGTACGAGCTGCGCCTGACCGCGCGACGCGCGGACGGCCGGGTTCAGGTGGCCACGGCAGCCCTCGCCGTGGACCAGGAACTGAGCTGGGCCCCTGCGCCCAACGCCACCCAGGACTGGTTCCCGCTAGGTGTCTGGTACTTCTGGGAGCTGGACGCGAGCTACATCAGCCGCTTCGTGGAGGACGAAGCGCGCGCGGCGGCCTTCTACGAGGCGACGCTGGCGGACCTGCAGGGGCTGGGCGTGGATACCGTCATCGCGAACTGGACGCCGCGGCCACACCGCCGGTTGCTGCTGGACACCGCCCAGCGCCACGGCGTTCGGGTCATCGTGCACCTCGACGAGGTCAACAGCTTCATCTGGGACCCGCAGAAGTTCGCGAAGGATGACTGCGTTGCCGCGTTCCGCAGCGCGATCGCCGAGGTCAGCGGACATCCGGCCACTGCCGGGTACTACCTGGTGGACGAGCCCGCCCCGACGGAGCAGAACATCGCCAACATCCGGCGGTGCCGCCGGATCGTCGAGGCCCTCGACCCGGCACACCCGGGCTTCAGTTGCCTGAACACCGGCTGGGACGTCCTCTTCCCGCAGGTCGGCTACCCGGTGCTGCTGGTGGACATCTACCCGCTCTACAGCGCCCACTTGAGCGGCGATACGCTGCGAGGATACCTGGGGGCTCTGGACGCCGCGCATGCCGCGGCGGCCGGCGCGCCGCTGTGGCTGATTCCGCAGAACTTCGGTTTCAAGCCCAGGCCGGAGAGCATTCCCGGGCCGAACGAGGTGACGCTCCTGTGCTGGGAGGCCCTGGCGCGCGGGGCCAAAGGCCTCATCCACTTCATCTACCAGTCCACCACGGAGATCCAGGGGGAGCGCCTGGCGGGCATCGTGGCGGACGACCTGAAGCCCATGGACCACCGCTACGCGGAGACAAAGGCCCTGCACCAGGCCCTGGTGCCCCTGCGCCAGACGCTTCTTGGACTCACCCGGCAGGGAACGAGCATCGCGACCGCAGGCGATGGCTTCGACGTGCAGACCTTCACCGACCGCGGCGGCACTCGGTACCTGATCGTGGTGAACCAGGACCTCACTCAGGTGCGCACGGCGCAGGTCCACTTCGCCGAGGGTGTCGCCGGGGTGAAGGCCGTGACCCATGTCGGGACCGGGGCCGCCGTGGGGGACGCGGGTGGCGCGGCGGTCAGCCTGGCTCCCGGCACTGGAGCCCTGTTGCGTCTTGGGGAGTAGGCCGCCCCCGCGCTGCCGGGACGAGTGTTCGGCGCCGCGGGAAGCAGTCCGGACCGCCCTACGCGGGGGCGTTCGCCGCTGGGGCCGCGGCCGCTCCGGCACAACGCTACGGCTGGCGCCGTCGCGGTATCACTGGCTGAACAGCCCCGGCAACCAGGTGGTGAGAGCCGGCACATAGGTGATCAGCAGGACCCCTGCGAGCAGGACCGCGAGCATGGGCAGCGTGTCCCGGGCTACCTCCATGACCGGCTTGCCGAAGCGGTACGAGGCCAGGAACAGATTGAGCCCGACAGGCGGCGTCAGATAGCCCAGTTCGAGGTTGGCCAGGAAGATCACGCCCAGGTGCACCGGGTCAATGCCGAAGACCCTGGCCATGGGCACCAGCAGCGGCACCACCACCACCATCGCCGAGAAGATGTCCATCAGGCAGCCCACCACGATCAGGAAGAGGTTGAGTACCAGCAGAAAGAGGAACCGCGAGGAGATCGCGGTGCTGAGCCAGCGGGTGGCGTTGTCGGGAATGTGCTGCGTGATCAGGTAGTTGGTGAAGCCCATGGCGGTCCCCAGGATCAGCAGCACCCCGCCGATCAGCAGGCCGCATTCGAGGGTCACCTTGGGCAGGCTGGAGCCGAGCTTCAGCTCGCGGTGCACCAGCGCCTGTGTGACCACGGCGTACAGGGCGGTGGCGGCCGCGGCGGGCACCGGCAGGGCGAAGCCGCCGAAGATCAGCACCAGCGGGATCAGCGGCAGCGCCAGCTCCCACTTGGCTGCCCAGGTGGCGCGCCAGGCCTCGCGGGCCTGGAACCGGCGTTCCCCTGCCGGCACCGGGGGCCCCTGCCAGACACCGTAGGCTATCGTCAGCAGCACCAGCAGCACGCCCGGCAACAGGGCGCCGAGGAACATGTCGTTCATGCTCACCTGGCCGATGACCGAGTAGATGATCAGAGGCAGGCACGGCGGGAACAGGATCCCGAGCGAACCTGCCCCGGTGAGCAGGCCCAGCGCCGTCCGCTCGTCGTAGCGCGCTGCCAGAAGCACAGGCAGCAGCAGCCCCCCCAGGGCGAGAATGGTCACGCCAGAGCCGCCGGTGAAGGTCGTGAAGAAGGCACACGCCAGCGCGGCCACGATGGCCGGCCCGCCGCGGACGAAGCCCGTCCAGGCACTGAAGAACCGCACCAGCCGAGCCGAGGCCTGGCTCTCAGCCAGCAGATAGCCGGCCAGGGTGAAGAGCGGCAACGTCGCCAGCAAGGGGTTGGTGACCTGGTCGTAGTGATCCAGCGTGATCGAGAAGAGCGGTTCGCCCTGCCCCCAGAAGAGGATGAGCGCCGCGCCGCCCAGCGTGACGAAAATGGGCGCTCCCGCCAGGGTCGCCGCCAACAGCACAGCCAGGAAGGGCCGGACCAGATGGGCGGGCGCCACCGGCCCGGCGGCGGCAAGGCCCACCAGGCCCGCCACCAGCGCCAGCGCGACCAAGCGCCTTGGCCAGGTGTCGGCAGCATGCCACCACAGCCGCAGGCATACGACCACAAACCCGACGGGAATCACAACTTGCGCATACCATACCGGGACCCCGAGCGCCATCCGCAGGCCGGCCTCTCGTTCCTGTCCGACGAACTGCACGGCGGCCAGCGCCAATCCTGCACTGACCGCGCTGGCCACGATGCCGCTGCCGAAGCGGGCCCAGTTCTTGGCGCGGTCGGGCAGGAACTGGGTGACGCTCGACATCGCCAACAGCCGGGATTGGCGCGCCGCGATCATGCCGCCGATCATGCCGACAATGAGGGTCAGGTGGCGGACGAAGCTCTCGGCGCCCGGCACGCGTACCGGGATCCTGAGCCTCTGCCAGAACTCCAGGTCGGCGACACCCAGCAGGACCATCAGGAGCAGCGCCAGCACCAGCAGGGCGTCCTCCCCACGGTGCAGCCACGCCAGCATCCGTCTCGACACACCCAACGACGCGGTCCAGGCTACCATCGCGAGGATACCTCTCCGACCGGTGGGATCCTGCACCCTCCTTGCCGCCCCATCCCCGCCTGCCCCGCTGCGGACCTTGGCGCCGGCGCCTGAAGGGGGCCGCCCGGGAGGTTGGCGGCACCTGGGACCTCTCATGGCCCCCGGCCAGCGCGGAACTCGCGCAGGGCGTCCTGCACGGTGTCGTACATGTCAGCCGGCACGATATTGCCGCGGATGCGCGGCAGGATCCGCACCATTTCGGCGCGCCAGGCCCGGTCGGCGTCGGGACTCAGCGCACTCACCTGCAGCCCCTGCTTCTGCACCATCGCCTGAATGGCCTCATCGTCTTCGCGGCGGCTGTCGGTGCGGATCCGTTCACCGGCCTTGCGGCTGGCCGTACGGACGAACGCCTGCGTGTCCGGCGGCAGCTTGTCCCAGGCGGGCTTGGTCACCACCATGGCACCCACCACCGGGACCCACTTGAGGTCAAGCATGAACTTGGCCTTGGTCGCCACCTGGCTGAAATTGGCCAGGAAGGGCGGAATGGGCACCACGTCGATCATACCGTTCCGCAAGCTCAGGAGGATGGCGTCCGGTTCCAGCTCCACCGGGGTGTAGTAGTTGCGCAGCATCTCGAGGGCCTTGGGGGTCCCTGAGGCGGCGAACGCACGCCGGGTCTTGAGGTCGTCGAGGGACCGCACGGGCGTGGTGGAGAAGACGCGGACCCAGCCTGCGTCTGCCCAGAAGAGGATGATGTAGTTCTTGTCCAGGAAGATCCGTTCGAGCCGCGGCTCCAGCCGAGTGCGCACGAAGTCGACCTCGTCCCAGTTCCCGAAGACCATCGGCATGAGCTGCAGGGCGGTGACCGACTCGTCGATCTGGCTCAGGCCGATCCCGGTCAGCATCGCCCCTTGCAGCGCGTTGCCGCGCAGCCGGCGCACGATGGTTGGCTCACCGCCCTGGGTACCCGGGAAGAGGTTGAGCTTGACGCCGCCGCCGGGGGCCTTGGCGCACTCCACCCCGAAGTCCTCGAAGTGGCGGTGGAACGACGTGCCGGCAGGGGCCACGGTCGCCACCTTCAGCTCAAACGCCGCGGCCGCCCGGAGGGGTCCTGCCCCCAGCCAGCAGAGGCCGAGGGCCAGGACCGGGCACACATACCATCGCAAGCTCAGAGCGCTCATCGGGTTCGCCCCGCTCTGGGGTTCACGGAGTACCTTCCGGCGCAGGCAGGAAGTAGTCGTCAACGTGTTCGCGCAGCCAACGCGCCCGGTCCTGCATGATCAGGTTGTTCAGCCGCACCTCGGGCACCGCGTCAGGAACGACGGCAAGGGCCGCCTCGAGCGCCTCCAGGAAGCGCGTGCGGTCCTCGGTCGGGACGCAGACGGCCTCGGCAAAGCTCACGTAAGGCCCCGCCAGCTTGCCCCCGGACACCTCCAGGGCGCGACGGAAGCGCTGTTCGGCTCGCGCGTAGGGATCACCGGCCACCCCCTGCCGTACCGTTTCGTAGGCGATCATCAGGGTGGGCAGAGCGCCGTGCTCGAAGGCCTCGTCGAGTTCGAGGGCACGCCCGAGCAGGGCGTCCACTTTGGGCAGGTCGCTGACCAGGAGCGCATCGGCCTTGTCGGCGGTGATGGCGCCCGCCCAGGCGGCCGCCGTCCAGTAGAGCAGGGGGACGTCGGCACGTCGCAGCCCTGCGACCGCCTTCCCGGGGTCGTCCTGCAGCGCCTCGGCAAAGCCCTTTCGCGCGGTCTCGAGGCCCTGCAGGCCATAGTCCCTGCCCCGCAGGTAGAGTTTCTTGGCGCGGGCCTGCAGTTCGCGGGAACGGGCCAGATCGCTCTCGCGCAGCGCGTCGGACTCCTGCTGCACGAACGCGTAGGCGTACTGGGTGAAGCCGCTGGCGGCGGCAGTGAGCAGGCCACGGTGCTCGGGGCTCTCTGCCAGCAGCCCTTCGGTCAGCTTCAGGCTGAAGGGCAAGGCCGCCTTGACCAGCTCAGGGTCATCGTCCGCACTGAACGTCCTGCCGCTGTCGGCGAGGGCGTTGCCGATGGTGTGGATAGCGCCGCGCCTGAGCGAACACCCGCTGCCGGCCCAGGCGATGGCCAGGGCCATCACCGCCAGGAGGACACAGCGCGCGGTGCCGCCCATGGCCCCCCCGGGACGGCTCCCGGCCGCGGCCGGCACCGGTCTCAAGGCGCCGCCGGGGGCTGGCGGTGCCGCCGGACAGGGACCGCCGCCGGACGCACAGAGCAGACCCCTGTGGGGTACCGCAGGGGCCCTGAAGAGAGGCGCCCCGGCGGGCGGGGACCCCCTGGCTCGACGCCGCCCCGTGAAGGCGGCCGCTGAGCCGCAATACGGCCCCATGTCGTTGTCATACAGCACGCCAGGAACCCCCGCGGCGAAACCGGACGCCACGCCTTCAGGTCGGCCTTTGCGCAACCCCGCCGTGGCAGAGCGTCCTCGGCCGTGCGGGCGGCCACCGTCACCAGCGGCGAACCATACCACGACCCCGGTTGGCTGCAAGCCTTCAGGCCGGTGCCCCGATGCCCCCAGTCGTCGACCAGGACCAAGCGATGCCGCCGCGGCCGGGCCTCCAGCGCTATGGCTCTGGACCTGGCCTGAGTGCCAGCCACGGCGCGGCAGAGCGTGCACCTTGCCGTCCGGCATGCGCTCTCGACGAACTGGGTCTCCGCCACGGTGACACAGCGGCCCAGGGGCGGCCTCGGCCTGCGCGTGGATGTGCGCCAGCCCGTTCTCCAGCACATTCGAATACGCGAAGCAGTGATGGTCATCGTCGGCGTAGGGACCGTAGGCCAGGTGGATGCCGTGCCGGCTCGCCGCCAGATAGCGGTCGTGCTCAGCGGGATCGGCGTCGCGGAAGAGGCGCTGGTTCCGTTTGGACAACGTCTCCTGGGAGCGCACGCCCAGTGACGACCGCCACGTTCCCGGGGAGGTCGGAGCAGTCGCCCATACCTGGGTCTCTGCCGGGTGACGGACTGTACCGCTGCCACGGCCATTCCCGAATGGCCCACGCCATATTCGGCAGGCTCGAGGGCGAGCGCTGCGCCGTGAGGTCCCCGGCGCGCCTGGGTTCCGGCAGGGAGCGGTGTACAGTGGGGCCGTGCTCTACCGCGCCGCGGCCAGGGCGCTCGGAGCCCTGCCCATGCCCCAGTCCTGGCGCGGCCGCCCGGGGCGTGGTTGCCGTCAACGGGTGAGGAGCATGGGTAGCAGAACCTGGTTCAGAATGGCGCTCGCGCTGACGGCGGTCCTTGGGCCGTCGGCGCGTGCTGCCGTGTCGGGCAATGCGGGACCGGGTGGAGGGCCAGTATCAGCCATGACGGTCTCACTCGATGGTACGTGGCTCCTGGCCACCGATCCCCGGAACGTCGGTCGCGCGGAGAGGTGGTGGGAGAAGCCACGCCTGGAGGCCAAGGCGGTACGGGTCCCCTGGATCATCCAGGAGGCCTTCCCGGGCTACCATGGCGTCGCCTGGTACTGGCGGACGTTCAGCGCGCCTGCCAACCCACACCCGGACGGCCGGTACCTGCTCAGGTTCCGGGCGGTGGACTACCTGGCCGACGTCTGGGTGAACGGCACGCACGTCGGGACCCACGAGGGCAGCGAGGGGGTCTTTGTTCTCGATGTCACGGCTGCCATCAGGGAAGGCAGGAACGACATCGCCGTGCGGGTCCTGAACCCGACGAACGAGCCCATCGACGGCCTCTCACTCGCCGTCATTCCACGCCGCTGCAAGGTCATCCCGTTCGTCGCGGGTGCGCTCTATGACGACGGGGGGATCGTCGACTCGGTCGAGCTGCTGGTCTCGCCGGCCGTCAGGGTCGAGGACCTCTTTGTCAGGCCTGACCCCCGGACCGGTGCTGTCCACGTTCAGGCTACCCTCCGCAACGCTGGCAGCGCGGCCGTGAAGGGCACTCTGCAGCTCTCCGTCAGTCCGGCGGCCAGCGGGGAGGTCCTCGCCGTCACGACCTTGGCCACCGACCTGCCGCCCGGCGAGACCCGGGTCGAGGCCGTGGTGCCGATCGGCAATCCTCGCCTCTGGGAGTTGAATGACCCCTACCTCTACAGCCTTGTCGCCCAGGTATCGGCGGCTGACTCAGGCTCCTGCGCCGGGGCCGCGACGCGCTTCGGCTTCAGGACCTTCGAGTTCAGGGATGGCGCCTTCAGGCTGAACGGCAGGCGCATCTTCCTGAAGTGCTCCCACACGTCGACCCACTACCCGATCGGCCAGCACTGGCCCCACGACCCCGATCTCGCCCGCCGGGATCTGCTCGCGGCCAAGGTGATGGGGTTCAACGCCATCCGGTTCTTCTGCTCGGTACCGACCCGTTACCAGCTCGACCTCTGCGACGAGCTGGGGTTCATGATCTACGAGGAGAGCTTCGCGGGCTGGTTCCTGACCGATTCCGCGCAGATGGCGGAGCGGTTCGACCGGGAGGTCCGGGACATGATCACCCGCGACCGCAACCACCCCAGCGTCGTCATGTGGGGACTGCTCAACGAGACGAGTGATGGCCCGGTTTTCCGCCACGCCGTGGCGATGCTGCCCACCGTGCGTGCGCTTGACGAGACCCGGGTGGTCATGCTGAACAGCGGCCGGTTTGACCTGCCGGCCGGGGGCGGCAGCCTGGCGGGGATATCGCTCTGGCGCACGGACGATACGCAGGACCCGAACGTGACCCACAACGGCACCGCCCGCCCGATCACCGCTCTGGGCATTACCTGGGCTCCCGGTCGCCTTGCCCTTCACCCGGGGGCCAAGGGCGAGCACTGCGTGCTGCGCTGGACCGCACCGGCAGACGGCGAGGTCACGCTGGCGGCCGAGTTCAGCAGCATTGCCGAGAAGGCGACGACCGACGTGCACATCCTCCACCGCGGGACGGCCCTCTTCGACAGCTTCGTCAACCTGAACGGCAAGGGGCCTGCCGCGCCCTACGCCGGGCAGGTGCAGGCCCGGGCCGGAGACCCCATCGACTTCGTGGTCGGGCGCGGGAACGGCAACTACGGCGGGGACTGCACCGGGATCGACGTCAGCATCAGGACCGCGGCTGGGGCCACCTACGTCGCGGCCAGCGACTTCACGGTCAAGGGCAACCCGAGTGGCCCCTGGAGCTACGGATGGCTCAGCCCCACCGCGACGCCGGACGCGGCGAGTTTCACGGCCTACCCCAGGGGGGAGACCGTCACCGCGGCGCCCGGCGTCGGGAGTCTGGCCAACCCCGGTTCCGCGACGTGGGAGAATGTCTTGAGCGACCAGCATCCCTACAAGCGCGTTCCGCACACCGCCAGCATCATCACGGAGCTGCGTACTGCGAGCGGCGGCGGCCTGCCGGTGTTCATCTCCGAGTACGGCATTGGCAGCGGCGTGGATCTCGCCAGGACGACCCGCCACTTCGAGCAACTCGGGGCGGCGGCCTGCGAGGACGCCCAGTGGTATCGGCAGCGCTACGACGCCTTCATGGTGGACTGGCAGCGCTGGCACCTGGAGGACACGTTCGCCAGCCCCGAGGACTTCTTCGCCAAAGGCCTCGCCAAGATGGGCGAGCAGCGGCTCCTCGGCTTGAATGCCATCCGCGCCAACCCGAGCTGCGTTGGCCACAGCATGACCGGCACCTGCGACCAGGCCAACTGCGGGGAGGGGCTCTACACCACCTTCCGCGACCTGAAGCCGGGCACCCTCGACGCGGTCTGGGACGGCTGGTACCCGCTGCGCTGGTGCCTCTTCGTCGAACCGGTCCAGGTCTACCGGGGTCGCCCGGCCCGGATCGAGGCCGTCCTCGCGAATGAGGACGTCCTGAAGCCGGGCGACTACCCGGTCCGGGTGCAGGTTGTCGGCCCGCACGCGCTCAAGGTCCTCGATCGTGCCCTCACCGTCACCATTCCCGACCCGCAGGGCAGCCCGGAGCCGCCCTTCGCCCTGAACGCATTCACCGCCGAGGTCCCCATCGACGGGCCTTCGGGCCAGTACCGCTTCCTGGTTGCCTTCCAGCAGGGCGCGGCGGCGGCCGGTGGCGAGATCGTCTTCTACGTGACGGACCCGGCGGATCTGCCGGCGGTGGACACGGAGGTCTTCCTCTGGGGCGATGACGCGGAGCTGGCGACGTGGCTGACGGAGCACGGCATCCGGGTCCGACCGTTGCCTTCCGGCACCCAGGCCGGCCGGGAGGTCATTCTGGTCGGGAGCGCTCCGGCCCAGGGCGCCGCGGCAGCCTGGCGGGAGCTGGCGTCACGGATAGCCCGCGGCTCGACGGTCATCTTCCTGTCCCCGGCCGTCTTCGCCAACGGCGACCAGCGCTCTGCCTGGGTGCCGCTCAAGACGAAGGGTTCTGTCGTGGCGCTGCCTTCCTGGCTGTACCACAAGGACGAATGGGTCAAGCGCCATCCCATCGTCGAGGGCATGCCGGCTGGCGGGCTGATGGACTACACCTACTACCGCGAGATCATCTCCGACAGCGCCTGGGTTGGCCAGGACGTCCCCGCCGAGATCGTCGCCGGGGCAACCAACACGAGCATCGACTACTCGGCGGGGCTCTACCTGACCGTCAACGACCTCGGCGCGGGCCGTTTCATCCTCAATACGCTCCACATCCGGGAGAACCTGACGACGAACCCCGTCGCAGAGCGGCTCCTGCGCAACCTGCTCCGCTACGCCGGACGCGAGGCGCAGGAAGCGCTCGCCGAGCTGCCCGCAGACTTCGACGCCAGGCTGAAGGAGATGGGGTACTAGCTGCGCGTGGCGACGCAGCATTTGCTCATCTGAGTTGGTGCGACCTCATTGCCCGAAGGGACGCCATCAAGGGGCCCTGGGGTGCCACCTGGGAGTGCCTTCCATGACGATCTGGCCCCGCTCGCTGTTGGGAGTCCCTATCGGGTTGCTTCTGGGTACACTGGTCGTCCACGTTGCCGGGGCACCCACCGACGCGCCGCCAGCGCTGCAGAAGCGTTGGCTTTTTGTCTGGCGAGACATGAGCGACCCGAAGGAGGTCGACCGCATGATCGCGCGCTTCCCCCGCGCCCAGGCAGACGGCTACAACGGGGTCGTCTTCTCCCACAACGTCGCGAGGGAGAAGGCCGTGGAACTCAAGCAGGAGGCCGCCGACCACCGCCTCGATCTCATCACCATCGTCATGGGCGGGACTCGCGACCGCAACTACATGGAGGGCGTGCTCGCCAGAAGCGCGCTCTTCGTGGCTCGCGGGGGTGTGGCCAATCTCGAGCAGGACAACCCCACCCGAATAACCAACGGGGACTTCGAGGACGTCGCCGGGAACCACTTCGGAGGCTGGGCCTTCCAGGACGACGAGGGCGTGACCACCTTTGCCGACCACGAGGTCGTCCACGGCGGGAAAACGTCGCTCCGCATGGAGAGCATCGGCAAGAACCCGTACCGCCACTGCCGCATCATGCAGCGACTGAAGCTCCAGCCCCACCGGCAGTACCATGTCTCCGTCTGGGTGAAAGCCGAGGGTCTTGCTCCCGCCGACCCGGAGGTCAAGGTCCTCGACCCGGCCGCTGCGCAGCCCGTCAGCTTCCAGACCTTCCACACCGAGGGGACGCAGGACTGGAAGCGTTGCGACCTGGTCTTCAACAGTCTGGACCAGAGCGACGCCGGGCTCTACCTGGGCTCCTGGTACGGCAAAGACGGGAAGCTGTGGTGGGACGATCTGAGCATCGAGGAGATCGGTCTCGTGAACGTGCTGCGTCGCCCTGGCTGCCCGGTCACCGTAGGCGGTGAGAACGGCGTGACCTACGAGGAGGGCCGCGACTACGAGAGGATCGTCGATCCCCACCTGCACCCGTGGATCGCCTATCACGAACAGCCGCCGATCCGGCTCGCCGCAGGGTCGCGGATCAAGGACGGCGAACGGCTCCGTGTGAGCTACTACCACCCCATCATCGTCTACGAGGACAGGCTGACAAGCTGCCTCTCCGAACCGAAGATCTTTGCCGACTGGCGGGAGGAGGTGAAGCTGGCGGACGAGCTTCTCCACCCGGCCGCCTTCCTGATGTCCCACGACGAACTGCGGGTGATCAACCAGTGTGCGCTCTGCCAGAGCAAGAACATGACTCCCGGCGAGTTGCTGGCCTGGAATGTCCGCGAGGCGGCGCAGATCATCCGCGAGGTCCGTCCCGATGCCGGGATCTGGGTCTGGAACGACATGTTCGATCCGCAGCACAACGCGGTGGACCACTTCTACGCGGTGAACGGTTCCCTTGCCGGGTCGTGGAAGGGCCTCGACAAGGACGTCGGTATCGTGAACTGGCACGGCGGCCTGCAGGGGAAGAACTGCCAGTTCTTTGCCGATCTGGGGCTGCGCCAGATCCTGTCGGGCTACTACGACGCGGATGGCGACGGCGCCGGCATCGCCAGATGGCTTGACAACACCAAGGGCATCCCCGGGATCGTGGGGGCGATGTACACGACCTGGGAGGACCGGTATGACGCGATGGACGCCTGGGCGAAGAAGGCCTGGTGATGGGTCCCTACTCGCCGGCCGCGCCCGGGTCAGGCTGAGTCGTCTCCCGAGGCCCACGGCCGAACTGGCCCCCCACGGGGGTACCCAAGGAACCGCTGGCATGAGATGGGGTCTCAGTGGCGCAGATGGAGCGAGCCCGCGGGGGCAGTCAGTCACGCCCACCGGGACCGTGGCTTTCAGGCATGGCCAACCCTGCCAGTCGCATCGAGAACTACAACCGAGTCGCAGGGACCCGCCTGCTTATCTCGCAGGAGACCTACGAGCTCGTCAAGGCGGACGTGCGCGTCGGCAAGGCACTGAGTGCCCCTTCGCATCCCACCGGCTCGGCCGGTGGACTCGGCGAGGTCCCACCTATGCCGAGTGGGTTTGGGTGCACGCGTGGCGCCCCGGGTGGGATGCGGAGGGGCACCTACGGAAAAGGCCCTGTCCGGACGG
>Ga0172371_10005230_pt1 | contig 19334 bp, 16 predicted proteins | sample Lak12m_FD_114543 | JGI IMG/M metagenome (GOLD analysis project Ga0172371, IMG submission 114543) | Freshwater microbial communities from Kabuno Bay, South-Kivu, Congo - kab_022012_12m | ecosystem: Environmental > Aquatic > Freshwater > Lake | place: Democratic Republic of the Congo: South-Kivu...
GCTTATGCTCATAGGTTCGTCTAAGGATATTGTTGGAAATACCAGTATAGAGGGTGGTATTCCTTTGGTTGGTTAGAATATAGACATAGTACGAATAGCTGGACATAGTTGGTACCATTGTGGCACGGGATTGCCACGCTCACCCCGATTACGGGGTTCGCTCGCAATGGCAGTGGAGGGGCGCTCACTCGGGATGGCAAAGAGATTTTTCGTTTATTATTTAGCATTATTATATCATATAAACTCTAACACCAAAAACACCACCGAAAATCCCGCCCCGCCTTCGCCACTTATCCACATCGCTTCCTTGACTTTTCGCCCCCCCCCTGTAAAATAAAATCACAACTCTTCATGAAACCTCCTTTTAAGGAGGATATTGTCATGAGGAAAGCATTGTTTTATTTGGTCAACTCCGCTACTTAGCAAGCCACGATCGGCTGCCCCAGCCAAAAACGCAAAGGGGTAAGTAGAAGGAATTGACCACCAACAATCGGCGGATAAGTATTTACTTGTACGCCGATTTTAATTTTATCCACACCTTTTAACTTGTTTTTTTTAACAATCTTATATACTGGGACCAACTGAAAGCATGGCAACTGAAAAAGGAGGTGTGCCATGAAAAAGTTGAACGCCGTTACCCTGTTGACGAATTCTTCCTAAAGCCCATGGGGTGGCAAGCCTAAATGATTTCTAAAACCCATAGTGGTCGCGCGAGCGCGTAGGAGGTCGTTTGGGCGTTGGAAGAAAAGGACAGGGTAACCCGAACCGGTGGGGAAGTTTATCGCTCCCCACCATATTTATTTTCTCACGACGACAATCTGACTCACCCACCTCTCCCCTTCTCTCGTGAAAATTTCCTTTTCCACAGTAAAGGCCAGGGAATTTAGGATCTCAATTATTTTTTCTGGACGGTGATAATAGGACTCGATCACGATCGGTCCTTTTTTGGTTTTAATCACCGGCGGGTCTTTCTGATTGATATTCGTGACAATGAATCGCCCGCCTGCCTGCGCAGGCAGGCCCGGCTTTAGCACCCGATACACCTCATCAAAAAATCGTTCGGGATTTTTAAGATGCACGACGAGAAACGCCGCGACCACTAAATCAAATTTTTTATCTGAAAAAGGCAAATTTTCCGCATCGCCGACCACGGTCGAAATTTTTTTATTTTTTCGCTTCAACATCAACAACATCTTTTCCGAAATATCAAACGCCGTCACCCGCGCGCCTTTTTGAAATAATTTTAAACTGAGCCGGCCAGTGCCCGCGCCCGCGTCCAGCACTTCCAGATTTTTAATCTCGCCTAGGAGCGGCATTATCCGACCCTGCTCAAAGCTGTTGAGATAGGCCTCTTTCTGGTCGTAGCCCTCGGCCGCGAGATTATACCCCTCGGCCGATGAATATTGAATGATTTTAGCTTTCATAATTAAACAAAGAGAGCGGAGATTATCCGCTCTGATTCTTATCATTTTCTATTACCAATCGCGGCCGATTCGGAGGATTATTATTAAATTTATTCGGCTGATTTTTGCCCGCTTTTAATTGCGCTTTCTTTTCCGCGGCGCGACGAATATTCACCTCGCGTAGACAGCTCTTACAATAAACCGGCCGAGAATTATCGGGCTTGAAAGAAATAAAAGTGATTCTCTGGCAATCAGCGCAGACAGCCGGGAATGGCCTGGTCGGCACCTCGGGATCAACCACCTCGCTTTTAATTTTTTGACCATTAACTTCCACTTCAATTACCGCGCCGGGGAAAACTCGCTGGCTACTTTCTTTCTCTTGATCATTTTTCTCGTTAATCTCAAGGGAATTAAGAAAATTTACCGAATCAATTTGTTGTTTTTTTTCCGACGATTCAACTTTTGCTTTTGGTTTTTCTTGACCAGATGACCATTTCGCCGTGATAATTTTTTTTTCTTTCGGTAATAATACCTCGGGAGTAGTATCACTCCAACGAGAAATTTTATCTTCAATTACAGTTCGTGGCACGGCATATCTTTCTCGAGAACATCGGATGACCTTTTCCGCGTTGCCGGTGCGAATATCATCAAAAAGCGGTGGCAGGGTTGTAGCAGAAAATGGATCAGACGAAACACCGTCAATCATCAGCTTCAGATAAACATCAAATTTGGTTAAGTTAACCAGGTCTTGCGGTGTAAATCGAGGCGCGAATTCCGTCTCAAGAGCGGTCCCATCCGCCGCGCCCACCCGAAAACAAACCAGAGTGCCAACATTACCAAAAACCGCGGCCTGCACCAATTCGGGCAGTTGCTCAATATATTGATGAGCGACAATCAAATTTAGATGATATTTTCTCGCCTCGGATAAAATATCAGCAAAGCTGTCAGTGGCAAAATTCTGAAATTCATCCACATAGAGATAAAAGTCCTGGCGATCTTTTTCCGGAATATCCACTCGGCTCATGGCCGTAATGTAGAGCTTCGTCACAATCATAGAGCCAAGGAGCTGGGTTGTGTCTTCGCCGAGACGCCCTTTGGACAGGTTTAAAATCAAAATTTTATTATTATCCATAATGTCGCGCAAATTAAAGGTGGATTTGACTTGACCGACGATATTACGAATCAAAAAATTAGATAAGAACTGACCGACTTTATTCTGAATCGGCGAAATCACTTCCTGCAATACTCGATCGTTCCACTTGGTAAATTCATTAACCCAAAACGATCGCACTACCGGATCCTTAATTTTTTCTACCACCTTATTGCGGTAATCCTTCTCCACAAGGATACGCATCACACCGAGGAGAGTTGATCCCGGGTAGTCCAAAAGCGCCATCACGGTATTTCTAAGAATATATTCAAGGCGCGGACCCCAGCTCTCGGCAAACTGCTTTTTAAAAACCGAGACAAGACCAGAAGCAATTAAATGTTTATGACCTTCGTCTACCGATTCCAAGATATTGAAAGCGACCGGAAACTCCGTGTCGGCCGGATTAAAATAAATCACATCGTTAATACGATCAGCCGGCACAAAATCCAAAATTTTTTCCGCCGTATCGCCATGTGGATCCACATAGGCCACGCCATGGCCATTGAGAATGTCCTGGATCACCATATTTTCAATCATGGTAGTTTTACCCATGCCGGTCTTGCCAATTACATACATATGCCGTCGGCGATCATCGGTTTTAATACCAAAACGCCGCTGCTCATTGCGATAATTAGTGAGCGCGAAAAAATTAATGTCTTTATTAAGAGGAAAATTTCCCATACTTAATTACTAATTTTTACGAATTACAAATTAATACTAAATATACGAATCCTAAATTTTATTGGCATGAGATTAAAAAGCCATAAAAACAACTAAGCCGTTAAAAGGTATCGAAAAGAATTCGTATATTCGTAAAGATTCGTAATTAGTAGACGCTAGCCAAAAGGCAGATTCTCCGGCACGCCCGAATCGTCGTCTGCTCTAATATTTTTTATCTCAACCGAGGGGTTGTTTTTTTGCTTACTGTTTTTCGATTCAACGGCGATCTCTTCCTCAAGCGATATTAATTCCGGCATATCAGCCGCCTGCCCGTTTTTACCCGCGCCAAAAGACGAGGCGTCTTCAATCGGAATATCCAGCGGCGACTCGCGCTTTTTCGTAATCGTGCGTTTCAATAACGGCGATCGAATCTCACTACCCGGCGGATGCCAGATAGTCGCCAGCTCCTCGGCGTTGAGAAACATGTGATGGCTCATCACTCCATGATCATGATAACAATTTTTAAACCCGGTAATAATCGCCATTTTTCGAAAAGCCGTTCGAGAGGTTTTAAAAAGCTTAAAGGCCTTCCTCGTGTCCGTTTCTTTAAAAGCTAGGGCAAAAGAATTTAAAAAATTGGCATTAAACTGCCGCATATAGCTGCAAACCGTCTCTATCCGCGCTGGATTAAAAAGCGACTTTTTGGCCACATAAAGCATTCTAACTTTTGTTTCAAATCCGGTTTTGGCTCCTTTTCCAACGATCGCTTTGATAATCTCGCCCGTAGTCGGTGGCGGCGATTTTTTTTCCGCCGGCTTTTCTTCGATCGAGCTAATAAAAACGCTATCTATAATAATTCGAAACAAGCTCTTAGCCGCTGACTTTGGACCCTCGCCCAATTTTTGAGCATGCTCGTCAGCTTCTTTTTGCCAATCATGATCAGAATCGCGTATCACAACTTGAAAAAATAATTTCTCGCCCGCGCCAATCCGTCCCATTGATTCCATAAGTGAGGCCATCGGATCAGTAAATCTTTGCTCCCAGGTCATAGACGGATGTTCAAACCCAGTCCAGGTTTTAATCGGATAATAAAAAGGTTGTTTGAGCTTAAACTCGGTACCCCAAATCTCATAATCATCGTTAGGAAATTGAGACGGCAAATCGTTGGTATAATCTTCCACTTCCATTATCTCGGCATCCGGGTATTGGGAATAGAAAGCCGACTCCACCAGGTCACGATATTGTGAATCAACCCTGATAGCAAACTGAACATAGCCGCCAATGCTCACTATCTCAAAAGAAAAAGTTATTGGCATTTTGCCATCCCACCATTTCATTTTAAAATTCGGTTTTTGATAAGTGCCGGAGAGATGAGTAAAAATTTGCTCCATTACCTTCATGTTTTGCTGATTTTCCTTGGGAATATTAATGGCAAGGGTTTGCATTATCCGCTTGGAGCGAAAAATATTCTGCCGCCACATGAGCCAGCCCTCGGCCGCGAAAAATAGAAAGAGAAAAATAAAAATAACCCAGCCGCCATGAATAAAGAGATACCACATGGTTACAAACGGGTTATTCTGAGGCACCGACGCGATAAAGCTGTTAAACCAATCGCTGAGCGCATTATAATAAATGGCTAAAAAATCTAAGCTCATATATCCCTATTCTACCACAAAAAAAATGTCATTGCGAGAAACAACCAAAAGAAGTAAATTGGAACCATGTGGTAGTTAAGTTTTTATTTTTGTTTCTTAATTTCAACCCTATTCGCAATTCGTATATTCGTAAAGATTAGTAATTCGTAGGATTAAACTAATTCGTATCTACCGTCCACCTTCCGAAATTTATTTTTATTCATAAGAGCCAATTGGATTGTTGCTTTTTTGACGATCCGTTGCTTACTCACCTCTTCGGTAATCTCTTTTTTATCCATCGGTCGACCCGCTTTTTTTAGAATTTTTTCTACCACCTCGGCCACGGTGCCACCTTCATATCCCCAGTCCTTCAGCGCGTAGATACCGCGTCCAATCAGAACATAACGTTTGTCAAGAATGAGCTCATTATGTATTGTCGCGGGACAGGCCTTTTTATGATCAAATCTGGCCTCATTAATCTTATCAGCGATCTCGATAAAATGCATCGGTTTGCCTGCCTGCCGAAGAATCAAATAAATCTTATCGTTCATTCTCTTCGGTGTCACCGTTTTCCAGTCGGCCAAACCAACTTCATTAAAAATATTTTCCTTCAATTTTCGGCTGATCTTCAAATAAGACAAAATCACATCATCTAGATTCGCCAGATCAGCCGGTAATTCACTCGATTGATTCGGGAAAGATTTTTGCAATTCGGAATAAAAATCTTCTTTCTTTAAAAGCGTCAAGAGCTCGTTTCGATCCAACGGCCGATTCTCGCGCTCGAGAATATTGATTAAAATTTTGAGAACGCTATCCACCGTTTCCCATGGAGTTTCCTTCAATTTCCAGGTCGGATGATATCGGTCTTCAGCTTCTACCTTTTCAAATTTATCAGCAATAATTTGCGAAATTAAAAACGCGATTGATTGGCGATGCATTTTGATATCGTCATCCACCATTTGCGCGACCGAGTCATTATAAAATTTAAAAATTTCATCGATCAGATGATCTTCTTGCATCACCCCGCCGTATTTTTTGAGAAAAACCCTCATCGCTTCCTCAATTTCCTTGATTGCCTCGTGACCACCCTGACCAATAGCGGATTTTAATTTCTTGATACCATCACACTCAATCTGGCGCACCCGCTCGCGAGTAATCTTATAGCGCTCGCCGATTTTTTCCAGGGTTTCTTTTTTATCCGCTCCGGAAAGCGAATGACGGCCCTTCAAGACATCTTTTTCACGATCGGTTAACAATTGAAATAATTGAGAAATTAAATCAACAAAATTAATCGATTTTTTTTCTAGCGTCTTATCGGACATAGTATAAATATTAAATTTTTCAACTAATATTAGCCCAAAAAATCTCCTATTTTTTTAATGACTCTACTATATCATAATAAAAAATAAGTGTCAACCCAAAAACAAACCACCCCGCGTTTTAGCGGGGGGCAAAAAAAATGTTAAGAAAATTTTATTTACTGAATTTGTGGCTCATTTTATGCCAAGTAACTAGAAGCGCGCTTGCGACAAATATCGAAGAGTAGGTACCAAAAAATACACCGATCAATAGGGCGAGGGCGAAGAACTTGATTGAAGCGCCGCCAAAAACGAAAACGGCCAGCAGAGTCAGCATCACGGTAAAAGAGGTATTAAACGAGCGGACCATGGTTTCGTTGACGCTTTTATTCACGATTTCTTCAAAATCACCGCTATATTTTCTTAGATTTTCCCGCGTTCGATCATAAACCACGATTGTGTCATTCACCGAGTAACCGAGAATAGTAAGAAGTGCGGCGATAAAGGCCGTGCCGACCTCAATATTGAGATAATAACCCAGCAAAACAAATGCGCCGCAAGTAATTGAAACATCATGAATAAGCGCCACGACCGCGAGTAATCCGTATTTCCAGGAAGCAATAGGACCGCCCACCTTGCGGAAGGACCAAGCGATATAAAGAATGATGGCGAGCGAGACCAAAATAATCGCATATAAACTCCTAGTCTTTAATTCCGCGCCGATCGCCGGGCCGATGGAATCAAAACGCGCTTCCTCTACTTGCTTTGCCGTCCTATCGGTCTCACTCGTGGTTTTAATTCCGAGCGCGCTCGCGCCCAGGTTGACCGGATTGCCGTTTTGATCCGTCGCTTCAATTTTTACAGGATTCGCAGCCGCTTGGCTGCTATAATTTTCTTTGAGTTTATTTAAAATACTCTGATGAGTTTCTTCGTCAACTGTTTTAAATTTTAGATCATAACCATTATCTCCTACCGGCTGAAAACTGATATCACCTAGATTCAAATCTTTCAGCGACTCGCGCACGCTATCCTGACTAGGCCGTTCCTGATTGACAAAATTAACCGTCAATAAACTGCCGCCGGTAAAATCAATTCCGGGTTTTAATCCCCAGGTAAAGAGGAGAACTAAAGAAGCCGCGACCAAAATCGCTGAAAAAACTAGATAATATTTGCGTCTTTGAATTATTTTCCAGTTTTGCATATTACTAATGGACTACGAATTACGAATCTTTACTAATATACTAATGTTATTTTAGAAAACTATCTTGCGTTTTGATTTAATTTTACTATTTAAAAACATTTTGTTAAGGGGATTTTGGGACATTCGGTCATCCCTCTGGGCGGATCGGGTTTTTCGCGGATCGCGATTAGGATTATTCTGTCTTAATCTTCTTTCGATTCATTAAAAAATACCAATTTTCCACTCGACCATTTACCACCGCTTTAAGCAAGCTCCTCGTCACGGCAATGGCAGAGAAAAGAGAAACGATAATACCAATGGAGAGCGTAACAGCAAAACCACGCACCAGGCTGGTAGTGAACCAGATCAATATTACGCAGGTGATCAAGGTGGAAACATTGCCATCGCGGATAGATGGCCAAGCGCGCTTAAAGCCCTCTTCAATCGCGGCCACGAGCGTCCGCCCGGCGCGACTTTCCTCCTTCATTCTTTCAAAAATCAAAACATTAGCATCCACCGCCATACCAATAGATAGAATAAAGCCGGCAATACCAGACAAGGTCAAAGTAACAGGGATTAATTTGAATATAGCCAGAACTAAAATACCGTAAATTAAAAGGGCAATGGCGGAGAAAAGACCAGGTAGGCGATAAAAAAGAATCATAAAAATAACCACAGCCAGAAGCCCGATTAGACCGGCAAATAAGCTCTTGTTAAGATAATCAGCGCCGAGTGTCGCGCCCACCGTTTCTTGAGACAGCATCTCGATCGGTACCGGCAGAGCGCCAGCATTCAAACGTTGCGCCAGGGTTTTAGCCTCATCGAGAGAGAAAGAACCGCTAATAATCGCTTTGCCATCAAGAATCGGCTCATTAACCGTGGGCAAAGAAATCGGCGAACCATCAAGAAAAATTCCCACGGGCTTGCCAACATTGTTTTTTGTAATATCGGCAAAAAGCTTCTTGCCCTCGTCATTAAATTCCAAGCTTACGGTCGGCGCTTGCGTGTTCGGATCAAATTGAACCGAGGCCTTCTTTAGCTGTTTACCAGTAAGACCGGTATAGACCCATTGTTCGCCCACCGCCGTATAATCCTTCTCACTCTTAGTTGTAATCAAAATATGACGGGCGTCAATCTTGCGCGCGTCGCCCTCCCCGGTCTCCCCTTCTTTACGGATAATATGATAGCCGTAAGATGTCTGAACCAGCTCTGGATAGGTCTCGCCCACTTTTAATTTATTGAAAATAACGTCTTCAAATTCAGGCACAAATTGTCCTTTTGTAACATCTTTATATAATCCACCGTTATCTTTACTACCCGGGTCCTCGGAATTGGCGCGAGCCAACTCGGCAAACTTTGAGGGGTCGGCCAGGACTTGTTTTAATAGACCCTCGGCCTTGGCCTTGGCTTTGGTATTATAATCGTTCATTTCCTTTGTTTGCTCGGCGGTCATTTGTTTGGCTGCACCCTGGGTCTTGAATTCCAAAAGTGGCGTTTCGCCAATCATCTTGATCGCCTGATTCACATCCTTGACACCAGCCAGCTCCACGACCAAACGATAATCCTCGCCCGACCGGCTGGTCTGAATCACCGGTTCAGATACGCCATAGGCGTTGACCCGGCGTTCGATCACATCGCGCGCGCCACTTAGAGCGTCGGCGCGGTTCTCTTCCGGGATCTTGGACATATCGGCGCGATAAATAAGCTGGGTACCGCCCTGTAGGTCAAGACCTTGGCGGAAGGGCACATCGGGGAAATGGCCAACCTTGAGACCCAATTTTCCGTTCAAAAAATCAACTCCCCGATTAAAAACCGCCGGATATACATAAAACCCGGCGACGATGGTCACAATTAAAACCGCCAATATTGCCAAACGATTTTTCCCAATTGAGGATAATTTCATATGCTGGGGATAATTCTATACCAAGACAAAAAAACCGTCAATATCAACAAAGTATAGATATTCTTTTTATTTTTTATCAGCTTGTATATAGCTTGTTTTGTTGGTAGAATTATAGCACAAATAAAGCCAATTTTAAACAAGCTAGTAAGTAATCATGTATGACAAAAATTATTTTTATAGCTGGTGCACCCGGTAGCGGCAAAACCACAATATCAAACAAACTAAAAATCAAATTAAACGATTGCCCCTTGATTGATTTCGGGTGGATTCGAGAATTCCATTTGAATAAATCTTGGAGCAATGCAAATAATAAAGAAGAACAGATGTCATTTGAAAATTTGGTATATATCCTTAAAAACTATATCAAGAATGGATATCCCTACATCATTGTTAACGATCTTCAAGATCGGCGAATTACTGAAATTCCCGAGATATTTAATTCTACTAATTATTTAATTTTCAGTTTATTGGTTAAAGATGAAAATGAATTGTCCGTGAGAGTTATGGACAGCACACGAGATTCAGGATTCAGAGATGTTAAAGAAGCGCTTCGGTGGAATAAAGAATTATCTGAAAGAGATGCTCTGCCAAATGAATTTAAGGTAGACAATTCAACAAGAAACCCTGATGAAACTATAAAAATACTTTTTGATGAGATAAATAAAAACCAATAATGGTCTTGGTTTTGAGGTTTTAAATAATTCTTGTTTAAATTTAAAATAAAAAATGCTTGAAGCTCTCTTCTACGACAAGCTAGATAACGACCAAGTCCGCTGCGCGCTCTGCCGCCACCGATGTCTCATTGACGATGGCGCGACCGGCATCTGCGGCATTCGTCAAAACCGCAAGGGTATCCTCTATCCCCTAGTTTATAATAAAGTTATCCATGGACAGGTAGATCCAATCGAAAAAAAACCGCTCTATCGTTTTCTCCCCGGCACCCTCGCCTACGGCGTCTCCACCATCGGTTGCAATTTCCGCTGTGAACAATGCCATAATTGGGAAATCACCCAGCCGGAAAAAGGATTTCGGATCACCTTTCCCGAGGTCGCCCCGGAAGAGATTATCGCCGCGGCTGTGAAAACCAAATGTCAATCAATCGCCTTTACCTACAACGAGCCAACGATCAATCTGGAATTCAATTACGAGGTCATGAAACGCGCTCATGAAAACGGCCTGAAGAATGTCTGGGTCTCTAATGGCTACATAGGCGAAGCGGCGTTAAGATTTATCGCGCCCTATCTGGATGCTATTAATGTTGACCTTAAGTCGTTTTCAGAAAAATTTTATAACAAAACCTGTCAGGCGCGTCTCGCTCCCGTTCTGGAAAATCTGAAATTAATCAAGGAGCTTGACGTCCACCTGGAGATCACGACCCTCATTATCCCCGGCCTCAACGACTCGCCCGCTGAACTAAAAAAAATCGCGCAATTTATTTTCAAATATCTCGGATCAAACACGCCCTGGCATGTGACACGATTTTCACCGCAAATTTCTTGGCAACTGAAACACCTGCCAGAAACGCCAACCGCAAAAATCAAACAAGCCGTGGGAATCGGCCACGCCGCCGGACTTCATTTCGTCCACGGCGGTTTCTAAAAATAAAAAAATCCGAACGAAAGTTATCCCCCTCCTTTCTTTGTTCGGATTATTCGTCGTAGGTGTTATCCGCGGCAGCGCGAAATTTGCCATCGCTTTTGGCAAGCTCTTCAAAATCAAGGCGCGGCGGTTTTTTTTCGGCTTGACCCTGCGGCAACGACAGACTTTTTTTGGCTTTTTTAAAACCAACCCCTCCGAAATACCCCGTTATCAGATTCTTCAGCCAGACCGTTTTGCCACGGACTGCCATCACTACCACTTTGTGTCCCTTTCTGAAGCTGCCGCCGCCAAATCCAGCGGTAACTTCATACTTTTGATGGTCCACTATTTTATCTAACAACTTACCCTCCTTTCTCTCAATCAAATACTTGGGCAGAGTCTACCTATATAATAACACATTTTTCGACTTGTCAACAGTGCCGACTATTTCTTTCTATGCTATAATGGAAAATGGATAAATAATTAAACGGATAAACAAAAACAAATATGCGCTTAAATTTTTTTCACAAAACCGCGATCCTTAGCTTATTTTTAATATCCAATATCTTAATATCCAATATCTCGCTGGCCGATTTTGATCCCAATTTTATCATCTCGGATGAAGACTTATTAAATAAGGACGCGATGACCGCCGACTCCATCCAATCTTTTCTTGTTGGAAAAAACAGCACGCTCGCGAGCTACACCTGTCTCGCCCAGGGTAAGGGCAAGGACGACGCGCCGATCACGGAGACAATAGTCACAACCGGTCAGGCTATCTACGACATTTCCCAGCGCTGGGGCATAAATCCAAAATTTATTTTAGCGACGCTCCAAAAAGAACAGAGCTTGATAGAGGACACGGCCCCGAGTCAAAAACAATATGACTGGGCCACCGGCTATGCCGTCTGCGATAATTGCTCGCTCGACGATCCGGCGATTCAAAGATGGAAAGGATTTTATCGCCAGGTGAATTCCGCCGCGGCGCAATTTGAATATTATATGGAGCACCCGAACAAGTTTCGTTTTCAGAAAAATAAAGCCTACACCATTGACTCAACCTCGGTCACGCCGGCGAATGATGCTACAGCCGCGATGTATAATTACACCCCGCATCTTCGCGGTAATCAGAATTTCGTCGCTATCTGGACACGGTGGTTTTCAAAACATTATCCTGACGGCTCACTCGTCCAGGTGCCGGGAGACGCGGGTGTCTGGTATATTCAATATGGCACTCGTCGACCAATAAAATCCAAAGCGGCGCTCTCGTCTCGTTTTAATTCCGCGCAAATTATACCGATATCGGCCACCGATCTTGAGGGTTACCCGACTGGCTGGCCGATTACCCTACCCAATTATTCACTGGTCCGGTCGCCACGAAAAGATATTTATTTAATTGTTGATGACGAAAGACGACTAGTGTCTTCTATGACCGTATTCAAAAAAATCGGTTGGAATCCGGAAGAAGTAATCGATGTAGCACAAAACGATCTGGATAATTTTTTTGAAGGCGAATCAATTACAGAAAAAAGCATCTATCCGGATGGCGCCCTGCTCCAAGCCAAAAATTCTATAGGGGTATATTTTGTTAAAGACGGCGTCAAATATCCAATCATCGCCGAAGAATTATTAAAGCTTAATTTTCCAAACAAAAAAATCATTAAAACCTCGGCGACAGAATTAGACGGATATACTCTCGGTGATCCGATCAAATTAAAAGACGGCGTTCTGGTGCGCAGTAAAGATAATCCTAGCGTCTATGTTATCTCCAATGGCGCTAGACGCCCGATTACAAGTGAAGAAATTTTTCTTGGACTGGGCTATAAATGGTCCAACGTCGTGGTGGTCCCAGAGAACGTTCTTGATCTGAGTCCTCTTAGCGACCCGCTGAGCATATAAACAATTTTCAATTTCAAATTTTTGCGCCCGCCTAAGGCGGGCAACACCCGTCCACCAAGACGGACGGGCAATTTCTAATTTTCAATGAATTTTTATTTATTTAATTATTAATTAAAATTATTTAGCCGTTTTAATCATTAGAAATTAAATCATTCAATAAAAATTTAAAATTAGAAATTAGAAATTAACTTTATGTCTCTTATTTTTGCCGCTCTAACGCCTCATCCGCCATTATTAATTCCTGCGATTAGTAAGGATAATCTCAGCCAGATTGATAAAACCGTCAAAGCAATGCAGACGCTCGAGATGGATCTCTATGCGGGAAAACCTGATACGATTATTGTCATCTCCCCTCATGGCCAGGTAATAGCTGACGCTTTTACTTTTAATCTCGCTGATTCCTACGAGAGCGATCTCGCGCAATTCGGCGACCTCACGACCAAACTGAGGTTCCGAGGCAATCCGCCGCTAATCGACCGTCTCCGCGGCGCGTGCCACGAGGAAAATAATGCCACGGTCATTACCGAGGAAAAAATAGATCACGGCGTCACTGTGCCTCTATTTTATCTCGCCCAACACCTGCCCGAGGTAAAAATTGTCCCTATCGGCTATTCGCTTCAGGACTACGCGAGCCAGCTTCATTTTGGCGAAAAAATCAAGGATGTAATTTTTGATACCAATGAACGAATTGCGATCATTGCCTCAGGTGATCTCTCTCATCGACTAGCTCAAAATTCACCTGCCGGCTACTCAGCACAAGGCAAAGAATTTGACGAAAAACTAGCGCAATTGATTAAAGACAAAGATATCGACGGCATCGTTAATCTTAATCGAAATCTAATCGAGGAAGCTGGCGAGTGCGGCCTACGGTCACTCCTAGTTTTACTTGGCGTGATTCAAAAGATAAATTACCAACCAGAAATCCTCAGCTACGAAGGACCTTTCGGTGTCGGCTACATGGTGTGTAATTTCCGAATAAAATAAAATTCGAGTTCAAAAAAACAAAAAGTCGTTGACTGGAATGTCCACGGCTTTTTAGTCCGCGGCAAAATTATCATACTCCCCCATCTTTATCATTTTTGTAAAACGAACAAAAATGCTATAATGCCCATATATGGACCGCTATCGTAACCTAGCCAAAAAAGCTATTATGGCCTATTTTGCGACGGGTGAGACCATAACACCACCGGCCAACCTGCCGCCAGAATTTTTTAGTGAAAAAGCCGGAGTTTTTGTCACTATTTACAATAAAAAAAATTTGCGGGGATGTATTGGTACCTACCTGCCTACTAGAAAAAACGTCGCCGAGGAAATAATTTTTAATGCCATTGTCGCCGCGACCCAGGATCACCGTTTTTCTCCGATCACTTTAGAAGAGCTAACACAGCTCTCTTTTGAAACCAGTATTTTGACCACCCCGGAAAAAATAAAATTTAAAGAAGAGCTTGACCCGAAGAAGTACGGCATCCTAGTTCGTTTTAACCATCACTCCGGACTGCTCCTGCCCAACCTGGCAGGTATTGACACTATTGAGAAGCAAATTGATATCGCTTGTCGGGAAAAAGCCGGAATTGACCCTGATAATCCCGAATTGGAAATTTACAAATTTGAAGTGAAACGACATTAATAATCCCGCGAATAAATCTTAGCCGGAAAAACTCTTATGTATTGCGAGGTCCTACCTGCTATCCGCCTGCCGCGAAAATTAACCACCTTCACCTACCTAGTCCCCCGGGAATTTGAGGATAAAATTAAAATTGGTCAGGTGGTGGAAACCACTTTTCGCGGGCAGAAGGTTCAGGGTGTGATCATGGCTCTGCCGGATAAAATTAATTTTCCGGCGAGAAATCTTAAGGCCATCAGTAAAATCCTTTCCCCGGAGACGCTCGTCACGGAAAAACAAATAAAATTTTTCCAATGGCTCGCCGATTATTATTTTTCCGCCTTCCCGCTGATTCTCAAGTCCGCGCTGCCGGCCATTCCTAAAAAAAGAAGCGCCAGCCGCAGAGCCGGATATAAATTCACTGAATATAAAAAACCGGAAAATAAAATTTTACCGCCCAAAAACGATAGCGCGTTTTTAATTTATCAAAACACAAGAGATAAAAACTCATTTTTTGAAAGTATTATCGCGGAGAATCTAGCGGCGAAAAAACAAACGCTGATTTTGGTTCCCGAGCTGAAACAATTAAAAGACGCGGGGCATTATTTAAGGCCGGAGTGGCGCGAAGAGACCGTGGTTATTCATGGCAAATTAAACAAGAACGAGGCCTACGCCGCCTGGCAAAAAATCATGACCGGCGAGGCAAAGATTATCGTCGGCACGCGACTCGCGATCTTTGAGCCGTTTCAAAATCTCGGCGCGATTATCGTGGACGACGAACACGACTCGGATTTTAAGCAATGGGATATGAATCCGCGTTACGACGCCCGCGCCGCGGCGGAAAAGCTGGCCGCGCTTTTTCGTGCGAAGCTTTTCTTGGTCTCGCCTTGTCCGACCGTGGAGCGTTATGAGAGATTTAAAGACAAAGTTGTTAATTTAAAAACCGAGAAAAAAATCAATTTGACGCTTCTTGATCTGCGTCAACAATTCTCCAAAAGATACTCGCTTATCTCCGCGCCCCTCCGGGAAAAAATGCTGGAAACGCTCAAAAATAAAAAACAAATTATCATTTATACCAATCGCCGCGGCGCTTTCTCGTCCGTCATCTGCGCCACCTGCGGCCACTCCTTCCTCTGTCCTGATTGCCACCTGCCTCTGCCCTACCACCGCCCGGGAAATCTCATCTGTCACCATTGCCGCCACCGGGAAAAACTGCCGGCCACCTGCCCCCGATGCGGCGGCGGCAACTATCGTTTTCTCGGCACCGGCGGCGAAAAAATTGAAAAGGAATTAAAAAATCTTTGGCCGGACGCTCGGGTCGCGATTATTGACTCCGAGAACCGGACGCCAAATCAAAACGCCAATATTTTTATTGGCACGGATTTGATTTTTAAAAAAATCAGCTGGCAGAATGTCGGCCTCGTGGCTATCGTCTGGCTGGATAACCTTCTCAATCTGCCTGATTACCGCGCGCTCGAACGAATTTATGAGACGCTGAAAACCGCCGAAACAAAAACCATAAGCGAAACCCTGTCTGCGCAGGCGGGCGCCTCGGGCCTCGGCGCGGAATTAGTTATTCAGACGCAATGCCCGAATAATCCGGTCTTTCAAGCACTAGTGAAAAACCAACCGGAAATTTTTTACGATTTTGAGCTGACCAATCGCCGCGACCTCGGCTACCCGCCTTTCGCGAAATTGATTAAGCTAATTTATCAACATCCAAATGAAAAAAAAGCGATTTTTGAAAGTAATCGGCTTTTCCGGCAATTGACAAAAATGGCCGATGGTTATAAAATAAAAATTCAAATCTTTGAGCCGATCGCGAGTCAACCGGCCAAAATTCGCGGCCGCTGGCGTTATCATGTTATAATCAAATATAAAGAACCAGTATCGGTCACAAGATTAATAGCCGCTGTGCCGGATACTTGGCTCATTGATGTGGAACCGGAGACACTGCTGTAATTTTCAATTTCAAATTTTTAATTTTTAGTGAATGATTTAATTTCTATTGATTTAATTTCTATTGATTTAATTAAGAATTAGATAATTAAAAATTCATTAAAAATTAAGAAAAAAAACTAAAAATTTGTGAAGCGCCCCATTCTCACCCATCCCAATCCCCTTCTTCGCCGCAAGTCGGTGAAGGTAAAAGACCCGTCGGATCCGAAATTCCAACGGCTGGTTTTGGATTTGGCGGAAACAATGGAAGAGGATAACGGCGTGGGCATTGCCGCGCCGCAGGTGGGCGAAAATCATCGCCTCATCGTGATTGATACCAAAAACGGTCCGATCGCTTTTTTCAATCCGCGGATTCTCTGGAAATCACTTAGCAAAGAGCTGGGCGAAGAGGGCTGCCTCTCGGTACCGAATGTTTTTGGCCTGGTCAAGCGGGCGAAAAACGTGGTCGTGTCTTACGTTGATCTGGATTGCACCAAGCGCGTTTTAAAGGCCCGAGGCATGCTCGCCCGAGTTCTCCAGCACGAGATTGATCATCTCGATGGGATTTTGTTTATTGATAAAACGGTAAAGAAAGCCAGCAAAAAATAATTTGCACTTATTTTTCTATTTCATATGGAAAAAATTATTATTTTAATTTTACTCTTAGTTATGGCAATGTTCGCGCCATTATTTTTTATCAATGATTCAAAAAGCGTATCTCAAAATAATATTATATGCGCCAAAAAAACAGCTCGATACTTATACCACCCCTTAGAACAATTACTGATTTTTAAAACCACGGTTGATAAGGAAAATGAGGGTAAAATTTATACCAGCGGACATACGTTTTTTGGACTCAGTTATATTAAAATTCAAGTATATAATTTACAATCAAGCATTCCGCTGCTACCCGAATATTGCGACGGTAGCGCAACAGTAATTCACAGATTTTTGTCTAATTAATATGCTAGATAAAAAAAATAAAATTGTCTTTTTCGGTGGCGGAAAATTTGCCGCGCCGAGCTTAAACAAGCTGGCGGTGGAGTTTGATATTGCTCTCGTTATTACCAATCCCGAAAAACCGATCGGCCGCCATCAGATCCCCGAGCCGTCGGCCGTGGAGATTGAAGCCAAAAAATTAAATTTGGCTTTTATTAATGTGAAAAAATTTGATAGTGATATTATTGAAAAAATAAAAAATCTTCAGCCGGATTTTTTTGTGGTAGTGGACTACGGGAAAATTATTCCGCAAAATATCCTGGACATACCGCCGCGCGGCGCGATCAATATCCACCCGTCAAAACTACCGCTCTATCGCGGCGCCTCGCCGATTCAGACGGCGATATTAAATGGCGACAAGGAAACAGCCATTTCTATTATGCTGATTGACACGGAGATTGACCACGGTCCGATTCTCGCGCAGACGCCGGTGCCAATCGCGCCAGACGACACTTATGGCTCGCTTTACGAAAAGATTTCTTATATCTATCCCGACTTTCTAATTGAAACACTAAAAAAATACCTCGCGGGTGAAATCACACCACAAGAACAAAAGCACGACGAGGCAACCTTCACCAAATTACTCAAAAAAGACGACGGTAAAATTGACTGGACGAAGACGCCCGCCGAAATTGAACGAATGGTTCGCGCCTACAACCCTTGGCCCGGCACCTGGACCGAGGTGGGCAGCAAAAGAGTAAAAATTTTAAAGGCGCGTATTGAAGGCGAAAAATTAATTATTGAAGAAGTTCAACCCGAAGGCAAAAAACCGATGAAGTATGAAGAATATTTAAAAGGAAACAAACCAATAAACGAATAAACAAAAAAAACCGTCCCGCATTTGCGGGACGGTTTTTTAAATAAGGGCGTAAAAAATTATTCGCTTTTATTCGCGTCTGATTTGCTTACATTCGCGATTACACTCACTATTATTACCCACCCAATCCCGAGCGGATGATTCATATACGGCGAAAATACTGACGTCGCCATTATTGCGATAAATCCGAGAATAATCCCAATTAGTAATTTGTCATTAGTAATTAGTAATTTTTTCACCGCTTGCCATATCAACAACAAATAAACCGCCAATCCCGCCAGCCCCATCTTCAACATAATGTCCAGATATCCCCATTCAAACGCGTAAGTCGTGGTCCGGCCGTCCGGGCTGGTTTTTAGTATCCGCGGATCTTTTGATTGATAACTCACAGTCGTGCCAAACCCCGAGCCAACAATCGGGTGTTTTATTATCGCCGTCGTGAGCGGCCGCAGCTGATTCATCCGGCTCGCGCCCGCCGCGTCCACGGCCGCATCCTTGATCCGCGAGGAAATTAGGCTCCCCGACTCCCCGCCCGCGAGAAAAATAAAAAATTGATATTGCGCGACAACAATAATTAAAGTCGCCGCAGTTATAATTAAAAATTTTTTCAGGCAATCACGGCGGTAAATTACAAGATACAAGCTACAAGCTACAAAGGCGGCTAATCCTCCCACCCAGAAACTCCGCGACAAACTCACAACCACCGGGAAGGCGGCGCAAAATAAAATTACGAACCAAAAAATAATTTCTTTCTTTGCCCGTCGTAGTCCGCCCGCCGTGGCGGGCGACGGAGGCGGACTCATATCCCAATTCAAAATTAACTGCGCGTAAGCAACGATGAGCGCGACCAGGCAATAAATCTGCGCCTGAAAAAATATCCGCCACAAACTGTCATTGCCCTGACCGGCGTAGGTAATCTCGCCGATTTTCGTGTCGCGGATAAACTTGTACAGCCAGTCCGCGCCCGGCCACCCCTGTGTGAACCAGAAAACGCAAATCAGCGTCTTCGCGAATATTACCACTGCCGCCGCAGTGAGAATTGACAATACCACTCGAATTTCCGTCTCCCACTTTCTATGGGGGAGCTTGGAGAGGATTTGCGAGTGCTCTATCTCCCCCTTTTTAAGGGGGAGATAGGAGGGGGTTGTGGTTGTAAATACATCCCACATTGGCAAAACATAAAGAAAATAAATCCAGCCGTTAAAATCAAAAAATGCGTTGCTAAAACTGTTTCCCCTGATGAGCCCCCAAACAAATCCCCACGCCAAAACC
>Ga0172371_10005231_pt1 | contig 19332 bp, 12 predicted proteins | sample Lak12m_FD_114543 | JGI IMG/M metagenome (GOLD analysis project Ga0172371, IMG submission 114543) | Freshwater microbial communities from Kabuno Bay, South-Kivu, Congo - kab_022012_12m | ecosystem: Environmental > Aquatic > Freshwater > Lake | place: Democratic Republic of the Congo: South-Kivu...
CCTCCAACGACACATCGCTACCCGAGACCCCATGTCCGGAGGCCCTCCCTTGCCCTCTCACTGCCCGCCCACCTCCCTCTCGCTCTCCACAGCCGCTTACCACACTTGAATTGGAACCACTGGACGCTCGCGTTCGATCTTGCACCATTGGCATGTTAGCTGCTACCTTCCTCATACAGTGATAGTTGTAGTGTTCTGCATCAGGGGTAAGGTCGCAGCCCCAAAACATAAGGAGGAATGCGAAATGAAGAAATTAGGTTTCACACTGGTAGAGATTATGATCGTGGTAGCCATCATTGGCTTGCTGGCCGCGATCGCGATGCCTTCATTCGTGAAGGCTCGTAACACATCACAGCAGAATGCCTGCATCAACAACCTGCGTCAGATCGACAGCGGGAAGGAACAGTGGGCCATGGCTGCTTCCAGGGCAGATGGTGACACGGGTGTAACCACATCGATCAATGAGTACATCAAGGGTTCCACAACGCCCCGTTGCCCGGCGAGCGGCAGCTACACCTACGGCGTGATCGGCACAGATCCTGACTGCAATGCGGATACTGTGACGTCACATAACTTCGCAGGCTAAGTTCCCGGCTCTTCTGTAACGAGCCATGCGAACCCGCCCTTCCGGGCGGGTTCGCTTTTTTAGGAAGTCTCTCGGCAGCCTGGCTCCCGTGTCCCCCATTTCAACCCTTCGCCCCGCCCAAACAGCCGTCAACACTGTGTAGACAGGAGGAACTGATGAAGACCACCGCTTTTACCCTGCTCGAAATCATGATCGTAGTAGCCGTCATCGGCCTGCTGGCCTCTATAGCAGTCCCTGCTTTCATAAGATCCCGTAACGCATCCCAGCAGAATGCCTGTATCAACAACCTCCGCCAGATCGACAGCGGGAAGGCACAGTGGGCCATGGCTGCTTCCAGGGTGGATGGCGACACAGGGGTAACCGCATCAATCAATGAGTACATCAGGGGCGGGACCACACCACGTTGCCCCGCAAATGGAAGTTACACCTACGGTGTTATCGGCACTGACCCTGACTGCAACGCCGATACTGCTACAGCGCATGATTTCGCGGGTTGATGCAGGCTCTGCCTCAACGCCGGATCAGCTTTCGACGGCAGATCCGCATGTTCCTGCGCGCATTGTCGTAGCCCGGAGCCGCGGTCACGGCTGCCACGAAATGCCCGCAAGCTGCCTCCACGTCGCCCCGACGCCACTCGATCACACCAAGGTTGTTGTGCGCCAGCGCATATTGTGTAGCAAGGTGCCTGTCCGCCCCGATCCTGTCCACCGGCATGGCGCCCAACACACCGTTGAACCTGGACTCCGCAGCCTGTATTTCCCCCCTGTCCAGGAGAGCTTTGCCCACTGCCACCTGTGCACGCAGGTTCCACGGTTCCTTCTGCAACACATCACCCCACAGCAACAGCTCATCCGAGAATATCCTGTTCCGCACAATCGTCTGCGACAGCAGCACCATTATCAGGACAGCCGGTACAACACGAAACAGGACCGGCCAGCCAGCACCAACTCCCCCTCTAGACCCCCACCCATCCACCACGCGCTTTGCTCGAACAAGCATGACTGCCGCTACCGTGGTAACAGCTGCCAGCGGAAGATACAGCCTGTGCTCCACCACCGGGTCTGCCAGCTGGAAGAAACTGCTGGTCGGAGCAAGGATAACCCCCCACCACGCCCAGGGGTAGGCCCACCCGCGCCGCAGCAACAGCCCCGAAACCACCACGACAACACAGAACAGAACCAGGACCAGCTGGGGCAAAACGCTCAGTACATTGCCGGCCATTTCCCAGTCATGGTCAAAACTGAGACCCTGCGGCAGGACTCCAATCCGGAAGTAGTATGGCAGCACTTTCATCTGCGTAAGGAAGTACTCCCATCTGTCAAACCTTTGTGCCACGACACCTTCGCGCAATACCGCCTGGTAGACAGAACTCACCCATATTGCCGCAAAGACCCCCCATGTCAGTACCAGCGCGACATAGGCTTTTGCCCTTATGCGGATGACGTCGACAAAGTGCTCCCGGGCGAAACACCAGTCATACAAGATGAACACAACCGGGGCTACGACCATCACTTCCTTGCACCCCATACCGGCAATGCAACAGGCCAAACCGGCGTCCAGCCACATCCTTTCGTTTCTTCCCTCCAGGCTCCTGGCATGGGCATAGACCCCTGCCAGTAGAAAGAAGGCCATGCCAAGCTCGTACCGCTGTGAGATGTAGGTCACAGCCTGAACCTGCACCGGGTGCACAAGCCACAACGCTGCGGAAATGAAGGCAACACTGTCAGCGGAAACGCTGCAAAGGGAACCACGCCACACGCGGCCGAGAGTGCGGCGGACGATTCCATACAGCAGCAAAGCGTTTGCCGCGTGAATGATAATGTTCACGATCCGGAAGGCGATCGGGTTCAACCCGGCAAGCGCGTAATTCAGTCGAAAAGTGAAATCCACAAGGAACCTGCCCGTAACAGGCAGAGGTGACAGGCTGTCAATCGACGGGTTCTGCACGATGACGAACATGTCATCAAACAGGAACGGCGCGCCAAGGCCGTTGGCAAAAGCACACAGGCTCAAGACCACCAGCCCCAGCGGGAACAGTATTTCGCTTCGATTTCGCAGATTCACGGTCGTCTCCGGCAAACTCTATCGTCGCGCATATCGCAGGTGGCCCACATACGAACCAACGGTCAGTTCCTCTCCCCGGCAAGCCTGCCTGAGGCACGCCAGACCGCCGCCTGCGCAGCAGATTCCAGTGTCTCCGGGGTCACGCCCTGGCGCCTCAGTACGGCCAGCAGCTTCTGTTCTACGTCAGGTGCGTACGGGTACAGCGCCACGGCCTCCGAGAGCAGGGCCAGCGCCTTATCCAGGTCCCCGTTGGCAAGCGCCCACGTCCCCATGTTAGCCCTTATGTTCATCCGATTCAGCACCGGCGAATGCGGGCTCAGCACAACCGGATCCCTTATCGGTTCAATTCCCCTGGTACGCTCAACTATTTCGCGGCTGCACCCCTCCGCTTTCTGCCATTCTCCTCTTTCAAGGAAAACGGTCGCAAGTTCATTCCATGCCCGCAGGTTATTCGGTCGTACGGCCACCACAGATGCCCACATCCGGGCAGCATCTCCGTACAGGTCGCAACGCCTCATTGTCATGACGCCCAGAAAGACTGCCGCACAGAGCGGCAACAGGATCCACAACCGCGCGCATGTTCCAGGCTGTTGCCTGTTCCCTGCGGTATCTCGAGTCAGCAGGCGCCACGATGCAAACACAACGATGCATATGACACATGCGAGAGGCAGGTACATTCTGTGTTCGGCGGCCGCGTCATACAGAGGAAACAGGCTCGAAGTCGGCGCAAGCAGAAGCAGGAAAGCCGCGAAACAAACCGCCGCCCTGCGACGCAGCACAAGAGCCGCAAGCGTGGACAACCCGAGTACGGAAAGCGCAAGGAACTGAAGCCGTACACCCCTGAACCCGTCGACCCACGGCCAGGCATAGTCAAAACACAGGTCGACCGGGAAAACCGTCTGCCGCAAGTAGTGCAACACAACCGTGCTTTGGGTCAGCAGGTACGTCCACGGCGATACCACAGTGATTCCGTACTCACCGGCCCGTGCCCCTTCAGCCAGTGTCCCAACCCAGAGAGCTCCCAGTACCCCAAGGGTCAGCATATAGCCCGCATGCAGTCGCCAGTTCCTGCGCAACGCATCTCGCCACGATTTCGACAGCACGACTCCATCGATCAGCAGAATCATGAACGGAGCTGTTACCATCGTCTCTTTTGTGGCCATCCCGCTCATACAGGCTGCCAGGGACACCACGTACCACGTCCGGCTCCCTTGCACAGCCCGGACAAAACCGTAAAGAGTGATGAGGTAGAACAATGCGGCAAGCGACTCAAACCGCTGGCAAACATACGCAACGCTCTCCGTCTGAAGTGGATGCACAGCCCACAGTAACGCAATCCACCACGCAGGACCGGCCATGGACAAACACGTGCACACGGCCGCGCCCGAAACTGCAGCATGGATTCGTGCAAGGAAAGCAAAGAGGCTCACAGCAGCCGCAGCATGAATCAGAATGTTAACCGTTCGCCACGCCCTTGGATCCAACCCTCCCACCAGGTAGTTGAGCCTGAAGGACTGGTCACCTATGTACCTTGATGTGAGAGGGACAGGAACTTGGCCATGAACTACGGGGTTGCGCACTATCTTCCAGTTGTCATCCAGAAGGAATGGACCGTCGAGCGACGGCAGGTAGATGACTGCTGCAGCGAATGCCAGCACCAGGTACTTCCATATTCCCGATGGCACGGCTTTCATGGTGCCAGCCTCGATGATTTGAAGCATGCTGTCAAGGTAGTGGCCGTGACCCGTTTCAACACGACTCGTTCTGGCGGCATCTCATCGCTTGAACCTGAGCACGAGGTCATGCCGGAACACCGGCGTCTGGACCGATACGTTGCCACCTGCCATCGTCAGCCAGGGCGAGTACATCCCCGTCTCTGGAGAATAGCAGGCCATCTGCCAGGTGCCGGCTGGAAGAGTCAGCGAGACTGTTCCCCGGATTGAATCACCCGACCCTGCCTCGCCCAGTTCGCGGCCATCGGCCATGTAGATGCTGTAATCCCTGCCTTCAACGCCCAGGACGCATTCGACGACATGATCCGGTCTGCTGGAAACAACACCGACCATGGGCCTGGCGGACGGCAGGTCGACAGAATGGACGTAGTCGGAGAGATGCTTCATCCAAGTCCGGATGTGACGTTGCGATTCCTCCGTGCCCGTTTCGCAGTAGTTGATTATGGAAAAGTCAATATAGTCATAGTGACACAGCGACAACAGGGACATCCACGCCCGTTTCCTGTGTATGGTCCATCCCTCCGGGTCCTTGTACTGGCTTGCGACATTGTCTTCATCAAGGTTCAGGGGTTTTGCCTCCGCCCTGGTGGCAAGGCAGTAGTCGCGGAACGACCGCAGTGCGAGCTGCTTGGACATGAACTCGCCGAGATCATACTTCCTGCCGCGGTACATCATGTTCGGGAGCGGGTGCATGTTGACAATATCCACCGGCATGGCGTCGAAAGTCTGGTCTGAAGTCTGCATCACCGGCCCGTAGGAAAAAGCTTCCTGCCCGGAGATCAAGTGCCTGTTGGGCAGGCGTGACTCCGTTTCACGGACTAGCCGCGCGATTTCACGCTGCCAGTCATCAACTTCCTCACAACCGGCATTCTTTGGGTCACCCGGCACACGTCCGCCCGGTTCATTGCAGATTTCGAATATCACATTATCGTACCTGTTTGCTTCCTCCACAACCTTGCGGGCATGAGCGCACTGCCACTGGAACAGTCCGGGATGCCTCCTCGTGAGGTACTCCGGCCAGTCTGCCTCTTCCACGCCGTTTATGTTGTTTGCGCTGTGCAGGGGATTAAGGGCCCACACTCCCGGCCCGTATGTGTTGCTGAAGAGAGTCACCTCCACAATGATCCCGCGTTCTGACGTGAGGCAGAGGAAACGGTGCAACCGCTTAAAGAATTCAGGGTTCCATCGCGACAAATCATACCTGGGTTGCCCATCGAGAGCCTTGCCAGGTCCCGTGCGGAGGAACGGCGAGATGTAGTCCGGCGACTCGGGTTTGCATGTCGAGTACGGGTTGACCGATGACTGCTGTTCCCTGAAAAGAACAAACAGCCGCGTCAATGTCATGCCTTTCTCGGCAGCATCGGCCACGTAACGCTCGAAGCGAAACGGTCTGTTGATAACGGCGCCATAGTGCTCGGTGGCACAGACCAGCATGCGCGGCTTGCCCCGGAAGCTGAATACCCGGGGATTCTCGGGATGCACACGGATTCCTGTTGTCATGTCCGCCTCCTACAGGCTCAGCAGCACTATGCCGGCCAGGCCTGTTACACTGGCGGCCCATCCGGCCGCACTCAACCGTTCGTGCAGAAGGAAATGCCCGACCAGTAGCATGATCACGACTGGCCCGGCAACCGTCACCGGCATCACGATCGCCGGCGACATCCTTTCCAGCAGCCAGATTGTCAGGGGGATCAGCACCACGATGAGCACTCCATTCCCGGCTCCGGACAGGGCTTCCACGCGCGTGGGAAGAACGCCCCCCCTGGCGATACAGGTTCCCAGGCAGATCACAAGCGTTATGACCATGGTGGACAGCAGATATGCGTAAGGCCTTCCCGGGGCTAGTTGGCTGTTCAGGTACTGGCATCCCATGGAAACTCCTGAGAATGTCCATCCCACGAGGGCCCACCAGGCCCATTTCGGGCTCATGGCGGTGACGGAACCTGTGTTTCCACGGTTCGCACCCGTAAGGACAAGCGCAAGCACAGTGAAGCCCAGCCCGGCCAACTGGGTCACAGGAGGCGCACCTGACACAAAGAAGGTCATGCCGATAACCACGGGCCACACAAGGCCAAGGTTGTTGAGAGTCGCGGTGGGACCGGTGGGGCCAATACGAAGACAGTAGAAGATTATCTGGATGAAACCGATGGCGTACGCGACTCCGGCAATGGCACCAAGAAGCCATGCAGTTCGGTCGAACAACGGCTTGCCTGATACAGTGCCTACCAGGATCGTCAATGGAATGCACACGACGGCTGCCCAGACGCCAAGGACTTCCTGCCTGGCATTGTTGCGCATGGCCCACCTGTTCATCGGCCACAACAACGTTGCCAGCAACACAACCACAACTATCAGTGCCCATTCCATGAACAACCCCTGCTTTGGAAAGGAAGCATGGTGCCGCTAACAGGCACAATGGCAAGCACACAATTCACGTTGCGCCTTGCTCATGCACGGGCAATATGTGACTGTATTCGTCCGGAAGGAGAAACGAACATGGATCATCTCGTCCCTCACCCTGAACTATACGGCGTCCCGGGCCTAGCAGAAGACTTCAATGGCATGCCGTACCGCCGGCTCGGCCTGTCGGGCCTCCGGGTATCGAATATCGGCCTCGGCCTGTGGAAGGTCGGCTACCCCGAAACCGGCGATGGCGCGCGCATGGACGAGAAAACCGCGTTTGCCGTTCTCGACAGGGCCATTGAAACCGGCGTGACTTTTTGGGATACCGCCAACCGCTACAATAATGCGTCCGGCAACTCTGAACGCGTGATCGGCAAGTGGTTCAAGGCCAACCCGGACCAGAGACGCAACGTCGTTCTCGCCACCAAGATGGGCGGCGGCATGGATGGACGTTCACCCAACCACAGCCACCTCTCACGTACCAACATCCTTGATTCGGTCTATGCATCGCTTGCGCGGCTTCAAGTCAGTTGTATCGATGTGCTCTACTTCCATTTTGCCGATCCGTCTACTCCGGCAGAGGAAGGTCTCTCAGCTGTCGAAGACCTGGTCTCGCGTGACCTGGTCCGTTATTTTGCCGTGTCAAATGTCACGGCCGACCAACTGGCCCTGTGGCAGGCAACAGAACGTCACTTCTCCTGCCGATGCCGCGTGCTTGCAGTCCAGAACCGGTTCGACATTGTCCAGGGTGAGGCCGCTACGGCCCAGGGCGTCCTCGATCTGTGTGCCCGAACAGGATCATCTTTCGTGGCGTACTGTCCCCTCGCCCAGGGCCTTCTCACAGACCGGTATCTCGACCCCAAACGTGTTGGCCCCGGCGACCGCCTGTTCGACGAAAAGGCCGCAGCGAAATACCAGGACGAGGCAGTCATGAAGAAGATCAGGGCGCTTGCCGACCTGGCAAAAGGCTGGGGCATGGAACTCAGCCAGTTGACACTTGCCTACATGATCACCCTTCCGGGAATGGGCCCTGCAATTCCATCGGCAACGTCCGTCAAACAGCTGGAATCCAATGCCAAGGCCGGCCAGATCAAGCTCACCAGCGACCAGCAGGCCAGGATAAAAGCAGTCCTGGGTTGACCACATGAAGCATCGCGATCGCGTTTGCATGGCGCTGTCACACGAGGCGCCCGACAGATGTCCCCTGCAGGTCAGTTTCACGCCCGAATTCGCCGGACGGCTGCGCAAGCATCTCCGGCTGGACGACAGGAAAGACCACAATCCCCACGGCGGCGGCAACACCTACCAGCTTGAGCGTGCGCTGGATGAGGACATGCTCATCACCTCGGTCTGCTGGGCCAACAGCTACTACCAGCCCCAGAAACGCTACACGGATGAGTGGGGCGTCGGGTGGAACTCCGTGGAATACGAGACCCGCTTTGGCAAGGGACGCTACACCGAGATAACTTCCCACCCACTCGCCGAAAACCCGGCCATACATATGTACAAGCCCCCGGACCCCACCCGTCCCTCCCTCTACAAGGATTCCGTCGAGATGATAGCCGCATACAGGGACGAGTACTGGATCAACGGCGCCGTTCCCACCACGATCTTTGAGACAGCATGGGCCCTGCGCGGACTGACTCAACTGCTCATGGATTTCATACAGGATCCTGACCTGGCTGCACACGTCCTCGATATCCCGCTCGCCTACCACAAGGAGGCCGCTGTCCGCCTTACGAAGCTTGGTGTTGACATGATATGGCTGGGAGACGATGTGGGCGCCCAGTCGGGCATGATGATGTCCCCCGATACCTGGCGCAGGTTCCTGAAACCGCGCCTGGCAGACATCATCCATGCAGTCAAAGGTGTAAACCCAGGGGTGAAGGTGGCCTATCATTCCGACGGAAACATCTGGCCGATCATCGCCGAGCTCATTGAGATCGGAGTCGATATTCTGAATCCCGTCCAGCCCGCCTGCATGGATCCGGCCGAGATGAAGAAACGTTTCGGGAAGAACCTGTGTTTTTGGGGCACAATCGACGAGCAGCGCACGTTGCCTTTCGGCACGCCCGACGATGTCCGGAAGGAAGTACTGCTGCGCCTCAAGACCATAGGCAGGAACGGCGGCCTGGTAATCGGCCCGACCCATCACGTACAGCTCGACACGCCGATCGAGAATCTGGAGGCAATGATCGAAACCATCAGGAATACCCCCTGTGGAGTCAAATAACTTGAAAACAAAAGACCGGTCAGGACCCGTGGTTTCAGCCCTGTTCGCACCTGTCTCAATTTCGGGGAATACGAACCCGCGCAGACCGCGCGGTTACGATCAGAACGCCCTCGTGAAGGAAGTGCTGCCCGCATTGCCTGCCGGTAACATCTCGGCCCGGGGCATTCCGTTTCACATTCGGAAAGTGGTTGTGTTGCAGGACACGCCAGTCCTACTGCGGACAAAGCCATTCTGCGCTCCATGGATCATCTTCCTTCATACAGTCGGATCGGCCGAAAAGACTCCTGATGCCGATGGTTTTTTCCGCCCTGCCCGTGGTCCGGAACCACTGAACGAACAGGTGGCCGAATACGTGCTTGAGTTCGCAGACGGACGAAAGGTTGTCATTCCCATCCGGCGCCGGCGGGAGATAGTTCATGTTCATTGCGGATGGCCGATTGAGGGGCTGGAATGCGTGCCGGGAACAAAGCCGCGAACCCTTACTTTTGACGCGGACCAGATGGTGTCACCTCAGAACTGGGGCTGGCACCAGACCCGCGCCAACTCGTCCGGGAATCCCCCTCAGTACTGGATGTGGGCTTGGCAGAATCCCTTTCCCGCACGGCAGATAACGTCCATCCTGGTCAGGCCGATCAAGGGAACCGTGCTTCTCGGCGGGATAACCGCCGGGTACACGTCGTCTCATCCCCTCCGGTGGGGTACCCGGCAGAAGGCCATCTTGCGTCTGCCAAAGGGCGAGAAAGCCATCGAACACACCGACACCGATGGCAACTGGAAGCATCTGCAGCTTGATCTGGGGCAGGTCATCGAAATCGTGCCTCGCAGGAAATACGACAACTCAAAATGGAAGACCTGGGCCAACAACCAGTTGCCAGACGTTAAATGGAACGAGGTCATCGTCGAATACACGTGCCATGCGGAAGCCTGCTTCCATTTGCCGGGCGGAGAACGGATCCCGGTTGCATCCGTCAGGAAATATGCGAGCGGCAGGAAAGCGGGAATAATCAGGGCGGTCCAGCCGGCAGACACGATGGTGACCGTGCGCGTCGTGGAACGAGGAAACAGGAAACCCGTGCCGGTAAAGCTGCATATCCACGGGGAATCAGACGAGTATCTCCCACCGGTTGACCGGCATCGCCATATCAATCCTTACTGGTTCCAGGACTACAGCGCCGATTTCTCACACCTGGCAACACATCACTGTACCTATATCCCGGGTGAAACACGCGTTCTCCTGCCGCAGGGCCGCGTCTATGTCGAGGTATCCAGGGGATTCGAGATCAGACCGGTTCACAGGATCTTCAGGGTCACGCGCGCCACCCGTGAAATCGCGATCGAGATCGATCGTGTTCTTCACTGGCGCAATCGTGGCTGGGTAACCGCCGATACACACGTGCATTTCCTGTCCCCGCAGACTGCAATGCTTGAAGGCTCTGCGGAGGGAGTCAACGTGGTGAACCTCCTGGCCAGCCAGTGGGGCGAGCTGATGACCAATGTCGGCGACTTCGACGGCAGAACCACGCACGGGTCCATCGATACCGGAGGCGACGGGGAGTATCTCGTCCGCGTCGGTACTGAGAACCGGCAGGGCGTCCTCGGACACATCTCCCTGCTGGGCTACAACGGCAGGATAATCGCCCCGATGACCACTGGTGGTCCCCCGGAATCAGCCCTCGGCGATCCCGTCAACTGCCTGCTGGCCGACTGGGCACGCCAGTGTCGCAAACAGAAAGGCGTTGTGGTCCTGCCGCACCATCCGCGCCCGCGCGCCGAAAGCGCAGCCGTGCTCGTTGGAGGCCTGGCAGACGGCGTGGAAATGACGTCCGGCGGCAATCTCTACTGGGGTATCGACCCGTATTCCCTCTCGGATTGGTACCGCTTCCTCAACTGCGGCTATATGACAGCCGCGGTCGGCGGAACCGACAAGATGTCCGCCGGCACCGCGGTCGGTACCGTTCGCACGTACGCGTTATTGGATCGTCACCAGCCGTTCACCTACGAGACGTGGAAGGCGGCGATCCGGAAGGGCCGCACGTTTGTGACCTACGGTCCCCTGATGGAATTCACCATCGACGGAAAGATGCCTGGCTCGCGAATCACCATGCGACACAACGGCGGAACCGTTGATGTCACCTGGGAACTGGCCAGCGTCACCGTGCCCATGACGAGAGTCGAACTGATGGTCAACGGCGAGACCCGTGCGTCGAAGACCGTGAGTCCGGACCATGCGGCAGGCTCGTTCACGGTCCGGCTTGACCGAAGCAGCTGGCTCGCCTTGCTCATCCGTGGCCGCTATCGCTTCATGGACCGGGAAATGATTGCCGCCCACTCATCCCCGGTGGTTGTCGAGGTGGCGGGAACAGAGTTCGGCGCAGCAGCGGATATGCTGACGATACTGGAACAGATAGAGGGATCGCTGGCCTTTCTCGACACAGTCGGTACACGCGCCGCGACGGCTGACTATCGCCGCATGCGCATGCAACTCATCGCTGCGCACAGGAGCCTTCATAACCGCATGCACCGTATGGGCTTTGACCACGGTCATGGTCCCGCAACCGACCACGCCGAGCACCATCGGTGAAGAGGGACAGGGTTCAGGTGTCGGCGTTCGGGAGCGGATGTCTCCAGTCGCGCCGGAGCCTCACGGCGGAGGCGGATGCCGGCGCCCGATCGCCTTCGTCTCGAGACAGACCGCCATTGCACTGGCACAGTCGAATCGTTACCGTGTCGTGAAACCGAAGGATAACCCATGACTCATCGCGAACGTATCTTAACCGCTTTCCGACGCAAGCAGCCGGATCGCCTGCCGTGGATGCTGAACATGACTCCGCCGGTCCAGGAGCTGTTCACGAAGAAAACCGGAGCAAAATATCACAACGAGTACTGGGACTACGACTCGGCCTGGATTCCACCTTCGCCATCGCGCAAGCCGCCCGCAGACCACAGCAGGTATTGGACCGGCAGGAAGTTCGCCGGACCGGTGTCCTTCGACCCCGAATGGGGCTATGCGATGGTGCAGCGCGATCCGAATTCGCACCTTCGCCACTGGGAAAGCCCGTTCGAGGGCAGAGATTTCACCGCAGACGACGCCAGGAACTATCCCCTGCCCGACTACAAGGATCCAGCGCGCTTTGCCGACGTGAAACGCCAGAACGAAGACTGGCACAAGCGCGGTTACGCCACGATGTACAATGCGTCATTCTCCACATTCGATTACTCGTGGTTGATCCGCGGCTACGAGGCGTTCCTGCTGGACATGGTCTCGGGGGAAGAATCGGCCGCAATCCTGATGGACCGTGTTTCGGGAACCATCGCAGACATGCTCCGCGGTCTCGCAGGAGCCGGCCTCGATATCGTCGGTGTTGGCGAAGATGTCGGCACCCAGAACAACCTGATCATGAGCCCGGCCACCTGGCGACAGGAGATCAAGCCGCGCTTCAGGAGGATCGTCGCCGCTGCAAAATCAGCCAAACCGGATGTGTTGTTCTTCTACCACAGCGACGGCAACATCCGGGAAATCATCCCGGATTTGATCGAAATCGGCGTGGATGTCCTCAACCCGATTCAGCCGGAGTGCATGGACCCCGTGGAGATCAAACGGCTGTACGGGGACAAGCTGGCATTCTGGGGATGTGTGGGAACACAGACAGTGATGCCATTCGGGACACCGGCAGAAGTCCGTGAGACAGTCCACCACCTCTTCAAGACCGTTGGCAAAGGCGGGGGATTCCTCTGCGGGCCCAGTCATACCATCGAACCCGAGGTCCCCTGGGAGAACATCATGGCCTTCGTGAACGCCTGCAAGGAATGCGTGTACTGAGGGGAAGGGCTCAGGGCTTGCCCCGCACCGCTTGTGCCGCCGTAGTCCTTGAACGAAGGCGCATGTCGAGTCTGCGAGACTCTGGTGCGGGGGTTAAGGAGCGGGCGCCTACCTGAACATGAAGACGCTCCCGCGCGGCATCTCCATGTACATGAAGTTGACCGTGCCGGGCGCGCCGTTGCTGAAGCCGATCCCGCCCGTGACCGCCGTAGTTCCCTGGTACTGTGATGGCGGGGAACCTGACCAGGTGATGCTCGACAACAAGTTGGGATTGTCGGGATCGGCCATGACAAGGTCTATCGTTGTCCTGTTGATGAAGCCGTGCCACACAACCACACGACCCCCTCCTCCGCCTCCCGAGTGAGCGCCTCCGCTAAGGTCGGGCGTCTCACCATTGGCACGCAAAACACCGCTTGCCGATCCGCTCAGGGAACTGCACTTCAGGAACACACCGCCGCCTGAACCGCCGCCATAGGCGTAGCAGACGCTCTGCCCGCCGTTAGCGGTGATCGTTCCATCTACGACGGCGGGACCATTGAGTTCAGCATGTACCAGTCCGCCACCGTACCCGCCCCTCACTCCTCCGCCGCCGCTTCCGGGTTTCGTTGGCGCATTCGTGTAGCCGTAGGGCAAACCACCGAGGTAGGAGCTATTCCCCTTTCCACCATTCCCCCCGTACCCGCCCCCGCCGGAATGCCATGAAGTCGCGTCCTGTCCCTTGCCGTCGCCCAGCGCCGACTTGTAGCCCCGCGAGTTGGCATTGACCCCGCCTCCTGCCAGAACTGAAAGCCGCCCAGCCGTTAGCAGCACTGACCCTCCATTTGTAGGATGGGAATAGGGATACAACCATGACGAGGACCCGATGCCGACGGCCCGGCCGACCTGAATATTAGCCCCTATCCCGCCGCCGGTGCTCACGCCGCTGTAGACAGAAAGGCTGCCACTGTTCGTCAGGATCAGGTCGCGTCCCACTTTCACCCGTGCATTCCCATTCGACCCCCCGATAGACAATCCGCCGGAGACAATTCGCAGGTCGTTAGTCACGTTCAGGTAAAACCCATGATCACCGAACCGTACCGTGGCATTGCTGACCAGAAGGTTGCCGACCGTCCACGAACTGAAACCCGGTATGACCAGGACGCATCCTCCGAACTGGCCGTTGTTGATGGTCGATGAGAGGATGCTCGTGCTCGACAGCCAAACGGTGCCCACTTCCGAAGCCCACGGCCACCTGATCTCTGGATAAGACTCCGCGTATCCTCCCGGTGAAGCTTGAGCCTGGAACCGTGTGGCATGTGGATTGGCCAGGCTGGTGTAGATCACCGCGATACGACCGCCGCCACCGCCGCCGCTGTGCCACCCGGAGTTTACCGGAGTGCCACCATTCGCCCTGATGAGACCACTAGTGGTCCCGCCAAACGTCTGGCAGGTTATGTAGACTCCTCCGCCGGAACCGCCACCGTACCCGTACGAAGTTGTATTGGAGCCATTCGCCGTAATCAGGCCGTTTATCGTAACCGCGCCGGACGCCTGGATCCTCACGGCGCCTCCACCATGACCCCCACCAGCGGCCACTCCACCACCGCCACTGCCGGGCGCTTCCGGCGCACTGACAGATCCGTAGGCCGGTCCCTGATCCGGGGTGTTATTGTTGGCACGTCCACCTTTCCCGCCATAGCCTCCACCGGTGCTGTGCCATGCACCGCTCCCCTTGCCGGGACCGTTGGTGGCCATCCATCCTTTTCCGTTCGCCTCCAGGGTCCCACCTGCATCGATCGTCAAGTTTGTACAGACGAAATGAACCCGGTTCGACATCTGGCTCGCGGCAAAGGCGGCCGGCAGGGTCACCTTTCCACCACTCTTCACCGTCACGTTCGAGACCGTGAGTCTTGCAGTCCAGTTACTGAACACCAACGTTGCCCCGTTCGTTACCACCAGTGTCCGGATGAACCTGGGGTACCCGAGAATGACCCTGCCGGAGGCAATGATCGCGTGGTCCCATGACGACGGCATGCCGGCCGGATTCCAGTTGCCTGCACTCTCCCAGTTACCGTTTCCCGTCCATACCCGTGTCTGAACACCGGTGTAGGAAAAACTGGCCTGCATCACCCGTCTCTCCGTCATCGTCGTCGTCATCGGATTGCTCTGCTCGAGCCCCGCGGGAACATTCGTCCCGGTCCACACGTTGAAAGCATAGCCAGGATCGGGCGTAGCAAGGATGTTCGCCCGGACAAAACCCTGCGTATACCAGCCGTTCACAACCCCGTCGTTCACCGAACCGTTTGGTCCTGCACTCACAGTCAACTGGTACTGGTTGGTCCAGTACCACGTCAGCCAGAGGTTGGTGGTCATCTGGAATACCACCTGCGTACCGGAACCGCTGCTGACAATGCCAACCGCGTTGGTGAGCTTGTAGCCAGTGCATGCCTTCCGAAGGCCATCGGCCGTGTTTGCCGGACTGGTAACCCTGTTCGTCACCCACGTGCCGTCCGGGATATCGGCCCTCAACCCGTAGCCATCAGGCGACGGTGAATCCCAGAAAGCCGGGACTCCAAGTATTGTTAGCATGAAATACGGGGCCAGGTACCGCGTCGTACCCGTTTCACCGTTCTGGTATCCCGTACCACCCGTCACCGATAACGAACCGGCATAGCCAGGTTGCGTGTAGTACACGGTCAGGCGTGCCGGTGTGCCGCCAGAGAGCAATGTGTTGATATCACCGTCAGGCAGGCTCTCGGCAATCACGATCCTCCCGCCGCCACCGCCACCGGCGTACCTGTTGTCGGGATTGGATGATCCATCCGCCCGCACAACAGCTCCGGTGTATGAGCCACGGAACATCTTGCACGCGATGAATACCGATCCCCCCGCCCCGCCACCGCCGCCGTATGAGGAGACCCCGCCCCCGCTCACGTCGATGGTCCCATTATGCGTGAAAGTCCCTGTAGCCTTGATTCGAACCGTCCCGCCTCCCGCTCCTCCAGAAGAGTCGTGCCCGCCTCCGCTTCCCGGTATGATGGGGGCGTTTGTCCGATCATATGCCTGACCCTGCGTCGCATAGTTGCTGCTCCGGCCACCCTTGCCGCCGTGCCCGGCACCGGGTCCGTGCCAGAGATTGCCCGGCGTGCCGGGCCCTTTCCCCGGAGAGTAAGCGAGGCCAACCGCATTGAACCCCCCACCGGCAGCAGTTGTGACATTTGAACCCCTGATGAGTGCCGCCCCGCCGTTGTTCAAATCGGGATAGGGATAGATCCAGCATCCGCCGGCAACGGCAATGTCACCCGTAACTGATACCAACGCACCATAGTGCCCCGCAGTGCCATTCGTGGGACCGCTGTACACGTAGAGCCTGCCGCTATTCGTCAATACCAGATTGCCACTTCGCGTAGAGAGTGTTCCCCAGACACCCAGTCCTCCGTTGTGGATCCTCACCGCGTTCGTAACGGCAAGAACAAAGTTCCTCTGCTCGATGGTGAACCAGCAGTTGCTCACGGTGAGGCTGCCAGGACGCCAGGCGGTGAAAGAAGGAATGACAATCCTGATATCAGTGAAAAGCCGGTCTTTCATCACGGCGGTAAGGAGTTGATTGTCCGGCAGCCACAAGGTTCCAACGTCAGGTCGATACGACGTGTTTTGATACGTGTTTCCGTATGTGGCCGAGAACCGCACTGACCTGTTCACCGCAAGGCTGGAATAGTTGACAGCTATCCTGCCACCACCACCCCCACCGGAGTAGGTCGGGTCGGTGTTACCGCCGTTGACATTGATCACTCCATTGGTCGTACCCCCGAATGTGTTGCAGGTGATGTACACGCTACCACCCGCTCCGCCGCCGTAGCCATACGCGGTGGTGTTCGACCCGTTCGCCATGATCGAACCGTTGATCGTGACCGTGCCGGTCGCCTCGATACGAACAGCGCCGCCGCCGTAACACGCCGCCGCTGCCCCGCCGCCGCCGCCGCTGCCGGGACATATGGGCTCATTCGTGGACCCGTACGTGTAGCCACCACCAGTGGGATACGAGGAAGAACCTCCGCCCGTGCCTCCGTGTCCCGCACCTGCGCCATGCCAGTCGCCACGACCACGGCCGGGTCCCTGCGGGCTCTTGTACCCGCGGCCGGTTGCCAGGATTGTGCTGCCGGCATCCATCGTGAGATTGCCGCAACTGATCCAGACCCGGTTTGACATGCCGTTCGTGGCAAACGCCGTCGGCAACGTGATGGTACCCAGGCGCCTTACCGTAACGTTGGTCGCCTGGATCACTGCGAACCAGTTCGAGCACGTGAGGGTTTTATTGGAAATGGTCAGCGAACTGAGCCATGGAGTCTGGTTGGTCAGGAGAACCGCCGAGCCGGCGTTGGTAATGATGACATCCTCGCCGGCTGCAGGATAATGCCCGAGGCTCCAGTTACCGTCGTTGAACCAGTTGTTGCCGGAAGTTCCGGTCCATTTGTTCTGCGCGGAAGAAACGGATACCGCGACCATGTATACAAACATGGCAACACATACTGTGCGGGCTCCTGTACGCAAACGGCTCAAGCATAACCTCTTGCCATCTACCCGCGGAACAACATTCCCAACCTGCACAATGTTACGATATCACGGCCTTTGCGTCCAGAATGAACCCCATAGTCAACAACACACACGGCGGCAGGGGATTGCCGCCGCACATATGGCAAAACTCCTTCGTCTATTCGCACACGCAATATTGCACTCATGCCGCAACCCCGCTAGATTCGGGCCTTTGCGTTGTCCGGAATACACCCATGTCGCCGTCAGATAGCACTCACTCGGCAACCGCGCCGGAACAAGACGAGCCCCTGCGGCGTTCCCTGCGCCTCGTCTTTGTTGCCTGGTTCTTCGGCGCCGTGTGGGCCAGCATCATCAGCGGCGCCGCCCTCACGCGGTATGCGAAGCTGGTCCACCTGCCCCTGTTCGGGTTTGGCCTGCTGTCAGCCCTTAGCTTCGGCTCCGCTCTCGTACAGCTCGTGTCGAGTTACTTCCTTGAACGCACAGGTCGTCACAAGGCACTTTTCATCATTGCCGGGGTAACGCATCGCCTGCTCTGGATCGTGATAGCACTGGTCCCCTGGGTCTTCCCGCCCCCGTGGTGGTGGCCCGCCTTCCTGGTCTGCAAGCTGGTGACAGATATCGCCACGAACGTCGGCGGTCCCGCATGGTACACGTGGATGGCTGACCTGGTCCCGCGCCGCCTGCGCGGACGGTTCTTCGGAAGACGGAACCAGGCAGGACTGGTGGTCCAGCTTGCCACAACGCTGGTCCTGGGACTGGTGCTCGACTGGGCCATGGCGCAGGGTGACGAGTTCCTGTTGAAGGTAATAAGCCTCGCCCTGACCGTGGCCGCGGTATCGGGGGCCATCGATTTCCTGTTCTTCATTCCCGTCCCGGGGCCAAGGGCAGTTGTATCCCAGCCGGATGTCTCCATCGTCCACATAGTCGCGCAGCCTTTCAAGAACCCCAACTTCAGGCGGCTGCTCGGTTTCAGCGGGACTTTGACGTTCGCTGCCGGATTCCTTGGTCCCTTTGTCTGGCTCTACCTGTTCGACGTGGCGGGCATGTCCAACACCATGGCTACGGTTGTTCTCGTGGTCGTCCCGACGGTTGTCGCCATGTTCGCCCAGGTGTTCTGGGGACACATGATCGACCGGTATGGGCGCAAGCCGATCCTGGTGATTGCCACATGCCTCATCATCCACGGCGCCGTTGTCTGGTTGCTGGTCACAAATGACCACTGGGTAGTCGGGCTCGTAATCGTGCAGTTGGCCACCTTTGCATGGACCGGTATAGACCTGGCCAGTTTCAACATGCTGCTCGGCATGAGTGAGGCCGGCGAGGGCCGCAGATACGGGACCGCCTACTCGGCTGTGAGCAGTGTGATCACAGCCCTCGCCGGCATACTCAGCGGTCTTTTCGGCGGGGCCATAGCTGAAACGTTCAAGGACTGGCATGGCATGTGGTTCGGAATCCCGGTGACCTACCATGCCATAATCTTCGCCGTATCCAGCGGACTGCGCGTGTTCGCCCTGTTCTGGCTGCCGGGGATGAAAGACGAGGGCGCGTTTCACACAAGGGATTCACTGCGCTACATCGCCGCAGACATGTACTCTTCATTGCTGCAGATCGCGGTCCTGCCCGTGCGTCTCGTCCGCCACATGGGCAGAGTCACCTACCGCGTGTTCAAGACGTAAGACGCGCCCCGCAAGCACCGGCCCGGCGCAAGTGAACAGGCCCGATCAAGCCTGACGGAAGCTGCCGACCATCATACGCATTGGCCATGGAGTTGGTTACCCGGACATCAAGCGCGTTGACGCCTGGTTTCAGGCAGTCGCGCAACGGAAATACATAGGGAGCCCACGCTCTTACCCCGATAGAACGGCCGTTGACCCGCACATCCGCAATATCCCCTACCCGGCCGAGATCAAGAAACAGCATAGGTATCCGGCCGGGTAAAGTCGTCAGCTCAAACCGCACA